>Ga0187784_10002275_pt1 | contig 15380 bp, 9 predicted proteins | sample 1015_SJ02_MP15_2_FD_132964 | JGI IMG/M metagenome (GOLD analysis project Ga0187784, IMG submission 132964) | Tropical peat soil microbial communities from peatlands in Department of Meta, Colombia - 1015_SJ02_MP15_20_MG | ecosystem: Environmental > Terrestrial > Soil > Wetlands > Peat | place...
CCCCGGCTGCCCACGACGTTCCCGTAACGCGCGCAACTGAGTTGCGTATCTTGCGCGCCGGAGTAGGCATTGGCCTGAACGAACATTTTTTCGGCACAAAGTTTTGTGGCACCATAAAGGTTGATCGGATTGACGGCCTTATCGGTGCTCAAGGCCAGGACCCTCCGAACCCCTGCATCGATGGCTGCGTCAATAACATTTCGCCCGCCCATGATGTTGGTTTGAATGGCCTCAAAAGGATTGTACTCACAGGCCGGGACCTGCTTCATTGCTGCAGCATGAATCACGACCGTAACACCAGCAAAGGCTCTTGCCAAGCGGTGTTCATCCCGGACATCGCCGATGAAATAGCGTAGACTCGGGTGGTCGAAACCGGCAATTCGCATCTCGTGCTGCTTGAGTTCGTCGCGGCTGAGAATGATCACCTTGTGGGGGTGGTATTCCCGCAACATCAATTCCACAAACTTGCGACCGAAAGATCCGGTTCCGCCCGTGACCAGAACAACCTGTTCTGCCCAGTTCATTGATCTCGCCTCTGAAATCGCGAATTCATCATCCGAATACACCTCCGGCCCGTCACTTACACTCACATAGAGCACAGCCCAATTGCAGCGCCAGTATAAGCGGAGTGTATGCGGACAAATCCCACGGGAACCCGCGTTAACACTAGGTAACCAGCGAGGTTACGACGTGCGCCTTGTTCAGTTTGCGATACTGGTTTGTTTTCTATGCTTCGACTACAAGGGGAACTGTGGACAGCCGAGATCGTGTCGAAGGAGACAGCGGTCGTTAAGGAGCGGGCATGGCTTCCGGACCGTTGATGCCGCTGAACGGACAGGTTTTTCGTGATTTCCATGGCACGTCGGCTGCCGAGCTGCACCCGGGTACTGCTTTAGGTGCATACGCGCAACCCACACTGCAGGACTCTGTTCTGCGCGAGTACACGCGGATACTTCTCAAAAGAAAGTGGGTAGTCATCAGCAGCATTCTGCTGGTCGTGGGAGTGGTCGCGATTTCCACCTTGCGGAGCACTCCGATTTACGACGCCGTCGGCAGCATAGCCATCAACAAGACGGATTCAGCGGTGCTCAATTTGAAAGATGGAAGTGGAGCGGGTTCCGACTACTACGACCCAACCGATCTTGATACCGAAGTGCGGATTCTGAAAAGCGACCTGCTGGCGCTGCAGGTCATCCGGCAGCTCGGGTTGGATAAGACACCCACGTTGAGCGGCAAAGGCGAGCCCGCCGCCCGTCTGCAATCAACCACCGACCTGCTGCAACCAGACTCGCCGAGGACTTCGGCAATCCTCGCTGCTTTCAAAGGCAGCTTGCAAGTTTCCCTGGTTCCCAATACTCGGATCATCGAAATCCACTATCGAAGCCCGGACCGCACTCTGGCGGCGCGGGCAGTGAATGCGCTAGCCACCACCTATGTCGAGCAAAACTTCAAGACCCGTTTTGAGTCCACCATGCAGGCTTCCGAGTGGCTTTCCAAGCAACTGGTCGATCTGCAAATGAAAGTCGAGACCTCCCAGGAGAAGTTGGTCAAATATCAGAAAGATCATGAAATCCTGGGCATGGACGAAAAACAGAACATCACTACGGCCAAACTGGATGAACTGAACCGCGAGTTCACGGAGGCCGAGTCGGTTCGCATGGACAAGGAGTCCATCTATCGCCTGGTGCAGGCGGGGGACTCGGATTCCATCACTGCGGCGGCGCAGGTGCAGAATACAGCGAAAGGATCGGCAGCCAGTTCGCTGCTTCTCGAAAAACTGCGCGAGCAGGAAGCCGATTTGAAGATTCAGTTAGCCGTGCTTAGCGTCCAGTTCGGCCCTGCCTATCCGAAGCTGGCGCAGATTCGCGGACAACTGCAGGAAGTCGAAGCACAGATGCAGGTAGAAACGAAGAAGATAACCGCGCGTCTGCGAGGCGACTACCAGGTTTCCTTGCAACGCGAGAACATGCTTCGCGCCGCCCTCGAGAAGCAAAAACAGGAAGCCAACAAACTTAACGAAAGTGCGATCGAATACAGCCTTCTGAAGCGAGACGTGGAGACCAATCGCGCCCTCTACGAGGGTTTGCTGGAGAAGCTCAAGGAGGCAGGGGTTACGGCGGGGCTGCGTTCAAACAACTTTCGAATTGTCGACACCGCGCGGGTACCAACCGTGCCGTCGGAACCGAACTTGCCTCGAAATGTCGCTTTTGCGTTAGCGCTGGGCGTTACCACCGGCGTGGGGCTGGCATTTCTTTTGGAGGGAATGGACAACACCGTGCGAACCCCGGAACAAGCACAGGCGATCTCCGCCTTGCCGTCGCTGGGCATGATTCCACTGGGGTCACGTTCGAGCACAGAATTCCCTTCCCGGCAGCGGCTTTCGTTGGCCGCGTCAAAAGAAGCAGTCGAGCTTGTGACCCAGTCGCGGCCGAAATCCCAGATGGCGGAGTCTTACCGGTCTTTGCGGACTTCCCTGCTCCTGACATCGGTGGGCCGCCCGCCAAAAGTGATTCTCGTGACCAGTGCCCTCCCGCAGGAAGGCAAGACGACGACCAGCATCAATCTGGCGATTGTTCTTGCGCAGAAAGGAACTCGCGTGTTGCTGATAGATTCTGACCTGCGCCGTCCCAGCATTCACAAGACACTCGGAATGGGCCCGAGAAGCGGACTGAGCGACGTTCTGACGGGCAACATCGAACTGGAACAAGCGATTATTCGCTCCACGATTCTGCCGAATCTGTTTCTGCTGCCGGCTGGAACACCGCCTCCCAACCCGGCGGAACTGCTGGCTTCGAGCAAGACGAAGGATGTTCTGGCGCAACTGGGCAAAGAATACGACCACATCGTCATTGACACGCCCCCGACCCTTTCCGTCACCGATGCTGTCGTGTTATCAACCGTGGCGGACCGGGTTGTGCTGGTGATTCGCTCCGGGCAGACGACGAAGCAGGCGTTGCGGCGGGCGCGCGATCTGCTGTTACAAGTGAATGCCCGAGTATGTGGAGTTCTTATGAATGCGGTGGACCTGAACTCGCCGGACTACTACTACTATTACGAGTACCAGGGCAAGTATGGCAACGGATATTACGAAGAGCATCATGAAGCGGAGAATATGGCTTCCGCAGTAAGATCCACGGGCGCGTAGGTTTTCGCGCGACAGAGCAAGGCCAACGGCATGCAGATCGAGCTTCACAGTCCAGTGCGCAAGATTCTTTTCTTGGGCACATGCTTATCTGTTGCGGCGATTTATCTCAGCTTCTGTACTCGGGAATTCCTGGCAGCCTATCTTTCTCAGCGACCGGATTTAGTCAGGCTCACGAAAGCGACCTCTCTTCAACCCGCGAACGCCGATTATTGGCACATTCTGGGGCGTTACTACCTTTTTGTCACTCAGGAACCAGCCAAGGCGGTGCCATTCCTCCAGTCTGCCATCAGACTGAACCCCTATAGTGCAAATTACTGGCTCGATCTTGCCGCCGCATATCAACTGCTTGGAAAACATGATGAGCATAACAGCGCGATAGAGAAGGCCATCGCCGCAGAACCGACAAGTCCTGAGATCGCCTGGCAGGCGGCGAATCTTTATTGGATCGAAGGGAAGTCGAACGAGGCATTGCATGAATTTCGATTTGTGGCCGAAAACGACGCGCACCTGATGGCAGCGGCCCTGGAACGTTGCTGGCGAATCCGGCCGGATGCCAGTGCATTGCTCGATAATGTGCTGCCGCACAGAGCGGACATTTACTCCGCCTTTCTCGAATTCCTGCTATCGAGGGACGAGTCCGCTGCCGCCGCAGCGGTGTGGGATCGGTTGACGCAACTGCAGACAATAATCGGTACTCGCTACGTCTTTGGGTATATCCATTACTTGATCGATCACAGACAGATTGACCAAGCTCGACGCGTCTGGAGGGATGCCGCCAATATAGCTGATCTGGCTGCTTACCAGCCTTCGCCCGCAAATCTCGTGGTGAACGGCGATTTCAGTATGCCGGTACTGAATGGCGGCTTTGATTGGCTGTACCAAAGCACGCCGGGCGTGACGTTGGCGCTGGATGCGACAGAATCGCATTCCGCTCAGCAGTCTCTGTCGATAGTGTTTGACGGCACCGGACTTGAGGACGTCGGGATTCGTCAGCTTATTCCCGTCGAACCTCATGTCGATTATGAATTCGCCGCCTACTTTAAATCGGAAAACATGGAAGGAGCAGGTGGTCCGCGTTTTGTCCTGCAGGACGCTTTCACCGGAACAAATTTGTGGAGCAGCGACGAACTCAAAGACGCGGATTTCTGGAAACAGGTTGGAGGAATTCTGACCACCGGCCCCGATACGAATTTGCTGATTTTACGCGTAGCGCGTGTGCCTCCGAACAATGCCATCCGCGGGAAGTTGTGGATTGATGGTGTGAGGCTGATAGAAAAGCAGCTTTCGGCGGGTGGCGAGTGAGTTCCGCGGTCGCGGTCGCGCCCACCGTGGAGGGCAAGTCTGCACAGAAAACGCGGCCAGAGCATCTGCAAGTGGCGGCCTTCGTGGGCGTGTTTGGTCTGCTTCTTTTCGGACCGCTGGCGTTTGGCGCGGTTGAGTCCTGGGCCATCTTTACACTCGAAGCCGGTTCGATATCGGTTTTGGCGCTGTGGGCAATCGGCCAAGCGATAAGGGGTGAGTTGCATGTCACACGCAGCAGCGTTTTTTGGCCGATGCTGGCGTTTGGAGGAGTGGTTTTGTTCCAGCTCGCATTCCACCAAACTGCATATCGAGCTGCCACGGTCGCGAATTTGCTGTTGTATGGTTCCTACGGCTTACTCTGTTTTCTGCTGGTGCAGAGTTTGCGACGAAGCTGGCAGTTGAAGACGCTTTTGGCGGGATTCTCGCTGTATGGTTTCGTGCTCGCTACCTTCGCCTTAATCCAGGGCATCATCTCGAATGGCAAGCTTTATTGGATTCGGACACCGCGGCTTGGAGGATGGATCTACGGCCCCTACGTAAACCACAACCATTATGCAGGGCTGATCGAGATGCTCACCCCATTTGCCCTGGTCATGTTTCTTTCGCCTTGCGTGCGCCGCCAACACAAAGCGATGGCAGCGCTGGCAGGGGGAATGATGGTGAGTACGATTTTTATCTCCGGATCACGCGGGGGCATGCTGGCGTTCGCGGTACAAATGGCCGTGCTGGCGGCTTTTCTCATCAGCCGAAATAGCAGCGGTAAACTGGCTCTGGCGGTTGGAGCATTTTTTCTAATTGCCTTCGGATTACTCGCATGGCTGGGAAGCAAAGAACTGGTTAATCGCATGACCAGCATCCCCGTTGACGTGCGAACCGAGCTATCGGGAGGAACTCGGCTCAGCATTGATCGGGATTGTTTGAGGATGTTCTTACACAAGCCGCTCACCGGGTGGGGGCTGGGGACATTCCCGGAGGTTTATCCGCGGTTTCGCAGCTTCTATACCACTTCCTTCGTCGACAAAGTCCACAATGATTACCTGCAGTTTCTGGTCGAAACGGGAGCAATCGGATTCCTGGTAATCATCTGGTTCTTGTTGTCAGTGTGGCACGCGGCGATCCGGAAGCTGAAATTTTGGCCAACCGACCATAAGACTGATCTGGCATTAGCAGCCACGCTGGGTATGAGCGGAATTCTGGCCCACAGTCTGGTGGACTTTAACCTGCAAATTCCGGCCAACGCGGCACTGTTTTTCGCGCTGTGCGCAATTGTAGGCATGGAACCACACGCTGGCTGGCGCCGCTCACGGCACCACCGCAGCGTGGCGATATAGCTGACCTATGGCTGGGACGCGCTGACTGGTTGCTGCGGGTGCGGCCATAGCAACCAGATTAAGGTCCCGATGCCGGCTGCGCCACCGATATATCGGAGATAGGGATTATTTAGAATGTCGCCGCTGGCCGGCGGATAGGCGCCGCTGGTTTTGCTTTTCTTGCAGCGCCCCGAAATATCGCTCGTGACCTGCATTCCATCGGTCAGAGCAACAGCCTCTTTGCCACAGTTGACCTTGAGGTCCCCTTTACGGGCGAGTACCTCGATCACTCCATTCATATTAGTCACTTCGTATTCCGTCCATGTACTGGCGGCCGGGGTTACGCTGGCAATTCCCGCAGATGTGACCAGGCCAGTTGAACTGGCCACGCTGATGTTTCCTTGTTCCAGAGAAAGGGTATCGGTAGCAAACTTGACCACCGATTCTGGCTGAACGATCACGCTCGAGCCCGACGCCGTAATGGTAGCCGCCGAATCTTTGGCAGTCTGCACCAAGTCGCCGGTCGCAATCGCGGAGTCGTCCGGCAATGGGTTACCATTAACCCACACTGTGCCTTTGCAATTCACCATGGCAGCAGCTCCATCGCCAGCCATGAGAGACGGGGGAGTCAGAGCAACCATGACCCAGCAAACAAAGCTCCGCAATTTAGACACACGCGTCACTAGTCCTAAGCAGAGGCTAGCTGCCTAGAATTTGGACGTCAATTATCTTCGCTGATAACCAACACATGTTCCGCGGACCCGATCCAGCACTGCGAGTGTTCCGCCCCGCGCCCCGCCAGCAGAGGCTAGCTGCCAAGAATTTAGGCGTCAATTACCTTCGCTGATAAGCGGAGCTCGGACTCTGAAGTCGGCTTGCCGGACGTTTCACCAGATTAGTGCTGGGAACGCTCTCGTGACCAGTGGAGGAAAACCGCTCTACTGGGACGGGGAGTGGGATAGCCGCTTCGAAATTTCAGTGGCTTCAAATTCCTTTTTGTCGTTGTACGAGCCCAGGCAAATTACATAATCACCGTCCTTGACCTGGCTGGCGTCAATGGTGTTCACCTTCTTCTCGCCGTGATACTGGCTGACCCATTGGGTGGACGCATCGTAATGTACGACTGTCTGCGCGTGCGCTCCCGGCGTCTCCGGACGGACGGCGAGCAGGGATTTGTCCTTATCGCTATATGCGACCCAGCCCTCCACACGAGCTTTTTTGGCAGCACCCTGGGCGAACCCGAGCGTCAACAACGAGAAGACAAGCACGACTGCGGACACCAAAGTTGCCACTCTCTTCAACATGTGGTTTCTCCTTTCGAAATCAAGCGTGCGATGATCGGCGAGAAGAATAGACCGCCCGAGCAAAAACTGCAAGCCCGATGAAAATTCCCCTCCTGACAAAACCCCAATGTCCCCTTCCCTGCCTGCGGGCTCTATCGCATGAGTTAATACAGCACAGCCGCCTCACCCTTCTCGCTGACCAACTGCTGGAAGAGCGCCACGATCTTGTCCCGCCGCGCCATCACCCCCTTGACTTCATCCTTGTTCAGGTAATGCTTGGTCTTTTCGGCCAACTCGTTGCCGTCCAGGGCCTTCAGCTTTTCAAGCAGCTGGCGGTCGCAGCGTACCAGATTGCCGGGACTCTTCAAATCCTTGCTAAGCCGGAAGGCACGAGTAAAATCAATCCTCCATATCTTCCAATCCTCGCCGATCAGAACGTTGGTGAGATTGGGATCGGTATCGTAGATCAGCTCGTCAAAGACCCGGATGCGGTACATCTGGTTATTCCAGGCATCGGCGTCGGAATCGGGCACGGCGATTTTCTGCTTTACTCGGTCTGCTTCGTCCATTTTTACGGGTAGCCACCAACTCAAGGAGCCTGGATCCCCTTTATACTTGCGTTCCACATAAACCGGTAACATATCCTCGATGCCAAGCATTTCAGCCAACGTATAGGCGGCAATGTTGTACTTATAGGAGTCGACGAAGTTCAACTCGGTGCCGCTAGCCAGCTGCTTGCTGGCCTTGTGTTCGTCGATCCGCTGGAACGAGGCGTCATGGGTGATTTTGCCGTCGCTGAGGGTAAGCCGCAGCGGGTGAGTGATGCCTTTACTTGATTCTTTTTCATGAACAATTTTGGCGGTGAGCAAGAACTCCTTGATCTGATCCTTGGTTAGGGCCTGCTCCTCCGCTGTCGCGAAAGGTGCAACCAGCACATACATTGTGACGCCAACCAAAAGCCTTCTACCGAACAAGCGGCGCATATCCATAGCAATACCTCCAAGAGCGAGTCTTCAAATATACTCTCCCACTAAATAAGGGGATGCGGGACCCCGCTGGCGACCCGAGATCGCCGATGTCGAAAAACGGCCACTGAGAGATCCCGATGGACGCTCATCGAGTGGTCGCGGCCTGCGAGCAGCATTCATTTTCGGCAAGTTCTTCCAGTCGCTGTTTAGCGACGCGGGCAGTTTCCCGCAACAGCGGATCCGGATCATTCATACAGCGATTTAATTCCGCTTCGAGGGATTTCATTCCCAGAGTTCCAATGGCGTAAGCCCCGCAGGAACGCAGCCAGGGATCGTCACTCGTCACCAGGGCTTCGAGCGCCTGTTCCTGGTTCTCGACCTTAGCCTGCACGATACGGTCGGCGGTGGCGGCGCGTTGCGCTACCGAAACCCTACCATCGAGCAACGGCACCAACATAGCTCGTAACTGGGGCTTTAGAACATTATCGAGAAATTCCAGAGCATTGTCATACACGGTCACTTTCGTAGACTGCAAGCCTAAATAAGCACTGTTCACGTCAACGTGAGGATACAAAAGGCCAAGCAGTCGGAAGATGCGTTCCAATTCCTGACGCATGGACTCGTTCACGGCACGGGATGCCGGGTCCTGAGTGTCAGGGGCTGGATTCAGCTTGGCTAGAATCTGGTACGAACGGTAGTGTCCGATGATTTCCGCGGCCAGCGCCGTCTCAAGCATCTGTGTGTCCCGTTCGACTTCCGGGTGAAGACTTTGCAGTTTGTTGAGGGCACAAATGATGCGGAAGCGAAGGGTGGTATCCCTTTCCAAAAGATTTTCATAGAGTACGCGCGCCGCCGATGCGGTGCCTACCCGCTCGAGTATGGCAGGTATTTCCCTCCGGGCCGCGGCCAGCACGGAGGGGTCAGCAAGGTGGTCTTGCAGCGAACCCACAATCGCGTCTCCGAATTGCCCTAAAGCTTCCGCAGCCTCTGCCGCCAGCTCGGGATTCTCCAGAAAGTCCAGCAGATCTTGAGCCATGCGCCGTTTGCGGAGTTTCCCACTGGAGCGGATGCCTTCCCGTGCAACGGTCGGAGCTGAATCCCGGACCAGGGTAGAAAGCAAGGGATCGAAGCAATCTGGCAGTTCCCCGATCAGCTTCGCGGCCTCAACCCGGGCGTGCTCACCCTCCAGCCCCGGCTCCTGAACCATGCCCTCCAATATGTGACGCGCCGTGTCCAGATTCTGAGCTTGCCCGGCCCGCGCCAGATAGGCCACCACCGCCGAGCGCACCGAGAACTCGGCGAAGTCGCCCAGTTCCTCAATTACGGTCAGCGGGTCAACATGGGCATGATGAGCCAGGTAAAGCAGGGCCTCGGTGCGAACATTGAGGTCCGGATCCTTGAGCAGTTGCTGCACTTCCACGAGCACGGTCGTGTCGGCGGAGGCATCCAGCATGGAAAGTGCTTTCTGCCTGACCTCTTTGTCCGGGTGGCTCAGCAGGCCGCGGACTGCGGGGTGCGGTGTCGGCCTGCGCTCCACCTCAATCAAGCTCAGAGCGTAGAGGATCTCCTTGGAATCGGATGCCAAAATCTTGGTCGCCAGCAAATCGGAGGTAGACCGATCCAACACCAGCGCGGAAGCTTGCTCGACATCAATCCGGTGCCGGCTCATATTCTCCTCGAGAGTCACGACATATTGTCGTCGCGCGACCCAGACCGCCACCAGCCAGGCGCTAATCAGCAGCAGGGCCAACCAGCTGATTTGGCGCGCGGGTATGTGGAGAAAGGTGGCAAAGATCAGCACTGTCAGCCCAGCCAAACCATCTCCCATGCGCCAGATCACCGTGTCAATAAACCACTTCGTCTGCAACTTGACGGCGCCCGGCAAGGGAAGATAGAGCAACTCTACCGTGGACTTGTCTATGGAGTAGCGAAGCACCTGGTCACCGCCCTTCAAGAACACCGCAGCCCCGAGAGTGCCCAGTGCTAATAGGTTGGCTGAGCCGGCCAACACGAAGAGAGGGAGCACGAACAATAGGGGACCTATCCCAAACTTGCGCAGACAGCGGGTAGTCAGCAGCAACTGCAAGAGCAAGGCGAAGACAGCGACATAAAAATAAAAATCTCCGAAGAAGATAGCTAATGTGTCCTTGTTGACCAGAGACTGCTTGGCAACCGCTTTGAACTGCCAACCGGTCAAGGTGGTAGCAAACGATGAAATGCAAATGACTGCAGCGATGGCTCGCAAATAGGGCGATGAAGCCACCAGCCGGATACTATGGCGCAGGTCTCGTAATCCCCTCTCTGGCGTCCGAGTGGCGATTTCTTCCCGATCTCCGGCTTGGACTTGGCCGGTTCTCCACATCACCAGCATCAACACAGAACAAATCAAAAGCAGCAGCACCATTCCCAGAAGTAAATTCTCGGTTCCAAACGACTTGGCAACCGTCTTGGAGAAAAAACCGGCAAAAATCGCACCGGCGATGGCGCCCCCTCCCACCATACCGAAAATCCGTTTAGCCTCGCGGGTGGTCAAGGCGTAGTTTGCCAAGGTCCAGACCTGGGTAGGTGCCAGCACTCCGAAGATGCCCACCCAAACGTAAAAGACCGGGAAAAGCCAAATCGGGTGATAATAATGGGCAAGCACCCAGAAAAGCGCGCAGTTGGCCGCGAAGAACAACTGGCTGCCCACCAGCAAGGTGCGCAGAGATACTCGTCGGCTCAGTTGTACATATCCGGCCACGACGAAGCCCACCAGGACTGCACTGGCAATGTCGGCATAAGGCAACTGGACCGCTTGGAAGCGCGCCAGGAACAAAGCATCGCGCGCCACTTTCCCGGTGACGTAGCTGCCAATGATCAGAAAGAGACACGAACATAGCAGAGTGCCACGCCCCAGGTCTCCGGGATGAATGTTAAGAGCGCGCTCGATCCACCGTTTCATTAGCGACAAACCCGACTCTTCTTATCTAGTTACTGCGGACGCGGGCGGAGGTGCGGAAGGTGACGGAAAGTCTGTGAGAATCCATTCAGTGCTCCCCACTCGCCTAGGCTCTTCCGAACTTCCTGTTAATAGTGAAACCTTGGCTGGTTCGAGGAGCACTACCTCTTGGTCCATGTATTCGGCCGTGAACTTGACGTTATTCTGGATTTCGAGAGCTGACGCCCTGCCCCCAGGGTAATAGCTGCTCAGCATACCGGTGTCGATCAGGAAGATCTTGCCGCCGAAGCGAGACCGTATGTGTCCCTCTTTTTGAACCGTATGTCCCACAACAAGATGATTCGCCTTAAAGGATCGCAGAATCTTCTCCACTTGCGAATTGCCCTCTTCTTCGTTCCATTGGTCGTAGCCGCGGAACCATAGCGGACCATCGACGCGCACGCTCAGCCAATTGGGAAATTGCAGAAATTGTAGAAGCCGGGCTTCGAGTGCTGGGTTGGACAAGACTCTGGACTTCTTCGCCGCCGTGATCTCGGCTGTCGCAACCGCAGCGATTTCTTGGAGATTGAAGAACGGCAGGATCAGCCCTTCGTCAAGCATGTACTGTTTATAGCCATCAAAAGCGGTGATCTCGTCGCGGATGGCAGAATTGATTGCATCAAGCTTCATGGAAGCGACGCCGGGAGAGATTCCGCCGTGCAGGAAGATCAAGCCGTCGATTTCGGCAACCGCGGCATGTCCTCGCACCCACTTGCCGTAGCTCCCTTTCGCACTAAAGGCTTCGCGCTGCTCTACGAACCCTGCTGGATGCCGCGCCATCCACTCAGCCTCAGTCAATTCGAGTGGCTGGGAAAGCTCGGCTACCAGCGCGGTGTGACTCCCTCGCCATTTGATGTAGTCTTTGTAGGCAGAGTTACGCCGTTCCTCGGACTTAGCATCGGCAAAGCTAGCATAGTTCTGTGGGGTGACGTAGCGCAGGTCCCCCATGATGTTCATCATTTCATGGATGCCGAGAAGTGGCACCACTCGGCCCCCGTCCTTTGACGCCTCCTTCTCGAGTGCCATGAGCAGATCCATGACCTCACGCGGCTTGGGACCGCGGTCCAGAAGGTCGCCCACCTGCACTAGGGTGGTTTTACCTCCTGCCCAGTGGTTCTGCTTGTCGATAAGGTCGATGTGCTGAAGGAGAGCAACAAAGTCATCGAAGTCGCCATGAACGTCCCCGATAGCGACCACCGACTCGAGCGATTCCGGGGTTGCTGATGCCGCCGCCCACCCGGCCAGCAACAGCAATAACACCATCAGGATGTGCGAAATACAGGCGGCTATGGACCGGCTAGCATCCCCTGTTGCACTTGTGAGCCTGCTCTTTGCCGCTGCTGTTACACCGAGGGAAGCCGCCTCAATAGACGGTCTCATCGTTGAACTCGCTCCGCCTCGCGATCAAGAGCCTTTTACGGAGGCGCATGTTAGGCTTCCAGCTGGGCAATGTCAATACAAAATTCGATAGATCCGGCGCAATTGCGGCGTTCGATGGGCCATTGACATCTGGAATGTAATGTGGACGACGATCTGCGCAAGACCGCTCATAGGAACTTTAGTTAATTGAAATCATTAGTTAATTGAAATCATTGCAACACTTCGAGCCGGTGTTTTGCGTCCGAGTTCTGGCCTTCTGTGACTGCCAATACCCGCTCCAAGAACGCCTTCAGGGGGCAGCTTCCAAGCGTTCGCGCCGCTAATGCATCGGCATCGGCTTCCATCTGTTGATCGCGAAGGACGTAATCGCATGAAGCAGGATCAGACAGCTCCTCAAAACGTGAGCTTGGCGCCCAGCTGGATCTGCCGCGCGCTTGTTGTGCCGTCGCTCTGCGTCATAGTGGCAGTGCTATAGCCGAATTGACCAGTAGCAACATCCGCGAGCAGGTTATCTGGTTTCGCAAACCAAACGCGGTTGAAAAGGTTGTAAAACTCGAACCGGAGCTGCAGCTTCATTCTTTCGGTGATCGCGGTGTTCTTGGCAAGAGCAACATCCCATCTATTGATCCCTGGGCCATACCAATTGTTCCGGACAACAGCTGACGGAATTCCCCATGGGATGGGCGCGCTTATGCCGTCTTCCAAGTTGAAAGCGGCCGGATTGAAGCCCGTGAACACGCCGCCTGAAGAGTTAACTCGTCCGGTCGAGGGGACCGCTTTTAACACTGAGGAATTTATCACTGTGGCACGGTCCGCGAGACCGGTGTGCAAAGTGTCCAGTGGTCCGAAGATGTCGTATGGAGTACCGGTCTGCCACTGCGCAATGCCGCTGATCTGCCAGCCTTCGAACACTCGCCCTGCGAAGCCACCGCTGAGGAAGGTCTTTCCGCGTCCGATGTTCGGTTGATACAAATTCATTACCGCTCGCTGGCGCACGTCGAAACCAGAATTGCCGTGCTCGCGGGATAAGGCAAAGGAGTCTACCGGGTAGTTGCCGTTGTTGAGTGTCGGCACCAGCGGTCGGATGAATCGTCCAATGCGTGCGACCAGGTATAGGACAGCTGAACTTGCAAACCGTGGAATGCACGCTCAGTTACCTGTGCCTGCAATCCGTTATACCAGGAGTGCCCTGAAGTCTGATCGGTAAACGTATGCAGGAAAGCATTTTTGTTGGTCGCGTCGAAAGGAAGGGCGCCCACCTCCGCACCGTACTAGAGGGTGTTGTACTGGAGCGTGGAATTGGAGCAACCGAACACATTGAGCCGGACGCTGCAGCAACGCAGATCGGAGTTTGCGCGAGTTATACCGATTCTCATAGCGACAATCCGGAAAATTGGCCCTCATGCGTGACTAAGATCGCCAATCAAATGTATGTTCTTGATAAATCATGCCATACGTTTATTTGTTATGGAAATGTGATTGCTTGGAGGAATGCTTCAGAAGTGTGCAGCCTGAGGGTTCTGTAGGTCCAGTCGAGTAAGGAAAAGAGGCGCTCACATGAAAGCTCTTACTCTGTCGACTCTTGCTGTCGCTACCACGTTGATTTTTGCTGCTCTGGCGGAGGCACAGACCGCATCCATCAACGGAACTGTGACGGATCCAACTGGAGCTGTGGTGCAACAGGCGCACGTGACGGCCATCAATGCCGCGACCAACGTGTCCCACGTGACCCAGACGGGCACCAGCGGCGTCTACAGCCTGACACAACTGTCGGCTGGGGCGTACGAGGTCAAGATCGAGAAAAGTGGCTTTCGCACGGTGAGTTTTCCGGGCTTAACTTTGACGGTCGACCAGGCGCTCACACTCAACGCCAAAATGGAGGTTGGTTCCCCATCCGTGCAGATCACGGTCGAGAGCACAAGTGTCACGCCGATCGACACGACCGAAGCCCAGATCAGCAACCTCATCGATTCGGAACAGATGCAGGCGCTGCCACTGATTCTTCGCGATCCGTATCAGCTGGTTCTGCTGACGCCGGGGACGACCTATACTAACAGCGGAACAGGCGGTTTTTCCATCAACGGCGGGCGGGATCGCAACAACAATTTCCAGCTGGATGGAACCAACAACAACGACGCAGGTGTTCCAGGAAGCGGACTGGCCACGTTGAACCCCGATGCCACCGAAGAATTCCGCGTGATTACTAACAATTACCTGCCGGAGTTTGGCCGCAACTCGTTCGGCGTGATCGACATTATTTCACGCAGCGGGACGAACCATTTTCACGGCGATGTGTACTACTTTGGCCGTTGGAACGCATTCGGCGCGCGCGACTTTTTTAACCCTGAGGCAACTACGGGGCGGCAGAGCCCGTACGTGCGCAACACGTTCGGAGCCTCGGTAGGAGGCCCGATTGTTAAGGACAAGCTGTTCTTCTTTTTCAATTACGAGGGCAACCGGTTCTCGACGGCCCTAACCACGACGGCCAACATTCCGGCCCCAGGGTTCAGCACAGGCAAGTTTACCTACGTAGATCCCGTGGCGGGGCCGGTTCCGATTGACGTGAGCACGCAGACTTCGAGCAACAATGCCTTTAACCTGTCGCTGGACCCTCAGGTGCGGAAACTGCTGAGTTTCTATCCCGCCGTGCCGAACGGTCCGTCGGTGATTCCAGGGGTAGTGGACCGCTTCTTCTTCGCCGACCCGGACCTGTTGAATGCGAACAACTATCTTACAAAAATCGATTACATGATTAAGCCGAAACAGACTTTGAGTGTGCGTTATCTGGCGAATCAGAGCACCGATAACGGGGCGATTTTTGACGTTCTTCCGGGCATTGGCGGGGTCGCATCGAGCGGAGTCCTGCACAGCCTCAATGGACACCTTACCTCAACCCTGACCCCGAACCACCAGAACGACTTCTTCGCAGCCGCGATTCGTTCAAATCCGACGTTTAAGTGCAACGGTATTGGCACCATCGATGGCTTGAGTCTTGCTGGCACAGACGCATTCGGA
>Ga0187784_10002276_pt1 | contig 15380 bp, 9 predicted proteins | sample 1015_SJ02_MP15_2_FD_132964 | JGI IMG/M metagenome (GOLD analysis project Ga0187784, IMG submission 132964) | Tropical peat soil microbial communities from peatlands in Department of Meta, Colombia - 1015_SJ02_MP15_20_MG | ecosystem: Environmental > Terrestrial > Soil > Wetlands > Peat | place...
GACGTCGCGCCCGAACGCCGCCCCGTTCAACACGCCGCCGAGCAGTCCGAGCATGATCGCAAGACCTGAGCCCTTGTAGCCGCCGATCGGCAGCAACACGCCCTCCGCGCTTTTCTTCGGATCGGTGAGCGGCTCGCCCGTCTTCGCGTTGACGAACCACCCCTCCGGCATCGGCAAGCCTTGCAGCGCGTATTTCTTCACCGTGCCGTAGGAGACGACGGTGGTCGCCATGTCGAGCACGTAAGGCCCGGTGCCGGACGGCACGGCGATGGCGAGCGGGTTGGTGCCGAGCAGCGGGTCGGCGCCGCCCCACACCGCCATGTGGTTCGCGTTCGCGACCGCCGCGTACATCCCGATCATGCCCTGCGCGGCCGGCATCTCGGCATAAAGCCCGGCCGGCCCGGCGTGGTTCGAGCGGCGCACCCCGACCCATGCGACGCCGGTCTCGCGCGCGAGCGTGATCGCGGTCTCGGCCGCGCGCGACATCACCAGGTGCCCCATGCCGTTGTCGCCGTCGACCAGCGCGGTCGCGGGCGCGCTGCGATCGACCTTGATATGCGGCTCTTTGTTGAAGCCACCGGCCTTGAGGCGGCGCACATATTGCGGCAGCCGGAACACCCCATGCGCGTCCGCGCCGGTGAGGTCCGCCTCGCCCATCAGCGCGGCGCACTGCTCGGCATCGGCGTGCCGCAGGCCCGCCGCGACCAGCGCATCCGTGATCAGTCCGCGGATCGCCGCGACCGGCACCTTCGCGTGGCTCATGGGTCTCCCCCGTTGGTGACCCGGTTTACCACATCGTTATTCCTGCGTTTGCCATCACGATATTTTCAGTCAGCGAAAGCCTCGCTGCAGGGTGCGGGACGTCGCAGAACGAACCATATTGAGGAGGAGGCCAGTGAGGGAGCCCGCCATGACCACGCGCGTCGTCATCGTCGGTGCCGGCTTCGGCGGCCTGTCCGCCGCGAAGGCGCTGCGCGGCAGCGCCTTCGACGTCACGGTCATCGACCAGCACAATTATCATCTGTTCCAGCCGCTGCTCTATCAGGTCGCGACCGCCGGCCTGTCGCCCGCCGACATCGCGTCGCCGATCCGCTCGATTCTGAGCCGGCAGAAGAACACCCGGATGGTGCTCGCGCGCGTCGCCGGGATCGACACCGCGCGGCGCGCGGTGATCGCCGAAGGCCAGCGTATCCCCTACGATCAGCTGATCCTCGCGACCGGCGCGCAGCACGCCTATTTCGGCCATGGCGACTGGGCTGCCTTCGCGCCGGGACTGAAGACCATCGACGACGCGACCTACATTCGCCGCCGCATCCTGCTCGCCTTCGAGAAGGCCGAGACCGAGCCGGACCCGGCCGAGCGCGCGCGGCTCCTCAATTTCGTCATCGTCGGCGGCGGCCCGACCGGCGTCGAGATGGCGGGCGCCATCGCGGAGCTTGCGAACCGCGCGCTCGCGGCCGATTTCCGCGCGATCGACCCGCGCAGCGCGCGCATCGTTCTGATCGAAGCGGCGCCACGGCTGCTCACCCCGTTCGAGCCGTCGCTGTCGCAGGCTGCGAAGACCTCGCTCGAGCAGCTCGGCGTCGAGGTGCGGCTCGGCGCACCGGTGACGGCGCTCGATGCCGAAGGCGTTGCGATCGGCGCGCAGCGCATCGAGTCGCGCACCGTGATCTGGGCCGCCGGCGTGATGGCCTCGCCCGCGGGCGAATGGCTCGGCGCCGAGACCGATCGCGCCGGCCGCGTCAAGGTCGCGCCCGACCTCTCGGTGCCGGGGCATCCGGAGATCTTCGTCATCGGCGACACCGCGCTCGCGCTTGCCGCCGATGGCAAGCCGCTGCCCGGCGTCGCGCCGGTCGCCAAGCAGCAGGGCCAATACGTGGCGCGCCTGCTGATCGCGCGGCAGAACGGCACGGCGGTCGCGCCGTTCCGCTACCGCGACTTCGGCTCGCTCGCGACGATCGGGCGCAGCCGCGCGGTGGTGCAGATGGGCGCGCTCCAGCTCAACGGCTTCCTCGCCTGGGTGCTGTGGAGCGTCGCGCACATCTATTTCCTGATCGGCTTCCGCAATCGCCTCGTCGTCGTGCTCAACTGGCTCTGGAACTACGTCACGTTCCAGCGCGGCACCCGGCTGATCACCGGCATGGCGGGCGCGCGCATCGAGGACATGGCAATGCCGGCCGACGAGACGGAACAGCTCAAGCGCGCGTCGTGAGTGGTCTTAGTGGAGCATAATCCGATCCGACCTGCCTTAGCCCGCCGAAGCTTCGATGTAACACGAAAGATGGTGCGAGGGGGCTTCGCGCAGGCGGGAAACCGGTAACCACTTTTTCGGGATCATGCTTCTAGAGCGGGATGAGTTAAGATTGAATCACGTCTCAAGTCCGCTCGTCCCCGCGGAAGCGGGGACCCAGTCCTTTGGCCCAGTTCTGGGCCCCTGGATTCCCGCTTCCGCGGGAATGAGCGGAGAGCGGATCAGGCCTGAGAGCAGACCTAAAATCATCACGCACTAGCGCCACAGCTCGGCGCGCCAGCGCAGCGTGATGAGGGCGGAGAAGACGAGGCCGATCGTCGCATAGAGCGACGCGGTGCCGCGCCAGCCGATCCAGTCGATCAGCGGCCCGGCGGCGAGCAGGCCGAGCGGCAGGCTGTAGATCGCGAGCATGCGCACGCCCATGACGCGGCCGCGGAAGCGCTCGCCGCACGCGCGCAAGAGCAGGATCTGCAGCGGCACCATGCTGAGACTCTGCACGATCCCGGCGAGGAAGAGCCAGGGAACGGCGGCGACAGCCGTCGGCATCTGCGCGAAGACGAGCAGGATCGCGCTCCAGAGCATCGCCGCAACCATCATCAGGCGCGTCAGCCGCGCATTGGCGCGCATGTTGCTCAGCACGATCGAGCCGATCAGCCCGCCGGCGGCGAAGCTTGCGACCAGGAAGCCGAGCCCGGTCTGGCCGACCAGGTAGACGTTGCGCGCCGCATACGGCATCAGCCCGTTGGTGAGCGGGAAGACCGACAGGTTGGTGAGGAAGGCGAGCGAGATCAGCGCGAGCAGGATCGGCGTATTGCGGGTGTAGGCGAGACCCTCCTTCAGGTCGCGCCAGGGCGACTTGCCGACGGCCTCCTCGGGCGTCATCGCGAGCGAGACCTGGCGCAGCGAGACCTGGCGCAGCGAGACCCGGCGCAGCGAGACCCGGCGCAGCGGCGCGGTGTCGCCGAGCATCAGCAGCGTTCCAACGGCGTAGAACGCCGCGATGATCAGGTAGGCCGGGGCGAGGCCGAAGAACGTGAACACGCTCGCGCCGAGCAGCGCGCCGACGACCCGCGCCGAGTCGGTGGTGGTGCGCGAGAGGCTGAGCGCGCTGATCAGCGTCTCGGTCGGCATCGTCTCGGCGATCAGCGCGCTGCGCACGCCGAGATCGGAGGGCCGCACCAGCCCCATGACCATCGCAACGCTCAGCACGACCAGCGGGGTGACGGCATTACCGAGCGCGCAGCCGAGCAGCGTCGAGGCGCAGGCCGCGTAGACGACGCGCATGGCAAGCAGCAGCGACTTGTGCCCGAGCCGGTCGCCGACCACGCCGTAGAGCGGCGCGACCAGCGAGCCGAGATATTGCGAGGCGCCGAACAGCGTGAGCCAGAGCACCGAGCCGGTCGCGGCCAGCACGTACCAGCCGAGAATGATGGTCTCCATCTCGAACGCCCACGAGGTGAGCAGGTCGGCGGGCCATTGATAGCGGAAGCTGCGCGTCGCGAACGGCGCGAGCATCGCGAAGCGCGTCAGGCCGCTCGGCGGTGCGGCCGCGCAGGTCGTGTCGCTCTGAAGTGCAGTCCCGGTCCGGTCGAGCATTTCCAGCGCTGATGCCGGCTTGTTGGGCTCGCCGGGCTGTCAGCTCTGTTGTATCGGCATCGCGTCTGCGTCGCCCCCCTCAAAATGCGCATGGGCGGCGTGCATTCGGTTTTGTGCGATGCAGCGTCACATCAGTCCCTCGATGCTCATCGTGACGCTCCATTGCGATTGCGCGCGATCATGGCATGATCGCGCGCCGGCTCCCCTCCCTTTCGACGCACAGCATGATCGACGCAGCGGTTATCGGCCTCGGACGCTGGGGCAAAGGCATCGTCCAGTCGGCGCGCGCCAGCAAGCGCCTGCGCGTCATCCGCGGGGTCAGCAAGGAGCCGGAGGGCGTCGCCGATTTTGCCGCCGAACACGGCTTCGCGCTCTCGACCGCGTTCGACGAAGCCGTCGCCGATCCGCGCGTGCGGGCGGTGCTGCTGGCAACGCCGCACTCGCTCCATGTCAGCCAGATCGTGGCGGTCGCGGCCGCCGGGAAGGCCGTGTGGTGCGAGAAGCCGCTCGCGCTCACGCTCGCGGAGGCAAAGCGCGCGGTCGCGGCCTGCCAGCAGGCCGGCGTCGTGTTCGCGCTCGGCAACAACAAGCGCTGCTTTGCCTCGATGCTGGAATTGAAGCGCGTCGTCGCCGAGGGAGTGATCGGCGAGTTGCTGCACATCGAGGCGCATTTCTGCAACGAGCATTCGACGCGCGTCGCGGGCGGCTGGCGCGACGATCCGAACGAGTCGCCGGGCGGCGGCCTGACCGGCGCGGGACTGCACCTCATCGACGCGTTCGTCAATCTTTGCGGCCCGGTCGCGCAGGTCGATGCGCGGCTCCATGTGCAGAAGAAGCCGCCCGACCCGCGCGACGTCGCGGCGGTGCTGATGCAGTTCAAGAGCGGCGCGACCGGGCTGCTCGCGACCGTGCGCGCGGCGCCGGCCTATTGGCGCGTGCACGCCTTCGGCACCAAGGGCTGGGCCGAGGCGCGCGACGAGACGGCGCTGACGATTGCGTTGAATGGCAAGACGCCCCACGTCGAGCACTTGCCGCAGATCGACTCGCTCGGGGTGCTGCTCGAGGCCTTCGGCGAGAGCATCGAGACCGGCAAGCCGTTCCCGGTCACGACCGACGAGATGCTCGACGTGGTCGCGACCTTCGAGGCGGCGATCCAATCGATGGCGTCAGGGGCGCCGGTCGCGGTCGCGCGCTGACGATCCTCACGACAAACCAATCTTGCGCACGAGCTTGACCAGCCGGTCGGTGTCGCCTTGCAGGAACTGCTCGAATTCCGGGCCGTCGAGATACGACACCTGGCTGCCCGCCGCGATGAAACGTTGCACGACGGCCTTGTCCTGCATGAAGGGCCGGATCGCGTCGCGCAGAATTCTTACGACGTGCTCGGGCGTTTTCCGCGGCGCGAACACGCCGGCCCACAGGATGTAGACGACGTCCGCGTAACCCGCCTCCTGCAGGGTCGGCACGTTCGGGAAGCTCGGCAGCCGCTCGGTGCCCCATTGCGCCAGGACGCGGATGTTGCCCGCGTCGATCTGGCCTTTCGCGATCGACTCGAGCGTCGGGATCACCGGCACCTGGTCGCCCACGAAGGCCGCGAAGGCCGGGCCGCCGCCCTGATACGGCACATGCACCATCTTCAGCCCGGCGGCGTTGAGGAACATCTCCATCGCGAGATGCGCGGTGCCGAGATAGCCCGAGCTCGCATAGGAAATCTGCCCGGGCTTCGCCTGAACGGCCGCGATGAATTCTTCCAGCGTGCGCCACGGCGCCGAGCTCTTGACCGCTAGGATGGTCGGATCGGCGAACATCCGCGCGATCGGCACGAACTGGTCCATCTCGTAGGTGACCGGCTTGCCGAGCAGCCGGTTCGCTTCCGGAATGACGCCGAGCGAGGGCAGCGCCACCATGATGGTGTAGCCGTCCGGCTCGGCGCGCGCCACGTAGGCATGGCCGATGCCGCCGCCGGCGCCGCCGCGGTTCTCGACCACGACGTTGCGCCCAAGCTTCTCGGCAAGATAGGCCGCGAGCGGACGCGCGGCGAAATCCGCGGTCCCGCCCGGCGCGAACGGCACCACGACCGTGATCGTGCGGGTCGGCCAGGCTTCGGCGGCCGCGCGGCCGGCCGCGAGCGTCGCTGCTGCGGGCGTGAGCGCGAGCCCGCCGGAAAGCTTCAGCACATCACGCCGGCTCACCATGGACCCCTCCCTGTGACCCCTCCCTGTCGCCGGCCTCGTCAGCGCGCCCTGATCGTTCAACCCGAAGCCGGTTTGTGCCCGTTGATGGCGCGCCAGATCCGCTCGCGTGTCGCCGGCATCTCGATGTGCTGCACGCCGAATTCCGACAGCGCATCGACCAGCGCGTTCGCGACCGCCGGCAGGGCGCCGACGCAGCCGGCCTCGCCCGCGCCCTTGACGCCGAGCGGGTTGGTCTTGGTCGGCACCGGATGGCTCTCAACCACGATGTCGCCGAGATCGCTCGCGCGCGGCAGCGCGTAATCCATGAAGGAGCCGGTGATCGGCTGCCCCGACGTGTCGCGGCAGATATCCTCCATCAGGACCTGTCCGACGCCTTGCGCGACGCCGCCATGGATCTGCCCGTGCAGCAGCATCGGGTTTAGCACTGTGCCGACATCGTCGACCACTGTGTAGCGCGCGATCTCGACCTCGCCGGTGTCGGGATCGATCTCGATCTCGCAGACGTGGCAGCCGTTCGGATAGTTCTCGACGTCGGCCCGATAGACCGATGTTGCCGCGAGACTCCCTTCCATCCCGACCGGCAGTTTCGAGGGATCCGCGGCGGCGCGCGCGACGTCCGGCATGGTGAGCGTGCGATTGGTCTTCGGGCTGGAGAAGATTCCTTCGGCAAAGGCGACATCATCGACCTCGACCCCGAGCAGGTGCGCCGCCAGCACCCGCGCCTTGGCGATGACCTTCTCGATCGCGCCGTGGAACGCCGATCCGGCGAGCGTTGCCGAGCGCGAGCCGCCGGTGCCCTGGCCGAAGAAGACCTTGTCGGTGTCGCCCTGCACATAGTCGGCCTGATCCGGATCGACGCCGAGGCGATCGCAGACGAGCTGCTTGAACACGGTCTCGTGGCCCTGGCCCTGCGAGACGCTTCCCGAGAACAGCGTGAGCGCCCCGGACCGGTCGAAGCGAACCTCGGCACCCTCGAAGCCGAGCGTGCCGGCACGCTCGATCGAATAGGAAATGCCGAGCCCGCGCAGCTTGCCGCGTTTTTTCGACTCAACGCGGCGCCGCGCAAATCCCGCAATGTCGGCCCGGCGCAGGCCCTCGTCGAGCACCTTTTCGAACTCGCCGCAGTCATAAGTGAAGGTGAGCCCGGTCTTGAACGGCATCGCCTCGGGCGGGATCAGGTTGCGCCGGCGCAATTCGACCGGATCGATGCCGGTCGCATCGGCCGCAAGATCGACCAGCCGCTCGATCACATAGGCGGCTTCCGGACGGCCATTGCCGCGATACGGCCGGACCGGGTTGGTGTGGGTATAGACCGCGGTGACGTCGGCGTGGATCGCGGGCGTGCGATAGACCCCGGCGAGCGTGCCAAGGTTATTGAGGAAGTTCGGCGTTCCGTTCTGCAAATGGGCGCCCATATTGGCGACCGTCGTCACCCGCATGCCGAGAAACGTTCCTTGTCTGTCGAGCGCGAGCTCGGCGTCGGTGACGTTGTCGCGCGCCTCGGCATCGCTCAGGAAAGCCTCCGAGCGCGTGCTCGACCACTTGACCGGCCGGCCGGTCAGCTTTGCGGCGAGCAGCACCAGCGGCGCCTCGTTGAAGATCGCGGATTTCATCCCGAAGCTGCCGCCGACGTCGCCGGCAATGACATGCACCTTGCTCTCCGGAACCCTCAGCACCTGCGTGGCGAGGTCGGAGCGAAACGTGTGCACGCCCTGCGGCTGGCCATAGAGCCGGTAGTGTCCGCTGCTCGCGTCATGGTCGCCGATGCAGCCGCGCGGCTCCATGGTGACGGCGGTGACGCGGTTGATCACCAGGCGATGGCGTACGACATGCTCCGCGCGCGCGAACGCCGCATCGGTTGCGGCCTTGTCGCCGGCGAGATGCACGAAGCAGATATTGCGCTCGCAATCCTCCCACACGCGCGGGGCGTCGGGCCTACTCGCGTCAACGGTCGACGTCACCGCCGGCAAGGGCTCGTAGTCGACCGCGATCCGCTCGGCCGCGTCGGCGGCCTGCGCGTAGGTCTCGGCGACCACGAAGGCGACGTAGTCGCCGACCCAGCGGACGCGATCCTGCGCGAGCGCCGGATAGGGCGAGCGGTACATCGGACTGCCGTCGCGGCGTTTCTGTCCGCCCGGAACTGGCAGATCGCCCCAACCGGACCGCTTCCAGTCGACGCCGGTCAAGACCAGCAGGACGCCCGGGGCCTGCCTTGCCGCCGCGGTGTCGATTGCGCGAATGCGCGCATGCGCGTGCGGCGAGCGCAGCACGTAGCCGAACGCCATGCGCGACAGCACGATGTCGTCGACGTAGCTCCCTCCCCCCTGCAGCAGTCTCGGATCCTCGAAGCGCTTGACGCCCTGCCCGACCGCGAATTCACCCACCCAACGCCCCTTTCGGCTCGCCTTGTCTGCTCTCGGCGGCGATTGAACAGGCAAGCCGTCGGTGGGGTCAAGTTTGCGGGTTAATCTTTCGTTAACCACATATCAATATGGAAAGTTTGACGATTTCCCTCATCACCCGCGCCCGGCGCGGCGCCGCATGGTCAATACGGGTCGCATCAATCGTCTGAAAGTTGCGTCAAGCATCTTGCGTTCAAGATCCCATGGCCTTGCCCGGGGATGCCTGCGCGTCGAACCTAAAGGTGCCGACACATGAGCACGAACCTCGCCGCTCCCTCGATCGAGGCGCTGGTTGGCCAGCTGAGAACCCTCGGCAACCAATATATCGAAAGCAAGGACTACATCAGCGCGCAGCTGACGTTCAGAAAGCTGCTGCAGCTCGACCGCAAGGATGTCAACGCGCGCTTCATCTACGCGCATCTCATCGAGGACGGCACGCACAAGAAGCACGCCGAGGCGCGCGATCTGCTGCTGTCGATCCTGGATGACCATCCGGAAATATATGGCAATCCGACCGAAGATAACTTGAGCCTGATCAGAGGCGCGGCGCGGAGATGCTTCAATGTCGGTCCCAATGCGAAGGCCGCCGAGCTGTTTCGCAAACTGGCCGACGCGTCGAATCAAGCCAGCGACTATTTTCAGCTCAGCGAAATCCTGTCCCGCTGCAACCTTCTGGAAGAATCCGTCTCAAGCCTCGAGAAGGCGATCGCACTCGACCCCGCGACCTACGACACGCAGGCAAACAGAGAGACTCTGGAAATCGCCAGGTTGCGCTTGCGGCAGCCATCCGCCAAGACGGCCCATAACAAGAGAAAGGTCGGCCGCTACCCGGAAACCCGAGACTTCGCGGGAGATCTGCAAAAGTTGGTGCGGGATCACATCGCTGTCAATCTGAACAGCGAGCCCAAGTTCCTGAGCAGGAGCACCAGATTTTTCACGATGGGCTCCTGCTTCGCCAGAAATCTGTCTCGAAGTCTGAGCGACAGTGGCTACGCAAGCCATCACATGGAGATCTCCGAGCATATCAATACGACGTTTGCAAACCGAGTATTCGTCGACTGGCTCAGCGATGCTCCCATAGACGACGCAATTCGGCAGCGGTTCGCGGAGCTTCTGCCGGCGGGCTGGAGCAAGGAAGCAACCCTCAAGATCATAAAGGACAGCGACGTCTTCATTCTGACCCTCGGTGTTGCGGCTGCCTTCTTTGACAGGGAAAGTGGCGCGTTCGTCCTGCCGCGCTCAACCGCGCTGAACTCCAGGGCGCTCGCGGAAAAATATTTGTTTCGTACGACCAGCGTCCAAGACAACGTCGCGAACGTCCTTTATCTGCTGAATTTCATCAGAAGCATCTCTCCTGACATCAGGATCATCGTCACCGTTTCTCCGGTCCCGATGATGGCGTCTTTCGAGCACGAGTCGGCCGTCCAAGCCGACTGTCTCTCGAAAAGCACGATGCGGCTGGTTGCGCACGAGGTGGTGAACCATTCCAATATTCCGAACATCCTGTACTGGCCGTCATTCGAAATCTTCCGCTGGGGCGGATCGAACGCCAGCAATTATTATGCGGCCGACGACGGCGCCGCCTGGCACGTTTCCGAGGAGAAGGTGGCCGGCACCGTCAGGGCGTTCGTGGAGATGTTTTCCGCCACATGAGCGGCTGCCGCCGGCCCGAGTTTTCACGCGGCCGCGAGCCGCATAAACTCGCGCATCTCCCGCCACGGGGAAGCGCGTTCGGTGGCCGGCAGCGATGCAAAGCCCTTCGTTGACACGACCGCTCGGCCGGCGGCCGCCGATCGCGCCGGCCGCATGGACTATGTCGATGCGGTGCGGGTTTTCCTGATCCTGCTGGTCGTCGCGCATCATTCGGTCGAAGCCTATGTCACGGCGCACCCCTCGGAGATCCCGTTGCCGGACCCGCCGATTCCGCGCGGCTGGATCTTCCTTTGGGTGAACGCGGCCTTCTTCATGGGCCTGTTCTTCTTTTTTGCCGGCTATTTCACGGCCGCGACGTTCGATCGGCGGGGCGCGCGCAGGTTCCTCGCCGACCGCGGCATGCGGCTCGGCGTGCCGCTTGTGCTCGGCACCATCCTGATCGTGCCGTTGGCGGGCTGGTCGCATATCGCGCTCGACCCCGCGCTGCCGCCAGTCGGCTACTGGAGCTATCTGACCCGGGATTTCTTCGCGCTCGGTCCGAAGCCGGATTTCTGGCCGGCGCGCGAGCATTGGCCCGCGTTCAATTTCGGGCACCTGTGGTTTCTCGAGCATCTTCTCGTCTACGCGCTGCTCTATGCGGCGCTGCGGGCGCTCGCGCCGCAGGACTCCGGCAAGGCGTGGGGCGCGCCACCCTCGCATCTTGCCATCGCGTGCTATGCACTGCTGCTGGCCGCGGCCACGTTCGTCGTGCGCATCTGGTACCCGCAGGATCGCTGGATCGGCTTTCTCGGATTCATCCAGATGGAGCCCGCGCACCTGCCGCAATATGCGAGCCTGTTCGCGATCGGCGTCTTCGCCGGCCCGCGCCGCTGGCTCGAGACCATGCCGGCGCGGCGCGGCCTCGTCTGGCTCGCGCTCGGCGTCGCCCTTGCGGTCATTGCCTATCTGCTCGTCGGGACCGGCATGATCGGCGGCTCCTACGGCTCGCGCGACTGGCGCACCTGCAGCTACGAGGTTTTCCTCTGCGTTGGGCTCTGCGTCGGCCTTCCGGTGCTGGCGCGCGAGCTGGCGCTTGGCGTCGGCCGGCTGTGGCAAGGCCTCGCGCGCAACGTGTTCGCGGTCTATGTCTTCCACATGCCGATCGTGCTGTTGCTGCAATGGGCTTTGATCGGCGCGCCGGTGCCGAAGCTCGCCCGCCTTTTTGCAACCGTCATCGGCGCGATCGTGCTCTCTTTTGCCTTCACCAATTGGGTTCTGCTGCGTCTGCCTTTCGCGCGGCGCATCTTCTAGCTTCCTCCGCAGAACTGATATGCGCCCGCTCGCTTGGCGTTGCGGAAGGCGAGCCGCTAAGATTGATCCAAATCCGGCAGACCCCATCTTTCCGGAACGGCACGCCGCGCGATGGCGCGGCGCGCGCATGCATTTGGATCAGGAGCGATCATGAAATTCGGCGTGGGCCAGCCCGTGCGGCGTTTCGAGGACCAGACCCTTATTACCGGCAGAGGCCGCTATACCGACGATATCAAGCTCGACCGGATGGCGCAGGCCTATGTGCTGCGCGCACAGGTCGCGCATGCGAACATCAGACAAATTGATGTGAGCCCCGCCCGCTCGATGCCGGGCGTGCTCATGGTGCTGACCGGCGCGGACGTGCAGGCCGACGGGCTCGGCGATATTCCCTGCAATGCGCCGCTCAACAACCGCGACGGCTCGCCGCGCCGCGACACGCCGCGGCCGGCGCTCGCGCTCGGCAAAGTGCGCCATGTCGGCCAGCCGGTCGCACTCGTGGTGGCCGAGACGCTGACGCAGGCGCAGGACGCGGCGGAAGCGATCACGGTCGAGTACGAGCAGCTTCCGAGCGTGACCGACGCGCGCGCCGCGCTCGCGCAAGACGCGCCGCAGCTGTTCGAGGGAGTCCCCGGCAACCTCGTGTTCGACTGGGACAACGAGACCTCCGATTTCGCCGCGGTCGACGCGGCTTTCGCGAAAGCCGCGCACGTGACGAAGCTCGAGCTCGTCAACAACCGCGTGGTTGCGAACGCGATGGAGCCGCGCAACGCGATCGGCGACTACGATGCGGCCTCCGGCCGGCCGGTGCTCTACACGGCGACGCAGGGCTCGCACTTCGTGCGCGATCCGCTCGCCGAGGCCGTGCTGAAGATGCCGAAGGAGAAGCTGCGCGTGGTCTCGCCGCCGAATGTCGGCGGCGCGTTCGGCATGAAGGCGTTCGTCTACCCCGAGCAGGTGCTGGTCGTGTGGGCTGCCGGCAAGCTGAAGCGGCCGGTGCGCTGGCAGTCGGACCGCTCGGAAGGCTTCATCTCCGACAATCAGGGCCGCGACCATTTCACCAAGGCCGAGCTCGCGCTCGACGCGAAGGGCAAGTTTCTCGCCATTCGCGTCTCGCTGATCGCCAATGTCGGCGCCTACCTTTCGCCGATGGGCCCGTTCATTCCGACGCGCTCGACCGACCTGATCTCCGGCCTCTACACCACGCCGGCCTTCGCCATCAACGTGAAGGGCGTCGTCACCAACACGGTGCCGGTATGCGCCTATCGCGGCGCGGGCCGGCCCGAAGCCTCGTACCTGATCGAGCGGCTGGTCGATGCCGCGGCGCGCGAGCTCGAGATGACGCCGGACCGGATCCGCCGCATCAACCTCATTCCACCGAAGGCCATTCCGTATACCTCGCCGACCAAGCTCACCTTCGACTCGGGCGAGTTCGAGAAACAGATGGACCTCGCGATGGAGAACGCCGACTGGAACGGCTTCAAGGCGCGGCGGCGCGAGAGTGCGAAGCGCGGCAAGCTGCGTGGCATCGGCATGGCGACCTACACCGAGCGCTGCGGCGGCGGGTTTCCCGAAACCGCCTCGATCGAGTTCAAGGGCGAGCGCGTCGACCTCGTGATGGGCAACCAGGAATACGGCACCGGGCTCGTCACCTCGTACAAGCAGCTCGTCTCCGACCGGCTCGGCATCGATGCCGACCGCATCGACGTCGTCTATGGCGACTCGGATCGCTCGCCGCGCGGCCTGACTGGCGGCTCGCGCGCGCTGCCCGTGGGCGGCTCGGCGGTGCACGAGGCCTCGCTCAAGATCATCGACAAGGGTAAGCAGATCGCCGCGAACCTCTTGGAGGCCGCCGCCGCCGACATCGAGTTCGGCGACGGGGCGTTCCGCATCGTCGGCACCGACCGGACCATCGATCTGTTCGCGGTCGCCGCGGCCGCCAAGGACCCGGCGAAGCTCCCGCCCGGCATCACGCCGGGGCTCGACACCACCCAGGTGCAGAACCCGACCGCGCCGACATTCCCGAGCGGCTGCCACATCGCCGAGGTCGAGGTCGATCCGGATTCGGGCGTGACCACGATCCTGCGCTACACGGTGGTCGATGATTTCGGCGCGGTGATCAATCCGCTGCTGCTCGAAGGCCAGGTGCATGGCGGCGTCGTGCAAGGCATCGGGCAGGCGCTGCTCGAGGAGACCGTCTATGATGACGACTCCGGCCAGCTCCTGACCGGCACCTTCATGGACTACGCGATGCCGCGCGCCGACAATCTGCCGAGCTTCTCGTTCACGACGCGCAACGTGCCGTGCAAGGCGAACCCGCTCGGCATCAAGGGCGCGGGCGAAGCCGGCGCAGTCGGCGCGCCGCCGGCGGTGATCAACGCGATCGTCGACGCGCTGCACGCGAAGGGTGTTCGGCATGTCGACATGCCGGCGACGCCGCGGCGCGTGTGGGAGGCGCTGCACTCCCCAAGCGCATGAGCCCGACCATCCCCGACGATCCGCTCGGCGCCTTCTGCCGCGAGAACCACATCGCGGTGAAAGGCGCCTCCGCGGGCCCGCTCGCGGGGCTGACTTTCGCGGCGAAGGACGCGTTCAACATTGCGGGCGCGCGCACTGGTTTCGGCCAGCCGGACTGGCTGCGCACACATGAGCCGGCAACCGAGACGGCCGACGCGGTGGTGCGCCTGCTCGCGGCCGGCGCCGACATGGTCGGCAAGACTCATTGCGACGAGCTCTGCTACAGCCTCACCGGCGAGAACGTGCATTTCGGCACGCCGGTGAACGTCAACGCGCCCGGCCGCGTGCCGGGCGGCTCGTCGAACGGCTCGGCCGCCGCGGTCGCGGGCGGCCTCGTCGATTTTGCATTGGGCACCGACTGCGGCGGCTCGGTGCGCATTCCGGCGAGCTATTGCGGCATCATCGGGCTGCGCCCGACGCACGGCCGCGTCTCCGATCGGGGCGTGCTGCCGTTCGGGCCGAGCTTCGACGTGGTCGGGTGGTTCGCGCGCGACATCGATCTGTTCGCCCGCGTAGGCGACGTGCTGCTCGACGCCGACACGGCGGCAGCGCCGACACGCCTCATGGTCGCGGACGACGCCTGGGACGAGCTCGAGCCGCCGGTCGCGGCGTCGCTGAAGCACGCCGCGGCGCAGGTCGAGGCCATGCTCGGCGCGCCGGCGCATCTGCGCGTCAGCCCGGAAGGCCTCGCCGAATGGTTCGAGGTGTTCCGCACGCTGCAGGCCGCCGAGATCTGGGCGACGCTCGGCGGCTGGGTGAGCGCGACGCAGCCGCAGTTCGGCCCCGGCACGAAGGAGCGCTTCGCCTATGCGGCAACCATCACGCCCGCGCAGGTCGAGGCCGCGAAGGCGCGCCGTCGCGCGATCCGCGCGCAGGTCGACGCGCTCCTCGGCGCGGATGGTGTGATCGTGTTGCCCACCTCGCCGCGCGTCGCGCCGTTGCGCGGCACGCCGGCCGACAAGGTCGAGGTCGAATACCGCAACCAGGCACAGCGCATTCTCTGCATCGCGGGGCTCGCCGGCCTGCCGCAGATCAGCCTGCCCATGGCGCAGCTCGACGGCCTGCCGCTCGGCCTGTCGCTCATCGGCGCGCGCGGGTCGGACCGCGCACTGATCGCGCTGGCGCGGCGGGTGCTCGCGTAGCGTGGGCAAAATCGCAAGCACGAGCGGACCAGCTCGCGCGAAGTCTGCGGCGCGATTTTGCCCACCGTCTCGCATTGCGAAATTTCTTGCAGGCGATTTTGCGCACGCCCTGACCCTGCGAGGCTCGACCGCGTGGGCAACGCGCTGACGCGTCATCGCGTGACGCGAGATCGTCGCCGGCGCGTTGCCCACCCTACCAGCTGGCTCGCGTCGCGCCGTAGATGGGGTAACGGGCCAACGGAGCCAACCGGCCACTCGCGTTAAGGGCGGTCGTCCCTCAAATTGATGGTGTCAATCAACGGAGTCGGGCGAGCCCGCTCCAAGCATCATCGAGGGA
>Ga0187784_10002277_pt1 | contig 15374 bp, 10 predicted proteins | sample 1015_SJ02_MP15_2_FD_132964 | JGI IMG/M metagenome (GOLD analysis project Ga0187784, IMG submission 132964) | Tropical peat soil microbial communities from peatlands in Department of Meta, Colombia - 1015_SJ02_MP15_20_MG | ecosystem: Environmental > Terrestrial > Soil > Wetlands > Peat | place...
GAGGAAGAAAAGCAACGGCTGCTCAAAACGGCTGTAATTCGGCCCGAGTGGGAAACGGCCTATCTCGCGGCGATTCTCTGCTTGAACACTACCGCGAGGGGCTGCGAGTTGAAAGGGCTGCAATGGTCGGATGTGGATCTGTTCGCAAAGACCCTGACAATCCGCAAGTCCAAGACGGCAGCCGGTGAGCGGATCGTGCCCCTTACGGACGTGGCCGCGTCTGCTCTGGCGAGGCTACGCCGGAGAGCGGAGGGTTTCGGCCCGGTCGAACCATCGCATTACGTCTTTGCTGCCTTCGTTCCCAAGTTCACCTTCAACGGCAAGCGTGTGACTGATTACAGCGTCACAGCCTGCTTGCTTCGTCAGCGTTCTCCAGGCCGACCGCCAACTATTCAGGTGTCGCGTTGGATCAAAGGGGTTGCCGGGCTTCCGGTTCCACGATCTGCGGCACTGTGCCATCACGCAGCTTGCGGAGAACGGTACGTCCGACTCAACCATCATGGCGATTGCCGGGCACGTCAGCCGTCGCATGTTGGAACGGTACAGCCACGTGAGGATGGAAGCGAAGCGGAAAGCGATGGAAGCCCTTGCTGTGAGCACCAAGACCGCGGGTTACGACACAAACCACGACACAAATCCTGCTGTCGCGAACACTCGCCCTGTCTAACTTGTTGAGGGAAGTGGTGGACCTGGTCGGGATCGAACCGACGACCTCTTCCATGCCATGGAAGCGCGCTCCCAGCTGCGCCACAGGCCCGCTTTGGTTGGACCGTATAATTTTCGCTCACCCACCAACCTTAGTCAAACAATGCTGCTTAGCGCGTTGGCAATTTTACGACGGCGGCGAAAATCGGTATGCTGAGATCGATATGAAGCTCGGTTTGGTGGGCAGCGGCGTTGTGTTCACTTTGTGGCTTGCCACTTTGGCAAGTGCGCAGGCGCCGCCACCACCGAATCCGCAGGTCAGCGCTCCAGCCCCGGTTCCCTATTCTTCAGTGAGCGAACTCAACCTGCAGTTTTCAGAACTCGAACAAACATCCCAGTCGACGCAAGTGGATCTAGCCAAGCTGCGGATCGAAAAGTGGAAAACTGACGGCAATACCAAGCGCGCAACGCAGGAAGACGTCGAATCGCTTCAACGCAATTTGAAAAACGCGCTGCCGGAGATCGTATCTCGCCTGCGAAGTTCTCCTGAAAATCTTGCTGTAAGTTTCGAACTGTATCGCAATCTGGACGCACTGTACGGCGTCTTCAGCTCGGTTGTGGAATCGGCCGGTGCGTTCGGATCCCGAGATGAGTTTCAATCACTGCAAAACGATCTGAGTGCGTTGGAGAGAGCACGCCGGTCGTTCGCGGACCGCATGGATAAGCTGGCCAATTCGAAAGAAGACGAACTGGCGCGCTTGCGTACCCAGGTTCAAACCCTTCAAGCGGCCCAACAGGCCGCAGTCCCTCCTCCAAAGAAGACGATCGTGGACGATACGGAAGCCCCCAAGAAGACCGTTAAGAAAAAACCGGTCAAGCCGGCGAAGTCGAGCACGGCCGGCGCTCTGCAAAAGCCCGCCGGAACAACCGAGTCGAATCCGCAGTCAACGCCGCAAAATCCGCAGACGCAGCCTCAATAGTGGCCGATCGGAGCAATCAGCAGGGTTCTGGCCGGAGCGCTTGGTTACCTATGCAAGAACCTTTTCACGCTTGGTACCCACCCGTAAGTATATGATTCAGAACCATTTCTGGCGGGAACCTAGGTCCCGAGAGCGGAGTCTATTAGGATAGCGATAGTTCTTAGGTACCCGTATGGCTTTAATTCAAGGCGAACACGCATCCCCAACTGAACCTATAATGGAGTTTACGCCATGAGAGCAATGGCGGGAGCAGCCACATTGGGTGATCTCGCGGGAGCGATTGGAATTCGGACTCAAGAATCGGCGATTGTGGCCGAGCTTAAGGCCGGGTCGGAGGAGGCGTATGCCCGGCTTATCGGCGAGTTTCAGCAACCCATTTACAACCTGGTTTTCCGAATCGTCGGTGAGCCGGCTGATGCGGCTGATACTACGCAGGACGTCTTTCTGAAAGTGTTTCGCGGAATGAAGAATTTCCATGGCGAATCCAGCCTGAAGACCTGGATCTATCGCATTGCGCTTCATGAAGCTTCCAACCGGCGCCGCTGGTGGTTTCGGCACAAATCGCGAGAGACCTCGATTGACCCTGCCTTAGCGGAGCACTCAGAACAAATGGCCGCTGCCATCGCAGACTCCGAAGCCGACTCCCCGTTCAACCGAGTTGCGCAAGAGGAGGTTCGGGCCCGCGTCGAAAGCGAGCTGCGCCAGGTTGCCGAACCGTACCGCACAACGGTAATCCTGCGTGATCTTGAAGAAATGTCGTACGAAGAAATTGCGGAAATTACAGAGGTATCGCTAGGCACCGTAAAGTCGCGCCTTACGCGCGGAAGGCAGGCCCTAAAGCAGCTACTCACTGCTTACATTCGTGAAATGGGTCCGGAGCTTGGGCTTCAAACCCCGGCAGAAGAGAGAAGGCCACAGGCACGCTCCCGGCTTTCTTGTGAAGGAAGTGAAGTCGAGGTGGTGGCATGAAATGCTCTCAAACCAAGTCGTTGCTGTCGCCGTACCTCGATGGCATGTTAACCGGCAGCCAGATGCTGGCACTCAGTCAACATTTCGAAAGCTGCGATACGTGCCGGAGCGAGTACGAAGCGCTTCGCCAAACGCAGCAATTGTTGACAAGAATTGGCCGTCACAAAGCACCCGACGATCTGGCTTTGAAACTTCGCCTGGCCATTTCTCGTGAAGTCGCACGCTCTCGTCAGCCGTACTTTCAGGGTTTGTGGATCCGCTTGGAGAATGTCGTCCGAGCATTCATGGTGCCGGCAACCGCAGGGTTGGCCAGCGCAGTGGTTATCTTTGTGTTCTTGATGGGATTCCTCGCGTTACCGTTGCGGGCTGGGTCTGATGTCCCAACTATGTTGAATACTGCTCCGCAACTAGAACAATCCGAATTCAGTAACGCACTGGGTGAAATCAAAGACGATTCGCTAGTCATTGAAGCGTACGTGGATTCCAATGGCCGGGTGCAGGACTATCGCGTGCTTTCGAATCCGCAGCAGCCCAAGGACCTTCCGCCGCAGGTGAAAAACGTTTTGATCTTCACCACATTCCGACCCGCAACCTTTATGGGCAGGCCAACAGCGGGCACCGCGGTTTTGTCCTTTTCTAAAATCAGTGTGAAAGGATAGCGGCGGGCTCCAGCAACACAGCAATAAAGCAGAGCAAATTCAGATCCTACGCTGAACGACGGCAACGTTGACCCCTCGCCCGGAACCTCTTAAACTGACCGTGTAGCTCTCAAGTACCGAAATACTCAGTGGAGGTTTCTCCTGGGCCCTCAGCTTCGAAGCCTGATTTTTGCCGTGCTGCTCGGCTTGGTAGCCCCAGTATGTCCAGGCCAGAATGCGCCGGCGGTCTCGCTTGACACAAGCGAGACCTTGTTCACGGTTTTGACTGCGATCAATGCATGCGGTTACGACGACGAACTTAGCACCTCAGCCCCGTTGCGGCTAGAGGTACGGGACGAGGTCGCGAAGGCAACCCAAACCTTCGACCAAGCCAAGGAAGAAACTCGGTCTCTGTGCCAGTTTTATCAGGAGCACCTGCAGCATGATCCGTCACGCAACTTGGCGCAGTACGTCTCTTTGACAATGTTTCTTGATGCTCCGCCGACATTCCAACTCAAGGTAAAAGAGGGCGATTTGCCACCGGATGCTGCGCAGGTGGCGGGGATTGTTCCGATCATCCAGAAATTCTATGATGTGGCGGGGTTGCACGACATTTGGCAACGCCACCAGGAATCCTACTCGGGCCTGGCTGCGCAGTACCACGAACCTCTTTCCAAAGTTCTATTCGACACTGAGATTTATCTGAAGCTGCCATCTGCAGGCTACTTGGGACACAGATTCACCGTGTATCTGGATCCGATGGGCGCGCCAAGCCAGACTAACGCCCGCAACTATGGGACCGATTACTACATGGTCATCTCCCCGGGGGCGGCATCCACCCTCAAGATGGAGCAGATTCGCCACACCTATCTTCATTACCTCCTCGATCCAATGGCGATGAAATATCCGGTGGAGATGGAACGCTTGAAACCATTGCTCGACCAGGTGAAGAAGGCACCGATGGATGAGACGTTCAAGAACGACGTCTCGCTGTTGGTCACGGAATCGTTTATTCGCGCCATCGAGACGAGGATCAGTATTTCTGCCAAGTCTGCGGAAGCGGAGCGGCAAGCTGCAGTTCAGCGAGCTACCGCGCAAGGTTACGTTCTGACGCCATATTTCTATGAAGCGTTACTGCAGTTCGAGAAAAATCCAACCGGCTTGCGCAATGCATATAGCGATTTGCTCCTCGCCATCGATGTGCGTAAGGAACAAAAGCGGGCGGCACAGGTGCAATTTGCAGCAAAGGCGGATCCGGAGTTGGTGCGCATTTCGCGACCCGCGCAACCGAAACTGCTGGTAACAGCGGAACAGCGGCTCTCGGCCGGCGATGCTGACAGCGCGAGGAAACTTGCGCAAGAGGCGTTAACGACAAAGAGCGAAGATTCCGGACGGGCGTTGTTCATCCTGGCGCAAGTTGCGACCATGAACCGTGATATGCAGGGAGCACGAAATTATTTCGAACAAGCGCTGGGCGTTGCGCGGGAACCCAAAGTGGTGGCGTGGTCACATATTTATTTGGGAAGAATTTTCGATCTGCAGGAGGATCGCGCGGCAGCGCTTGATCATTACCGTGCCGCGCTGAGCGCCAGTGTCGCGCTGCCCGAAGCTAGAGCGGCGGCGGAGCGCGGTCTGCAACAGCCTTATGAACCGCCCAGCCACCCGCAGGAGACAAAGAATTGATTCGAATTTCGATATCTGTACGCGATACCAGATTCGCAGGCAAGGAGAGAACATGAAGCGAGCAGCGGTGTTCTTGCTGTTGCTAGCGTTGTCGGGATTCGTATTGGCCCAGCAACCGCAGCAGACGCCTAACCAACAGAAGCAGCCATCGGAGGCGGGCAGTTCGGCCGGAGCAGCTCCCCAAGCTAATGCACCTGCGGCCAAACGCCCACCCCAGGCCAAGACGCAACCGGAATTTGACGCATATCAGGCTGCGATCAAGAATGCCAATGATCCGGCGGCAATGGAAAAATCGGCCGACGATTTTGCCGCCAAATTCCCCGACAGCGAGCTGCGTGTACTTCTCTATAGAACTGCGATGCATGACTATCAATCCGCCAATAGTGCCGAGAAGATGTCAGAAATGGCGCAAAAGGTTTTGCAAATTGACCCGGACGATCCCGAAGCTCTCATCGGCGCCGCGGAAGTTATCGCAGAACGCACGCGAGATACCGACCTGGACAAGGACCAACGTTTTGCAGAGGCCCAGAAGGATGCCCAGCGGGCGTTGCAGACCGCCGACACCGACGTGGCAATTCCAGCCGGTACGCCTCAAGAAAAGATAGACATGTATAAAGGATTTTTGCGTTCTTCGGCGTATTCCATCCTGGGCACAATCGCGTTTAACGAGAAGAATTATGTGGAGGCGGAGAGCCAGTTCCGCAAATCCATCGATGCGTTGCCGTCGCAGCCTGATCCCGTGGTCGTGCTTCGCCTGGCAATTGCGCTGGACAATCAGGGAAAATATGCGGAAGCGCTCAAAGAAGCCAATCGCGCCGTGGATCTGACACAGGAAAATACCTCGGCGGGGACCTTGGCTCGGCGGGAACGCGACCGACTGGTACAACTGACCGGCGGCAGCCCTGCGGCGCCGCCGTCCAAGCCGCCTGCCGGTGCTGCTCAGAATTCGAGTCCACCTTCGCCTTAGCTGAGAAGTTGATTGACCAAGTGGCGGTGCCTTGAGTTGCTGCGAAATTAATCGGTTTTGGGTGATTCCTGTCGTTTTTCACAAATGAAGTCTCGCAACACTGACGATCTGGAGCAAACCCTCGGTTATCGTTTCGCGCGGCCAGAGTTGCTGGAGCAAGCCCTTACACACAGCTCACAAGCACGGGAACTGGAGCTGGCCTCCTTTCCGCCGGGAACACGAGCCGCCGACAATGAGCAACTTGAATTCCTGGGAGACGCGGTTTTAGGCCTCATCACAACTGAGGAGCTGTTCTTGCGATTTCCTAATTTCCGTGAAGGGGAATTGTCGAAACTGCGGGCGCACCTGGTTAGCGAAAAACACCTCATCCGGGTAGCGCAATTGCTTGATCTTGGCCATTACTTGCGTTTAGGTCGTGGCGAGGAAAAAAGTGGAGGCCGGCACAAGACTGCCCTCCTGGTAGATGCTTTGGAAGCCGTGCTTGGCGCCATGTACATCGATGGTGGCCTGGAAAACGTGAGGCGCGTTGTGGTGCTGCACATCATCGCTCCGGAACTGGAACGCATCGTGCGCAACGGCAGCAGCTTGCCGTTGACCGACTTTAAATCTGCCCTTCAGGAGCGGCTGCAAGCCATGGGCCGGCCGCAGCCGGTTTACGTGCTGGTCAACGAGCAGGGGCCCGAACACAGCAAGACCTTTACCGTTGAGGCGCGGTTACAGACGACAGACCAAATCGAGCCGGAGTTTGTTGGCCGCGCACAGGGTTCGACCAAGAAGAACGCCGAGCAAGGTGCGGCTCAGCAGTTGTTGAACTATTTGCGCTCGTTACCTATGGATATCCCAATGAAAACCCAGTCCCGGAGGCCTGTTTCGACAAAGTCATGACCTTAGCACGGCAGCAGACGGACTGGCTGGCCTCATTGCAATCGCTCCTAACGACTGTGGTTATCGCCATCTTCGTGATCACATTTATCGTACAGGCGTTTCAGATTCCTTCGGAGTCCATGGAGAACACGCTGTTGATTGGAGATTATCTGCTGGTGAACAAACTGCGCTACGGCGGCGGAGGTATTTGGGGCCATCTAGTGCCCTATCGGCCGGTGAAGCGTGGGGACATCATTGTCTTTCACTATCCGGTAAATCCCGGCCAGCATTTCGTTAAGCGGGTATTAGGTGTACCCGGCGACCGCATACGCATGAGCAAAGGCATGCTTTACGTAAACGGCGCTTGCCTCAACGAACCTTACGTGCGTCACAGTTCGCAGGTGCACGACGCCTTTCGGGATGAGTTCCCACGCTTGACGGCGCCCGTTCCGGATGTGACGGGCGCGTGGTGGGTGGAAATGCAGAAACTGGTGGAAGATGGGCAACTAATCGTTCCGGAAGGATATTATTTCGCACTGGGGGACAATCGAGATGAAAGCCTTGACAGCCGTTACTGGGGTTTCGTTCCCCGTGAGAATATTATCGGCACACCCTGGCTCATCTATTGGTCAGTAAAGGACCTGCAAGAGGAGATGCCTGTAGCGGCGACTCCGAATGATAAACTTTTTCACGTCGCGTATGCGGTCACGCATTTGTTTCAGATCACCCGCTGGGACCGTACCTTTCGGGTCGTTCATTAGAGCGATTGGGCGAACTGGTTCGAGGAAGGATATTAGTGCCTAAGAAAGAGAAAGAAAACGCACAGGCTGAAAAGCCTCGTGAAACAACGGTTGAATTTCTCGCCTCGCTGGCGGCCGTGCTGGTAACCGGGCTGTTCATCATCACGTTTATCGTGCAGGCCTTCGAAATTCCTTCGAGCTCGATGGAGGATACTTTGCTGATTGGTGATCACGTGTTCGTGAACCGGGAGCAATTCTCGCCGCGCACGAAGTGGATCGGGCCCGTCGTGCCCTATCGAGACATTCACCGTCAGGACATTGTGGTTTTCCTCCATCCCGCTGAGCCAGGCTTGTACGTCGTAAAGCGCATTATCGGGGTGCCCGGCGACCGCATCCATTTGCGCGATGGAGTCGTGTACCGAAATGGTGAGAGATTGAACGAATCATATGTAATTCACCAGACTGGAAGCGAAAACACTAATCCGTATCGTGATGACTTTCCCGCCGTTCCGCCGTCGGAATTCAACAATGTCACTCCAGAGTGGCAATCGACCATGCGACAGTATATTCAGGGCGATGATCTTGTAGTCCCGCCTGGTCACTACTTTGCCATGGGAGACAACCGGGATGTCAGTTACGACAGCCGCTATTGGGGATTCATCCCGCGCGAAAACATGATTGGCAGGCCCTTGTTCATTTATTGGTCGTTCGAGACGCCGCCCGACCAGTATTTACAAAAAGAATTCAGTCAGCGCATCGGATTTTTGGTGCATGTCATCATTCACTTTTTCGACGAAACTCGCTGGCGGCGCACCTTCAGGATAGTGCGGTGAGACTTTTTCGCTTCAAGCGCCGAGTTTTGCTGATTGCGGTTCTGCTGCTGACCTTGCTTTTCCTCGCCCGCCCTGGCGCAAACAGGGTGAAAACGCGGGTTGTGAACTCAATCAGTCTGGCCTTGGGGCGACCCGTGGATGTGGCCTCAGTTCGTGTCCGTCTGCTTCCGCAGCCCGGGTTTGAGCTGGAAAATTTCGTAATCCACGATGATCCGACGTTTGGGGCAGAGCCAATGCTGCGGGCGCAGGAAGTGGCCGCATCCCTGCGTTTAACTTCACTCATACGTGGACGGCTGGAGATTTCCCGCCTCGACTTTGTCGAGCCCAGCCTGAATCTCGTACGACGCCCCGAGGGTCTGTGGAATTTTGGCAACTTGGTGGAAAGAGCTCAGAAGGTCAGTGTCGCGCCGACCGCAAAGGTCAAGACCGATAAACGCCCGGGCTTTCCCTATATCGCGTGCTCCGGCGGGCGCATAAACTTTAAGTTTGGACAAGAAAAGAAGCCCTATGCGCTCACGGATGCTGATTTCTCTTTGTGGCAACAGTCGGAGAATGAATGGGCCATTCGGCTGAGAGCGCGGCCCGTCCGCAGCGACTTCAATCTCAGTGATACCGGTGTCCTGCAGGTAAGTGGATCCTGGCAAAGGGCCATAACTTTGCGAGACACTCCTCTGCATCTCGTCATTGAGTGGGATGGGGCACAACTGGGGCAACTGAGCAAACTGGCTTACGGAAATGACAAAGGGTGGAGAGGAGCAATTCAACTCTCGGCCACGCTAGCGGGGACAGCAGCCAATTCAGCACTAACCGCCGATGCCTCCGTGGAGGACTTCAGGCGGTATAACGTCATCACGGCCGACAGGCTCCGCGTGCAAACCCGCTGCACCGCCCGCTATAGTTCGGGTGATAACACTTTTTCCGACATAATCTGCCACGCGCCAGCGGGAGAAGGAACGATTGGCTTCAGCGGCACGGTTCGGAACTTATTGAGCGCGCCCGCTTACGATCTGGCAGTAACCCTTCAGCAGGTTCCGATTCAATTGATGCTCACCCTTGCCCGCCACGCCCATCCCGGCCTAAGGGACGATTTGTCAGTGCAGGGGAAAGTGGATGGCGAATTCCGCGGTCAGCTCACTTCAGGCGCGAACAGGTCGTTATGGGAAGGACGAGGCGAGACATCTGAATTTCATTTGACCTCAGCGCACAGCGGCACAGAAATCGTGCTGGGGGTCGTCCCGTTCGGGATTTCCGCGAAGCACGCAAATCCGAGTGCACGTTCGAGTGCACAGAAAAACGCCCTTCCAATGGAATCTCGACTCGATATTGGGCCGATTCGGGCTGCTTTTGGCAAAGCAGCGCCTTTGACTGTTGAAGGCTGGGTCGGAAGGGAAGGTTACGAGTTTGATTTTCATGGTGAAGCGCAGCTAAAGCGGCTGTTGGAGGCAGCGCGGATGGTCGCAATTACCCCTCCTGCGCCAAATGCTGAAGGATCAGCAAAGGTCGATTTGCAACTTGCGGACGAGTGGTCAGGACTTGAGCCACCCCGCGTCGTCGGTAATGCGCAGTTGCATGGCGTCCGGACTCAAGTCCGCGGGTTTAACGCGCCCCTCGAAATTGCCGCCGCATCTCTCACCCTGACCCGGGATGAAGTGAAAGTACAAAACCTCGTAGCTTCCGCCGCCGGTGCCTCATGGCGCGGATCGTTGCTAATCGCGAGGCCTTGCGTGAGCACGGAACTATGCACGGTTCATTTCAACCTCCACGCTGACGAGATTGCGCTGGATCGTCTCAATCAGCTACTCAATCCAACCGCCAAGATAGAGCCTTGGTATCGAGCCCTTTCGTCTTCCCTTAGTTCGGGAACACCGTACCTGATGACCGTGAATGCTTCGGGAAAAATTAACGTGGATCACATGGTTCTTGACAAGCTTAAGGCCAGTTCAGTCACGGCAGATGTTGAGCTTAAGAAGGGCAAGCTCCGTGCTTCCGCCCTCGGGGCGAATTTGTTGGGCGGACACCATGATGGGGAATGGCAGGCCGACTTCACGGCTCAACCGCCACAATACAGAGGGAGTGGCATCTTCCAGCGTGTACAACTGGAACAACTGGCTGAGGCAATGAACGGGGACTGGATCACGGGAACGGCTAATGTAAGTTATCAGGCGAGCACTTCCGGCATCACCTCGTCAGAATTGTTCTCTTCGACGACCGCCCACTTACAGATAGATGCCTCGGACGGCGCGCTTCCGCACCTCATGCTTGCGGCCACCGGAGTGCCATTACAAATGCGACATTTGGCCGCACGTCTGTTATTGCAAGATGGCAAGATCGATGTCCGGACTGGTCAGATCGAAACGGGCGCTGAGGTTTTTCACCTGAGCGGCAGTGCGTCACTGATGCAGATCCTGGACTTGCAGTTAACCCGAGATGATGCTTCCGGCTTCAGCATCACAGGCACCCTTAGCCAGCCCCGCGTGTCGCAGCTGGCACCGTCGGAGACCAGGGCTGCCTTGAAACCATGAAGCCGTTTCGGGTTGATAGGTGCTACCCTGACTAAAGTGGCTCGCGCCGAGCGCAAACCAATTCTGAAAATACTCTTCGTGGCTTGTCTGGTTACCTGTTCCAGCAACGACGTCTTCGCAATTAGTACGGACGCGTCGATCGGTAAGTCCGCTAGCTCCTTTGCCGTACTGTGGGAACCACAGCGTTTGGTGAACGGTTCCCCAATTTTATTCCGAGTGAAATCGGCGCTGCGGCTTGAGGCCGTTTCAGGCCAGTGGATGAAACACGATGTGTTTTTCTCCTTTGACCAACAATCCAAGGTCTGGGTTGGCATCGCCGGCGTCAGCCTTGAGACTCACCCTGGCAAATATCCACTGTTGCTGAGTGCGACGACCTTGGACGGCAAGCAGATTTCTTTCGCGCGCCAGATTACGATCGGCAAAGGCCACTATCGCCGCATCGAACTGAGTGTTTCCAAACAATTTACCGAACCGAACTCGGAGCAGCTAGTTGAGATCGAACAAGAGAAGGCTCTTAAGCAAGAGTTATTTTCCCGGATAGATCCGCAACGAGAATGGCAGGGCAACTTTGTTCCCCCGGTTACAGCAGCTATTTCTGATGTGTTCGGAACCGCCCGTGAATTCAATGGCGAAACTCAGAGCATGCATCAGGGCGTCGATTATGCAGTTCCCTCCGGTACGCCAGTGACAGCTCTTAATCGGGGCAGTGTACTGCTAGCGCGTTCTATGTTCTTCGAAGGCAATTGCGTGGTGCTCGATCATGGGCAGGGACTGCTCAGCCTTTACATGCATCTATCCAAGCTTGAAGTGAAAGAGGGTGATCACGTCGCTAAAGGGCGAGAGCTTGGCTTGAGCGGCGGCACCGGCCGCGCCACCGGGCCTCATCTGCACGTTGCCGTACGCTGGCAGGGGATTTACGTGAATCCCGCGATCCTGCTGAATTTGAAATTACCGTAGTCAGTGTTTAAACCATAGCAACCGACTGTTGCGGCAACCCATGCGCGTCGATATCCTGCACCGCTACCCCATTATGGAAAGTTACTGTTCTTCCTGAGATAGCAGGCACCCGTTCCCCTGGAACCACGATTCCCACCAGGTTCAAGGGGTCAGCGGCAGAGATTGTGATCGTCTCTCCCGCCGGTTGCATTTTCCGCGTAGCACGCAACGACTCAACTGCGACCGGCAAGGCGAACTGCTCTCCCAGAAATCCGTCCACAAAACGACCACCACGAATCTCGCCGCGATCTTCCAATCGGCGAAACGCCATCTGCAATTCACGCCACTTTGGCAGATTGGTTTCGCGGGCGAGCAAATCCCGAAAGACTACTCCGTAACGCTTGAGCAGCATCCAGCAGGTTGCTTCCACGGCGCGATTGCGGTCCACAGCCTGATCAGTGTAGAGCAACGCCCAACGCCCCGAACTGTGACGCGGGCGCGCCAGGCGTCCACTGCCTTGCCCGGCACGGCGCTTCGGATCGATGAGCGAACGCAGATTATCGAAGCCATCGGCCGTGACCACACCAGCAGCAACCAATTCCCACAGTGCAGTCTCGACTTCCGCCTTGAGCTTTGCTGTGCCCCGGACAATGTCGGCGAAGAAGGACGCTCCACGCTGTCGCAGAAAATCCAGTACCTGTTTCGCCCCGCCACTCAGGCCGCGCGCTTCTGGCATCTCGGCGGCAGGACTGTGCGGAGCCATCCAATCCGCCTCTTCACGCACAAAGAAGGTGATGGGAGCGACACTGGTCGGAATCACCCGCCGGCGCCCATTTGCCGAATCCTCCAGTGTGGCCGGGTGCGGCGATAGCCGCCCCCATCCGACGGCTCCTGTGAGGCAGAGCTGATCAAGCCATTTGGGATCGTAGTTCGCGATCCGTCTATTCAGGACCTGCCGCTCCCACGCGTTGGCAGGAATCTCGAATCCCTGCAACTGGCGCAAGACCTCGAGCGTTGCACGTTCTCCCTGGACCTGCGATCCGGGCGCCACATGCTGCCAGCGCAGGAGCCAACGCATGAATTGAGCCGCCGTGACCGGTTCGATCTGCTTACGGAGGGTAGCTACGGTCAACCGGTGAATTCGCGCCAGCAAGCGCCGCTCGCACCATTCTGTCTGACCTTGTGGCGCGGGCACCCCCGCCTGCGATGCGGCGCCGGTAAAATCTCCGCGTAGTACTGAACCGCTTGCTTCCATCTGCAACAGCGCTTTTTCAATCTCCACAGATGGCAGGCCCAGCGGCGTACCAAGCTGCTGAGCTGTGACCGGACCAAGATGAGACATCCAACCGGTGGTGAGTGCTAGAAGTGCATCGCCGTGAGAGGGGAAAGTGCAATCAAGATCGGTAACACGCTGTTCGAAAACAGCGTGGGGGAAAAGTAAAGCAAAAATTGGCACGCGTTCTGCGGCAATCCAGTAACGCTGGTCTTCATCTACTGCAACCGTGGCCCGTCGCTGTCGGACAAGGTTGTCGAAAAACCATCGCCATTTAGCAATGTTGTTGAATCCCGGGGTAATTGTCTCAAGTCTGTCAACCGGCAGTGCGATCAGCGTGTGCAACACATCATGCAGTTCGTCTTCATCCCGAACATCGGGCCGAGCCTCTTCCCGTACCTGTACAATCGCCGCCGGGTCAAGTTTTCCAACTTCCTCCAGCACCGATTGCGGCAGAATACGCCGCATTTCCACTGCCCGCGCACGCCGCTCTTCCAGAGGCGCATCGTCGAGATACGCATACGGGTTGGCATTGAGAATTTCATGGGAAAACTGAGAAGGGACCGGAGTATCTACTGCCAGAACACGGATTCTGCCATCTTCGATTCTGCGTAGTATGTCTTTCAAACCTTCCAGATCCATGGCCTCGCTGAGGACGTCCTTCATCACCTCTTTCACCAGCGGGTGATCCGGTATTTGAATGTCGCCAACGATATTTTCCTGGCATGCGGCAACATCGGGAAACACTGATGCCAGCAGATCATCCGAGCGTATGCGCTGAATCTGCGGAGGAACCTTCTTGCCGCCCTGGAACCGCAGCAGCGCCAACGCACGGTTTGCATCCCATCGCCAGCGCGTGCCAAAAATCGGCGAAGCTAACGCAGCTTGCTCCAGAATCGGCTGGACCGTTTCGGCATTTAGAAAGTGAAAAACATCAGCCAGTGGAAAGCTGTGCTGCTCTGCCAGAGCGATGTTGAGACCATTGTCAGTCGCTGCGGCCTGAAGTTCGAAATTGAAGCTGCGGCAGAAACGCTTGCGCAGTGCCAAACCCCAGGCCTTGTTGACGCGTCCACCAAACGGGGCGTGAATGACCAATTGCATTCCGCCACCCTCATCGAAGAACCTTTCGGCAATGATCGTGTCCTGGGTTGGCACGGCACCCAACACGGCGCGGCCCTGCAGAATGTACTCGATCATCTGCTCGGCACCGGAATCATCAACTCCGCATTCTTCTTTCAACCACGTGATGGTCTCTGCGACTTGCAGCTGGGCCGGCGAAAATCCGACGGGAACGATGTTCTCCAACCGACCGCTGGTTTCCCGTCGCAAATCAGCCACATAACAGGAAAGCTCTTCGGTCCGGGCCGGAGCTTCCCCCAGCCAGAAAGGAACCGTTGGAGGGGCGCCGTGCGCATCTTCTACCAGGACGCGACCGGACTTCCCTTCCACCCGCCGGATGCGCCAGGATGTATTGCCAAGCAGAACGATATCGCCGGCGTTGCTTTCCACCGCAAAATCTTCATCGAGCGTACCAACCGTAATTCCCTCTGGCTCCGCAACCATGGTAAACAGAGCCGTTTCGGGGATCGCTCCGCCGCTGGTGATAGCCGCCAAGCGGCTTCCGCGCCGCGCCCTTAACCTTCGGTTAACGCGATCACGGTGCAAGTACGTGCCGTACCGACCTCGCCGCGCCGCAATGCCCTCAGAAAGCATCTCCAGAATTGCATCGTAGGTTTCGCGTGAGAGATTTCGGTAAGGATATGCCCTCTTCACCAGCCGGAACAACTCGTCCTCATCCCAGCCTCCACTCTCTCGTGAATGCGTGGAGACGGCCGCTCCCAGCTGTCCCGTTGAGGGTGGCTCGACGGCCGTTTGGGTCTCCGCTGCGCACGCCGCGACAATCTGTTGAGCAAGAATATCCAGCGGACTTTCCGGAATCATGATTCGATCCAAGTCACCCTTTCGGATGGCACGGACCAGCGCTGCACATTCTTGAAGCTCATCGCGCGTAGTCGCGAAAAATCGGCCTTTGGGAGTTGCGCCGCGCCAATGCCCCGACCGCCCTACTCGCTGCAGTGCCACTGCAATTGCGCGCGGAGAACTGATCTGGATCACAAGATCGACAGTTCCGACATCAATGCCCAACTCTAGCGATGCCGTCGCGACCAGCGCTCTAATTTGACCTTCCTTGAGTTTTCGTTCCGCATTAAGGCGCAGTTTGCGGGACAGGCTTCCGTGGTGGGCCGCGACATTGTCCGGCCCCAACTTTTCGGCGAGATGATGCGCCACCCGTTCAGCCAGCCGTCGCGTGTTAACGAAAAGCA
>Ga0187784_10002278_pt1 | contig 15373 bp, 12 predicted proteins | sample 1015_SJ02_MP15_2_FD_132964 | JGI IMG/M metagenome (GOLD analysis project Ga0187784, IMG submission 132964) | Tropical peat soil microbial communities from peatlands in Department of Meta, Colombia - 1015_SJ02_MP15_20_MG | ecosystem: Environmental > Terrestrial > Soil > Wetlands > Peat | place...
CGAGGTACTCCTCCCACGCCCAGAGCGACATCGATGGCCAACGCGCCGGTGGAAATGATCTCCACGCTCAGCTTGGCCTGGTGCTCGCCAAGCTTCATGATAGACCCCTTGCCGAACTGCTTCTCGATCTGGGTTAGGGCGAGATCCAGAGCGCGCTGCCGCTCATTCATGCTGCGTTTCCTCCCAGTAGAATGAGGTAGTTTTGTATGGTTAAGTTGCGCTCACTATACCAAACATATGTTCGTTTGTCAAGCAACCGCGTGAACTCGATGTCTTAACTCTTCCCGACATGAGAGACTCTTCGAGGTGTGTTCGCTCTGTTGAGGGATTGACCTGCCGCTTCGAGAGATCACGCGCCGGGCGGCGAGCCTTCGCCGAACGCCGCCCGGTACACTTCTTGATATCTGGCTCCGGACGGGGCGAGTGTACTCTCCATCACCACGATAGCGTCGACCAACTGAGTTCCGATAACTGGTGCGTCCGGTCCCGATAGTTGCTCCGCCAGGAAACGCAGATCAGGGGGTGGCGCGCCGGCCCGCACCCGCGCCATGGTGACGTGTGGGTGGAATCGTTGAGGCGTGCCAGGAAATCGCTGCTTCGCCAGGGCAGCATCGAGCGTTTTCGCTAGCGACACGAGACGGTCCGCACCGCCGGTCACTTCCGCCCAGACGACCCGCGGCGCTCGAAGCGACGGGAAAGCTCCGCCTCCCGCGAACGTGATGGAGAAGACCTCCAGCGACCCCGCGGCCGCGCGCGCGGCTTTGACGGCGCGGTCCACCTCGAACGGCGTGATCTCCCCAAGGAACCGAAGAGTCACGTGCAGCCCGTCGCCGCGCACCCATCGCAGCGCGCCGTGATCACCCAGCCGCGAGCCCAGTACCGACAACATGGTATCACGCAGCGCTGGCGCGACCGGAACGGCCAGAAAGATCCGCCGCGTTCCACGGCCGGGTGACGCCGCCATCTCAGCCGCCTAGAGGAGGTGCAGCCGGAGCATGTCGAGCGCCGTCTGGGCCGCGAGGTACTGGATCCCTGCCCGACCAGGTTCGGTGCCGAAGCGAAGCTCTCGCACCTCGGTCCCCTCCTTGTGCGCGAGCGCCAGGAACACCAGCCCGACCGGCTTTGCCTCCGTCCCGCCCGCCGGGCCGGCGACACCGGTCGTCGCGACGCCCAAGTCGGTCCCGGCCCCCGAGCGAACACCCTCGGCCATCGCCCGCGCGACCTCGGCGCTGACCGCGCCGTGGCGCTCGATCAACTGGTCCGGCACGTCGAGCCAGCGGTGTTTCGCCGCGTTGCTGTACGCGATCACGCCCCCGGCGAGATAGACTGACGCCCCCGGCGTGCGCGTGAGCCGGTGCGCGATCAATCCACCCGTGCACGACTCTGCCGCGGCGATCGTCACGCCGCGCCGCGCCATCAATCTCGCGACAGTCTCCTCGAGCGTCATGTCCCCGACCGCGTAGATCGCGTTTCCCAGGCGCTCCCGCACCGCTCGCTCCGCCTGATCGAGCAACGGCTCGACGACGGGTTCCGTGCCGCGAGCGGTGATCCGCACGTGGCATTCGCCGGTGTGGGCGTAGGGCGCGATCGTGGGGTTGGCGCTGGCGCGCATGAGATCGCGCAGCCGCTCTTCCACGAGGGACTCTCCCAGCCCGACAATCCGGATGATGCGGGACTGGATCACCTCGCCACCCGCCAGCCCCCGCGCCCGAAGATAGGGCACGACATAGTCCTCGACCATTCCCTTCATCTCGCGGGGGACGCCGGGGGTGAACACCAGCGTCTTGCCCTCATGCTCCACGATCACGCCGGGCGCGCTGCCCCGGGTGTTTGGCACCATGCGCGCTCCGCGTGGCAGCATCGCCTGCTTGGTCTGCTGCCCCGTGAGGGGCCGGTTGCGCCGCCGGAAAAACTCCTGGACGTGCGCCCAGGCCTCCTCGTTCCGCTCCAGCGGCAGCCCAAGCAGATCCGCCACGGCGGCGACCGTCAGGTCATCATCGGTCGGCCCTAACCCGCCCGTGCTGACGACGAGATCGACCCGTCGGAGCGCGTTTGCAAAGACCTCCTGCACACGCGCCACGTTGTCGCCAACCGTCGACCGATAGTACACAGCGATCCCGAGCGTGGCGAGGAGCGTGCACAGGTACTGGGCATTGGTATCGACGATCTGCCCGAGCAAGTGCTCGGTTCCGACCGAAACGATCTCGGCCTTGGTCATAGCACTTCCCTTTCCTCCATAGTGGGTGCGGGTGCGATTCGAGACAACCGCCGACGCTCCTCGAGTGCGGTGCTCAAGGACGCCGCGGTCAGGGCGCGCTTCCGGTGTACGTCTCGTCTACCACGTCGCCGGGGTTTCCAAGCCGCCCAACGGGTCGACCGTTCACCGTCAAGCTTATGGCGCTCGCGTTTCCTATTCGCAGTGTCAGTTGACGCTTGGCTTGCCAGACCTGCTGGTCGCCGGCGCTGAGGAATCCTTCGAACACGGTCACCCCATCCGCCACTGCACGCACCCACGACCGATCGGTGGCCACCGCGGCCACCGTCACCGGTCCGGCGCCGGGGGGCGCAGCCTGCGCTTCGGCGACCGGCACCTGGCTGGGGTTTGCCGTCGCCGACTCTCCAGCGCTGCCAGCCGGGGACGGCGCCGCACCAGTGGAGGGTGGTTGTATTGCACCTCCTGAGAACGGCGGGCTGGGCGACGGGGGTGCCGCCGGGGACGATGCTGGGGCGCCGCTCTGCAGAGAGGGTTCGCGAGTCTCGACGAATTGTCGAACCTGACTGTAGAAGATGTAGGCGATCGCAACGGCTCCGCACACTAACATGAAGGACGCGCCGATCACGAGCCTGCGTGCACGGGAGCGACGGGTCACCGGGGTGATTCGGACGTCCGACGGTGACGCGCGCACGGTGATCGGAGCGGCGTGGAGAGGCGGGCACATCGACGCGACCTCATCGGCCGGCAACCCCAGATAAGAAGCGTAACTCTTCAGGAATCCCCTGACGTACGCCGACCCGGGAAGCCGGTCGAAGGCCTCTTCCTCTAACGCCTCCAGATACCGGCGGCGGATGCGCGTGACCGCTTCAACGTCGTCCAGCGATAGGCCACGAGCTTCCCGCGCGCTCTTCAACCGGTCGCCGATCCCGAGCATGTTCATCTCGCCAGCCGTGTTCTTGAGGAAGAAATGAGTTTCCTGCGAGCATGCCGCCGCGGCGATTCACGGTCGGGAACCCCGTCACTCGTCGTCTGTCTCGGCGGTTGCGGGCCGCAGCACGCCTCCCCGCAGGACACGCTCCAGGTCGTCCACTCCGACCAGGACATCGCGCGGGCTGCTTCCCTGTGACGGCCCGACGATCCCCTTCTCCTCCAGTTGGTCCACCAGTCGCGCCGCCCTGACATAACCGATTCGCATCTTGCGCTGCAGCAACGAGACCGATCCGTAGCCGGAACGAACGACAAGACGGACCGCATCCACGAGGAGCGCATCGTCCCCCGACGACTCGTCCGGCGACGCCATATCTGACGCCTGCACGAGCGACTCCACGTACGCGGGCTCGCCCTGCGCCCGCCAGAAGCTCACCAGACGTTCGGTCTCCGCATCGCTGATGAACGCACCCTGCACGCGCATCGGCCGTGCCGCACCGATCGGCGCAAACAGCATGTCCCCCCGCCCCAGCAACTTCTCGGCACCCGGATGATCGAGGATCGTCCGGCTGTCCACGAGCGAACTGACGGCGAACGCGATCCTGGATGGAATATTCGCCTTGATGAGCCCGGTGATTACGTCCACCGAGGGGCGCTGCGTGGCCACCAGCAGGTGGATCCCCGTGGCGCGCGTCATCTGAGCGAGCCGGCAAATGATCTCCTCGAAGTCCGCGGGCGCGACCATCATCAGATCTGCAAGCTCGTCGATGATGATGAGGATGTAGGCGAGCGGGCGGTCCGGATACTGGGCGTTGAACGCCTGGATGTTCCGGACACCGTTGGCCGCGAACATCTCGTAACGGCTCTCCATTTCTTGAGTCGCCCAGCGCAGCTTCGCCGCGGCCTCGCGGGGACCAGTCACGACCGGGCTCAGCAGGTGCGGAATGCCGTTGTAGTTGGTGAGCTCGACTCGCTTCGGATCGATCATCAGGAACCGGGCCTGCTCCGGCGTGGATCGGAACAGAACGCTGGCGATCATGGCGTTCAGCGCCACGCTCTTCCCTGCGCCGGTGGCTCCGGCGATCAAGAGATGCGGCATCGTCACGAGGTCGGTCACGACCGGGGCTCCCGCCGTACCCTTGCCGATGGCCACCGTGAGCGGCGACCGGGAGGATCGAAACTCCTCGCTGGCGAGGACCTCACGCAAGTGCACCAGACTCGCCCGCTCGTTCGGCAACTCCACTCCGATCGCCGACTTTCCTGGGATCGGCGCCTCGAGACGAACGCTGCTCGCCGCGAGTGCCAGTGCGATGTCGTTCTGCAGGCTCGTAATCCTCTGCACCTTGACGCCGGGCGCGGGTTGCAGCTCATAGCGTGTCACGACCGGTCCCGTCTCCCAGCGCACAACCCGCGCCTCGACGCCGAAGCTCGCCAACGTCCGCTCGAGACTCCGCGCCACGTCCTCGGGGTCGACCTTGCCGGTCCGTTTTCCAGACGGAAACGCGTCGAGCAGCGAGATCTCCGGCAGCGCATAGGCTCGCGGCGGTGGCGCTGGAAACGCCAACGCCTCCTGGGTAATCACGCTCTTCCGCCTGCGCGCTCCAGTGCGACTGGAAAGACCTCCGGGGCGTCCCGCCGGCGTCTCCCCAGCCTCGCTCGCCGCCTGCCCGGTCGCGACATCCTCCGCCAGCGCCGTCCCGGCCGGGACGGCCGCACCTGCCGGATCCGGTTCGGCCAGCATGTCCACATCGGACGGCTCACCCAGATCCGGCTCGTCCGCTGGAGCGGCGTCCGCACCGCCGGGATGCGCGGGCACGCCGGCCCGCGAGTGGTAAAATCCGCCGGTGTCGAACTCGGGACGCACCTCGACGGATGCGCTGCTGGCCGACGCGAGAAGCGGGTCGAGCCCGGACGATCCCGCGCGTCCGTGGCGTGCCATCGGAATCACCGCACGCATACGCTGGGCAAGGCGCGCCAGCGCGATTCCGGAGGCCCGGGCGCCTCCCTCAAGCGTGCGCCGGAGCGTCGGTCCGCCAACCCGGGCCGTGGCAACGCACAGCCCGGAAAGCCGGTCGACAACCCAGCGGAGCGCCGTCGAGACCCACGCCCCCAGCGCGACGATGATCCGCCACAGTACGTGGAATACCTGGGTGAACGACGTGCCTGAGATCAGCATCGCCGCGAGCCCGGCACCCAGGATAGTCACCGTCCACAGACCAGGCTCGCCGACGGCCCGCCGGAGGGCCACCTCGAGCGCCGCTCCCGCGTAGCCCCCACCCTTGCGCCCCAGCGCCGCGGTCCACTCCTCGCCCGCCGGGTACCGCAAGTGAAGCGCGACGAGAGCGACAACATAGCCGAGGAGAACCCCAGAGAGGCGAGAGCTCAGACGCAGCTGCCGGCGCACGAAGAAGATAAGACCGATGAGCCCGAGGAAGACCGGAACCCATGCCACCCCGGCCCCGAATCCCTGGCCGAGACGCGCAGCAATCCACCGCGGCGCCGTTGCGGTCTGGTGCGGAACGAGGCTCACGCCGATCAGAACGGCAAGCCCGATCAGCGTTGCCCCTACGGCCTGCGCAGCCCTGGCGTGGGACCCCTTCCGTCTGGCCACGTGCGCTCTCCTGTAGTGCGATGCGGTTCCGTGATCGTCAGTCCGTCTCCTGGTTCGACCAAGTCCAGTTCGTCAGCGGCGTCTACTACGATTATACTTCCAAGAGCATAGGCAAGATCATGGGCTGGCGCCGTGTTTGTTCAAACAGGTACCTCGCCAGAGCCTCCCGAATCGCTGTCCTCAACGCGCTCCAGTCAGGCGTGCCTCGTTGCCGGGAGCGGGCAACGGCCTCTTTAATGCGCCGCTTCGACTCCTCGATGAGGTGGCCGGACTCCCGCATGTATACAAACCCGCGCGATACGATGTCCGGCTCCATCACGAGCTCGCCCGATTGACGGTCCAGGGCGACGAGCGCGATTAACATCCCGTCGCGTGCAAGCTGACGCCGGTCCCGCAACACAACCGCGCCGATGCCGCCGAGCCCATCCACGAGCACCTCCCCGGCATCGACCGTACCCACCCGGGCGATGCGCCCGTCTGCAACCTCGACGATGTGCCCATTCTCCGCCAGAAGGCTGCGATCCTCCGGCACTCCGACCGTGCTCGCGAGCCGCCGGTTGAGTACCAGATGCCGGTACTCCCCGTGCACCGGCATGAAGAAGCGCGGCCGCAGGAAGGTGAGCATGAGCTTCAATTCCTCCTGGCAGGCGTGACCCGACGCGTGCACTCCGGCTCCATGAATGACCTCCGCACCCTGGCGGTACAAATGGTTGATGGTACGCGCGACCATGCCCTCGTTGCCCGGGATCGGCGAGGCTGAAAAGATCACGGTGTCGCCCGCCTTGATGGTCACCGTACGGTGCTGTCCCATCGCCATGCGGCTGAGCGCCGAGAGGGGTTCACCCTGACTCCCCGTGGTGACGATCGCGACGTGACGATCACCCAACCGGCGCACCTGATCGAGCGGAACAAGTGTGCCGCGAGGAGCCTCGAGCGCGCCCAGTTCCGAGGCAATCGTCACGGCGTCCACCATACTGCGGCCTGCAAGCGCGACCTTACGGCTGTGCCGCGCGGCGGTCTCCAGAATCTGCTGGATGCGGTGGATGTTGCTGGCGAACGTGGTCACGAGCACACGGCCGGGCGCACGGGCGAAGATGTCGTCGAGGGCCGCCCCCACGCTGCGTTCCGACGGGGCATAGCCTGGCCGCTCGACGTTGGTCGAATCCATCAACAGGAGCGTCACGCCGGCCTCGCCGATCTCCGCGAGACGGGAGAAATCTGTGGGCTGGCCGTCGATGGACGTCGGATCGAACTTGAAATCACCAGTCCAGACCACCACTCCGCCGAGCGTTCGGACGACCACGGCAGACGATTGCGGAATGTTGTGGTTCACATGCACAAGTTCGACCTCGAACGGCCCTATCGTAATCGGACGCCGCGGCTGCATCGGCACGGCCTCCATCTTCGGGGCTTGCGGTATCTCGTCGACGCGCCGCCTGGCAAGACCCAGGGTTAGCGGCGTCCCGTACACGGACGCCGGCCGGGTCTGCAGGAGGTAGGGCAGACTCCCTACGTGGTCTTCGTGGCCGTGCGTGAGCACCACGCCGTGGAGGGTGCCCCCAGAGGCCAAGAAGCGATAATCGGGGATTACCAGATCGATTCCAAGCATCTCTTCGTCGGGGAACGCCAGCCCGGCGTCCACGACGAGCATGTCCGCACCGACTCGGAGGACCGTGCTGTTCTTCCCGATCTCCCCAAGACCGCCGAGCGGGATCACCTGGATCGCAGGCACAGCGGGGCGAGGCACAGCCCGATTCGGTCCCGGGCGGCGGCGGCGGCGCCCGGCACGTCTGCCCGACGGCGCCCCCTGCGCGTCGCTGGAAACGCGGGGTGCGGGGTGAGCCTCAGGACTCGCGGGCATCAGACGGGCTCCGATGCTAGCCTGCGGGTGTCGGGGCGCCCGCTGCGCCGGAACTCCCGTACCGTCCCGGCGCTCATGCGCCACGGGCGCCGGCCGCGAGCTTGCGCAGCGCTCCCACGTCGCGGAACAACATCGGACGAACCGACGGGTTGTGCAGCGCGTAGGACGGATGGTACAGGGGCAGGATCACAAGCGCACTCTGCCGCTGCGGGCGCCCGTGCACGTCGCCAATCCTCGCCCCCGGAAGTAACGCCTCGAGCGAATGCCGGCCGAGCGTCACAACGATCAGAGGGTCGATCAGGTCGAGTTGAGCATGCAGCCATGGCAGACACGCCGCGACCTCCGAGCGTGAAGGCGGCCGGTCGCGGGCCGGCACGGTCGATGTCGCCGCGCGGTCCTTGATCACGTTCGTGATGTAGACCTCGTCGCGGGAGAGCCCCGCGTGCCGCAAGAGCTCATCGAGGAGCCGCCCGGCCCGCCCGACGAACGGCCTGCCCGTCTCCGCTTCCCGGCGACCCGGCCCCTCGCCGATGATGACGACCAAGGCGGTCGCGCTCCCCTCGCCCGGGACCGCTCGCTCGCGCATGCGCCACAGCGCGCACCGGCGGCACCGGCGGATGCGAGCGTGCAACGCCTCGAGCCGCTCTGCCGTGGCGCCAGCTCTGGCCAGACGGCTGCTCAGGCCGCCAGCGGCGCCAGCGCGAGTTGCTTGAGGACGGTCGCGATTTGTTCGCGCTCGGCCGCCGTGACCTCGATCAGCGGCAGACGCAGACCGCCCGCGTCGAATCCTATCATCGCCAGCGCCGCTTTGAGCGGTGTCGGGTTCGACGTGATGAACAGGACCTTGAACAGCGGGAGCAGGCGCAGATGCAGCTCGGTGGCTCGGCGGACGTTCCCCGCAAAAAACGCGTCGATCATCTCCCGAATCTCGCGGCCGACGATATGCGAGGCCACGCTCACGACACCGGCGCCTCCTACGGCGAGGAGCGGTAGTGTCACGCTGTCGTCACCGCTGTAGAGCTTGAACTCCGGCGGAGTGAGCCGGCGAATCTGTGACATCTGGTCGAGGCTGCCGCTCGCCTCCTTGACCGCGACGATGTTCGGCACCTGGGCCAAGCGGGCGATCGTGGCGGGCTCGCAGTTCACGGCCGTCCGGCCCTGGATGTTGTAGAGCATGACCGGCAACCGGGTACTCTCCGCGACCGCCTTGAAGTGCCGGTACAGCCCCTCCTGCGACGGCTTGTTGTAGTACGGGTTGACTAGCAGCACGCCGTCACAACCGGCGCGCTCCGCCTCGCTGGTCAGATGGATGCTGTGGGCGGTGTCGTACGTGCCCGTGCCCGCGATCACGATGGCCCGACTTCCGACCGCCTCCCGTACCGTCTGGAAGAGGCGTATCTTCTCCTCGTCAGTCAACGTCGGAGACTCGCCGGTCGTCCCGCAGACGACGAGCCCATCGGACCCGCTGTCCACCAGGCGCTTGGCGAGGGTTGCCGCCTTGCCGTAGTCCACCGCAAGGCTGTGATCCATGGGCGTCGCCATGGCGGTGATCACGCGTCCGAACTCCACCATTCCCCTCACCTCCCGGCATTCTCGATACCGTCTCGCATATCACATCGGAAACGTTCAGGGCCCGTAACGGCGCCTCCTGCCGCAAATGCTGCCAATGTGGCAAATCAAGCGGTGCGCGCCTCAAGCAGCGCGCCGTCTCGCACCACGGCCTCCGCAATCTGGACCGCGTTGAGCGCGGCGCCCTTGCGAAGGTTATCGGCCACCGTAAAGAACGCGAGCATGCCCGCTCCATCCGCACGGATCCGGCCGACGTGGCACGGATCGCAGCCCGAGGCGGCCAACGCGGTCGGGTAGCGGCCCTCGGTGGGATCGTCCACGACGTGCACCCCGGGCGCGGACGCCAGGATCTCTCGCGCGCGCTCAGGGCCAAGCGAACCGAAGAACTCCGCGTGAACCGCGACCCCATGAGCCCGGAGCGTGGGTACCCGGACGCAGGTGACGCCGACCGCCACGTCGGGCGCGCCGAGCATTTTTCGGAGCTCCGCCTCCATTTTGATCTCCTCGCTCGTGCGTCCGCCTCGAAACGACCCGACCGCGGGGATGACGTTCAGCGCGATCGGCTGCCGGAACGCGGTCCCCTGCGGACGTGCGGGCGCCGCCCCGGTTCCGACGGCCTCCCGGATCTCGGCCCACAACTGAGTGACGCCCGCATGGCCCGCACCCGAGACCGACTGGTACGAGCACGCGATCACCCGGCGGAGTCCGGCCGCCCGGTGCAGCGGGGCGAGGGGCACGGCGACGGTGGCGGTCGTGCAGTTGGGATTCGCGATGATTCTGCGGGGCGCGCGGCGGAGCGCCTCCGGGTTGACCTCTGGAATCACCAGAGGCACGTCCGGCGCCATCCGAAACGCAGCGGAGTTGTCGATCACCACGGCACCTCGACCAGCCGCGACCGGGACCCACGTTTCGGCCACATCGTCGGGCGTGTCGAAAATCGCGATGTCGATGTCGTCGAACGCCGCCGCGTTGACGGGCTGCACGACGACCTCCCCGATCCGCACCCCGGCGGATCTCGGCGACGCGAGCGCGCGTACCCATGCGGCCGGGAACCGGCGAGCCCCGAGGATGTCGAGCACCTCACGCCCCACCGCGCCCGTCGCGCCCACAACCGCCACCCGGTATCCTGTCATGACTCCTCCTCGCTGCACCTGACGTGATCTGTTCGCACATTCGTTTTGGAGAGCCCTTCCCGGACGCTCCACCGTCCGGTCCGTTGCCGACCTAGAACTCAGAGATCGAGAATATGCTCCAGACCCTCGACGAGATCCTCGAGCGCACCGGCCCGCTCGATCGCGAGGATCAGGCCCGGCATGAACGATTCCTCGCTCAACGAATCGTGCCGGAGGAGCAGCGTCTGCCCGGGCCCGCCGAACAGCACCTCCTGGTGCGCCTGCAGCCCAGGCAGCCGCACGCTGTGGACGCGAACACCTTCCACCAAACCGCCGCGCACACCCGGCACGATCTCCGTCTCCGAGACTGCCGGTTGCGGGGCCTCCCCGCGGGCGGCAGCGATCAAACGTGCCGTTCTCGCCGCCGTCCCCGATGGTGCGTCGCGTTTTCGGTCGTGGTGCAGCTCCGTGATTTCCACGTGGGGGAAATACCTGGCGGCCCGCCTGGCAAACTCCATCATCAGGATCGCTCCTAGCGCGAAGTTCGGGGCGATTAGGACGCCGACCCGCTCCGCGCGGCAGCGCTCGCGCAGACGGGCGACGTCCTCCTCGCGCAGACCGGTCGCTCCAATCACCACGGGAATGCGGTGGTCGAGCGCGACTTCCGCGTGCTCCACGGCCGCGTCGCCGCGGCTCAGATCCACGAGCACCGTTGGCCGCGCGGTCAGAAACATGTGGGCGAGGTCCGTTCCAATCGGGACGCCCAGCGTGCCCGCACCGGCCACTACCCCTGCGTCCTGCCCGACGGACCCTGTCCGGCCGAGCGCGCCCACGAGCAGCATGTCATCACGGCGGGCGATCGTCCGGATCGCCGCCCGACCCATCCGGCCAGCCGCACCCGCGACCACGATTCTATGTGCCTGCATAGCGGTACACCTCCCCGCGCAACTCCTCCGCAAGCCCGGTGTGCTCATCGAAGGGCCCGATGGCGGCGAGCGAGACACGCGCCGGCACGAACAAGTCCGTCGAAACGCGGTGCACGTCGTCGGAGCTAACGGCGTCCACGTCCGCGATGATCTCGTCGAGCGTCAACTGCCTGGAAAAGTATTGTTCGGACCGCGCGAGCTTGCTCATCCGGCTGCCAGGCGTCTCCAGGTCGAGCATCAGGCTTCCCTTCAGCGATTCCTTGGCACGCGCGATCTCCTCCGCGGTGAGCCCGTTCGTCGCCCGCGCGAGGTTGTCCAACACCAGGCGGACGACCTCCCGGGCCGCCGTAGGGCTCGTGCCACAGTAGACGACGAACGCCCCTGCATCCCGATAGGCGGCATGATACGTGGACACGGCGTAGGCGAGTCCTCGCTCCTCGCGGATTTCCTGAAAGAGGCGACCGCTCATCCCTCCCCCGAGCACCGTGTCGAGCACGGCGAGCGCGTACCGGTCCGGGTGCGCCTCAGGATACCCGGGCACACCCAGGCACACATGCACCTGCTCGATATCCTTGTGTCGCAGCGTAATCCCCGTCCGGGGCGATGGCGGTAACATCTCCGCCGTTACGCGCCGTCCTTTCCACCCACCGAGCCAGCGCTCCACGAGCCCGACGATCTGTTCGTGCTCGACGCGTCCCGCAGCCGCCACGATCGATGCGTCTGGACGGCAGTAGGCGTCCATGAACGACAGGAACTCGGCGCGCCCGAGCGCCTGCACGGTCTCTCGGACGCCCGCAACTGGCCGGCCGAGCGGGTGGTCCGGCCACAACGACGCGGCGAATACATCGTGGACGAGATCGTCGGGCGCGTCCTCGTACATCTGTATTTCCTCGAGGATCACCTGCCGCTCCCGCTCGAGCGCGTCGGGGTCGAACGCCGGATTCAGCAGCATGTCAGAGAGCACGGCCATGGCGTCGTCGAGGTGGTCGCTCAGGACGCGCAGGTAGTAGCAGGTGTGCTCCTTGTCGGTGAATGCGTTGAGGTGCCCGCCGATCGCGTCCATCGCCTGCGCGATCGCGAGCGCCGACCGCGTGCGCGTGCCTTTGAACAAGGCGTGCTCAAGGAAGTGGCAGATCCCCATACGCGCCTTGTCCTCGTGGCGTGAGCCGACGCCGATCCACACCCCGAGCGATGCCGTGCGGACATTGTCCATCGGCTCGGTGAGCACCACCAACCCGCTGGGCAATATGGTTCTCCGGTAGAGCGCCTGATCGACTGCCATCTGTCCGCGTCTCCTACGTCCTGACTCCGATCCGCCCGCTCGGGGACGATATGGTCTTGATAACCGAGAAGCCCCCTCGCGGAGGCTCCTCTCTCGCAAGAGAACCGTCGACTGGACTACGACCTAGGCTTTCGATGGGGCCGGTGCCCGCGGTCTCGGTCTGCGTGCGGACCGCGATCGTGCCGCAGTGGCCGTCCCGCGCTCTCGTCCCGGTCCGGCATCCCCTCGCCGCTCGGCACCGCCTCGTCCTCTGGGATCAACCCACGGCGGGTCAGGTTCACGCGCCCCAGGTTATCGATCTCTTTGACCCGCACTTCGATCTCGTCTCCGACCTTGACCACGTCCTCCACCCGACCTACCCGGTGGTTCGCCAGTTCCGAGATGTGGACGAGTCCCTCTTTGCCGGGGAAGATCTCCACAAACGCCCCGAAGTTCATCAACCGGGTCACCTTCCCCTTGTACACTTCACCCGGCTTTGCTTCCTTCACGATGTCTTCGATCATCCGTTGCGCCGCCGCCGCAGCGTTCTCGTTGGCAGACGCGATGAGCACCCGCCCGTCCTGCTCGATGTCGATCTTCACGCCCGTCTCGGCGGTAATCTTGTTGATCACCTTGCCTCCGGGCCCGATTACTTCCCGAATGCGGTCAGGGTTGATGTAGATCGTCAAGATCCGCGGCGCGTAGGGAGACATCGTCGGACGCGGTGCCGGAATCGTCCGCTCGATCAGATCGAGGATCTCAAGGCGCGCCTCGCGCGCCTGGGCCAGCGCGCGTTCGAACAGTACGCGCGGCAGCCCTTTGATCTTGATGTCCATCTGGAGCGCCGTGATCCCGTCGCGGGTACCGGCGACCTTGAAGTCCATGTCTCCCATCGCGTCCTCGATCCCCTGGATATCGGTGAGGACTGCAGCCCGGCTATCACTCGGGCCGCCGGTGATCAGCCCCATCGCGATACCCCCGACCGGCTTCATGATGGGCACGCCTGCGTCCATCAACGCGAGCGTGCTGCCACACACCGACGCCATCGACGTCGACCCGTTGCTCTCGAGCACCAGCGACACGAGCCGCAACGTGTAGGGGAACGTCTCCGCCGACGGAATCATCGGCTCCAGCGCCCGCTCGGCGAGCGCACCGTGACCGATGTCCCGTCGCCCGGGGGAACGAAGGGGCCGGGCCTCGCCAACGCTGTATGGCGGGAAATCATAGTGATGCAGGTACCGCTTGCGCTCACGCAGGCTCAAATCGTCGATGATCTGCTCGTCTTCACCAGTACCGAGCGTACAGGTCGTCAGCACCTGAGTTTGCCCGCGCACGAACAACCCGGATCCGTGAACCCGCGGAAGGAGACCCACCCGAGCGCTGAGCGGCCGGATCTGGGTCAGCGCCCGACCGTCGATGCGGGTGCCCTCGTCCAGGATCATGCGGCGCACCTCGGCCTTAGTAAGCGACTCAAGGCAGTCCCCGATCGCCCGCGATCGATCCGGGAACTGCTCGGCCAACTGCGCCTGCACGCTGGCCGCGACGTCCGTCAGCGCACTCTCGCGCGACAGCTTGTCGGGGTTGCGAAGCGCGTCCGCGAGGCGTGGGCCCGCTACCTCGCGCACCGCCGTGTCGATGTCGGCGGGAGGCGCCACCAACGCGGGGGTCATCTTTGTCCGACCGGCCTGGCGGACCAGGTCGTCGATCGCGGCGGTGATCCGCCGGATCTCGGCGTGCGCCAAGTCGAATGCCTCAAGCAGCGTCTCTTCCCGGACTTCACGGGCGCCCGCTTCCACCATCGTGATCGCGTCGCGTGTACCGGCCACCACAAGGTCCAGATCGATCGCCTTCTGATCGACGAGCTGTTGCGATGGGTTCACGACGAGCTTCCCGTCCACCAGACCCACACGGACGGCCGCGACCGGCCCATCCCACGGAATCTGAGAGATCGCCAGTGCCGCACCCGCGCCAGTGACGGCCAGCACGTCCGGCGCGTTCTCTTGATCGGCGCTCAGCACCGTCGCGACCACCTGAACATCGTGACGAAATCCCTTGGGAAACAGAGGCCGCACCGGACGGTCTATCAACCGCGAGGTCAAGACCGCTCGCTCACCGGGCCGCCCCTCACGCTTGAAAAAACCGCCGGGTATCTTCCCGGCGGCAAACATCTTCTCTTCGTAATCACACGTCAACGGGAAGAAGTCGATCCCTTCCCGGGGGCTTGCCGACATCGTCGCGGTCACCAGCACCATGGTGTCTCCGCTCCGCACCACGACCGCCCCGCTCGCCTGCCTCGCCAACTCGCCTGTCTCGAACTGCAGAGATCGACCGGCAACTTCGATCTCTACGTGCCCCGTCCTGATCTCTGCGCTCATCCGCTTCCTGTCCTCCTCATCCACCCGACACCCCTGGGTCGGCCAAACGCGGTCCCACGGCTCGGGACAACACCGCGCCCTGACCCCGATGCTATCGACGCAGGCCGAGCCGCTCCACGAGCGCGCGATAACGTGCCACGTCGTGCCTGCTCAGGTACGTCAACAGCCGTCGCCGCCGACCCACCATCTGCAGCAGGCCGCGGCGAGAGTGAAAGTCGTTCTTGTGCACCCTGAGATGTTCGCTCAAGTGGGTAATACGCGCGGTCAACCTAGCGACTTGGAACTCCGGGGACCCGGTATCGTTTGGATGTCTCCTGACCTCACCGACAGCAGCTCGCGAAGTATCCTCGCCCTCCGTGCTCATCTGCTCCACCTCCACAAACTCACAATCCCCCTGTTCGGCCGGAACGCCGCCGGAGCTGCGGTCATCCCCGCCTCACGATGTATCATTATAACATACGCATGCGCAGCCCAGGCGCTCCAACCCGACGGGCGTCCCGCCGCCAAACGCGCACG
>Ga0187784_10002279_pt1 | contig 15372 bp, 15 predicted proteins | sample 1015_SJ02_MP15_2_FD_132964 | JGI IMG/M metagenome (GOLD analysis project Ga0187784, IMG submission 132964) | Tropical peat soil microbial communities from peatlands in Department of Meta, Colombia - 1015_SJ02_MP15_20_MG | ecosystem: Environmental > Terrestrial > Soil > Wetlands > Peat | place...
CCTCGGGTCCCACGGGGCCACCCGCGTTCCTCGATCTCTCGATGGGCTCGCGAAGTCCGGGGCTCGAGGAGCTCGGCATCGATCTCCACCTCGTCGAGGAGGACCTGAAGGCCCTCTCGGCCAAGGCCGAAGGACTGGTCCGCGCATTCCACCAGGGGTACGCCGAAGGGAACCCGGCCGGAGAGAAGGAGGTCCGGGCCCGCGCCAAGGCGATCCGCGGACGGGTCCGGTACGCCTAGGTTTCCCGCCGAACGGGGCGGTCAGGTCGCCCGCTGCAGCCGCTCGAGACCGCCGACCAGGGCTCGGGGCAGCTCTTCGATGACGTCGGTCGCCAGCAGGCCGAAGCTGTGGGTCGACGCCGCCCGCAGGCCGGCGTCGCCGGTCCAGTACGTCCCGAGCCGTGCCGCGTGCAAGGGAGTGAGGCCCTGGGCGAGCAGGCTGCCGACCACGCCCGCGAGCACGTCGCCCACGCCGCCGACGGTCATCGCCGCGTGATGATGCAGGTTCTCGAACGTCACGCTCCCGTCGGACGCGAGATCGGGATCTCCTTTCACGAGCAGGGTGAGCCGCCGCTCCCGGGCGATCCGTTCGACCGCCGCGGACCGCTCCTCGGGCGACAGGGAGGGGGCCACCCCGAAGACGCGCGCGAACTCTCCGGAGTTCGGCGTCGCGACGATCGCCGGGGGCGCACCGGTCGCCTCGGCCCGTGCGGAGATCTCCCCCTCGCCGGGAAGGGCGAGGAGAGCGTCCGCGTCGACCACGAGAGGGACACGGCCGAGAAGCTCGTGGATCAACGCGCGAAAGAGCTCGATCGTCTCGGGGTGCGCTCCCCCGCCCATCCCGACGACCACCGCCCGGGGCGGTGCCGTTCGGACGAACTCGAGGAGATCCGGCAGGTCCGTCGGCCGGAACCGATCGGGGCCGAACGCACGGACGATGAGATTCGGGCTGAACGATTGGACGCGGTCGGCCGCCCCCCCCGGCGCGAGGACGCTCGCGCGCTCGGCGCCCGAGCGCAGCGCCGCGAGGCCGGCGAGCGCCGGGGCGCCGGCGTAGGGGCCCCCGCCCACGACGACCAGTCGCCCACTGCGGCCCCGGTCCGCATGCCCCTCCGGGGGATGGAAAAACTGGAACTCCCCAGGGCCGGTCCGGCGCCAGGCGGCCGCGGGGAGGCCGATGTCCCGCACCGTCACCTCCCCGGCGCGCGCCGGGTCCATCTCGGCCTTGACGGTGGTGAGCGCGACCGTCCACGTGGGGCGTAGCCCGGCCGGATCGAGAACGCCGGTCGGCAGGTCGATCGCCAGGGTCGGGGCCCGGCTCGCCCGGATCGCCTCGACGGCGTCGCGGATCGGAGGCCGGAGCGACGCCGATTGCCCGGTCCCGAGCAACGCGTCGAGGACGAGCGGCATCGTGCTGAGCTCCTCGGGCCGCGGGAGCCGGACGTGGATCGGGAGGCGGTGCTCGATCCGTTCGTAGCAGCGGCGCGCGGCCCGCGAGCGGATCTCCGACGGCGGTCGAACGATCCATACCTCGGGCGAGTAGCCCCACTGGTGGAGGTAGTGGGCCGCGCACGTGCCGTCCCCGCCGTTGTTGCCCGTGCTCGCGACGACCGCGAGGCGGGTGGGGGGGGCGGGGAGGTGCCGCGCGGCCTCCTCGGCCACGACGCGGCCCGCGTTCTCCATCAGGGCGTCGATCGTCACGCCGAGCGCTACCGCATTCTGTTCGACGACCGCCATCTCCTCGGAGGACAGCGGCCGGCGCGACGCGGACCACATCGTCCGGATCAGCTCGACGGCGGGCTCGCGGTCGAGGCGTCGGGGGTCGAGAAGAGGTTCATCGACGTGGGCAGGAGGTTACGACGCGCGAGGTACTGCGACTGCGTCCGACTATAGCGGAACAGGATGTCGGCCTTTCCTTCCTGGAACCCCCAAGGGCGCACGATCAGGAGATCTCCCTCCCGGATCCACATTTTCTTCTTCATCTTCCCCGTGATGCGCCCCATGCGCGAGACATTGTCCTCGCACATGACGCGGATCCGGGCCGCGCCGAGCAGCTGGCTCGCGATTCCGAAGACCTCGCCGCGGTTGCGCCGGGGGAGCGGTAGGCGTCCGACCTCCTCGCCTCCTTCGACGACCTCGACCACGGGGGTGGGTTCTTCCCCCGGGGGTTGGGTTTCGGTCTGCTCGGGAGGGTCCGGCTGGCCCGACACGGCGCGTCGAACGGGCCGCACTATTTCAAGAGATGGGCGAACGCGGCGGGAAGACGCGTCGCGGGTTCTCTTCGAGAATCCGCGTCCGCGCGTCCGAGGGGATCGGCAGGGCGTTGAACTCGTCGAAGTTCCGGCGGATGTCCGCGACCCCGGGTCCCGGCCAGTCCGTCCCGAAGAGGACCTTGTCGGCGAGCCGGACGAGCGGAGGGAAGTAGTCGAGCAGGCGCGGCGGGGGCACGCCCGAGATCTCGAGCCAAACGTTCGGGAAGCGGCGGACGAGGAAGATGGCGGTGCTCATCCAGATCGGCCGGCCGCCGTGCGCGAGCACGATCGTCAGGTCGGGGAAATCGAGCGCGATGTCCTCGATGAACATCGGATCGGAGTACTTGTTGCGGGCGCGCGGGAAGACGGAGGTTCCGGTATGGAAGATGATCGGGACGTGGTGGCGTTCGCAGGCGTCGTAGAGCTGGCGCAGCGGGGGGCGCGAGCCGTCGAGGTACCCGTTCGGATAGAATAGCTGGTGCGACGGGTGGAGCTTCAGCGCCCGGATCCCGAGGTCCTGCGTCAGCCGGACGATCTCGCCCTCGGGGTCGGGGTGATCGGGCCGTATCCCTCCTACCGCGACCAGCCGATCGGGATCGGTCTTCGCGTACTCGCTGACGAACGTGTTCGCGCTCTCGGTGTACCCGATCACCTCGGGCGCCACATAGTTGATCAGGACCGCCCGCTCCACGCCGCACGCATCGAGGTAGTCGAGGAACGCGCGCGGGTCCCGAAGGTAGGGCGACTGGGGATCGATCCGGTCGAGGAGCCGCCCGGCGTCCGGCCGCATCTCCCAGACCGGATTGATGTGGACGTGGCAGTCCGTGATCCCCATCGGCCGAGGGGACCGGACCGACCATATAAAGCCGGAAGCGCCCGCGATTCGGCGAGAGAGTATTATCCGCCCCCTTTCGTACCCTAGGACGATGACGGCAGCGAGCACGTCCCCGCCGACCAATCCCCCCGCGACCGCCGCCCCGGGACCATCCGCCAAGGCCTCGGCGGCCCCGATCCCGGGCCCGCCGCCCCACCGCCTGCTCGCGGCCCAGACGCTCGCGGCCGGCGAGAAGCTGCTCGTCGAGGAACGCGCGACCGCCCTGTTCTTCTTTCCGCTGCCGATCGCGTTCCTGATCCTCTTCGCCGCGCTGGGGTCGCTCTCCTATACCGCCTCCACGGTCTGGGGCAACGCGTTCGCCGCGGGGTTCGCGCTCTTCGCCTTCTACGTCTTCCTCGTCCTGATCCTCGCCACGTTGATCTGGCTCACGATCCGCTTCTTCCACTGGCGCTCGCGCGTCTACGCTGTCACGTCGCGTCGCGTGATCGTGCAGATGGGGAACCTCGGGCATTCGTTCGAAGAGATCCCGCTCCTGCAGATCCGCGGCGTCAACATCACGCAATCTCCGTGGCAGCGTCTGATGGGGTACGGGACGATCCGCATCAGCTCGGAAGGCTCGGGGCACGTCGGTAACGAGGACTGGAAGGGCATCCCGAAGCCGATGGCGTTCCAGCAGAAGATCCAGGCCGCGATCGACGTGCTCCAGTCGGGAGCCTCTACCGTGGCGTTCACGACGACGAATCCCACGGACCCGGCGCAAGTCTCCCAGACCGCGGGCCGGTGACCCCACCCGCGCGGCGTCAAGGTCCTCGTTAAATCTCCGCCACCGCCTCGCCTGCCGGGGCGCCCATGGGCGACGAATTCGACGTGATCGTCGTCGGCGCGGGGATGGCCGGCTCGGCGGCCGCGATCCGCCTCGCGAAGGCCGGCGCGAACGTCCTGCTGCTCGAGCGCGGCAGCGAGCCCGGTGCGAAGAACCTCTCCGGCGGCGTCCTGTGGGGCCACGACCTCGATGCGATCCTGCCCAACTGGTGGCGGGAGATGCCGCTCGAGCGGCACGTGGTCCGCAAGCGCTTCGGGTTCCTCGCCCCCGATCGCTCCTTCGCCCTCGATTTCGAGGACGGGAGCTGGCGGAAGGAGCCGTACGTCGCCCACACCGTGCTGCGCGCGCGGACCGACGCCTGGCTCGCCCAGCAGGCCGAGGCGGCCGGCGCGACGGTCGTCTCGGCCGTGCCGGTCGACCGTCTCGACTGGGAGGGTTCTCGCGTCCGCGGCGTCGTGCAGGGCGGCGAGACGATGACGGCGCCCGTGACGATCCTCGCGGACGGGGCGAACTCCCGTCTCTCGCTCGGCACCCCGATCCGCCCGGCGAGCCACCTCGCCCCCGAGGCGACCGAGCTCGGGATGAAGGAGGTCTATCGGCTCGACCCCTCCGTCATCGAGGACCGGTTCGGGCTCGGACCGGGCGAGGGCCACGCCGAGGAGTGGGTGACCGGCATCTTCCCCGAGGGAGTCCTCGGCGGGGGGTTCCTCTACACGAATCGGGATACGATCTCCCTCGGCCTCATCGTGAACATCGCGTCGCTCTACGATCGGAAGGTGTACTCGACCGACCTCATCGAGCAGTACAAGCTCCACCCGACGATCGCGGGCCGGCTCAAGGGCGCCGAGCTCGTCGAGTACGGCGCGAAATTGATCAGCACCGGATGGGCGAGCCGACCGGCCGCGTTCCACGGCGACGGCTGGATGGTCGTTGGCGACGCCGCCGGGTTCGTGTTCTCGAACGGTCTCGTGATCCAGGGGATGAACTACGCGGTCCGGACCGGGCTCGCCGCGGCGGACACCGCGCTCGAGGCGCGCGCGGCCCACGACGCCTCCGCCGCCCGGCTCGCCGCGTACGACCGGCGGCTCGAGGCCGGCCACGTGATCGGCGACTTCCGGGGCTTCGCGAAGCTGGACCGCGTGAAGTGGAATCCGCGCATCTACGCCGCCTACCCGAAGCTCGTCACGGATCTCTTCCACGCGATGATGACCGAGACGGGCGCCCCCAAGGAGCCGATGCGCAAGCTCGTCGCGAAGGCGAGGAAGTCCGCCGGGGTCTCCATGACCCGACTCCTGCGCGACGGCCTCGAGATCTACCGGACGTCGTGACGGTCCGCTACATCCCGCGCGCGCGCCGGACCTCGGCGGTGAGCGCGGGGACGATCTGGAAGAGATCGCCGACCACCCCGTAGTCCGCGACCTTGAAGATCGGCGCGCTCCCGTCGGAGTTGATCGCGACGATCACCCGCGAGCTCACCATCCCCACCAGGTGCTGGATCGCCCCCGAGATCCCGATCGCGATGTAGAGCTGCGGAGAGACCGCTTTCCCCGTCTGGCCGACCTGGTAGCTTCCCGGCCGCCATCCCGCGTCCGTCACGGCGCGGGAGGCGCCGACCGCCGCTCCCAGCGCGACCGCGAGGTCCTCGACGAGATGGAAGTTCTCCGGAGCCCGCACGCCCCGTCCCCCCGAGACGACGATGGAGGCGTCCGTCAGCGAGGGTCCGCCGCCCGCGGCGACGGCCTCGGTCCCGAGACGCCGGACCTCGCGCCAACCGGCGGGGGTCTCTACGGGATCCACGGGCACGACGTGCGGGCCGAGACTCGCCTCGGCGGCGATCGGGAACGCGTGCGGTCGCAACGCGACGACCGCGCGGTCGCCGTCCAACCGCCGGGTCTCGGTCGCGCGGCCCCCGAAGACCGGCCGTCGGACCTGCCATCCCGTGGCATCCCGCGTGACGTCCGTCACCCCGGTCGCCGCGGCGGCGTTCCAACGGACGGCGAGGTGGCCCGTGAGTTCGCGACCGAACGAAGTGCCGCCGACGAGCACGAGCGAGGCGCCCGTGGCGTCCGCGGCCGCGGCCACGCTCGGGGTCACCTTCCCGGCCGCGGCGTCGTCGAGGGCCGGGTCGCTCGCCCATCGCACGTCGGAGACCCCATAGCGGGCGAACTCGGCCGCCGCCCCCTGGGCCGAGGCGCCGGCCACGTACCCCGAGATCGCGTCGGCGCCGGCGAGCGTCCGCGCAGTTCCGATCGCCTCGAGCGTCGCCTCCGCGAGGTGCCCTCCGCGCGCCTCCCCGACCACGAGGATGCGGCCGGTCACGGGAAGACCTTCGCCTCCTCGCGCAGGATCCGCACGAGCTTCTGCGCGGCCTCGTCCGGCGTCTTGTATTCGATGAGCTTCGCGCCGGTCCGGGGAGGGGGAAGTTCGAACTTCTCGGCCGCGGAGCGCCCGGCGGCCGCGACGGCCGGAGGGGTGACCTTGGCGATCGGCGCCTTCCGCGACTTGAGGATCGCCGGCAGCTTCGCCGTCCGTGGATCGTTCCACGCTTGCTGAAGGCCGATGACGCACGGGAGCGGCGCCTCCCAGGATTCCACGCCGGTCTCGGCGGACCGGCGGAACGTGAGGCGACCCCGTCCCGCGTCCCACTTGAGGTCGGTCACGTAGCCGAAGTCGGGCACGCCGAGGAGCTCGCCCAGGGCCGCCGCGACGAGGCCTGCCTCGTCATCGCCGGCCTGCTTGCCGCACAGGAGGAGATCGTGGGCGAGGGGCCGGATCGCCGCCGCCAGCGCGCGCGCGACATCGATCGGATCGTCGGAGGCGCCGGCCGCAGCCTCGACCCACACCGCGCGATCGCATCCCAGCGCGATCGCGGCGCGCAGGACCTCCTCCGTGCGGGGGGTCGGCCCGTAGGACACCGCCGTGACGGCGGATCCGGGGACCGATTCCTTGAGCAGGAGCGCCTGCTCGACGGCCGATTCGTCGTACCCGGCCAGCACGAACTTGACCGCCTCCACGTCGAGCCGCTTCCCGTCCGAAGCGACCCGCAGCCGGGTCTCCGCCTCGGGGACCGGCTTGACGCAGACGACGATCTCCATCCCCGTCGCCCGCTACTGGTAGGCGCGCAGGAGCTCGCGCGCGATCACGGTCCGCTGGATCTCGTTGGCGCCCTCGTAGATCTGGGTGAGCTTCGCGTCGCGGAGCAGCTTCTCGACCGGATACTCCTTCATGTAGCCGTACCCGCCGAACGTCTGTATCGCCTCGTCGGCCACGTGGAGCGCCGCGTCGGAGGCGAAGCACTTCGCGATCGACGATTCGAGCGTGCCCTTGCGGCCTTGGTCGATCGTCCACGCGGCATGCCAGGTCAGCAGGCGGGCCGCGTGCACGGCCTGCGCCATGTTCGCGAGCTTGATCTGGATCGCCCCGTGCTCGGCGATCGGCTTGCCGAAGGTTTCGCGCTTCAGCGAATACGCGGCCGCGAGATCGAGCGCGGCCTGCGCGATCCCGGTCGCCAGGGCACCGATGGGGGTGCGGGTCTGATCGAGCGTGCGCATCGCGAGCGAGAAGCCGTCGCCGTCCGCGCCGAGGCGATCGCGCGCGGGCACCCGCACCGACTCGAATCGGACCGTCCCGGTCGAGGACGCCCGGTGGCCCATCTTCTCCTCGTCCTTCCCGGGCACCACGCCCTTCGCCGATCGGGGCACGACGAACGCGGAGATCCCGCGGTGCTTCTTGTCCGGGTCGACGGTGGCGAACACGGTGTAGAGCGACGCATGGGGGGCGTTCGTGATGAAGCACTTCTCGCCGTCGAGGATGTATTCGTCCCCCTCGCGACGCGCCCGGGTGCGCATGGCCGCGGCGTCGCTGCCGCCGGACGGCTCGGTGAGGGCGAACGAGGCGAGCTGGTACTCGGCGCAGAACGGGGTCAGGATCCGCTGCTTCTGCTCGTCGGAGCCCCCGAGGAGGATCGGCTCGAGCGCGAGACAGTTCGCGATGATCGACGTGGTCATCCCGGCGCAACCGTAGGCGAGCTCCTCGACGATCAGGCACTGCTCGAGCGACCCGAGCCCGCTTCCGCCGTAGTCGGCCGGTACGTTGAGATTCATCAGACCGAGCTCGTACGCCTTCCGGTAGATCTCCTCGGGAAATCGCGCCGTGCGATCGCATTCCGCGGCGTGCGGCGCCATCTCCGTGCGGGCGAACTTGCGGGCCATGTCCCGAAGGCTGGTCTGCTCGGGCGTCAACGAGAAGTCGGGCATGGCTCGACCGGGGGCGTCGACCGGCACCCGATATATCACGCCTCGGGTCCCGACCGGCGTGCCGCGACGCGCGCGTCCATCGACCGGTTCCGAGCTGCGGGTCGGCCAATTCGCGCGGCTCGACCGGAACCGCGCCGACCGGATCGGGGTTCCCGAGGTCGTCCTCGGAGAGGGAAAGTCGGTCGCCCACCTGCTCGGGATCCTGGAGGCTCTGGCCGCCCGGGGACGCGGGGCGCTCGTCTCCCGGCCGACCGCGGCCCAACTTCGGGCCCTTCGGACCGCGGCCCGTCGGGGACTTCGCGTGACCGTGCGGGGCGGCGGGCGACTCGTCCGGCTCCGCGGTCCGCTCGGCGGTTCGTTCCTCCCCGGCCCGGTCGCGATCCTCACCGCGGGCACCGCCGACGTGCCGCTCGCCGAGGAGTCCCGCGCACTGCTCGGAGAGCTCGGGATCCGATGCGTGAGCGCGTTCGATGTCGGGGTCGCCGGACTCCACCGCCTACTGCGTGCCCTCGAGAGCCTCGAGCGGCGGCGGCCGGTCCTCTACCTCGTCTTCGCTGGCCGAGAAGGGGCCCTGCCGACGGTCGTCGCCGGGCTCGTGCGCGCGCCCGTCGTCGGGATCCCCACCTCCGTGGGCTACGGGCGCGGGGGACGGGGCGAGGGCGCGCTCACCGCGATGCTCCAGTCGTGTGCGCCGATCGCGGTCGTCAACATCGACGCCGCGGTGCCGGCAGCCCTCTTCGCCGCCCAGTTCCTGGCCCGGTCCCGCTCGCCGCAATCCCGCCGAACTCCCGGCTGAACCGGCGTCCCCGGCCCGCCAGTATTCCACCCCCAACGAAGGGCTTTTCTCGGGTACCGTTCCTCCCTCGATCGTGCCGCCCCGCCAGGTGCTGTCCGACGAGGACGACCGGGCCGACCGGGAGGACCGAACCCGCCTGCGCGAGCTCGATCACAAGCTCGACGGCCTCCTGGGACGGCGTCAGCAGCTCATCGCGGAGATGCGCCGACTCTCCGCGGAGCAGAAGGCGCTCTACGACCGGCGCCAGGAGCCACAGGCCGAGGTCGAGGCCCTCTATGCCCAGCATGGGGAGTTGGGCAAAAAGTTCGCCGATCTCCGCCGGCAGCGGGACGCCGCGCGGACCGCCGTGCAAGAGGCGGTGATCCAGTTGCGGGAGCTGAAGCTGTCGTTCGCCCCCGGGGAACGGGTGCACCCCGAGCAGATCCGCCGGGAGATTGCCGAGCTCGAGCTCCGCCAGCAGACCCGCGCGCTACCGATCGACGAGGAGAACGCCCTGATCACGCATCTGCGCCAACGCTCGCGCGACCTCAAGGAGGCGGAGGCCCGGGCGGGCGTCGTCGCCGAGCACGAGCGTCAGCGCAAGGACGCCGAGGCCAAGATCACCGCGGCCCGCGCCGAGGTCGAGCGCCTGGGGCTCGAGATGACCCGGACCAAGACCGAGCGCGACGCCAAGATGACCGCCGTCCGGGACCGTCTCGCGGTCGCGGGGGGCCTCGTCGCGGAGCTCCGCGCGAAGGGCAAGGCGCGGGCGGACGTGATGGACCAGATCGACGGTCTGAGCCGGGAGATCGCCGAGCTCGAGCGGGAAGGACGCCGGATCCTGGGCGCGAGCCGCGCCCGACGCGACGAGGCGCGCAAGACGCTCCGCACCTACACCCGACGGCGCGCTCCCGACGAGGACGTCCTCGCGTCGACGGCGGACGCCCAGCTCGAAGAGCTCCTGAAGCGCGGAAAGATCACCCTCGGGGGATGAGCCCCCGAGGCGGGCCCGGGCGGGCTCAGCCGTACTTCGCGACGATCATCGCCCAGAACGTCAGCGTCTGGCCGGTGACCTCGCTGTTGTAGTCCTCGGTGTACGTTCCCCCGCTCACGTTGACCGCGGAGATGATGTACTTCGCGGACCCGCAGACCGCCGAGCTCGCCGGGACGTGCCCGAGGATCAGCCCCGCGTTGAGCGGGGAGAGCTGGTTCGTGACGGTGATCGTCGTGGCGTTCACGGCGGTGACGATCTGCGGCCAGTTCAGTCCCGGGACCCGGAAGCCCGTGCTCGGCAGGTTCTCCACGACGACCGCGGTCGCGTTCACGGTCAGGACGAGGTCGTCCCAGCCGTACGTCGGGTCGGTGAAGTGCGTCCCCGGGGTCGCGTTGACGCCGGGGTAGAGCGTCGCGAAGTTCGAGGTCGTGAGGGGGATCAGCACGGGGACCGAGAAGACGAGCCGCTGGGTGGCGTAGCAGGTGGGGTTCGGGAAACCGTACCCCTCGGACGGGGGGAAGCTGAACGTCCGCGCCTGCCCGACCTCGAGCCCGAGGAGTCCCTTCCAGAAGCCGGAAACGGCGCCGTTGAACGTCTCGTTGCCGATCGTGTACCCGCCCGCCGGGATGTTCGGCCCGATGCTGAAGCCGATCGGAGTGTAGTTCGCGGGGCTCGTCCCGTGGTCGAACTCGAGCGATTTCGGGTAGCCGGCGTTGTTGAGGTAGACCGAATAGAGCGAGGTATCGAAGACCTTGCCGGTCTGCGGGCCGCTCCCGAAGTAGCCGATGTAGTTGACCGTCACGTTGCTGCCGACCTCGACGGTCCAGGGGGCCGCGCTGGGCTTGGGATGATTGTACTCGTAGAGGAAGTAGACCCCGACCCCGGTCCCGACCAGGATCGCGGCGATCAGGATCGCGGGGAGCACGAGCGATCGCTTCGGTTCGGCCATGGTGGTACTACCGGGAGGGTGGGGGTCAGCTAGTCGCTGGTCTCGTCACGGAATCGGAGAGACAGGTGTTCCTCATTCCCCCGGGCCCCGAGCCGGGCACCGATATAAATGCTCTCGAAGGCGCGGGAGGCTAGGCGCGGCGGAGCTTCCCGACGATCGGCTCCTCGACGACCCCTTCCTCCTCGAGGCGACCGAGGACCGCTTCCGCCCGCCCGGCAGCGACCCCTTCCGCGCCGAGTCGGGCGAGCAGTTCCTTCAGGTCGGCGTATCCGTCCGCCGAGAGGTCGGCGAGCTCGTCCAGGTGATCGAGGAAGATCGACTCCTCCGCGCGTTCCGCGGCGGTAGGAGCCCGGGGCGGAGGCTCGGGCGTCGGGGGCGTCCGCGTGAGCGTGACGGTGGGCGGCGGCGTCGGGCCGGGGGCCACGGGTCCCGAATCGCCCGAGATCCGGCGCAGCGCCGGCCGCAGGTCCCGGCGGAACGCGTCCCGGTCGACGACGGGGTAGCGCTTGAGCGACTCTCGGGCCGCCCGGATCCAGGCACCGGGGACGCCGCCCGATCGCAGCCGGTCGTCGTCGACCGTCGGGTCGCGGACGATCTGGTCGACGAGGTCGACGCGATCGAGGCTCTGACGCACGATGTCGGCCAGCACGGCGCGCTCCTCGGTCTCGCCGACGAATCGGATCGCCTCCGCGCGCACGGACACGTACCCGACGCCGTCCCGGCCGCGGTAGAGGTGGGGCTTTCCGACCACGATCGCGGGCCGAGGCGCCGGCGAGGAGCGCAGCTGGGCCATCGCGCGCGGCTGGAAGCTCCCGGCCGTGACCGCGACGGCCCCCGTCGGATCGGTGAGGCGCGCCCGCCAGAACGGCTGGCTCTCGTCCCGGCCGATCGGCTCCGCCGGGGAGAGCGTCCCCGTCACGAGCACGCGGTTCATGCGCGCGGCGAACGGCGAGAGTAAGTACGACGCAGCGCGATCCCCCTCGCCGCGCTCCTCCTCGAGCGACGTCTCGAGCTCGCGCGCGGTCACCCGCCAGGCGGGCTCGCGGAGCGCCACTACGGGCCCCCCGAGAGTCGGCGGCCGAGCTCGGCCGCGGCCGCATCGAGGTCCACGTCGACGGGCTCGATCGACTCCGGACTGATCGTCACCCCGAAGTCATCCTTCGTCCCGACGCCCCGCACCCGCAGGCGCCGGCCGAGGAGCGTCTCGAGCATCGATTCCTCGAGCAGGCTCGGGTCCGGCTCGTCGCGCAGTCGACGCCGGGCCTCGTCGAGGGTGACCCCCCAGAGGCGCTCGGTCTCGGCCCGACCGGCGTTCACCGTCAAGGCGCCGGTGCCGTCGTCGAGGACGATCCGCGCCCGCAGATCGGCCTTCCCCTCGACCTGGCCGTGGACCCGACACAGGCCGTTCTTGACCGTGCGCTGGCATTGCGGGCACCGGTAGACGAGCCCGCTCGGGGGGAGGAGCCCGACGACGATTCCCTCGACCGCGACCGCCGCTCCTCCTCCCTCGTCCTCGACCGCGGCGATCGAGCGCGGGGGGCTGCGGAGGAGGTCGGAGGGTTGCGGCAGATCGCTCCCCTCGACCCGCAGCACGCTCGAGCGCTCGTCGAGCACGATCTGCGGACGCCCCCGGAACGTGCGGATGTAGCCGCCCGAAATGCGGACCGCCTCGCCGGCCGAGAGACCAAAGTCGCTCCAGGAGGAGAGCGCCATCGCGCCGCTGCGGTCGGCCACGAGCCCGTCGTACACCACGCGACGCTCCTCGCCGACCGTCACTGTCCGCGGGGCGACGCGCACGACCCGCACCTCGAGGCGGAAGCCCTCGTCGGGCGGGTTCAACGAATGGACCGTGCGGAAGGGGATCTCCTCGGCATCGACCTTCGGGAGATCGCCCAGGCCCGCGGGGCTCACCCGGGTGCGCCACGTGAACGTCACCTCGGGGCGCTCGCGGAACTCGCGCACCTCCACGCCGACCGCCCGCAGGATCGTGCCCCGCTCGATGCCCTCGCGGGGGGGGTCCCACCAGGTGAACCGCACGGTGGCCGTGCCGTCGCTGAGAAGTCCCGAAAGGAGCGGACGCCGGCTGTGGTCGGACTTGCGGACCACCTCGCGCCGGTTGAAGGTGATCACGCGACCCACGAGCTCGACCGGGGAGACCGACGGCCGCAGGTCGCGCAGCCGGACCTCGGGGATCGCGGGGGAGGACGGTTCGGCGGGCATCCGAAGACCCTGACCCGGGCGGGAACCGCGATTCCCCATAAAGAGGGTGCGGACCCGCGGGCGATTGAACGGTGTCCGCTCGCTCGGCAGGTCGCCCGGGGCGGTCGGCCGCCCCCCCTCGGCCGCGCGCACGCGAAGCCTTTTCTCCCGAGAGGCATCCCCCGCGAGACTTGGCGCCCAAGTTCAACCCGCGGCTCGACAAGATCCTCTCGGCCCGGGATTCCCTCGTCTGTGTCGGGCTCGATCCGGACCCGGCGCTCCTGCCGAGACCGCTGCGCCGGTTGGGCCCGAAGCCCCAGCTGACGAAGTTCCTCGACGGGATCATCCGCGCGACGGTCGACCATGCCGCAGCGTACAAGATGCAGCTCGGCGCCTACCTCCAGTACGGCACGGCGGGCATCGAGGCGCTCGCGGCCTTGCCGAAGCGCATCGGGGCCACGCGCCTCACGATCCTCGATGCGAAGTCGAACGACATCCCGAACGTGATGCGGATGTTCCACGACGGCGCGTTCGATCGCTTCGGCTTCGACGCCCTCACCGTCACCCCCTGGCTCGGCTGGGAGACGTTCGAGCCGTTCGCCGCGGACTCCGCGCACGGGATCTTCGTGGTCGCCCACTCGTCGAACCCCGGCGCGCTCGATTTCCAGGAGATCCCGACGCCCCGGGGCCCCCTATGGCTCGCGGTGGTGGGCGAGGCGCGACGCCTCGCCCATGCCCACGGGAACGTCGGCGTGGTCCTCGGGGCGACGTTCTCCGAGGCGTTCCGCCATGCCCGCGCGGCGCTCGGGAACGGGATCCCGATCCTCGTGCCGGGCATCGGAGCCCAGGGCGGTTCGCTCGCGACCGCGGTCCGGGAGGGTGTGGACGCGCACGGCCGCGCGCTCCTCGTGAACGCGTCGCGCAGCATCCTCTACGCGTCGAGCGGCGCGGATTGGGCGAAGGCCGCCGGCGCCGAAGCCGGTCGCCTCAAGGTCCAGATAAATCAGCTGCGTGCAGGTCTTCGTACAGGCTGAGAAGCTGCGCGGCCACGATCGGCGGGGCATACCGCTCCTCGGCCCGTCGCCGGCCGGCCTCCCCCATCCGGCGCGCGAGCGCCGGGTCGGCGAGGAGCGTCCGGACCTTCTCGGCGAGGTCGCTCGCGAGGAGCGGTTCGACCAGGAGGCCTTCCTGGCCGGGCTCGATGACCTCCCGGACGCCGGGCATGTCGGCGATCACGACCGGGAGCCCGACCGCCATCGCCTCCGCGACCGCGAGGCCGAACCCCTCGAGCCGGTTCTGCGAGGGGAAGACGAGGACGTCCGCGAGCGCCAGGTAGCGAGGGAGCTCCTCGTCGGAGACCGACGGGCAGAACCGGACCCGATCCTCGAGTCGCAGACGCCGCGCCTGGCCCATCAGGCTGGGAAGTCGCGGTCCCGCGCCGACGACCAGAAGGACCACCTCCGGGGGGAGCAGGGTCAGCGCCTGCAGGATCACGTCGACCCCCTTGTGCGGGACGAGCCGTCCGGTGAAGGCGAGGACGTGCTTTCCCTCGAGGCGAAGGTCGCCGCGCAGGCCGGACGCATCGAGACCGGGGCAGAACCGGTCCAGGTCGACGACCGAAGGGATGACCGTGAGTGGCCGCCCCCGCAGCGCCGCGGAAGTGACGCCGTAGCTGCGCGTATGGACGACGATCCGGTCGACCCGGCGGAGCGTCCGCGGCAGGAACACCCGCTGGTAGATCCCCCCCAGGATCTGGCCCCCGAGACCGGAAAGGTAGAGATCGCAGTGGTAGGTGAGACAGGTCGGGACCGTGCGCCGCTCGAGCGCTCGCGTCGCGAAGTAAGCCGTCAACGGGGGAGGGTAGTGGATGTGCACGACGTCCGCGTCGAGATCGCGCAGCAGGCGTTCGGTCCCGGTATCGAGGGGCGTGTTGAACATCACGCCGAGCGTGCGGGAGCGCAGGATCCGGTATCCCTCGAGGCGCTCGTCGGCGGGGAGCGTCTTCGCGTAGCGCGACGTGACGACGGTCACGTCGTGCCCCTCGCGCGCGAACTCCCGGGCCAAGCCCCGGACGTGGCTCTCCACCCCGCCCGCGTGGGGATAGAAGAAGGGCGCGACCTGGACGATGCGCACCGGGCTACGCCGTCCTCCGCGCTCCGGCCATCGACGGGACCCGCATCCCGCGCGCGCGACCGGCCGCGGCTAGGCCTCCGTCGGGGGCCGGCGGCGGATCGTGACGTCCGACTCTCGGGTCTGGAGCAGCTCGGTAGGCGGCATCGTCGCGATGTCG
>Ga0187784_10002280_pt1 | contig 15370 bp, 12 predicted proteins | sample 1015_SJ02_MP15_2_FD_132964 | JGI IMG/M metagenome (GOLD analysis project Ga0187784, IMG submission 132964) | Tropical peat soil microbial communities from peatlands in Department of Meta, Colombia - 1015_SJ02_MP15_20_MG | ecosystem: Environmental > Terrestrial > Soil > Wetlands > Peat | place...
CCCTCCACGGGCACCAATGGACAACTGCCATTGTCCCTCGTCGCTCGACCCTCTCGGGACAAAAACCGGCTGAAATGGCTCAGGCCCAGCTATTTCTCAGGTGCCGGTTTCGATTCTATATCATCGAGCCAATTCGTGTTTAACACCCGGCTCGCCATTTCCTGATCGATATGCGGCCTGATCTCCATAAAAAACGCGTTGACCAGCGTCCGGTATTCGCGCCGACAGTTTGGCGCCCGTGTCGGCGGCAAATAGCTCTCAAAGTCGGCGAATTCCGTGCTGTTGGCACCAAACGCCAGGCACAACAGATTGTAGAAGCGTTCTTGGGGCAGACCGTGATCGCTCGCAAAGGCGGCGAGCCGCGTTTGCACCACGGGGTTCCTCTTGTAGTCACCCAGATACGCCCTCCACGCCCACGCCGCGCCGCCGATCAATCGCCGCGCCTGTCCTCTGCCAAATTGCAATATAATGTAGGTCGCAAAATTATCGGCGGCGTCCTCCTCACGCCCGAATATCGGCACGCCGAAAATATCGAATGTCGCATGCCCGACCTCGTGCAAGGTCGTATGGAAGAACTGTCCAACGGCGGCATCGGCTGGCGTGACTCCGGCCGGGGTGGTTTCGTTCGGCAACGAGTCCAATATGTGCTTTAGAAGCTCGTAGCAAATCGTCACCGTTGGCTTGAAATTCTCCCGCTTGTACCAGGAATTCAACGCGCCGCACTCCGTCGTTTTTATGGTCAGCTTTTCGGGCAGGCGCGCCGGACTCAGGATCTCCTGGATCTTCTCCAGGGCATGGCGGTCCCGTAAGAGATCGTAGAGCTGCTGAAAGGCGGAATTGTCGGTTGGAACATAGGCGATGGAAACTTGATTGGGCTGATCGGTTTGCGCGACCGTCGTTTGCGGCTGGACGAGCGCCAAATTTGCAAGGGGCATTGCGGCCAATATGCCGGTCATGGTCCCCCGAAACCCGGTCATCAGAGTTCTCCAAAATGCCGTTCGCGTCCTTCCCATTATGCCCTTAGGGCGCATCTCGGTTCAGCAAGAGCGACGGTCGGTTGGAGTGCCAACGCGAATCCCTCTACGGCACCAACGGGTTGAAACATCGCCTCGCGTGGCGACGCAAAAATCATCTCGCTTCTATATAGTAGCCGTTCGGAGGGCCGCCGCGGCTCCCGAGTCTTATCGGGCAATAGCCGTATGAAAGGGAATGACATTTCGCTTCGTCGCATCAAACCCAAGCAGACTTGGGTAGGATCGGCGCGTCGTGCGGCGGCCGGCTTGGCGGTGGTGGTCGCTGCCGCGGGCGGTCTTGTGGGCGTCGCAAGCGCCCGGAACGACCGACCGACAGTGTCTGTTGAAACGCGCGCCGCCGGCGAGCCGATCATGGCGATCGTGTCGCTGCGCAGCCAGCAGATCACCATTTATGACGCCGGCGGCTGGATCCTGCGAGCGCCGGTGTCGAGCGGTCAGAAGGGGCGTGAGACGCCGGCGGGCATCTTCAGTGTCATAGAGAGAGAAGCCGAGCACTACTCCAATCTCTATGACGATGCCTTCATGCCCCACATGCAGCGGCTCACCTGGTCGGGCATCGCGCTCCACGGCGGCGTTCTGCCCGGATACCCGGCGTCGCATGGCTGCATCCGCATGCCATACGAGTTCGCCGAGCGGCTCTTCGACGCGACCAGCCTCGGTATGCGCGTGATCGTAGCGCCGGGCAACGTGGCGCCGGTCGCGATCGCCCATCCGTTGCTGTTCACGCCGAAGCCGGGCGCGGCCGCAATCGCCGCTGCCCTTGCCGTCGAAGCCGGCGAGGCGGCCGGCAAGGCCGATCGGGCGAGGCTTGCCGCCGTGGCGGCTTCGCGAGAAGCCTCGCGGGCCATGGTGCCGCTGCGCGTGGCGGAAAATTTAAAGCGCCGAGCCGAGGCGCAGTTGGCGGCTGCGGAGCATGCGGGCGAGTCGGCGGAGTCGGCTGAGGCAAAGGAGCAGGCCGAGGCGGCCAAAGCGAAAGCGGCGGCGCGTGTCGCCGAGCTTGAAGCGCAGTTGACCGCTGCCGAAGCCGAGGTGCAGCCCAAGTTCGATGCCGTGGCGCCGACGCGTGAAGCTGCGGTCGCGGCGGAGAACGCCAGCGCCGCCGCGGCCGAGGCCGCGCGCAAGGCGGCGGGTGGTCTCGAGCCGGTATCGGTCTTCATTAGCCGCAAGATGCAGCGCCTTTACGTCCGCCAGAGCTTTCAACCCGTCCTGGAGGCTCCCGTCACAATCGCGGATGCCGATCGACCGATCGGCACGCATGTTTTCACCGCTCTGGAGCGCGTCGGCGACGCCGATCTGCGATGGAGCGTGGTCTCGTTGGAAGGTGGGCGCGCCGATGGCAGTGTGGAGGCCGAATTGCGCGGCGCCACGCGCGGGCGTCGGGATGCGGATATCGAGCCGATGTCGACCGACCCCGGCGGCGCGAAAGCGGCGCTCGACCGGATTTCCATTCCTCAGGACACTTTCGATCGGATCAGAGAAATGATCTCGCCGCGGTCTTCGCTGATCATCTCCGACGAAGGGTTGAGCTCGGAGACGGGCAAGGGCACGGAATTCGTGGTCCTCCTGAGCGGCGAGCCGCAGGGCGGCATCAGCACGAGACGGCGCAGCCCGATTTTCTGATGACGCTCGTTCAGACCGTGCCGCTGGATTTCAGCCGAGCGCCGGGGGAACGTTCGTGACATAGTCCGCGGATGAGATCGCGCCGCTGCCATCTAGTAAGATCGGCCAATATACGTGGCCGCCCCAGCGTCAACGTGACGGTGGTTTGACCTAGATATCGATTTGCTTGATCAGCTCAAGCAGCTGTCTTTCTTATCATCACTTCTCGCTAGCGCGGCGATTGCACGTTGCTTCGGGCCAATAGCGCGTCGAGCGACCACGCCCCAGCGCCTTCGATCAGCAAATAGATCGACCCCAGCAGCATGCAGAAGTCGGCACGCGCCTTGTGCATCATGCTCCAGAAGCCATAGCGTGTCAGATTCGGGAGATGAAAAATCCAAAAATCATGCCCCAGAAGGATGGGTATCTTCGTGGAGACGATCGCGACGATCATGATAACGATCAGCGGGATGGCCGCGAGCCTTGTTAGAAGGCCGAAGATAATAAGAGCGCCACAGATCGTCTCGACCACGCCAACAAACGGGCCCATTTGCTCGGGGAATGGGATACCGATTTTAGCGAAGCGCCCGGCACCCAGGATACCCGGAAAAGCCAACTTCTGAATGCCTTCGGGGAAGAAGACCACCAAGCCGACGAGAAGGCGGATGAGGATCGACCATCCGGGCGTGCTCGTCTCGATGATGACGGTTCGCCAGTCGATTTTGGTCGCCTTGCTCATCTCGTCCTCTTCGTGTGCAAAGCGGCGACGCGGGAGCATCCGTTCATGTATCATTGCCACATCCTCGACCACGAGGATGCCGGTCTAGTGGAGCAATATGTATGCGCCTGAACCAAATTTACTTCAGCATACCCGTCGTGTTCATGGGGCGACTTGGATAACGCCCATCATGCCTTTGTCTTCGTGGTCGACTGCGTGACAATGGTAGACAAACCGACCGACGATGACTGGATCGGTAAATGGTATGACGACCCTGAGCAGACCTGGGCCCTGGTCTGTCGCCGGCGGTACTGAAAAAGTGTCGCGCAGACTATCATCATTCGAAGACACGCCGCCTACTTCCGTCACCAGGAAGGGTGTCTGGTGAATGTGGAAGCTATGATACTGCTGATCCATGTTCACCACGGTCCACTCTTCCGTATCGCCGAGCTTGACGGTCTGATCTGTGCGCGCCTCATCGATGACGTGGCCGTCGATCATGAACACCTTGCGGTCGGCAGTGCGCGAATAGACCAGCGTGCGACGCCGCGCAATCGGCGCCGCGCGAATTTCATCGATCCATTGCGGGCCCGCGCCGCGCTGGCGCAAGATTTCGTCCTCGATCGCCGCGCTCGAAGACGAACCGCTGGAGCTGACGACCGCCAGTTGCAGCACCGGCTCGGGTGGCCGCCAGGCTTCGTTTTGGAACGAAATTGTCCGCATCGGGTACTTGCCAGCCGGTGGAGCGACGGCGATTGCGTCAATCCGTTCGCCGGGACCGATGAAGAATTCACTGATCCGGCGCGGCCGTGACAGCGCATGCCCGTCGGTTGCCACGACGTAAAGCGATATGCCCTCGACCCCGAATCTAAAGAACTTCGATGCTCCGATGTGGGCGATACGCCAGAACTGCATCTCGCCAGCGCGCATGACCACCGCTGGGTTGACTTGGCCGTTGATCGAAACAATTTCGCTCTCGTCGTCAAGCTTGACGTGCTTGATCAGAAAGAAGCGTTCCGGTAGCCCGTGCAGCAGCGGGAAGAGCTGCTCGATGCCGTCGACAACGAGAGCGCCCGACATGCCGCCAAGGACTTGATCGTTGACGAAGCCGTGCGCGTGCGGGTGGTACCAGAACAAACCCGGACCTTGCCGGCCGGACGCCGGGATCCGCACCTCGTATCGGAATGTTTCGCCGGGCTGAACGTGAATGAAGACGTTGTCGCTGCTGCCCTGTGGCGACACGCTCATGCCGTGAAAGTGCAGGTTTGATGAGGTGCCAGCACCGGTACAAATGGGTCCGACGTAGCCTGGACGTTCGAGTCCAGAGGTCAGATTGTTGCGGAAACTGATCCGCAAAGTATCGCCGAGGCTCGCTCGCAGTGTCGGCGGCACATAGGCGCCGTTATAGAGCAGCCCGGAGAACGCGCGATCACCGAGCCGGGTGCTGCGGTAATCGTCGCGTCAAGGACGCTGTTGACGCTGCGCAACTCCGTCGGCTGGATGAGCGGCTCGGGCGTTGGCGCGTTCGCCTGTGAATACACCGCAGACCCGAGCATCGCCAGGGAAGGCCAAAGCAGCCTTTCGACCGCCGTCGCCTGACCGAAACCAGCCGCGGCCTTGAGGAGCGAACGGCGATCGAGCGTTGAGGACGAACGCATTGCACCCTCGTCACACCCATTCCCGCCGGCACAGCTTATCAAATATCTATGGGGCTAAGTTACGCAAATAGCTTTTGCGACGAGGTTGCCACAGGGACTACGCCAACGCGGAAAGTCTGAGATGCTGCTGTGACGAGTTGCCGTCGCGGCTGCTCACCTTTGCTGCGGTGCCGTATGGTCAAAATCGGCACATCGCCGCGCTCCAACTGCCGCGCGTGATGTAACAGTCCAAACGGCTCGCAGTTCGAAAAAAAAGTGGAAATCCAGAATTGATTTTCTGGCCAATTGTCCTTCGAGCGTTTGCCCTATCGAGCGATAACGCCCGGTACCAATCAGGCTGCACAATTCAACCCGTGAACCGGTGAGGCAGCCATCCCATAACGGGAACTCGCATAGAAAGACGACACGGCGATGTAGCTACGGTGACAATCCACCGTCGAGCTTCCCGCGCCGGTAGTTTATTTTTGCGATCATCGAAGCGTCACGTCACAGAAATTTGAGTTCCCTACGGTCGCGCGCGTGGAGGCCAGTTTTCGCAGACCAGGGAGCTGCAAATGCGAAACCGCGATTCCCATTGCCGACGCTTCAAAGCTGCTTTGATGTCTTGCGCTGCACTTGGCGCGTTGGCGGCGGCAAAAGCAAGCGCAGCGGCTGCGCCGATGGCGCAGTGGATGATCCTGTGCATTCGGCTGCCCCCTGTTTTGGGAATAAGGCGTGATGCGATCCGCTTGGCGCGGACCGAATAAGGTTAGTGCGGGACTGTTACCGCCAGAGGGCACCTTCTTTGCAGAATCTTGAAGCCTGCGTGACACCGGCGGCGGGTCGTCGGCGGAAATTGTCTTTTGCGGTATCGGCGTATCGTCAAGGCGGCTGTTTTCCGCCGGCGTCGCGAGATTAGCGGGCGCTACTGCGCCTGCCGCAGCTCGGGACGCGCGTTGAGCCGCGCTTCGTTGAGCCGATGGATCGTAAAGCACACCAGTGCGCCCACGGCGAACGGCAGCGCCGACCACGGATAGAGCTGCTCGACCGGCATGCCGACAAAGGGCGCGCCGGCGAGCGGGCCGACGATCGATCCGAGCCGGCCGAGGCCGAGCTGCCATCCCGAGCCGTTGGTGCGCAGCGAGGTCGGATAGAGCATGGCGCCGAGAGCGTTGATGCCGATCTGGATGCCGACCACCAGGAAGCCGGCGCAGAACGTCGCCGTGAGCAGCGCGCGTTCCGAAGTCAGCCCGGCGTAGCCGATGGAGCCGACGACCGGGGTCGCGACCACGAACAGCATCGAAATCGCGAGAAAGCGATGCCGCTGCACCCACCGGCACAGCGTCAGTGCCCCGGCCGCGCCACCGAGCTGCAGCAGCGCGCCGGCAAGTGCTCCGGTCGACGGCGGCAGCTTCGCGGTCGTCAGCAGCGTCGGCGTCCAGCTGATCAGGAAGTAAAAGCCCATCAGGTTGAGCGCGAACAGGAACCAGGTCAGCGGCGTAATCAGCCACAGGCCGTTGCGGAACAGATAGGCCGGATTGGAGGCCGCCGACTGCTTCTCGTCTTCGATGACAAAGCGCGCCGTCGCCGGCAGATCGGGATCGATCGCCGCGGCGATGCGCGCCAATTTCGGCTGCTGGCTTTCATGCAGCGCCATGTATTTGATCGATTCCGGCATGCCGATCGCCGCCGCGAGGGCGATGGCAATCGGGACGGTGCCGCCGATCTCAAACAGGATCGGCCAGCCATAAAGGGGAACGAGCGCCGCGCTGGCGAAGCCGGCAAGCGTCGCGCCAAGCGGCACGCCGCTCATGGCGATGATCGGAAGCGTGGCGCGCAGATGCCGTGGCGCCGATTCGGCGTTGATCGCCGCCACATTGGGTATGACGCCGCCGATGCCCAATCCGGCCGTGAGCCGCAGCCAAAACATCTGCGTCAGATCGGTCGAATAGGCGGCCGCGAAAGTGAGGACGCCAAAGACGAGGCTTGAGCCGATTAGCGCCGCCTTGCGGCCGTGCCGGTCGCCGACCCAGCCAAAGATCGCCGAGCCGAACAGGACGCCGATATTGCTGGCGCTGAGAACCGGTCCGAGCGCGCCGCGCTCGACGCCCCACGAGTCGACCAGATGCGGCGCGGCGAACGAAATCGCGCCGATGTCATAACCGTCGATCAGCGCGATCAGGATCGACCATGCCAGCATCCGGATCTGGAATGAGCCGAGGCCATGGTCGTCGAGCAGGCGCGAAATCGGAATCTCGGTCGCGCCGGCCATCGCTTGCCCCGCCAACACTTCTTGATTGCGACGTCAGCAACCTAGCCTGGAATCGGGCGCCCGCGAAATCGGGCGCGTCGCGCAAGCCGCAAGCCGGGCGGCGCCCCGCTATCACGGATCGAGCTCGGTATCCCAATAGAGATAATCGAGCCAGCTTTCGTGCAGGTAGTTGGGCGGGAACAGGCGGCCGTTGCGGTGCAGGTGCTGCACCGATGGCTGGAACGGCCGCTGCGACGGCCACATCTTCGATTCTTCCGGCGTCAAATTGCCCTTGCGCAGGTTGCATGGCGAACAGGCGGCGACGACGTTGATCCAGGTCGTATGCCCGCCGCGCGAGCGCGGCAACAGGTGATCGAAGGTCAGGTCGTCGCGCGCGCCGCAATACTGGCAGGAGAAACGATCGCGGAGGAAGACGTTGAAGCGGGTGAAGGCCGGATGCGTCGACGGCTTGACGAAGGTCTTGAGCGACACCACGCTCGGCAGCTTCATCTCCAGGCTCGGGCTGTGCACCGCGCGGTCGTAGTTGGCGACGATGTTCACCCGTTCGAGAAACACCGCCTTGATCGCGTCCTGCCACGACCACAGCGACAGCGGGTAGTAACTCAGCGGCCGGAAATCCGCGTTGAGCACAAGCGCGGGCCACCCGGAAGGCGATACATGAGCGTTCAAGACCGACGCTCCTTACCTCGACTCAAATGCCGCAGCGCGGCGTTGGCCGCTAGTTTATAGGCAGACGTGACAGGATTGTGAAGCCCGCTCCGCGGGTTATCGGATTTCGGCGGTGCCGGCTTTCGCTAGCATCGGCAGCGCGGAGGACCGCGGGAACCTTTGCGGGCGTGCCGCATCCAATGCCCAGCCGGCGTGATCGAGGCCGAACATGGCGAACCGAAAGGTCAGGGCACCCCTAGCCGTCCAGGACGAGCTCCTCGCCCGCGCCCGGCGTCGCGAGGAGGCGGCGGTCAGAACCATCATCCGCGACAATAACCGGCGGCTCTTTCGCCTCGCTCGCTCGATCGTGAAGGACGACAGCGAAGCCGAAGACGTGGTCCAGGAGGCTTATGTCCGCGCCTTCACCCGGCTTGCCGAGTTTCGCGGCGAATCCAGCCTCAGCACCTGGCTCACGCGAATCGTCATCAATGAAGCGCTTGGCCGTCTGCGCCGTCGGCGCATAACGGTCGATTGGGAGAGCGTAGCGGCCGCGCCCGCCGTCGAGGCGCAGATCATTCCATTCCCGGCCTCGCAAGGCGATCCCGAACGCACCATGGCGCAACGCGAAATCCACCACATTCTCGAACGCGCGATCGACGCGCTGCCGGCGCCGTTTCGCGTCGTCCTGGTCGCGCGGCTGGTCGAGGAGATGAGCATCGAGGAGACCGCCGCGCTCCTTCATCTGCGGCCGCAGACGGTCAAGACGCGGCTGCATCGCGCGCGGCGGCTATTATGCGACGACCTCGAGCGACAGGTCGGGCCGCTGCTGACCGACGTCTTTCCGTTCGACGGCGCGCGCTGCGAACGGATGGCCGACGCGGTGATCGTAAGGCTCGCCATCGCCGGATGATATGGCCGGGCGGTTTTCTGTCGCCAAACAATGCGAGCGAGCCGCGGCCGCGTCAGCCGCGGCCCGAGAATCGCCGCCCCAAAAATTCGCCGCCATGGCGCAGGCCTTCGCCGTCGATGCCGTGGCCGACGCCGGCGGACAAATGCCATTCGACCGGCACCCCGATCGCCGCGAGCCCTTGCGCCGCCTGAAACAGCGCCTGCGGCGGAATAAGATCGTCCTGATCGCCGTGAACGAGAAGGACCGGCGGTCGCGATTTGATCTCGGCGGCGAAGGCTTCGACATTATTGTCCGGCGGCAGCACCAGGAGACCCGAATAGCCGACGATCGCCGCCGGCGATTGCGCGCGGCGCAACCCGACATGCAGCGCCATCATCGTGCCCTGGCTGAAGCCGACCAGCGCCAGCGCCGTTGCCGGCAGCTGATGGCGGGCAAGCTCGGCATCGAGAAAACGCTCGAGACCCGGCGCCGCCTTGGTGACGCCGCGCCAGCGCTCGTTCGGATCGCGGAAGGTCAGGCCGAACCATTGCCGGCCCATTGGCGCACCGGCGCAGGGCTCGGGCGCATGCGGCGAGGCGAACGCCGCCTGCGGCAGATATTGCTGCCAGGCGCGGCCGATCTCGATGAGATCATTGCCGTCGGCGCCGTAGCCGTGCAGGAACACCACGAGCTGTCGCGCCGCGCCGGAGCGCGGCGCGAGCCGCGGACCATCGAGCTCAGCGGCCATTGGCGCCTCGCGTCGGTGCAACCGGCGCGCCCTCGCGCCCCTTGATGGCGCGATAATAGGTCCACAGGATGCGCGCCGCCACCGCGCGCCACGGCCGCCACGCTTCCGCCAAGGCCTGCATCTCCTTCGCCGTCGGCCGTGCCGGCAGGCCGAAGGCAAGCTTCGCCGCCTCCTGCAAGGCGAGATCGCCCGCCGGCCAGGCGTCGGCGTGACCGAGGCAGGCGAGGAGATAAATGTCGGCGGTCCACGGGCCGATGCCGTGAAGGGCGGTGAGGCCCGCATGCGCGGTGTCGGCGGGAAGGTCGGCGAGCGTCTTGAGCTTGAGTTCGCCGCGGTCGATCGCGCGCGCGATCGCCTTGAGCGAGCGGATCTTGGCCGCCGAGAGGCCGAGCCGGGCAAGCCGCGCCGGCCGGGCGCGCAGGATCGCCTTCGGCTCGAACGGATCGAATGCCGCGGCCAGCCGGCCCCAGATCGCGCCGGCGCTCGCGCTCGAGAGCTGCTGCGATACGATCGTCGAGGCGAGGCCGGCGAAGCCGTCGGTCCGCCGCCGCAGCGGCGGCCGCCCTGCCGCGGCCAAGATTGCGATGAACCGTTGATCGGCCGCCTGCAATGCCGCGAGGCCAGCGTCGAGATCGGCCTCGGTGTGGATGTGGGACTGCATGCTGCGTGGCTCGATCTTGCGTGGCTCGGCGTTTCCGGGATGGGCGTCTGCCAATTGTTCGATCGTCAGGATGCTGTGATGGATTGACGGTAAGGCGCCGGTCGACCTGGAAAGTAACGAGAAGCGTACCGCCGATGTATACCCGCGTTCTCCGTTTTGCGCCGAGCCCGAACGGGTATCTGCACCTGGGCCATGCCTTTTCCGCATTGCTCAACCACGACATGGCGCGCGAGCAGGGCGGGCGGCTGCTGCTGCGCATCGAGGACATCGACGCCACGCGCTGCCGGCCGGAATACGAGGCGGCGATCTACGAGGACCTCGACTGGCTCGGCGTCGTCTGGCAGCTGCCGGTGCGCCGCCAGAGCGAGCATTTCGACGACTACAAGGCGGCGCTTGCCGAGCTCGAGGCGCTCAAGCTCATCTATCCGAGCTTCGAGAGCCGCAAAGAGATCGCCGCACTCGTCGCCGAGCGCGACCGGCGCGGCACCTGGCCGCGCGATCCGGACGGCGTGCCGCTTTATCCCGGCCGGGCACGCAAGCTGTCGGCGGCCGAACGCAAGCGGCGCCTTACCGCCGGCGAGCCGTTCGCGCTGCGGCTTGCCTTGGATCCGGCGGCCGCGGGCGCCGGCGCGCTGACCTGGACCGAAACCGGCATCGGGCCGCAGGGCCAAACCGGTCTCGTCGCCGCGGTGCCGCAGATGTGGGGCGACGTCGTGCTCGCGCGCAAGGAACTGCCGACGAGCTATCACCTCGCCGCCACGCTCGACGACGCGTTCCAGGGCGTCAACGAGGTCGTGCGCGGCCAGGATTTGTTCTGGTCGACCAGTATCCATCGCCTGCTGCAGGCGTTGCTCGGCCTGCCGGAACCAACCTACCATCACCACCGCCTCATTCTCGACGCGGACGGCCGCAAGCTCTCGAAATCGACCAAGGCGACGAGCCTGCGCGAATTGCGCGCCGCGGGCCTCGCGCCGCTCGACATCAGGCGCATGGTCGGGCTGAGCCGCTGAGCATGATCCGGAAAAGTGGGAACCGGTTTTCCGAAAAGATCATGCTCGCGCTGTAAGCACCGCTGTTTTGTTCGGCCCGCCACCGTGGCATCTTAGTGACGGCGCCGGGAGCTGCGATGGGGCGACTGAAAGCCAAACAAAAATCGGCGGCAAAGCCTAAGCGCCGCCGCGCGCCCCGCCGCCAGCCGGCGGCCGCCGACAACGAGGCGGCGCTCGCCGCCTTCGCCCACGACATCCGCACCGCGCTGACCGGCATCCTGGCGCTCGGCGAGCTCATCGCCAGCTCGAACCTCGGCGAGCGCGAGCGGCGCTGGGCCGCCAGCATCAAGGGGAGCGCCGAGCATCTCGCCGCGCTCACCACGTTGATCATCGACGCCGCCAAGGCCGACGCCGGCGGCATTACGCTCAAGCGCGAGGCGTTTTCGCCGCGCCGCCTCCTGGACGCCGTGGCGCAATCGCTCGCCGCGCGGGCGGAGACGAAGGGCGTCGCCGCCGAGGTCGCGATTGCTGCCGATCTGCCGGCGCTTCTCGTCGGCGATCCGGTGCGGCTGCGCGCCGCACTCGAGAACCTGATCGACAACGCGGTGAAGTTCACCGCCCGCGGCGCGGTGCGGCTCGAAGCGCGCGTCAGAAAACGCCGCGCGCGCGGCCAGATCGAGCTTGGCGTCGTCGTCAGCGACAGCGGCATCGGCCTCTCCGCAGCCGAGATCAAGCGCCTGTTCCACCCGTTCGCGCAGGCGAGCGGCGCGATCGCGCGCCGCTATGGCGGCGCCGGCCTCGGCCTCGCCGTCGTCAAGCATCTCGCCCGGTTGATGGGCGGCGATCTTGCCGTCAGCAGCACGCCGGGCCGCGGCTCGCGCTTTTCGTTCACTGCGCTTCTTTCGGTCGCACCGGCGGCAGCCGAAGCAAAGCAAAGCGCGCGAGCGAATGCCGCGCCGCCAAATGCGCTGAGCGTCCTCTGCGCCGAGGACAACCCCTATGGCCGCGTCATCCTCAACACCATCCTCACTGAGCTCGGCCACCGCGCCGATTTCGTCGGCTCCGGCGAGGAGGCGGTCGAGGCGGTCAAGCGCGGCTACGACGTCGTGCTCATGGACGTGACGCTCTCCGGCATCGACGGCCTCGAAGCGGCGCGAAGGATCCGCGCGCTTGCCGGCCGCGCCGGCCGCACGCCGATCATCGGCATCTCCGGCCGCAGCGAAGCCGGCGACGAGGAAGCCGCCCGCGCTGCCGGCATGGACTTTTATCTGCACAAGCCGGTCGCCCCGAGCGCGCTCGGCGAAGCGCTCGCGGTGGTGTCATCTCAATCGCGTGCTCCCTGACATCGTCATGCCCGGCCTTGTGCCGGGCATCCACGTCTTTCTTCTCTGCGAACAACAAAGTCGTGGATGGCCGGGACAAGCCCGGCCACGAAGATGAGAATCACTCCGCGGCGTCGGCGGCGCCTTCGACGATGCGGCAGAGATCGCTCATGATGCGGTTCAATTCGAAATCCTTCGGCGTATAGACCTCGGCGACGCCGGCGTTTTTCAGCGCGCTCGCGTCCTCTTTGGGGATGATGCCGCCGACCACGACCGGCACATCGTCGAGCCCGGCTTCCTTCATTCGCGACAGCACGTCGTGCACGAGCGGCAGATGCGAGCCGGAGAGGATCGAGAGGCCGACGACGTGCACTTTCTTCTCCGCCGCCGCGGCAGCGATCGCCTCGGCGGTGAGGCGGATGCCGTCATAGACCACGTCCATGCCGGCGTCGCGGGCGCGCGCCGCGATCTGCTCGGCGCCGTTCGAATGGCCGTCGAGGCCGGGCTTGCCGACCAGGAATTTGAGCCGCCGGCCGAGCTTCTTCGACACTCGCTCGACCTCGGCGCGGATGTCGTCGAGGCCTTCCGCGTCGTTGCGCATCGCGGTGCCGACGCCGGTCGGGGCGCGGTATTCGCCGAACGCGGAGCGCAACGCAAAGCCCCACTCGCCGGTGGTGACGCCGGCTTTGGCGCAAATAATCGAGGCCGGCATGATGTTGGCGCCGCTCTTTGCCGCCTTGCGTAATTGATCGAGCGCGGCAGCGACGGCCTTGTCGTCGCGCGCGGCGCGCCAGGCGTTGAGCCGCCCGACCTGATCGGCCTCGGCCTCCTCGGAGACGGTGAGCACGGCGTCGGCGGCATCCGCGAGCGGCGACGCCTCGGTCTCGGTGAAGCGGTTGACGCCGACCACGATCTGCTCGCCGCGCTCGATCGCCTCGACGCGGCGCGAATTGGACTCGACCAGTTGCTGCTTGAGATAGCCGGATTCGACCGCCTCGACCGTGCCGCCCATCTTCTCGATCTGCGCCAGCTCGTCCTTGGCCGCGCTTTTGAGCTCCGCGACCTTGGCGGCGATCGCCGGCGAGCCGTCGAAGATGTCGCCATATTCCAGAAGGTCGGTCTCGTAGGCGAGGATTTGCTGCATGCGCAGCGACCATTGCTGGTCGAAGGGGCGGGGGAGGCCCAGCGCCTCGTTCCAGGCCGGGAGCTGCACCGCGCGCGCCCGCGCCCCCTTCGACAAGGTCACCGCCAGCATCTCGAGGAGGATGCGGCTGACATTATTCTCCGGCTGCTGCTCGGTGAGCCCCAGCGAGTTGACCTGCACGCCATAGCGGAACAGCCGGTGCTTTGGGTCGGTCACGCCATAGCGCTCGCGGGTGATCTCGTCCCACAGCTCGGCGAAGGCGCGCATCTTGCAGATCTCGGTGACGAAGCGCAGCCCGGCATTGACGAAGAACGAGATCCGCCCGACCACCTCGCCGAATTCCTCCGGCGCGCACTCCTTCGAAGCCTTGACGGCGTCGAGGACGCCGATTGCGGTCGCCAGCGCAAAGGCGAGCTCCTGCACCGGCGTCGCGCCCGCCTCCTGCAGATGATAGGAGCAGACATTCATCGGATTCCATTTCGGCATCTCCTTGGTCGTGAACAGGATCACGTCCTTGGTGAGCCGCATCGACGGCGCCGGCGGAAAAACGTAAGTGCCGCGCGAGAGGTATTCCTTGATGATGTCGTTCTGCGTCGTGCCGGTGAGTTCTTTGCGCGGCACACCCTGCTCGTCGGCGAGTGCGACATAGAGCGCCAGCAGCCACGCCGCGGTGGCGTTGATTGTCATCGAGGTGTTCATGTCGCCGAGCGGGATGCCGGCAAACAGCGCGCGCATGTCGCCGAGATGCGAGATCGGCACGCCGACCTTGCCGACCTCGCCCTTGGCGTTCGGGTGGTCGCTGTCGTAGCCGGTCTGGGTCGGCAGATCGAAGGCGACTGAGAGGCCGGTCTGGCCCTTGCCGAGATTCTTGCGGTAGAGCGCGTTCGAGGCCACCGCGGTCGAGTGCCCGGCATAGGTGCGGAAGATCCAAGGTTTATCGCGCGAAGCCTTGTCGCCGGCGGGCTTGTGGCCGGTGGGCTTGTCGGCGGCGGGATTATCGCGCACTGGCGTCTCGCGTTTCGGCTGGCCGCGCACTAGCTCTTTGCGCACGGGCTGCTCGCGCTTCGGCTGCATCGGGCTTGGCATTGTGGGTCTCGGCTTCTCGCGCACCGACACGTTAACGCGCACCGACATCATAATAATGTCTCAAGCCACTGTGACGTGAAATTTATTGCAACGCAACATGAGCATCTCTCATCCTGCCCCGCGAAGCGGGGAAGGGGGACCACCCCGAAGGGGTGGTGGAAGGGGCGCCCCCTCCACCATGCTGCGCATGGTCCCCCTCCCCCGCTCCGTTTCACTTCGCAGGGGAGGATAAACGCAAGCGTTCTCGCGGCGCGCTGTGGCGTCCGAGCTTTGCGACCACCAAGCCACGAACGAAGCTCTTTTAGAATCCGCCCCCGGCAATCAAAGGGAGGCGAAGCGCCGAAAGGCGCATGCCGTCCACTGTCCGCGCCGCACATCCGGACGTCGCCATCCGAATGGCCGGGCGCGGAAGCGGCCCACGCAGACAAGTGTACGCAGTCTGCGTCACTCATCTGCTTCGGGACCGCTCGCCTTCCGGCGCCTCACCGCGGCACTCGCCACGCCAGTCGCAACCAGAATTGGCTCAGCCCCAGAACCGGGTTTCCCGCGAGCGGCCAAGGCGCAGTGTTTTGCCCGCCTTGAGCCATTTGCCGCGGTTTAACGCGCTCCGCGTGGACCGGTCC
>Ga0187784_10002281_pt1 | contig 15370 bp, 20 predicted proteins | sample 1015_SJ02_MP15_2_FD_132964 | JGI IMG/M metagenome (GOLD analysis project Ga0187784, IMG submission 132964) | Tropical peat soil microbial communities from peatlands in Department of Meta, Colombia - 1015_SJ02_MP15_20_MG | ecosystem: Environmental > Terrestrial > Soil > Wetlands > Peat | place...
CCGGAGCGAACCTCGCCAATCGCGACCTGATCTATCTCGGCGTATCCGGCGACGGCGATTCCGCCTCGATCGGCTTCGGCCAGTTTGCGCACGCCATCCGCCGCGGCGTCAACATGGTCTATATCGTGGAGAACAACGGCGTCTATGGCCTGACCAAGGGGCAGTTCTCCGCCACCGCCGACCGCGGCTCGAAGTCGAAGCGCGGCGTCGTCAACAACGACAACTCCATCGACCTGATCGGCATCGCCCTGCAGCTCGGCGCGAGTTTCGTCGCGCGCTCGTTCTCCGGCGACAAGACGCAGCTGACGCCGCTGATCAAGGCGGCGATCGAGCATGAGGGTGCCGCTTTCATCGATGTGATCTCGCCCTGCGTCGCCTTCAACAATCACGCCGGCTCGACCAAGAGCTTCGACTATGTCCGAGAGCACAACGAGGCGGTCAATCGGCTCGATTTCATCACCGGCCGCGCGCCGATCAAGGTCGACTACGCGCCGGGGAGCGTCGAGACGGTCGAGCAGCACGACGGCACGACAGTCACGCTGCGCAAGCGCGATTCAGATTATGACGTGCACGATCGCCTGGCCGCCATGAGCTTCCTGCAGCAACACGCTGCCAAGGGCCAGATCGTCACCGGGCTTCTCTACGTCGCGGCCGAGGCCGAGGACTTGCACGGCCACCTCAACACCGTCGCGGCGCCGCTCAATGGGCTCGACGAGAAGGAGCTGTGCCCGGGCTCGGCGGCGCTCGACAAGATCAACGCCGCGCTGCGCTGATCAGCGCAGCCTCTTGATCGCCTCGATCATCTCCTTCGGCGGCTCCATCGCGATCGCGAGCGGTCTACCGCCTTCGAGCAGGCTCTTCATACTGGACAGGATCGCCGGCCAGCCCGAGCGGCCGCCGCTCAGGATCGCGTCGGGGACGTCCCAGGAATGCGATTCCGTCATCGTCAGGCGCACTGCCTCGCCGGCCTGCGCCACTTCGTAAGTCACGAGGCATTCGGGCAGCTTGCGGAAGTCTTCCGGCCACTCGACCTGCCAGGTCACCGACAGCTTGCGCGGCGGGTCATAGGCGATGACCTTGCCGCGAACATTGATGCGGCCGTCAGGCAGGCGCAGCGCGAAGGCGCCGCCCGGCTTAGGCTCGAGTTCGACGTCGCGCTGCCAAAAATACTTGCGGGTGAACTCGGAGGAGGTCAGCGCCTGCCAGACCTGCTCCGGCGTCGAGGCGACGTAGATGACGTACACCGTCTTCGGTTTGAATTTGGCCGTTTCGGTCACGCCCCCGCCTCCACTGCTTGCCTTCTGGATTCCGGACTTGCGCTTCGCGGCGCTCCGGAACGACGAATGAACTATTCCTCCGGCGCTTCGACGATCGGGTCGTAGCGCTTGGCGTCGAGACCGAGGAGATTCCACGACTGCTGCATGTGCGGCGGCAGCGGCGCGGTGACGTCGATGATCCCGCCGCGCGGATGCGGCACGACGATGCGGCGGGCGAGGAGATGCAGCTTGTTCTGCGTCCCGCCGGGCAGTTCCCAATTCTCGCGCGCAAAATATTTCGGATCGCCGACGATCGGATGATTGATGTGCGCCATGTGCGCGCGCAGTTGGTGGGTGCGCCCGGTGACCGGCTTTAGGGAAATCCAAGCGAGTGCCGGCCCGGCCGTTTCCACAACCGCGTAATAGGTCACGGCGTGGCTTGCCCCCTCCTCGCCGTGGCGGGCGACGCGCATGAATGATTCCTCCTCGCGTTCCTCCTTGGCGAGATAGGTCGAGATCCGGCCCTGCCGCGGCTTCGGCACGCCGGCGACCAGCGCCCAGTAGATCTTGCGCGCCGAGCGTGAGCGAAACGTTTTCGCCAAGGCGGCGGCGGCAAACCGGGTCTTGGCGACCAGCAAGCAGCCGGCGGTGTCCTTGTCGAGCCGGTGCACCAGCCGCGGGCGCTGGCCGTGAGCGTCGCGCAACGCCTCCAGCATGCCGTCGATATGACGCGCGGTGCCGGAGCCGCCCTGCACCGCAAGCCTCATCGGCTTGTTGAGCACCAGTACGTCGGCGTCCTCGTGGAGTGTGATCGACCTGAGAAAGGCACGCGTTCTTTCGTCGGCTTCGTTGCCGGGCGCGCGCGGCTTCGGCTGGTCGAGCCGCAGCGGCGGAATGCGCACGCTCTGCCCGGCTTCCAGCCGGTGCTTTGGCTGCGTGCGCTTGCCATTGACGCGCACCTCGCCTTTGCGGATGACGCGCTGAATGTGGGAGAAGCTCAAACCCGGAAACCGCGCCTCCAGGAACCGGTCGACGCGCATGCCGGATTCGTCAGGAGTGACGGGTACGGTTTGGACGTTGGTCGACGGCGGCGGAGCAGCGCTCTTTTGTTTCCCGTCATCCTGAGGTGCGCGCCGAAGGCGCGCCTCGAAGGATGCGGCCGAGGCGCCGGGGCCGTCGCCCTTCGAGGCTCGCTCCGCTCGCACCTCAGGGCGACGGGAAACGAAGCCGCGATGCTGATGTCGCGGTCCGGCGATCTGCTTGCCGCCGCCCGGCTGCCGTGGTGCGCGATGCCCACGCTTCATTCACAAAGCCCTTTCTTGCGCTCGCTTCGCCACGAACTGGTCGACGAACACGGTCAGTGCTTCCCAGTCCGTATATTCGTGATCGATGCCGGTGTCTGTCGAAGCGCCGCGACGATAGGCAATGTATTTTAGAGCCCAGCGTTTGAAGAAATCATATTGCGTAAAGCGAAGCGCACCGCCGGCGTGATGGACCTCACTCGGCTCCCATTGTGTCTCACGCGAAAATTCCGCAACGCAGCGCCGAACTCCCTCTTGGTCATCACGATCATCACTCGCCGCGGACAGCGAAACGGAAATGAAGCCGGCTTTCCTCGCATTGAGTTTATCGTGATTCCGCTGGACGAAGTGGATGACGGCGGATTGGTAGTGGCCGAGATGGACCGACGCTGCAACCAGAATCGCGTCAAACGCATCAAGCTTCACAGGGGACGGCTGGTCGGTCGCATCGATGAGCGTCGTGGCGTGCCCGTTTTCCGACAGGTGTCCGGCGACAAATGTGGCGAGCTTGCGCGTGTATCCCTCGGTCGAGCCATAGACGATCAGAACCCGCATGCGCCTCTACCCCCCAAGTGGGGGAATCGCCTATTTGTCATTGCTCATTCGAGCCCGCCGCAGCTTCGCCCAATACTCCAGCCGCTTCCTGATTTCGCGCTCAAAACCGCGCTCCGGCGGATCGTAGAATTGCCGGCGGCCGAGCTGCTCCGGGAAATAGTCCTGGCCGGAGAAGGCGTCCTCGCTGTCGTGGTCGTATTCGTAGCCTGAGCCGTAGCCTTCGCTCTTCATCAGTTTGGTTGGCGCGTTGAGGATGTGCTTGGGCGGCAACAGCGAGCCCGCTTCCTTGGCCGTGCGCATCGCTTCGCCGAACGCTCGATAAGTCGCGTTCGATTTCGGGGCAGTGGCGACATAGACCACCGCCTCGGCGATGGCGAGTTCGCCCTCCGGCGAGCCGAGAAAGTCGTAAGCATCCTTGGCGGCATTGGCGACGACGAGCGCCTGCGGGTCGGCAAGCCCGATATCCTCGACCGCCATGCGCACGATGCGCCGCGCCAGATAAAGCGGGTCCTCGCCGGCGTCGAGCATGCGGCACAGATAATAGAGCGCGGCGTCGGCGTCCGAGCCGCGCACCGATTTGTGCAGCGCGCTGATCAAATTGTAGTGGCCGTCCTGCTTCTTGTCGTAGATCGGAGCGCGGCGCTGCACCACCTCCTGCAAGGCGGCGGCGTCGAAAATCTCGTCGCGGCGGCCGGCCCGCCAGATTTCCTCGGCAAGCGTGAGCGCGGCGCGGCCGTCGCCGTCGGCCATGCGGATCAGCGAGGCGCGCGCCTCCTCGTCGAGCGGCAGCGTCTTGCCTTCGATCGCCTCGGCGCGGGCGAGGAGCTTCTCGATCGCCGGCGCATCGAGCGGCCGGAACACCAGGACGCGTGCGCGCGACAGCAGCGGCGCGATCAGCTCGAAGGACGGGTTCTCTGTGGTCGCGCCGACGAGCACGATGGTGCCGTCCTCCATGACCGGCAAGAACGAATCCTGCTGGGCGCGGTTGAAGCGGTGAATCTCGTCGACAAAGAGGAGCGTGCCCTGTCCGGTCTCGCGGCGCAAGCGCGCTGAGTCGAACACCTTCTTGAGGTCGGCGACGCCGGAGAAGATCGCCGAGATCTGCTCGAAATAGAGTTCGGTCGCATGGGCGAGAAGCCGCGCCACCGTGGTCTTGCCGGTGCCGGGCGGGCCCCAGAAGACGAGCGAGCCGAGCGAACGCGTCTCCAGCATGCGGGTGAGCGCGCCGTCGGCGCCGAGGAGATGATCTTGCCCGACGACGTCGGCAAGCGCGGCAGGCCGCAGCTTGTCGGCAAGCGGCCGCGGCGCGTCCCGCTCAAGGCCGGCGGCGGCGAACAGGCTCGGCGTGCTCTTCTTCGGGCGCTGGCTCATCCACTAAACATCACCGAAATCTGCTGGCCTTCGCGGACGATGGTCACGCGCCACTGCCGGCTGCCGCCATTGGCGATCCGCTCGAGATCGGCGGACTTGGCGATCTTCTGATTGTTGACGGAAAGCACGATGTCGCCCTTGTGGAAGCCGATCGATTGCGCGGTCGAGCCCTCGGCGATGTCGGTGATGACGACGCCTTCGGTCTGCGGATCAAGATGCAGCTCGTCGGCCAGCGCCGGCGAAAGATTGGCGACGGTGGCGCCGAAGAACGGCGAGCGGCCGCGGATCTCGACCTCGTTGCGCGGCGTATCGGGGAGCTGCTGCAGCGCCACCGCGACCGTCATCTCCTTGGCTTGGCGCAGAAGTCCGACCTGCGCGGTGCCGCCGAGCGCCTTGGTGGCGAAGCGATAGTCGAACGCGTTGGGGTCTTCGACCGGCGTACCGTCGATGCTGACGATGAGATCGCCGGTCTTGATCCCGGCGCGGGCGGCCGGGCCACCGGCGGCAACGCTTGCGACCAGCGCGCCGCTTGGCCGCTTGAGCCCGAGGCTTTCGGCAATCTCGGGCGTCACCTCCTGCAGCTTGGCGCCAAGCCAGGGCCGCTTGACCGCGCCGCTGCCGCCCTTGGCGGAGGCGACCACAACCCGCACCATGTTGGCCGGGATGGCGAAGCCGATGCCGATCGAGCCGCCGGAGCGCGAATAGATCGCGGTGTTGATGCCGACGAGCCGGCCGTTGACGTCGACCAGCGCGCCGCCGGAATTGCCGGGATTGATGGCGGCGTCGGTCTGGATGAAGAACTGGTAGTCGCTGATGCCGACCTGGGTGCGGGCGAGGGCCGAGACGATGCCGTGGGTCACGGTCTGCCCGACGCCGAACGGATCGCCGATCGCCAGCACCATGTCGCCGACCTGGAGCTCATCGGAATTGCCGAATTCAAGCACCGGAAAGCGCTCTTTCGCGTCCTTGATGCGCAGCACGGTCAAGTCGCTGCGCTGGTCCTTGAGCACGATGTCGGCATCGAACTCGCGCTTGTCGGCGAGCGAGATCTTCACCGCGCTCGCGCCCTCGATCACGTGGTAATTGGTGACGACAAGGCCGCTCGCATCGACGATCACGCCGGAACCGAGCGAGCGCTGCACCTGCTCGCGCGGCACCGCGCCGAAGAACTGGCGGAAGAACGGATCGTTCAGGAACGGATTGCGGTTCTCGACGACGCGCGCCGCATAGACATTCACGACCGCCGGCGCGACCCGATGCACAATCGGGGCGAACGAGAGCTGAACCTCGGCCGCGGAAGACGGCGCGCGCCGCTCCTGCGCGCTGGCCCCTTGGAGCGAGAGGCAAAGCGCAAGCAGACCGGCAGCGAGTGCGGTGAAAACGCGCGGATGCAGCATCAAGCAACCCCAGATCAGCGCCGCCCATATAGGCGCGCGGGCGGGGCCGTGAAAGAGCAGGCGCGCCTTACGCCGGCGCGGGTGCCGGCTCCTCGGCGCGGACCTGAACCGGCCCGGAATCCTTGCCCTTGGCCTCGACGTCGCGGTCGACGAACTCGATCACGGCGACGGGCGCGGAATCCCCGTAGCGGAAGCCGGCCTTGAGCACGCGGGTATAGCCACCGTCGCGCTCCTTGTAGCGCGGCCCGATCACCTCGAAGAGCTTTTTGACCATGGCGAGGTCGCGCATCTGCGCGATCGCCTGACGGCGCGCATGCAGATCGCCGCGCTTGCCGAGCGTGACCAGCTTCTCCACCACCGGACGCAGATCCTTGGCCTTCGGCAGCGTGGTGATGATCTGCTCGTGCTTGATCAGCGCCGCGGCGAGGTTCGCGAGCATCGAGCGGCGGTGATCCGAGCGCCGGTTGAACTTGCGGTGGGTCTTGGCGTGACGCATTCAGATATCAGTGTTCGGTAGTCAGTAATCAGACCTTTTTCTGATTACCGACATCTGATGACTACCCCCTGGTCAGTAATGATCCTCGAAGCGCTTGGCCAGCTCTTCGATGTTCTCCGGCGGCCAGCCGGGCACTTCCATGCCCAGATGCAGGCCCATCTGCACCAGCACTTCCTTGATCTCGTTGAGCGACTTGCGCCCGAAGTTCGGCGTGCGCAGCATCTCGGCTTCGGTCTTCTGCACGAGATCGCCGATATAGACGATGTTGTCGTTCTTGAGACAGTTCGCCGAGCGGACCGAAAGCTCGAGCTCGTCGACCTTCTTGAGGAATGCCGGATTGAAGGCGAGGTCGGGGATCGCCTCCTGCGCGGCCTCGCGCTTGGGCTCCTCGAAGTTCACGAACACGTTGAGCTGGTCCTGGAGGATGCGCGCCGCGTAGGCGAGCGCATCATCGGGGCTGACCGCGCCGTTGGTCTCGATCGACAGCGTCAGCTTGTCGTAGTCGAGGATCTGCCCTTCGCGGGTATTCTCGACCTTGTAGGAGACCTTGCGCACCGGCGAATAGAGGCTGTCGACCGGGATCAATCCAATCGGCGCGTCCTCGGGGCGGTTGCGCTCGGCCGGTACGTAGCCCTTGCCGGTGTTGACCGTGAACTCCATGCGGATTTCGGCGCCCTCGTCGAGCGTGCACAGCACCAGCTCGGGATTGAGCACGACGATGTCGCCGACGGTCTGAATGTCGCTTGCCGTCACCGTGCCCGGGCCCTGCTTCTTCACCACCATGCGCTTGGGGCCATCGCCCTGCATCTTGATGGCGATGTCCTTGATGTTGAGCACGATGTCGGTCACGTCCTCGCGCACGCCGGCGATCGAGGAGAATTCGTGCAGCACGCCGTCGATGTGCACCGACTGCACCGCGGCGCCCTGCAGCGAGGACAACAGAATGCGCCGCAGCGCGTTGCCGAGCGTCACGCCGAAGCCGCGCTCGAGCGGCTCGGCGACCACCGTCGCCGCGCGCCGGGCATCGGCACCGGCGGCGACCTGCAGCTTGTTCGGCCTGATCAGTTCCTGCCAATTCTTTTGAATCGTCACGTTATCACCCATCGCGTTGCGCGGCGCCAACGTCTCGCGCGCCCCACTCCGCTCCGTGGGGCCAAAACCGGTGCCATGCTCGAGCGGCGGCAGATGTTCAATGTCCATCGACCGGATGTCTCCTATACACGCCGCCGCTTGCGCGGCCGGCAGCCATTGTGCGGGATCGGGGTCACGTCGCGGATCGAGGTGATGGTGAAGCCGGCGGCCTGCAGCGAGCGCAGCGCCGATTCCCGTCCCGAACCGGGGCCGGCGACCTCGACCTCGAGAGCGCGCATGCCGTGCTCCTGCGCCTTCTTCGCCGCGTCTTCGGCCGCGACCTGCGCCGCATAGGGCGTCGATTTGCGCGAGCCCTTGAAGCCCATGGTGCCGGCGGACGACCAGGCGATGGTGTTGCCCTGCACGTCGGTAATCGTGATCATGGTGTTGTTGAACGTCGCATTCACATGCGCGACGCCGGAGGCGATGTTTTTGCGCTCGCGTCGGCGGACGCGCGTGGCTTCCTTGCCCATTGGGTACCCTTAATCCTGGATCGGAACCGGCCGCTCCGGTGCCGCCTCATAGTCCTCTTCGACGCGTTATTTCTTCTTGCCGGCAATAGGCTTGGCCGGACCCTTGCGGGTGCGGGCATTGGTGTGAGTGCGCTGCCCGCGAACCGGCAGACCTCGGCGGTGACGCAACCCGCGATAGCAGCCGAGGTCCATCAGACGCTTGATGTTCATCGCGACTTCGCGCCGCAGATCGCCCTCGACCATATAGTCGCGGTCGATCACCTCGCGCAGTTGCAGGACTTCCTGGTCGGTCAGTTGCGACACCCGGCGCGCCTCGGGCATCGAAACCTTCTGCATGATTTCCTTGGCTTTGGCCGCGCCAATGCCGTGGATATACTGCAGCGCGACCACCACGCGCTTATTGGTCGGAATATTGACGCCAGCAATGCGAGCCACGTTCAGTCGCTCCTTATGCGGGCCGGCCCGATGTGTCGCCGCGCCGCCCGGCCAGTATCCGTCGATGCCAATGTCACCTGGGAAGCCACAAACGTAAAAAGCCAACGCCTGCCTGCCCTTACGGCCTGGCCTCGTTTGCTACATCTCCGACGGGTTGTTTGCGGCTTATTAATGGATTCCTCTTGCTTTCGTCAACCTCGGCTAGCGATTTCGTGTACAACTTCTGCTACCAGCGGCGGTTTCCTGCTTTCTAGCTCTTTCTAGCTCTGCCCGGCCCCCCTGCCCTCGTTTCCAGGAGCCCGCCGCTCGCGGATCCTGATTTTCTTCCTATCGCCCAACCATCGCGCTCAATCCGAGCCGACCATGCGCGGCAAATACGCCGGCCCAAACCGGGGCTTATCGGCGGCGGTTTCGCGCCCTTGGCCGGCGCGTCGCGCGTTTGCGCACGCCGCGCGCCGATTTGCGGGCTGCCTCGGCCCTTCGGGCGGCGCCCGCTCGAGCCGTCCTTCCCGTCTTCGCCGCGGCCTTAGGCTTTGCCGACCTTTTGGTCGGTGTCCGCTTCGCTTTCGGCGCGGCGACAGATGCGCGCGAAGCTGCGCGTGCCTTCCCCTCACCCGACAGGACCTTCTCGATCGCCGCGGCGACCTCCTTGATCGGTGCCATGCCGTCGACCGTACGCAGCGTGCCGTGGCGCCGGTAATAGGCAATCAGCGGCGCCGTCTGCTCGCGATAAGCGCCAAGCCGCCGGTGCAAAACTTCCGGACTGTCGTCGTCGCGCAGCGCCTCGCCCCGCGCCCGCATCGCGGCGACGCGGCTTTCGATGCGGCGAACGAGCGCATCTTCCTCGACGCGGATCTCGACAACAGCGTCGAGCGCCAGGCCGCGCTCCGCCAGCAGCCGATCAAGCGCCTGCGCCTGCGGCACGGTGCGCGGAAATCCGTCGAGGATGAAGCCTTTGCGCGCGTCGGGCGCTTCGATGCGCTGTGCGACGATTTCGACGACGACCTCATCGGGCACGAGCGCACCACGCGCCATGATGTCTGCGGCTTGCCGGCCGACGGGCGTGCCCGCCTTCACCGCTGCCCGCAACATGTCCCCGGTCGAGAGCTGGATAATTCCGTACTTGGCGACGAGATGCTGGGCCTGTGTTCCCTTGCCGGCCCCCGGCGGGCCCAGCAGGATCAATCTCATCTACGGCGTCCCCTCAGTTTCGATCGTTTGATCAGACCTTCGTATTGATGCGCCAGCAGGTAACCCTGCACTTGCGCTACGGTATCCATGGTGACGCTGACGACGATAAGGAGCGAGGTGCCGCCGAAGTAGAACGGCACCGCCGCGTACGAGATCAGCATCTCGGGGAACAAGCACACGATCGCCAGATAGGCCGCCCCGATCACCGTGACTCGCGTCAGCACATAGTCGATATATTCGGCGGTCCGCTCGCCCGGCCGGATGCCGGGAATAAAGCCGCCGTGCTTTTTCAGATTGTCGGCGGTCTCGGTCGGGTTGAACACGATCGCGGTGTAGAAGAACGCGAAAAACACGATGAGGCCGACATAGAGCGCCAGAAACAAGGGCCGCCCGTGCGAAAGCTGGGTGGTGATGAGCGTGAGCCATTGCGGCCCCTGCCCGGCGGTGAAGTTGGCAATGGTTGTCGGCAACAGCAGCAGCGAAGAGGCGAAGATCGGCGGGATCACGCCCGAGGTGTTGAGCTTGAGCGGCAGGTGCGAGGATTGGCCCTCGAACATGCGGTTGCCGACCTGGCGCTTCGGATACTGGATCAGGAGCCGGCGCTGCGCGCGCTCCATGAACACGATGAAGGTGATCACCGCCACCGCCATGACCAGGACGATGAGGATGAGCCCGGTCGAAAGCGCGCCCTGGCGGCCGAGCTCGAGCGTACCGGCGATGGCCGACGGCAATTGCGCGACGATCCCCGACATGATGATGAGCGAGGTGCCGTTGCCGATGCCGCGCTGGGTGATCTGTTCGCCGAGCCACATCAAGAACATGGTGCCGCCGGTCAGCGTGATGACCGTCGAGATGCGAAAGAACAGGCCCGGATCGGTCACCACCGTGCCCGCCCCCTCGAGGCCGACGGAGATGCCGTAGGCCTGGAAGGCCGCGAGCAGCACCGTAAGGTAACGGGTGTATTGGTTGATCATCTTGCGGCCCTGCTCGCCCTCTTTCTTGAGCTGCTCGAGGGTCGGCGACACCGTCGTCATCAGCTGAATGATGATCGAGGCAGAGATGTAGGGCATGATGTTGAGCGCGAAGATCGCCATGCGGTGGATGCCGCCACCGGCGAACATGTTGAACATGCCCAGGATGCCGCCGGCCTGGGTGCGGAAGATCTGGTCCCAGGCGTTGGGGTCGATGCCCGGCAGCGGGATGTAGGTGCCGAGCCGATAGACGAGCAGCGCGCCGAGCGTGAACCAGATGCGCTTCTTGAGCTCCTCGGCCTTGGCGAGCGCCGAAAAGTTGAGATTGGCTGCGAGTTGCTCTGCCGCTGAGACCATCCGCCCGCTCCTTTCCCCCCAGGCCGCTAATATAGGGGTCAGGCCGCCTGTTCGCTCGTCTCCGGCTTCGGCGCGAGGATTTCGACCGAGCCGCCCGCCTTCTCCACCGCTGCGATGGCCGATTTCGAGGCGCCAAACACCGACAGCGCTAGTTTGGCCTTGAGCTCGCCGCCACCCAAGAGCCGCACCCCGTCCTTGGCGCGGCGCAGGACGCCGGCCTTGACCAACGCCGCGGCGTCGATTTTCGCCGCCGGATCGAGCTTGCCGGCATCGATCGCCTGCTGCAGGCGGCCGAGATTGACCTCGTTCAGCTTGCGCGCGAATGGGCTATTCTTGAAGCCGCGCTTCGGCAGGCGGCGGTGCAGCGGCATCTGGCCGCCTTCAAAGCCCTTGATGCGTACGCCCGAGCGCGCGGTCTGGCCCTTGCCGCCGCGGCCGCCGGTCTTGCCGGTGCCGGAGCCGATACCGCGGCCGATGCGCTTTCGCGCCTTGCGCGCGCCGGGCCCGCCGGCGAGTTCGTGCAGCTTCATGGCGCTACTTCTCCACCACTTCGACGAGATGCGCGACCTTCGCGATCATCCCCCGCGTCTGCGGCGTATCGGCGAGCTCGGCGACGCGGCCGATCTTGTTGAGCTTCAAGCCCACCAGCGTCTCGCGCTGGCTGTGGTGACGGCGCGACGGGCTGCCGGTCTGCCGGACTTTGACCGTTTTTCCCGCGTGTTTGGCGCTCGTCATCGCGTGCTCCCGGCTTTAAGCCTTCAGTCCGCCGCCTGTTCGGCGGCGTCGCCGTCGCGGCGGCGCGCCTGCAGCGCCGACACCTTGACGTTGCGGCGCGCGGCGACCGAGCGCGGCGAATCCTGGCGCTTGAGCGCATCGAAGGTAGCGCGCACCACGTTATAGGGATTGGAGGTGCCGATCGATTTCGCCACCACATCCTGCATGCCCAACGTCTCGAACACGGCACGCATCGGCCCGCCGGCGATGATGCCGGTGCCGGGCGGCGCCGCGCGCAGATAGACCTTGCCGGCGCCGTGCCGGCCGGCGACGTCGTGATGGAGCGTGCGGCCCTCGCGCAGCGGCACGCGCGTCAGCGTGCGCTTGGCGGCGTCGGTCGCCTTGCGGATCGCTTCCGGCACCTCGCGCGCCTTGCCGTGGCCGAAGCCGACGCGGCCCTTCTGGTCGCCGACGACGACCAGAGCGGCAAAGCCGAACCGCCGGCCGCCTTTGACCACCTTGGCGACGCGATTGATGTGCACGAGCTTGTCGACAAACTCGCTGTCGCGCTCTTCCGTCCTACGCTCGCGTGGTTCACGGGCCATGTTTCACGATCCTCAGAAATTCAATCCGCCTTCGCGCGCAGCGTCGGCGAGCGCCTTGACTCGGCCGTGATAGAGGTAGCTGCCGCGGTCGAACACCACGTCCTTGACGCCTTTTTCCTGCGCGCGCTGGGCGATGAGCTTGCCGACGGCCTTCGCCGCGTCGACATTGGCGCCGGTCTTGAGGCTCTCGCGGGCCGCCTTCTCGAGCGAGGAGGCCGCGACCAGCGTGACGCCGCGATCATCGTCGATCACCTGCGCGTAAATGTGCTTGGAGGAGCGGAACACCGAGAGCCGCTTGCGGGTGTGCGCTGCGCGCCGCAAGGCGCCGCGCACGCGCCCCTGGCGCCGCTCGATCCTGTCGTTGAGCGTGGTCATCGGCGGCTCCGTTACTTCTTCTTGCCTTCCTTGCGGAAGATGCGCTCGTCGGCATATTTGACGCCCTTGCCTTTGTAAGGCTCGGGCGGCCGAAACTTGCGGATCTCGGCGGCGACCTGCCCGACCTTCTGCCGGTCGCTGCCGGTGACTACGATCTCGACCGGACGCGGCGTTGCAATGGTGATGCCTTCGGGGATCGGATAGACGACGTCGTGGCTGTAGCCGAGTGCGAGCTGGAGATTCTTGCCCTGCACCGCCGCGCGATAGCCGACGCCGTTGATCTCAAGCCGCTCCTCGAAGCCTTTGGTGACGCCGGCGATGAGATTGGCGATGAGCGTGCGCGAGGTGCCCCATTGCGAGCGAGCGCGCTTGGTTTCGTTGCGCGGGTCGACCTTGATCTGGCCGCCGTCGAGCTTGACGGCGACCTCATCCGGCAGCACGACCGAAAGCGCGCCCTTCGGGCCCTTGACCTTGACGGTTTGGCCTTCGACGTTGGCGGTGATCCCCGAGGGAACCGCGACTGCTTTCTTGCCGATACGGGACATGAGTTTCGGTCCGTTGCCTTCGTCTTCGTCCGCCGCCCGCGCTAGAACACCGTGCAGAGGATTTCGCCGCCGACATTGGCATCGCGGGCGTCGTGGTCGGCCATGACGCCTTTGGGCGTCGATACGATCGCGACCCCGAGGCCGTTGTTGATGCGCGGCAGGTTGCGCACCGAGGTATAAACGCGGCGGCCGGGTTTGGAAATCCGCTCGATTTCGCGGATCACCGGTTCGCCGTCGAAATATTTCAGCTCGATCTCGATCTCCGAGCGGCCGTCGCGCTCCACCACCGCATAGCCGCGGATATAGCCTTCGTTCTTGAGCACATCGAGCACGCTTTCGCGCAGCTTCGAGTTCGGGCTCGAGACCTTGTTCTTGCTGCGCATCTGCGCGTTGCGGATCCGGGAAAGCAGATCGCCAAGCGGATCGTTCATCGGCATCGTGTGATCCCTCTCACCAGCTCGACTTCACCAGACCGGGAATCAGCCCTTTCGAGCCGAGGTCCCGCAGCGCAATGCGCGACAGCTTGTGCTTGCGATAGTAGCCGCGCGGCCGGCCGGTCATTTCGCAGCGGTTGCGGATGCGGGTGGCCGACGAGTTGCGCGGCAATTCCGCGAGCTTGAGCGTCGCCGCAAAGCGGTCCTCGACCGGCTTGGTCTTGTCGCGCGCGATCGCCTTGAGCCGCGCGCGCCGGCCCGAGTATTTCTTCGTCATCCGGCGGCGCCGGTTGTTCTTCTCGATCGAACTTTTCTTCGCCATCTCGTTCTCCACGCGATCCGCGTTTGAGCCTGTTCTGGCCTCACTGCCGGAACGGAAAATTGAACGCCGTCAACAGGGCGCGCGCCTCGTCGTCGCTGCGCGCGGTGGTACAGACGGTAATGTCCATGCCCCAGATGTCGGACGCCTTGTCGTAGTCGATCTCCGGGAACACGATGTGCTCCTTGATGCCGAGCGTATAGTTGCCGCGGCCGTCAAAGCTCTTCGGGCTCAGCCCGCGGAAGTCGCGCACCCGCGGCAGCGCGATATTGATCAGGCGGTCGAGAAACTCGTACATGCGCGCCTTGCGCAGCGTCACCTTGCAGCCGATCGCCTGACCGTCGCGCAGCTTGTAGGTGGCGATCGATTTGCGCGCCTTGGTGATCACCGCCTTCTGTCCGGCGATGAGCGCGAGATCGGCGGCGGCGGATTCCACCTTCTTGCGGTCGGCGACGCCCTCGCCGACGCCCATATTGATGACGATCTTGTCGAGCGTCGGGATCTGCAGCCTGTTCTTGAAGCCGAACTGCTCGCCAAGCTTGCCGCGGATCGCCGCCTCGAACTGCACCTTGAGGCGGGCCGGCACGCGCGGTTCGGGCTCGCGCGGCGGCTTCGGCTTCTCGGCCTTGCCGTCGGCCTGCCCCTTGTCGCCCTTGGCCGCCTTCGGCGCCTTGTCGCCCTTCTCGGCTTTGCCCGCTTTGGCGGCCTTCTCCGCCTTCTCGGGCTTGCCGGCGTGCTGCGACGGATCGGCCTTTTTCGCCTGCTCTTCGTCGGTCTCAGCCATTGATGTCCGCTCCCGAACGCTTGGCGAAGCGCACCTTCTTGCGTGCGTCGCCTTTGCCTTCGAACTTGAACCCGACCCGCGTGGGCTTGCCGTCCTTGGGATCGGCAAGCGCGATGTTGGAAAGGTGAATCGACGCCTCCTTGGAGATGATGCCGCCCTCCTGGGAGGGGCTCTGCCGCTGGTGGCGCTTGACGATATTGACGCCGCGCACCAGGGCGCGGGCTTCATCGCGGCGCACCTCGATCACCTCGCCGGTGCGGCCCTTGTCGCGCCCGGCGATCACCACCACGGTGTCGCCCTTCTTGATCTTCGCCGCCATTACAGCACCTCAGGCGCGAGCGAGATGATCTTCATGTGGTTTTTCGCCCGCAACTCGCGCGGCACTGGGCCGAAGATGCGGGTCCCGACCGGCTCCATCTGCGGGGTGATCAACACCGCGGCGTTGCGATCGAAGCGGATGATCGAGCCGTCGGCGCGCTTGATGTCCTTGGAGATGCGCACGATCACCGCCTTCATCACGTCGCCCTTCTTGACCCGTCCGCGCGGGATCGCCTCCTTCACCGAGACGACGATGACGTCGCCGATGGTGGCGTATTTGCGCTTGGAGCCGCCGAGCACCTTGATGCACATGACGCGGCGCGCGCCGGAATTATCGGCGAC
>Ga0187784_10002282_pt1 | contig 15365 bp, 13 predicted proteins | sample 1015_SJ02_MP15_2_FD_132964 | JGI IMG/M metagenome (GOLD analysis project Ga0187784, IMG submission 132964) | Tropical peat soil microbial communities from peatlands in Department of Meta, Colombia - 1015_SJ02_MP15_20_MG | ecosystem: Environmental > Terrestrial > Soil > Wetlands > Peat | place...
AAGGCCGTACTGCCGCTGACCTCGAGTTCGAAGCCGTCGAGCGAGGGGTCGCGGGCGGCCGCGATGCAGGGCTTCGCGCGCGCGACCGCGTGGGCCGGGACCGCGGCATATCGTCGCGCGATCTCCGCGGCACGCTCGGCGAGCTCTGCGAGCGGAACGCTCCATTGAACGAGCCCGAGCCGCTCCGCCTCGATGCCGTCGACGGTCTCGGCGCCGAGGATGAGGCGCGAGGCGACCGCGCGCCCGCAGAGCCGCGTCAAGCGTTGCGTGCCGCCGGCCGCGGGCAGGAGCCCAAGTGCCAGCTCCGGCAAGCCGACCCGTACCTCGCGCGCGACGATGCGCAGGTCGCAGGCAAGCGCCAGCTCGAGCCCGCCCCCCATCGCCGCCCCCCCGATCTCGGCAAGCGTCACGCGCGGCAGCGCCTCTATGCGCGCGAAGAGGCGCTGGTAGCCGCGGATCGATCGGCTGAGCCGAGCCGCGGCATCCGCTGCCGCGAAGCGCTCGCGCATGTCCTTGAGATCGGCGCCCGCCGAGAACAGGCGCAGGGCGCTCCGCAGATGCAGCACGCTCCAATCGTCGCGCGCCTCGAGCTCGTCGAGCCGCCCATGGAAGAGCTTGGTCCATTCCTCGTTGAGGGCATTGGCCGGCGGCCGATCGAGCACGAGCGTGGCGATGCGGTTGGCGACCTCGAGCCGGAACATGGCTAGCCCTCCTTGGCGTGGCGGGTGAGGAGCGCCACCTTGCCCATGACGCGCCGCTCCGCGATCACCGCGAGCGCTTCCGCAATGCGCTCCAACGGATAGGTCTCCATCACCGGCGGGTGCAGCTTGCCCTCCTCGACCAGGCGGAACAAGAGCGCCTGCGCGTCGGCGACGCGCTTGGGCTCGCGCTCGCGATAGTCGCTCCAGTGGAGGCCCGTGACGCTGATGTGCTTGACCAGGATGTAATTGGCGCGGACGGAGGGCATCTCGCCGGAGGTGAAGCCGACGACGATCATCCTTCCGCCCCATGCGAGCGTCCGCAGGCTCGCCTCGAAGACGACACCGCCCACGGGATCGATGACCACGTCGACGCCGTGTCCGTGGGTGATCTCGCGCACGCGCGCACGGAGCGTGTTCATCAGATCCGCCGCGGAGAGGTCGACCACGGCATCGGCGCCGTGCGCTTCCACGAAAGCCGCCTTCGTCATCGTCGTGAGGCCGGCGATCGCGCGGCCGCCGAGCGCCTTCGCGAGCTCGACCGCCGCGATGCCGACCCCGCCCGCGGCACCGCTCACCAGCACCCACTCGCCGGGAGCAAGGCGCGCGCGGTCGGTCAAGGCGAAATAGGAGGTCAAGTAGGCAAGGCCCATCGCCGCGGCCACGACCATGGGGATGCCGGGCGGGATGGGATAGCACTGCACGGCGGGAACCAGGACCTCCTCGGCGAAGGCGCCCACCTCGAGCTGGGCGGCCACCCGCTCGCCGGGCCGCAGCCCCTCCACCCCTTCGCCGACCGCGCGCACGATGCCGGCGAGCTCCTTGCCCGGCACGAAGGGCAAGGGATGCAGATTGTGGTAAGTGCCGGCGATCACCATGAGGTCGGGATAGTTGACCCCCATGGCGTGCGCCTCGACCAGCACCTGGCCTGGTCCGGGATGCGGGCTTGCCACCTCCCTCAGCCTGAGCTCCTCGGGCCGCCCGAACCGCTCGACGAAGACCGCGCGCATGCCGAAACCCGACTCCCTCAATGGCCGGTCAGCGCGCGGCTGATCACGATGCGCTGGATATCGCTGGTGCCCTCGTAGATCTGGGCGCCGCGCACGGCGCGGTAGATGCGCTCGACCTCGTAGTCGACCATGTAGCCGTTGCCGCCGAGGGTCTGAATGGCGTCCGAGCACACGCGCGCGGCGGCCTCGGAGGCGAAGAGCTTCGCCATCGAGGCCTCGCGCAGGCAAGGCTGTCCCGCGCTGCGCAACGCGGCCGCATGCAGCACGAGCTGCTCGGCGGCGGCCACCGAGGTCGCCATGTCGGCGAGGCGGAAGGCGACCCCCTGGTGTGCCGCGATCGGTTTGCCGAAGGTCACGCGCTCCTTCGCGTAGGCGACGGCGCGCTCGAGGGCCGCGCGCGCCATGCCGACGCATTGCGCTCCGACGCCGATGCGTCCGCCCTCGAGGTTGCCAAGCGCGATGCGGTATCCCTGGCCCTCCTTGCCGAGCAAGGCGTCCGCCGGCAGATCGAGGTCCTCGAAGATGATTTCGCAGGTGTCCGAGGCGTTCTGACCCATCTTTTTTTCGATGCGGCCGACGCGGTAGCCGGGGCTCTTGGTCGGGACGAGGAAGGCGCTGATGCCGCGCTTTCCCGCCGCCGGGTCCGTCACCGCCAGCACGAGCGCCACATCGGCGGTGGCCCCGCTGGTGATGAACTGCTTGCGTCCGTTCAAGCGCCAGCCGTTGCCGCGAGCTTGCGCGCGCGTGCGCAGGTTGCTCGCCTCCGACCCGCCCTGCGGCTCGGTCAGGCAGAAGGCGGAGAGCATCTCGCCGCGCGCCATCGGCTTGAGAAAGCGCTCGCGCTGCGCATCGCTGCCGTACTCTAGGACCGGCATGCAGCCGACCGAGTTGTGGCCGCTCATGACGGTGGCGATGGCACCGTCGCCCGCGGCGACCTCCATGAGGGCCAGGGCATAGCCGATGTAATCCGCGCCGGCGCCGTCCCATTCCGGCGGCACGGTCATGCCCAGGAGGCCGAGCGCCCCCATCTCGCTCAAGACCTCGCGCGGGAGCCGCCCGGCCGCTTCCCACTCGGCGGAGTGCGGGGCGAGCACGCGCCGCGCGAACTCGCGCGCCGTGTCGCGGATCAATTCGTGCTCCTCGGCCAGTATCAAAGGGCGTCCTCCGTGGCTGGCTGCCGCGCCGCGCCGGCCCGGAGACTAACGCGAAGCGGTCCGCATGCTTTCCAATGATCATCCGTCGCCCCCGCGAAAGCGCTACGGCAAACACATATCCTCGCCGAGGCGACGATCGCGATCAGCCCCTCTCCCGCTTGCGCGGGAATAACGGGGGACGGTGAAGAGAACACATTCATTTTCGAGTTAGCCGCCTCAGCCGGCCGTGTCGAACGCCTTGGCGATCTCGCGCAGGCGGAACTTCTGGATCTTGCCGCTCGGCGTGCGCGGGAGTGTCGGCACCAGCTCGAGCCGTTCCGGCAGGTAGTGGCGGGAGACCTTGCGCGCTTCGAGGAAGGCGATCAGCTCGGCGAGCGTGAGCGAGCTCTCCGGCCGCGTCACGACGAAGGCGCAAGCGCGCTCGCCGAGCCGCGGATCGGGCATCGCCACGATCGCGGTCTCGAGCACGGCCGGGTGCTGGTAGATGAGGCCCTCGATCTCGACGACGGGGATGTTCTCGCCGCCGCGGATGATGACGTCCTTGGTGCGGCCGGTGATGCGCACATAGCCGTCGGCGTCGATGCGCGCGAGATCGCCGGTCTCGAACCAGTCCTCCTTGTCCGTCGCATGCCACTGCGGGCGCTTGAGATAGCCCACGAAGTTGCTGCAGCCGCGGCACTGGAGGCGCCCCTCGCGCTCGGGCGGGAGCGGCTTCCCGTCCTCGCCGACCGTGCGGATTTCCATGCCCGGCATGGCGCAGCCGTCCGTCTCGAAGACCTTTTCCGGCGGATCGTCGAGCCGCGTCGTGGTGACCGCGCCGTTCTCGGTCATGCCCCAGGCGGAGACGATGTGGGCGCCGAGATGCTCGGCGGCGCGGCGCGCCAAGGCGCGCGGGATGGGCGCTCCCGCGGAGAGGAAGATGCGCAGGCTGCGGAAGTCCGCGGGCCGCCGCTCGGCCGCGTTGGTGAGATCGGAGAGGAAAGGGGTCGAGGCCATGGTGAAGCTGACCCCTTCGCCCGCGATCAGGTCGGCCGCGCGGTCGGCGCTCCAGATGTCCTGCAAGACCGCCGTGCCGCCGAGAAGGATCGGCATCATCAGGCCGTACATGAAGCCCGTCTGGTGCGCGAGCGGCGAGGCCATCAGCACGACGTCGGAGGCACTGAGCCCGAGCCGCTCGGCATAGGGCTCGAGATTGCTGAAGAGCGTGTTCGAGGTGTGCATCACCCCTTTGGGCTCGCCGGTCGTGCCCGAGGTGTAGAGGATCTCGATCACGTCGTCGGCCTTCGGCCGGCGCTCGGCGAAGAGCGCGCGCGCGTCCTCGGAGCGGGCCTCGAGCAGGCGCTCGAAGGCGGCCTCGCCCTCGCCGCCCAGCACCAGAACGCGGCTGAGCGCCGGCAGCTTCGGGCGCAGCCCCTCGGCCATGGCGGCGTAGTCGAAGTCCCGGAAGCGGCGGGGGACCACGAAGAGCTTCGTCTCGGCCAGGCGCAGCATGAACTCGAGCTCGCGCTCGCGGAAGATCGGCATCAGCGGGTTGGTGATGACGCCAAGGCGCATGGCGGCAAGATGAAGAGCGGTGAACTGCCACCAATTCGGCAGCTGGTAGGAGAGCACGTCGCCGCGTCCGAGGCCGAGCCGGGCAAGGCCGAGAGCGATGCGCTCGACCCGCCGGCCGAGCTCGGCGTAGGTCAAGACGCTGCGCTCGCCCGTCATGCTGTTGTCGTCGATGACGGCGACGCGCTCCGGCGAGCCGGCAATGCGGTCGTCGAGATAGTCGATGATCGTGCGGTCGCGCCAATAGCCGGCTTGCTTCATGGCACGCAGCCGAGCCTCGGGCAGGATCGGGTCGGTCTTGAGCGGCAAGGCTTCCTCGCTTGATCGCCGGCGGTTCCGGCTTTTTCCAGCGCTTACGGCAGCTTGGGGCGGCGTTGCTCCCTAAATCGAAGGCTAAAGCTTCGAGTCCGGCGCGAAACGGGGGCGGCGCTTCTCGCGGTGCGAGGCGAGCCCTTCGCGCACGTCCGGCGAGGTGAAGCCGAGGAACTCGAGCGCCAACGAGGTGTCGAAGGTCGGCCCCGCCATGCGCAGCCAATTGTTGAGCGCATACTTGGTCCAGCGTAGCGCATGGGGGGCGCCGTCCGCCAGCCGCGTCGCGATCTCGACGGCCTTGTCGTCGAGCTCGGCATCCTCGACCGCAAGCGAGACGAGACCGATCCGCTCGGCCTCCGCACCTGTAATCGGCTCGCAAAGCAGAAGATAGTATTTTGCCTTGGCCATGCCGCAGAGAAGCGGCCAGATGATCGCGGCGTGATCGCCCGCGGCGACGCCGAGGCGCGTGTGTCCGTCGACGATGCGGGCGTCCTTGGTCGCGATCGAGATGTCGGCGAGCAGCCCGCAGACGAGGCCGGCGCCGACCGCCGGGCCGCGCATGGCGCTGACGATCGGCTTCGAGCAGTTGATCAGGTTGTAGACGAGGTCGCGCGCCTCCTTCCAGTTGCCCGCGCGCGTGTGGAAGTCGTCGATGATGCGCTCGATCATGTCGAAGTCGCCGCCGGCGGAGAACGCCTTGCCCGCGCCCCGCAGCACGGCCGCGGACACGCTCTCGTCCGCGTCGATGTCGCGCCACACGGACTTGAGCTCGCCGTGCATCTTCTGGTCGGTGGCGTTCAGCCGGCCCGGGCTCGACATGGTGACGCGGAGCACGCGGGGATGCGGCCGGTCGAACTCAAGACGCTCATAGTGCGCGTAACGATCGGACATGGGGCTCTCCCGGGGTGCGAAAGCGGCGGATCACGGGGCCGCCCCGCGATCCGGGGGAACGCTCGGTCATTCACCCGCCATGTTGCGCCGTCGCGGGGGAAAAATCCACGGCATAGCGCTGCGTCCTTTCATCGCATCAGGGCTCAGATGCTTGCGTCTTGAAGCCCTCGAAGCGGCTCGGGATGCGGTGTATCGCGTCCACGAGCTTGAGCGCCGTCTTGCGATCGCTATCGGCTGCGATGTCGAGCGTCACCGTGTCGACGATGCCGCCGAAGCGGCGCTCGATCGCGGCGGGAAGCTGGTCATAGGTGCCGGACGCGACGAAGAGCTCGAGCACCTCGTCGGAGACGAGCGGCGCCATCCGGTCGAACTCGCCGCGCCGCGACATCTCGAAGAGACGCTGGCCGAGCTCGCCGAGGCCGTGCGCGTCGAGGACCGGACGGTAGGCAGGGGTCGAGGCATAGAACGCCACCCGATGGCGCGTGCGCTCGAGCGCTGCCGCCACCCTGCGGCTGTCGGGACCGCTCGCCACGAAGCCGCCGCCGCTCACCTCGAAATTCTCCCGGGCCATGCCGCGGCCGTTGAGCTCGGCCGAGAGGATGGCTGCCACCGTCTCCTCGATGTATTTGCGCGTGGCGAAGAGGTGGAGGCGCACGCCGTCGCAGAGGCGCGCCGCGGTCTTCAGCATGAGCGGGCCGACCGCGGCGATGGTGACGGGAACCATGGGCAGATGGTTGGGGCCGGGCGAGAATTCCTCGTTCATCAGGCTGAAGCGGTAGTGCTTGCCCTGGTAGTCGAGCTTGGCCCCCGTCTCCCAGCTGCGCCAGATGGCGCGCAGCGATTCGACATATTCGCCCATGCGCGCCGCGGGCGCCACCCAGGGCACGCTGAAGCGCCGCTCGTTGTGTCCCTTGACCTGGCTGCCGAGGCCAAGGCTGAAGCGCCCGCGCGTCTGGCGCTGCAGGTCCCAGGCCTGGTTGGCGACGATCATGGGGCTGCGCGGAAACGCGATCGCGACCGAGGTCGCGAGCGAAATGCGCTCGGTCGCGAGGCCGGCTATGGCAAGTGGAGTGAAGGGGTCGTGTTTGGTCTCGTTGGTCTGCACGACATCGATGCCGAGGGCCTCGGCCGCTTTTGCGGCGGCCGCGCATTGGCGCCAGTCATCGACGGGGAGGACGAGGGCGACACGCATGGGTCCTATCCTGGAATGGCGTTGATCGAACGGGGGGCGCATTCGATGGCGCCTGCGCTGGCGAGCGCCTCGATCTCGGCGCGCGTGTAGCCGCCGAGGCGGGCCAGCACTTGCGCGGTGTCGGCGCCGATCTCGGGCGCTTCGCGCTCGATCGCGAGAGGCGCGTGCTCGAGCTGGAACGGAAAGCCCTTCACGGCGACGCCGGCCGCAGTCTCGGCGATGGCGATCTGCCAAAGCCGCCCGCGCTCTTCTAGCGCCTGCTTGCCGTCGAGCACGGGGGCCGCGGCGATCCCGGCTGACGCCAGCGCCGCGGTCGCCGCCGCGAGAGGACGCTGCCCGAGCCAGCGCGCGAGAGCGATCCCGAGCCCGACGGCGCTTGCCGCCTCCCCGCTGTCGCCGATGAGGGTGCGAAGGGCGGCGAGCTCCTCCGGCGCCACGGTCACGGCGACCCAGTCGCCGCCCGCGACGCGGAAGCAGTCCTGAAGCGCAAAGGGGGCTTGCGCGTTGCCGTTGCGGGGTGCTTTGAGATCGCCCGCGACGAAGGCCTCGCCCACGAGAAAGCTGGTGAGCTCGCGCTGTGAGAGATCGAGGTGGGCGCCCGCTCCCGTCTTGGCGCGCGCCAGCCACGCGGTCACCACCATGCCCGCGGCGAAGATCGCCACCACTTGGTCGGGATAATTGATGTCGCGGCCGCTCACCACCGGTCCGCCGTCCGCGTAGCCGGTGAGCCACGCCAGCCCGCCCATCGCGTCGAGCGTGCTGCCGAATGAGACGTAATTGGCGTCCGGCCCGGCCTCGCCCTGGCTCGAGATCGAGGCGAGGATGATGCGCGGATTGGCCGCGCGGAGTGCGGCATAGCCGATGCCGAGCCGCGCCATCACGCCGCGGCGGAAATTCTCAAGCACCACGTCGGACTTGGCGGCGAGGCGCAGGAAGAGCTCGCGCCCCTGCGGGCGCTTGAGATCGAGGCTGATGGCGCGCTTGTTGCGGTTGGTGAAACGGAAGAAGGGCGGTCCGTCCTTGGGCTGCGGCCCGTCCGCGGACCAGTTGCGGAAGGGGTCGCGATAGCTCGGCGATTCGACCTTCACGACCTCCGCCCCGAGATCGGCGAGGAGCGCCGAGGTAGCGGCACCGGCGGTGATGATGCCGAGATCGAGCACGCGGCAGCCGCTCAACGGTCGCTTCATAGCGGCACCGGAGAAGGCCGGCGCGTAAGCGCAGGCACGGGGCCGGGCGCGAAATGCGTGCCGCTCCACACGACCGGCAGGCGCGGCATGGCGATGCTCGTCTCCGCGTCGAGGGCAACGCGCGCAAGGAAATCGCGGGCGAGATAATGCGCATCTCGGGCGAGCTCCTCGGGACTCGAGACCGGGCCGAGCGGAAGCTTCTCGGCAAGCGCGGTTTCGTGGATCTGCCGGCGCGTGAGCTTGAGGAAACACTCCTCGAGGATGTCCGCGAGCGCGCGCGAATGTCGCAGCCGGCCGTGGCGCTCTGCGAAACGCCGATCGGCCAGGCGCGCATCGCCGGCCAGGCGGCAAAGCGCCGGCCAATCGACCTCCTGATAGACGAGTGCCACCCAGCCGTCGGCGCAGCGCAGCACCTGCCACTCGGCTGCGCGTCCCGCGCGCGTAGGCGCAGCACCCGACCAGGAGGCGGTGGCAAGGCTCTTCCAATTGAGCCACAGCACCGTCTCCAGCATGCTGACGCGGACGATCTCGGGCTCGGCAGCCGTGCCGCAAAGCCCGGCTACGAGGCCGGTGTAGGCGGCGAGACCCGCAGCATAGGCTGCCTGGTGTCCGCCGAGACGGAGCGGCGTGCGCTCCGCTTCGCCCACGAGATCGAGCATGCCGCCGAGCGCCAGCACGGTGAACTCGCTCGCCTTGAGCTCGGGTGGGGCCGGCGGAGCGAGGAGCGAGAGGATGGCGGCCACGCGCGGCGCCCCTGCCGGCAGCCGCGCCCCGAGCGCGCTTTCAAGCTCGCAGCTGCCTACGAGCGCCGCGTCGGCGATGACCGCGTGCGCCGCCGCGAGCAGCTGGCCGAATGCCGCCTTGCCGCCGCTTGTCCCAGAGGGCAGCACCACCGAGCGCTTGCCGGCGTTGAGGAAGGCGAAGAGCGCGCTCTGCCCTTCAACGAGCGGCGGAACGCGCCGCACCGGATCGCCTCCGGGCGGCTCGATCTTGACGACCTCGGCGCCGAGGTCCGCCGCGATGCGGCCGGCAAGGGCGATCGCCAGCCTGATGCCGAGCGCGCAATCGTCGGCGCTGGCCTCGAGGATCGTGAAGCCCTCGAGCGGCCGCCTCACCGCTTGGCGCCCTGGCCGGGATTGTGCTCGCCCTTGGCGAAGCGCGCGAGCCCTTCGCCTTGGGCGGTGGTCTTGGCGCGGATCGTGGCATTGACGGCAGCGCCGTAATCGAAGGCGCTCGGCCAGTCGGCGATGCGCGCGGGGATGGCCTCGAGCGCGCGCTTGCTTTCGGCAAGCGCGGTCGCGTCGAACTGGGCGATGTGACGCGCGAGCGCGTCCGCCTCGCGCTCGAGCTCGCTCAGCGGCACGCTTAAATTGACGAGACCCCAGCGCTCGGCGGTGGCGCCGTCGAGGCGGCGCGCGGTCAGCACCATCCACGCCGCACGCTTGCGCGGCAGCATGAGCTGGGTCGAGGGCCCCGCCATGCCGGGATAGGTGCTGAAGCCCATTTCGGGCATGCCGATCTCGGCCTCGTTGGCGGCTATGGCGAGATCTGCGACGTTGATGAGCGAGGTGCCGCCGCCGAGCGCGAAGCCGTTGACCGCGGCGATGAAGATGGCGGGATGGCGCCGGATCGCGAGGAGCGCGTCGATCCATTCGCGCGCGGCGAGCTCGCGCTCGCGCGCGCTCTTGGCTGCGCCCATCTCCTTGAGATCGATGCCGCTGCAGAAGCTGGCGCCCGTGCCTGTGATGACCGCGACCTTGTGGACGCCGTGTATCTCCTCGAGCCGCGCGCCGAGCGCCTTGCGCGCAGCGCTGCTCATCGCGTTGCGCTTGTCGGCCCGGTTGATGCGGAGGTAGGCGTAGGCGCCGCGATCCTCGAGTATGACCAGATCTGCGTTCTCCGTCTTGCTCACCTGCCGCCCTCCGCGAGGGGTTGGAAGAGCGGGATGGCGAGGCCGTCGTCGACGTCGTGGAAGGTGACGCCGACGCGCATGCCGACGTGGATCTTGTCGTTCGTCGTGTTGACGATATTGGTCATGATGCGCGGACCCTCGTCGAGCTCGACGGTGGCGACGTTGTAGGGCATCTCGCTCTCGAAGCCGTCGTAATATTTCTGATGGAAGGCCACCCAGGACCATACCGTTCCGCGTCCCGAGAGATCGACCCAGCGCCAATCGCTCGAGCGGTTGGTGGGGCAAACCGGCCCCGGCGGAAACCACACATGAGCGGAGCGGTTGTCCTTCTGGGCGATGAAGCGATGCTCGCGGCAGGCGTCCCAGAAGGGCTTGTTCCAGACGTCGATGGTGGGAAGGGGTTTGCGATAGGCCGTTGGGCTCGCCATCGTCTATCTCCGGAAAATGATCGAGGTGGCGCAGTTGGTGGCGCAGATGTATTGCACGACGTCGCAATCCGGGATCTGGCGCCCCCCGCACTCGTCCCGGCGCAGCTGGCGCACCGCCTCGGCGATCAGCGCCCAGCCCTGCATGTAGGATTCGGAGTGATGGCCGCCGCTGGTGTTGGTCGGCAGGCGGCCGCGGCCGAGCTCGAGCGTGCCGTCGCGGACGAATTCACCGCCCTGGCCGCGCGGGCAGAAACCCATGCCCTCGAGCGAGAAGATGACCGTGGGTGTGAAGTTGTCGTAGATCATCAGCCCGTCGACGGCGTCGCGCGCGATGCCGGCGCGGTCGTAGACCTGCGCGGCCACGCGCTGCAGCGCCGGATACCAGAGCTCGGGATCGGGGGTCGAGCTCTCCACCAGCGTGTCCTGGCGCGCGAAGCCGGAGACGTAGACGGGCGGGCGCCTGAGATCCTTGGCGCGCTCGGCCGTGGTCATGATCCAGGCCACGGCGCCGTCGTTGATGAGGCAGTAGTCGAAAAGATGCAGCGGCTCGCAGATGAAGCGCGAGGCCTGGTGATCCGCGATGGTGATGGGCTTGCGCATCACCGCGTTGGGGTTGAGCCCTGCGTGCTTGCGGAAGGCGACGGCGATGTGGGCGAGCTGCTCCGAGGTGCTGCCGTAGAGATGCATGTGGCGGCGGTACATCATGGCGTGGATGGCACCGGGGGAGGTCATGCCCCAGGGCGCCCAGGTGCCGGCACCGCCGCCATACATCATGCGCTGCGAGCGGCCGTTGTTGCCGTAGACGAGGGCGATGTAGCTCGCCTCGCCGGCGGCCAGAACTTGGGCCGCGATCATCAGCGAGATGGCAGAGAAGCGCCCCGGCGTCTCGGTCAGGAGCGTGAAGCGCGGATTGAGCCCGACAATCTCCGCGAAGCGGTCATAGGAGGGGATGCGGTTGACGATGAGGCCGTCGATGTCGTCGTAGGAGAGGCCGGCGTCCGCCACCGCCTTACCTAACGCCTCGGCCCCGAGGCCGTAGGAATCGGTCTCGGGGAAGGAGCCGTAGGCGGTGGTGCCGATGCCGACCATGCAGATCTTGTCGCGAAGCGGCCAATCGGCCATGGCGATCTCCTTGCGCTGCAAAAACCCGATCGGGCGCGCGGGCGCTGCTCGATGGATATTTATGCCTTGTCCGGCACGCGATCGTACTCAACGGCGATGTCGCGCGTGCGGCCCTCCTTCAAGGTCATGGCCGCGATCACGCTGATCACCGAGCAGACGGCAAGATAGCAGGCGATCAGATAGCCGCTCTGGTCCTTGATCAGAAGCGCGCCTGCGATCACCGGGGTGGGGCCGCCGCCGAGAAGCGAGGCGAGCTGATAGCCGACCGAGGAGCCGCTGTAGCGCAGCCGGGCGGTGAAGCTCTCGGCGATGAGGGCGGCCTCCGAGCCGTATTGCAGCCCGTGCGGGATGAGGGAGAGCGCTATGACGATGAAGATGATCGTCGTCGAGCCGCTGCCCAGCCCGGCGTAATAGATGAAGCTGTAGATGCCGGCCGCCACCGCGCCGATCATGAACATGCGCTTGCGGCCGATGTGGTCGGAGAGCGCGCCCGCGATCGGCACCGAGACGCATTCGATCGCGAGGCCTGCGAGAAGCGCCATGAGAATGAAATCGCGGCTCAAATGCAGCGTCTGCACCCCGATGGTGAAGACCAGGATGGTGAAGACGATGAAGACGCTGAGCTCGGAGATGCGCAGGAACGCCACCGAGATGATCTCGCGATAATTGCGGCGCAGCGCCTCGAGCACGGGCAGCCGCTCGATGCGGTTCTCCTCCGCCACGCGGCGGAAGACCGGAGTCTCCGCGATGCCGAGCCGGATGTAGACGCCAATGACGACGAGGAAGATGCTGAGCGCGAAGGGGATGCGCCAGCCCCAGCTCATGAAGGCGCCGCCGGCGGCGAAGCTCGCGCCGCTGAAGAGGAGGTTCGCAAGCAGCGTGCCCATGGGCACCCCGATCTGCGGCAGGCTGGCGAACAGGCCACGCCGGCGGGGGCCGCCCCATTCCATGGCGACGAGGATGGAGCCGGCCCATTCGCCGCCCACCCCCATGCCCTGGAGGAAGCGGAGCACGGAGAGGATGACGGCGCCCCAGAGCCCGATCTCGGCGTAGGTCGGCACCAAGGCCACGATGAAGGTGCCGATGCCCATGAGGAGCATGGTCGCCACGAGCGCGCCCTTGCGGCCCAAGCGGTCGCCGAAATGGCCGAAGACGAGCGCGCCCACCGGGCGGGCGATGTAGCCGACCGCGAACACCAGGAAGGAATTGAGCGCCCCGACGAGGGGATCGAAAGTGGGGAAGAAAAGGCTCGGGAATACCAGGCCGGCGGCGATGTTGTAGAGGCCGAAATCGTACCACTCGATGACGGTGCCGACGGTGCTCGCGATCACCGCGCGGCGGCTTTGCCGCCGTCCCTCATCGCTCGTCGGCGGCAGATCGCCCTTCTTGCCACGGATGGCTGTCGTCATGGGTTTCTCTCCCTCGGTTTGCCGTATTTTCTTTTTGTGCGCTTGAGTGGAATGGCGGCATTCGCCTGCGCGCGCCCGGCTTCGTCCTCGAAGCTGTTGAGCGCATAGCGGGCCGCGTTCTCTACATGCAGAAGGCAGCAACTCCAGGCCTGCTGCGGATGGTGGCCGAGAGCGGCCTCGAGGATCGCCTTCATCTCGCGGTAGGATTCCTCCTTGCGGCCCGGCATGGCGAAGCTGCGCGCGCGCAGCAGATGGATGCGACCGCTGAGCGGCCGCAGCGTGGCGGGGATCACCGGGTTGCGCGCGCCGGCGAAGAGCACGTTGTAGAAGCGCGAAGTTTCGCGCAACGAGGCCGCGGAATCATGAGCGGCGTGCGCGCGCTCGAACCCGGCGAAGGCCTCGGCGAGACGTCGGCGGTCGGCCGCCGTCGCCCGCTCGACGAAAAGCCGCCCGGCGAGCGCCTCGAGCACGCCGCGCACCTCATAGATGCCCTTGACGGTCGCGCGGTCCAGCCGCGCCACCGAGGGACCGCGATGCGGGACGATGGTGACGAGGCCTTCGGCCTCGAGCTGGCGCAGCGCCTCGCGCACGAGCGTGCGGCTTACCCCCAGCATCTCGCAGAGCTGACGCTCGACGAGGCGGGAGCCCTCGGGCAGGAGCTGCTCTCGGATGGCGAGGCGCAGGCGCTCCACCACGCGGTTGCGGAGCGGTACCGGAAGGCGGGTGATGAGGAGGCCGGATGCGCGCATGACCCCTGCTCAGCGGTATTCCAGAATACTATCATACAATATGACAAGTCAATCCGTTGAGATGCGCAAGAACTTCGAGGCGAGCGAAGGCTCTCGCCGTCCGTCCCCTCTCGCGAGCTGGGCTGGGAAGAAAAAGGGAAAGCGCGGTTATTCGGCCGCGGCGGGGAGGGCACCCTCGCGGCTCAGGCGCGCTGCGGCGATCGCCGCTTTGAGGCGCTCGATCTCGGCCGTGCCGAGCTTGGCGAGCGGCGGGCGCACCACCGCCCTCGGCAGCCGGCCGAGAAGGACGAGCGCCTCCTTCATGCGGTTGTGCATGTCGAGGAAGGGTGGCGCGTAGAAGGCCTGTGCCAACGGATAGATGCGGTCGTTGATCCCTTGGGCGCGCGCGAGGTCGCCCGAGCCGACCGCCTCGAAGAGCGCCACCTGGAGGTCGGCGATGACGCTCCCGGCACCGGAGAGGAGGCCTTTGCAGCCGGTAACGAGCGAGCTCAAGAGCCAGGCGCTGTGCGTCGAGAGCACGTTGACCGGACGCCTGAGGCTCTGGAAGGTGCGCACGTGACGCTCGTGGAGCATCGCATCGTTGCACCAATCCTTGATCGCTCTGATCTGCGGCACCTCCTCGAAGAGGCGCAGGAGCGTCTCGAAAGGATAGCCCAGGCCGCCCGCAAGCGGATATTGGAAGAGGATGATCGGCAGATCGGTTGCCGCGGCGATCGTCTTGAAGTGGGCGAGCGCCATCTCGGGGCGAAGCTGGCCGCCCATCGCCATGCTCTGCGGCGGGAAGACGAGAAGGGCCGCCGCCCCGCCTTGCTCGGCCATCTTGGCGATGCGCGCCGCCAGATGGCTGCCGTCGGCATAGACGCCGTTCACGACCGGCACGCGGTCGCCGATCGCGTCCATGGTGTGGCCGAGCACGGTCTCTTGCTCCTCGAAGGTGCACGCGTGCACCTCGGTGGCATGCGCGTTGACGGTGATCGCGGTGATGCCGCGCACGGCGGCTAGGTCATGGAGATGCTTGCGGTAGGAGGCGACGTCGATGGCGAAATCCTCGTCGAACGGCAGAAGTGCCGCCGGGATGACGCCTCGGGGGGTGTAATCACGGAATTTGCGGGCCATGGCGCCCTCCTTGTCTCGTGCCAGCTTGCGCCCGGCCGCCGCGGCGCGTCAAGGCAATGCGCGCCGCCGTCAGGAGGTGAAGCTCGCGACCAGCTCGTTCAAGCGCTCCTTGGCGCCGCTGAGGATCGAGACGCCGTCGCCCACGAGCATCGTGTCGAAGTCGAGCTCGAGCAGCTTGGCGATACTTCGGCGCAGTGTCTCGGGCTCGTCCATCACTTGCTCGCGCAAGAGCCCGCACTTTCCGGGCGGATTGCCGATCACCGCGTCGCCTACGATCAGGAGACGCCGCTCGGGCCAATGGAGCGCCACCTCGCCGGGCGACTTCCCCGCCGCCGCCACCACGGTGAATGGGCCTATCCTCTGGCCCACGGCAAGCTTCTCGTCGATGATGGTCCCTTGGCTCTTGGCATGGGGTGCATCCGCCGGATGAATGGCGACGGACGCTCCGGTCGCGGCGCGCACCAGCTTGGCGGCGCGCGAATGGTTGCGGTTGGTAAGGACGATGCGGGCGACGCCCAGGCGCTTGATCTCCGCGAGGTCCTCCGCACTCGGCTCTACCGGGTCGATGCAGATGTTGCCGCCGGCGTCGCGGACGAGGTGGCCGTTGAAATCGTAGCCGTGCGGCTCGGAGAAC
>Ga0187784_10002283_pt1 | contig 15365 bp, 14 predicted proteins | sample 1015_SJ02_MP15_2_FD_132964 | JGI IMG/M metagenome (GOLD analysis project Ga0187784, IMG submission 132964) | Tropical peat soil microbial communities from peatlands in Department of Meta, Colombia - 1015_SJ02_MP15_20_MG | ecosystem: Environmental > Terrestrial > Soil > Wetlands > Peat | place...
AAGAACTTCGGCACGCGGTAGCGCCAGAAATCCTTGGTGCGCCGCCGCGCCGCCGGCCGCTGCTCCTCGAAATAGAGCCAGCTCGTGATCGGATGATGGGTGTCGTGGATCTCGACCACGAGGTCGGCGACGGTGAGCTGCAATTGATGCACCCATAATCGCCCGGCTTCGTCGCGCGGCGCGAGATCAAGGCGCGGCCCGAGATAGAACAGGATGTTCGCGGTCTGCGCGATGACGAGCTTGCCGGCCTGCAAAAACGGCGGAGCAAACGGCGGGCGGGCGCTGCGTTTGTCCTCGAGGACTTTCATCATCGCCGGCACGCCGGCGCGCCCCTTGCGGCGCGCGACATCGACGTAGTCGGCGCCGGCCTCTTCGAGCGCCAGGCGGACGAATTCGCCGCGCCCCTGGACGGTCGGCCAGTAATAAAGCTCGTAGCGCATGGCTCACCTCCCGTATCGGGAGGTTAGCCGCGGCGGCGCCAACGGTCACGCGCCGCGCGGCCGATAAAGATGCGCGTCCGTGTCACGAGCCAAACGATAACGTTTATGAACCCGGCGCGTTACGTCCGCGTCGCGCTCCAGATGCCGGTGCAATGTCCGTCGGAGGTCTGGCCGCGCCAGGTGCCGCTGCCGTGCGTGACCGTCATGCGGCCGTGCGCCACGGCATAACTCGCGCCGCTCGAAACCCGCACGAAGGCATCGCCGCCGGAGCGCACGCGCCCGGTGAAGTCGACGGCGCCGCCGCCGTTGTAGTAAATAACGCCATTCACGATTTGGCCGCTGAAGCGGTACGATGCGTCGCACGGCCCGCTTCGGGTCACGATGACGACGCTCCAGGCGCCGTCGTATTTGCTGGCGGCGCGCACATAGGTCGCTTGCGTCAGCGCGGAAGCCGCAACCGTCGCGGCAAGAAGGACCATTCCAGCAGCATTGCGGATCATGATCGGCCTCTCAGTCGCGCCATTCCGTCAGGCGCCTTTGTTGGTTGTCGTTCAATTGCTATTCGATATTTCCACCTATTTGATATTTCCGATGCGAAGCAACGCGGTACTGTTCCACGAGCCGCGGCGGCATGTCCAGGCGCCGCGCCGGCGCGCCAGGGAGGCCGATGGCAGGGCGGTAAATTCTTTCTAGAGCGTGCTTGTTTCAGATTGAATCGATTGTCGCGCTAACATTTTAGTGGAGCATGATCTTTTCGGAAAACCGGTTTCCACTTTTCCGGATCATGCTCTAACCGGCGGTGGTCCGGTACTGCTCGTCGGTCACCTTTTCCAGCCAATCGACATATTTGCCGTCGAGCGCTTCCTGGATGGCAATGTGGACCATGGTGGTGGTCGGACCGGCGCCGTGCCAATGTTTTTCGCCCGGCGCAAACCACACGACATCGCCGGCGCGCACCTCTCGCGGCGGCCCGCCGAAGCTCTGCACGCGGCCGACGCCGGAGACGATGTAGAGCGTCTGCCCGAGCGGATGGGTATGCCAATTGGTGCGCGCCGCCGGCTCGAAGCGCACGACGGTCGCGGCCGCGCGCGCCGGCGCCGGCGCCTCGATGATCGGATCCTGCCAGACGGTACCGGTGAACCACTCGGCCGGCGGGCGTCGCGAAGGGATCGAGCCGCAGGGGCGGATGTCCATGGGGTTTCCTTTCCGTTTAATCGCCAAAGCCGCTCACGCCGGCGACCGCGGGGATGAGCTGCGAGACCAAGATGGGTTGCCGCAGCCGCGGCGACGAGCGCGCGAGCCGACGAGACGGTAAGATAATGCAAACCCGCCCCTGATACGCTCCCCCATCGCAGCGGCCGGTCACAATACGGTCGCAGTCGGCACTGGTTGGGCTATGATGCGAACGGGCGAGCGGACCGGGTTGAGCGTGTTATGGCCATAGCTGCGCGCAGTGCCGGCGGTCGCATCCTGCGGCTTCTTCTTGCCGCCGCCTTCGCTCTTGCGCTCGGCGCTTGCTCCAAATGCGACGTGCCGGTGTGGCGCCACGATACGCCTTCCTCGTGCCACGATGGGCCGGCGGCGCAGTAATCGGCCGCCGGCAGCGGCATTTAAGCCGCCAGCGTCTCCTTCACCGCGGCGACGAGCTGCTTGAGCGTGAACGGCTTGGGCAGGAATCCGTACTGGCCCTTCTCGTGCTCCGGCAGATTTTTTTGGAAGGCGTCTTCGGCGTAGCCGGAGACGAAGATGATTTTCAGGTTCGGATTGCGGTTGCGCAATTCCCGCGCCAGCGTCGGCCCGTCCATCTCCGGCATGACGACGTCGGAGACGACGAGATCGACCGCCTGGTCGGATTGCTCCAGGATGTCGATCGCCTCGACGCCGTTGCCGGCTTCCAGCACCGTGTAGCCGCGCGAGGCGAGCCCGCGCGCGTTGAGCGCGCGCAGTCCCTCTTCGTCCTCGACCAGCAAGATGGTGCCCTCGCCGGTCAGGTCGACGCTAGCCGCGCGCTTGACCTGCTCGGCGGCGGCGAGCGCACCGGAAATCGCCGGCGTTTCGATCTCGGCGAGCTGCTCGGCCGCCTCCTGGGCGCCGGCAACGTGCCGCGGCAGGAAGATGCGGAACGTCGTGCCCTGGTGCAGCACGGAATCGACGTAGATGAAGCCGCCGGTCTGCTTGATGATGCCGTAAACCGTGGACAGCCCGAGCCCGGTGCCCTTGCCGACTTCCTTGGTCGAGAAGAACGGATCGAAGATTTTGGGCAGGATCGCTTCCGCAATGCCGCTGCCGGTGTCGCCGACCTCGACCAGCACGTAGTCGGCGGCGGGCATGCCCTTGGTCTGGAAGCGTTCGCATTCCTTCGCGGTTACGTTCATGGTGCGCAGCGTCAGCCGGCCGCCCTCGGGCATGGCGTCGCGCGCGTTGACCGCCAGATTGACGATCACCTGCTCGAATTGCGAGATGTCGACCTTCACCGGCCACAGATCGCGGCCGTGCAGCACGTCGAGGGTGACCTTCTCGCCGATCAGGCGGCGCAGCAGCATGGTGAGGTCGCTCAGCACCTCGCCGAGATCGAGCACCTGCGGGTGCAGCGTCTGCTTGCGCGAGAACGCCAGCAGATGCCGCACCAGGCTCGCGGCGCGGTTGGCGTTCTGCTTGATCTGCATGATGTCCTGGAACGACGGATCGGTCGGCCGGTGGGCGTTGAGCAGAAAGTCGGTCGCCAGGATGATGGCGGAGAGCACGTTGTTGAAATCGTGGGCGATGCCGCCGGCAAGCTGGCCGACGAGGTCCATCTTTTGCTGTTGGTTGAGCTTGTTCTCGAGCTCGCGCTGCGCGGTGGTTTCCAGCGCATAGACGATGGCCCGCTCCTGGTCGTGCTCCTCCTCCTCGACGACGGTGACGTAGAAGCGCCCGAAGCGCTCGCCCTCGCCGGAGAGCGTTGCGTCCACCGGCGCGATGTCGCCCTTGCCGCGCGCGGCCTGCGCGATGGCGGCTTCGAGCGCCTTGCGGTCGCGCTCGACGACGACGGCGCCGATCGCGCGGCCGCCGCCGTCGCCGCTCAGCACGTTGTGAAACAGCCGGGCGAACAGCGGATTGGTGCGCACGATGCCGCCGTCGCGGTCCACGGTCGCGATCGCCATCGGCGTATTGTGGAAAAAGCGCATGAAGCGGATTTCCGCCGCGCGCTGCGGATCGGCGCCGTCGCCGCGGCCGCGATTGATGACCAGCGTGCGCGAGGCGCCGGCGGTGCCGTCGGCGCCGAAGGCGAGCTTGTGGAACAGGCGCACCGGCAGCGTGCCGCCGCTGCGGGTCTTCAGATCGAGATCGAGCACCTCGGTCTTGATCTCGCCGGGGGCGGCGCGCAGCGTCGTCAGCAGCGCGGCGCCGTCGCCGGCGACGAGGTCGGTCAGCTTCAGCCCGCCGGAGCCGACCTGGGCGAGATCCTGATCGAGCCAATTGGCGAGCGTCGCATTGAGATAGACCACGTCGCCCTTGGCATCGACGGAGAAGAAGCCCGCCGGCGCGTGATCGAGATAGTCGATGGCGTGTTGCAATTCCTGAAAGACGTTCTCCTGCCGCTCGCGTTCGCGCGTCACGTCGGAGAGCGACCAGACGGTGAGGCGGCGCGCACGGGCGCCGTCGCCGAGCGGCCGCACCCGCAGCCGCAGCCAGCGCGCCGGCCGCTCCTTGGTGGCGGCGACGCGCACCTCTTCCTGCAGGCGCTTGCCTTCGCGCGCGGCCTTGAGCAGCCGGTAGATGGCCTCGGAGGCGTCCGCGTCGGCGATGAATGCGCGCTCGACCGGCCGCATGTCGCCTGCGTCGGCGGCGTCGATGAGATCGAGGTAAACGGCATTGGCGTAAACGACGCGTCCGTCCGCATCGGTGACGACAATGCCGTCGAAGGCGTCATCGACGAGCGACTTGATCAGGGGATTAGCCGCCTCCGCGCCCGACAACCGCAGGATACCGGCGGCCAGCGCGAACAGCGAAAAGACGCCGACAGTGGCCAACACCGCGAGGAAGACGAGGATATACGGTTCGGCATTGCCGCCGCCGAGCATCACGAAGGCGGTCGCGGCGGCGACCAGCATGCCGGCGACCAAGAGCACCAGGACCGCGCTGCCGGCGCGCGCGGCGCCACCGCTGCGGTCCACCGACCGGTGTGCCGTGCCCGCGGAACTCTCGGCGATGCCGTGTGTCGTCATCCCCTGGTCCATCGACTGCCGTTACTGTCGTGCCCGCTGCGGGCCGCGCACGCAAGGGGCTTTTGCGGCGGCGTCACGACCGCCGCGGACGGCCCACCAGGCCGCGCAGCCGCATGATGTAGCCGATAATCTCGGCGACCGCGCGGTAATGTTCCGGCGGAATTTCCTGGTCGATCTCCACCGTGCCGTGCAGCGCGCGGGCCAGCGGGGGGTTCTCGACCACCGGAACATCATGCTCTTCGGCCACCTCGCGGATCCTGCGGGCGATCAGGTCGACGCCTTTGGCGACGCAGACCGGCGCGTTCATGCCGCGCTCGTATTTCAGCGCCACGGCGAAATGGGTCGGGTTGGTGATGACGACCGAGGCTTTCGGCACCGCCGCCATCATGCGCTTGCGCATGCGGCTGTGGCGCAACTGCCGAAGCTTGCCTTTGACGGCGGGATCGCCTTCGCTCTGGCGGAATTCCTCCTTGATCTCGCGCAGCGACATTTTCTGCCGCTCGTACCACTGCTGGTACTGGAACAGGTAGTCGGCGGCGGCGACGACGGCGAGGATGGCGACCACGGTGCCGAGGATGCGCAGCGCAAGCGAGGTGGCAAACGGCAGGATCGCCGCCGGATCGGCGGTGATGAGGCTGCCGAGAAGCCGGCGTTGCGGCCACACCAGCGCCGTCATCACCGCGCCGACGACGCAGAGCTTGGCGAGGCCCTTGGCGAAATTGGCGAGCGCCTGGCCGGAAAACAGCCGCGCCAGCCCGGCGGCCGGCGAAATCCGCGACAGTTGCGGTTTGACCGGCTCGACCGAAAACACGAAGCGATGCTGGATGAAGTTGCCGGCAAGCGCGGCGATGACGAGCAGGATGAGCGGAATGCCGAGCGCGCCGACGACCTGCATCGCCAAGCCGCGCACGAGCGCGGCCAGCGCCGGCCCCTCGGTGCGGATTTGGTAGGAGTCGGCGAGCAGGCCGCGCAACGTCGTTTGCAGGCTTGCCGCCGTCGGCGCGGCGAACACCATGATCATCAACGCTCCGGCCGCGACCAGGAACCAGGTGTTCACTTCCGCGCTTTTGACGACATCGCCGCGGCGGATCGCTTCTTCGAGCCGTCGCGGCGTCGGGTCTTCTGTGCGTTCGCTGGCGTCGCGTTCGTCGGCCATGGCGGCTTTAAGCGTGCGGCGCGAGCGCGTGCATGACGCCGCCGGCGTAGTCGAGGAAGTATCCCATCATCGCGCCGACCACCAGGAGCAGGAACAAAAGGCCGAGCAGGATCGACAACGGCAGCGCCACGAAGAAGACCTGCATTTGCGGCATCAGCCGCGACAGCACGCCGAGCCCGATATTGAACAAAAGCCCGAACACCAGAAACGGCGCGGAAAGCTGGATGCCGATGCGGAAAGCGCCGGAAACCGTGCGGGTGATCAGGGCCGCCGCGTCGCCGGTGGCGGGCAGCTCGCCCGGCCCGAACAGACTGTAGCTGTCGTTGAGCGCGGCGATCACCAGGTGATGCATGTCGGTGGCGAAAAACAACGTGATGCCGAGCATGGTGAGGAAATTGCCGACGATCGCGCCCTGCTCGCCCTGCGTCGGATCGACCGCGGTGACGAAGCCGAGGCCCAGTTGCTGGGCGATCACCCAGCCGGCGACTTCGAGCGCGGAGACGGTGAGCCGCGCGGTGATGCCGAGCATGGCGCCGATCAGCATCTCCTCGAGCAGCATCACCAGCGCGGGCGCAAGCGCGCCGGGATCGACGTGATAGGCGCTGCGATGCAGCGGCAGCAGCACGGCGGCAAGCACGAGCGCAAAGGTCAGCCGCATGCGCGCCGAGATGTTCTGCTCGCCGAGCCCCGGCAGCAGCATCAGCATGGTGCCGGTGCGGGCAAAAACCAGGAGGAAGGCGGCAGCGAGCGCCGGCAGGAAGGACAAATCGATGCGCACGGCTCCCTCTCCTGCTCCGCCGCCGTCGATCCGCTCAACCGCTGGTGATGTGCGCGGCTATGCGTAAAAAGTTTGCGTGCAGCACGTCGGCCATGAACGGCAGCGCGATCAACAGCGCCAGGAAGATCGCGAGAATCTTCGGCACGAAGACCAGCGTCGTCTCCTGGATTTGCGTGAGCGCCTGCAGCAGCGAGATGGCGACGCCGACGATCAGTCCGACCAGCATCAGCGGCGCCGCGACGAGAATGAGCGTCATGATGGCGTCGCGCGCCACGTCCAACACTTCCGGTCCCGTCATCCTGTCCCCTGCCCCTTTATCATATGCCCCGCAGGCCGGCGGCGAAGCCGCTGCGGCGGATCAGATCGGCATCTTCAAAATGTCTTCGTAGGCGGCGATCACCTTGTCGCGCACGGAGACAAGCGCCTGAACGGCGGTTTCACTTTCCGCGACCGCGGTGACGACGTCGATCATGTTGGCCTTGCCGAGCGCCACGGCCTGCGCCTGCGCGTCCGACTTGCGGCCGATTTCGGTGACGCCCGCCATCACGTCCTTGAGCATCGCGCCGAAATTCGCACCCCCGTCCTGCGCGGCGGCGTCGCGCCCGAGCGCGGCGGCTTGATCGCCGAGCCGCGCGAGCGCGGCGTAGGCATTGGCGGCGACGGTCGGCGTCGGCATGGATCACCTTTAGGTCTTGAGGATATCGAGGGTGGGCTGGAGCATGCGGCGCGTGGCGGTGATGACGTTGAGGTTGGCCTCGTAGGAACGCTGCGCGTCGCGCAAGTCGGTCACTTCGATGAGCGAATTCACGTTCGGATATTTGACGTCGCCGTTGGCGTCGGCCATCGGATTGTCGGGCTCGTGGCGGACGCGGAAATCGGAATTGTCGGTGGCGATGCGGCCGAGCTCGACGACGCGGGCGTTGAGCTCGCGGTCGAGCTCGGCGTGGAAGGTGACGATGCGGCGGCGGTAGGGATCGCCGCCCGGCGTGGTGGCCGTCGAATCGGCGTTGGCGATGTTCTCGGAAACGATGCGCATGCGGCCGGCCTGCGCCCGCATCCCGCTCGCCGCGATCGCGATCGATTTGATGAAGTCCATCACGGCCGTCGTCTCCGCCTGCCCCACCGCAAGAGGTGTTAGACCTTGCCGACCGCCGTCTTGATCAGCGCCAGGCTGTGCGTATAGAGCGAGGCCGCCGCGTCGTAATCCATCTGGTTGCCAGCAAGCTTGAGCATTTCATCCTCGTGGTTGACGGCGTTGCCGCGCGGCCGCACCTCGTAGTGGAGCTTGGTGTCCTCGGCGAATTGCGAGCCGCTGCCGCCGGTGCTCTCGACGTGGCCAGGATCGGTGCGCGCGAGCGCCAGCGACACGGTTTGCAGCGTGCGCTCGAAATTCGGCGGCGCCAGATCGCGCGGGCGGTAATCGGGGGTGTCGGCATTGGCGACGTTCTCGGCGAGAACGCGCTGGCGCTCCTGGTGCCACTGCATGCGCATGCGCAGCATCGACAGAATCGGAATATCGGTGATCGGCATCGGTGCCACCCTCTGTTACCTCGGCAGACTTTGCCGGGAGTATGGTTAATGCACCGTTAAGCCGGCCGCCGGGGGCGCTTTTGCCATTAATCCGCCGTTTACCATGGAAATGCTGCAACCTCGGGGATCGGGCTCGCAATCGCCCGTCGCGACGTTAAATCTTTGTTAGTATTCGCCGCGGCAAATGTTACCGGCGCTGTTAACCATTGGGCATCCGATGGACCGCGGCGACGACACGGGGAGTAGGGCGGATGTTTGAAACACTGTTCGGCGCGGAAATGCCACTCGCCGTGCGGTTCTTCCTGGCATTCCTTATCGTGCTGGGATTGATCGGCGCGGCGGCGTGGGCGGTGCGCAGATTCGGCGCAAGCCGCCTCGGTGGCGGCGCCTTGCGCGGACGCCAGCCGCGGCTCGCGGTGATCGACTACGCCAACGTCGATGCGCGGCGGCGCCTCATTCTGGTGCGCCGCGACAACGTCGAGCATCTGGTGATGATCGGCGGTCCGACCGACGTGGTCGTCGAATCCAACATCGTGCGCGCGGCGCCGGCGGCGCGCGAGGTCGCGGTGGCGCGACCGGCCGCCGCGGCGGAAGCCTTGCCGCGGGCGATTCCGCTGCCGGAAGCGGCATCGAATGGATCGGGCGGCTCCTGGCCGCTACAGCCGGAGCCAGCGGCTGCGCCGCAGCCGCGGCGGGCGCCGCGGGCGGAACCCGTTGCCGAAGAAGCGGGAAGCTTTACGCCACCGCATGCCGAAGCGCCGCCGCGTCCGCCACGCGACATGCTGAGCGCGCTCGCCGACGACCTTGCGGCGCATCCGCTGCCGCCGGTTCCGCCGCGGCCTCGCGCGCCGGCGGCGGCGCGGCCGCTTGCGCCCGAATCGCGGCCCGAGCCGCGCGTCGAGCATCGTGCCGAACCGCGCCAGCCGGTGCCGCCGGCCGATGCCGAGGCCATCGCGGCGGCCGATCAAAGTCTTGCGGAAATGGCGCAGCGCCTCGAAGCGGCGCTGCGCAAGCCGAAGGCCGCCGAGCCGCGCGAAGCGCCGGCGCGCCCCGCCAGCGCTCCCGAGCCGGCGACCGAGGAGGAAGCCGCGCCCCCTGCCCCGCCGCCGCCGCCGCGCCCGGCGCGGGCGGTCGAAGCAAAGCCCGCGCGTTCCGAGGCCAAGGCCAAGGAAAGCAAACTCTACGACACCCTCGAACAGGAGATGGCGAGTTTGTTGGGCCGTCCAAACAAGACCTGATGACATCGACATGGGGCCGCCGCGTCCGTGTACAAACGGTGGCGGCCTCGATAGCGGCCCTGCTTGTTTCGGCGACGCCGCTCGCCGCCCAAGACATCAGCATCAATCTCGGCCAAGGCGCCGGCGGGCTGAACGAGCGCATCGTGCAGCTCATCGCGCTGTTGACGGTGTTGTCGCTGGCGCCGTCGATCCTGGTGATGATGACTTCGTTCACGCGCATCGTGGTGGTGCTGTCGCTTTTGCGCACTGCGCTCGGCACCGCGACCTCGCCGCCCAATTCCGTCGTCATCTCGCTCGCATTGTTCCTCACCGCCTTCGTGATGGGACCGGTGCTCACGCGCGCCTACGACGTCGGCGTCAAGCCGCTCATCGCCAATGAGATCAACGTCAACGAGGCGTTCGAGCGCGCCTCGGGACCGCTGCGCGGCTTCATGCAGAAGAACGTCCGCGAGAAGGATTTAAGGCTGTTCGTCGACATGTCGGGCGAAAAGCCGCAGAAGCCGGAAGACCTGTCGATGCGCGTCTTGGTGCCGGCCTTCATGATCTCCGAGCTCAAGCGCGCCTTCGAGATCGGCTTTTTGCTGTTCCTGCCGTTCCTCATCATCGACCTCGTCGTCGCCTCGGTGCTGATGTCGATGGGCATGATGATGCTGCCGCCGGTCGTGGTGTCGCTGCCGTTCAAGCTGATCTTCTTCGTGCTGGTGGACGGCTGGACGCTAGTCGCGGGCTCGCTCATCCAGAGCTACGGGACGTAAGCGTCGCGTGCGGCGGCGGCCGTCTTTAGCAAGACGCGTCCGACTTTTTGGTATGAAGATACTTCCGAGGGCTTAGAGCAAGGCGCTGGCGTGCGGCAACGGCCTTGCCTGCTAGAGCATGATCCGAAAAAAAGCCCGCCCGCGGACTTGATCCGGGGGTGGAAACCGGTTTTTCGAAAAAGACCATGCACCGACGTAAAAATTAGACCGCGATTCGATTCCATCTAAACGGATCACGGTCTAAAAGACTACGGCGTCAGTCATCGCTGTGGGAAACGCAGTGCTTCCGATCGTTTTTTGTTGTTTCTCACAGCCGCCGATGGCACCCGTAAAAATCACAATTCCTGCCTGTCGCGTTGCCTGCTTTAAGTGAAGCTGCATGGCCCGCACGTCGGTCCCCTCGGCCGACGAAAAGCCGTTGCAGCGAGACATTGCGGTTGCATCGAAGACGAACAGGCGGAACCGCGTTGCCGCTCCGAAAGTGGCGCGCCTCCGGTGGGAGGTCCCGGCCTTCGCCGACGGAGACGACGATGCCAAGAAAGTCAGCGCGCAGGGCAAAGAGACGCGCCAAAATCCTTCACGTCGACCGCGACCGCAACGCGTATGACGCGGTGGCCAAAGTTCTCGCCGGCATCGCCGACGTGGTTTCGGTCGATTCGATCGACGACGCCCGCTATGCCGTATCGTCGATCGATTTCGATCTTGTGGTGCTCGAAGCGCAACTCATCGCCGAATTCGATTCCGATCCTGCGGTGGCTTTCCGTGATGGCAAAGGCAATGTGGTGCAGGTCGTCATCTTGTCCGCGACGGCGACCGAGCCGGCCGCGCCATGGCCGACGCTCGACGACTTGCCGAGCATCGTGCGCGTTCGCTTATCGCGCACATCCGGCAGCTGAGTTGGCGGTTCATCGCTGCGCGGTGCGTCCGGCGGCGCGGGCGGGCGGCGGCGGCAGCGGCGGCTCCGATGTGGCGGCAGGGCGCGTATCGGGCGCGGTAGATTCCGGCGCGGCGGCAGCAGGCGCGGCAGCCTGCGGCGCGGCCGGCGAAATGGGGCTCGCGTCCGGATAACGCGCCTGCATGTCGCGCAGGAATCCTTCGAGCGTATCGACCGCGGCCGCAGCGCGGGCGATGTCGCGGAATTCGGCGCCGCTGGTGCCGAGCGGGGCGGACACGATCTCGAAGGCGCGCGCATCCGTCGTCTGCGCCATCTTCGCTGCGTATTTGTCGCGGAAGCGGTTGAGGCCGAGCGCGTCCTCGGCGAGCGCGTAGCCGATCGCCGCGCGCAAAATGTCCGTGCGCTCGGTTTCGTTCAGCGGCTGCCAATCCTTCCAGCGTTCGCCGTAATAGAGCTCGATCTGCTCCGCCGACTGACCCCAGCGGCGCGCGGTCCACAAAATGTCGGAGCGCAGGCGAATCGTCTCGCGGCCTTCGATATTGGCGATGACTTCCAGCGCCAGATCGTGCCGGCCGAGATCGGAGAGCGCGCGCGCCTCGAGCAGGAGCCGCTGGTTGCGCAGCTCGTTGGCGAGATCGGCGGTGCGCGTGGCGCGCAGCGTCGCCAACGCCCGATCGGACTTACGGTTCATCAGATAGATGACCGCGAGGCGGATCGCCACTTGCGCGCGGCCGGCGCCTTGCAGCCGGTGATCGACCTGGTACTGCAACAGGTCGGCGGCCTGATCGAGCAGGTCCACCGACACCAGGCGGTCGGCGAGCCGGCGGATCATCTCGTCGCCGCGGCGTCCGATCGGAGTGAGCTCGCGAAAATCGTAGAACAGGCCCAGCGCCTCGATGGTCGGCAGCGCGTCACCCTTGCCGCTGAGGAACAGCGCCTCGAACGTCGCCGCCGCCTCGTCCTGGATGCGGTGCGTCATATCGGAATCCGGATGCGCCGCGACGGCACTGCGCATGACGTAGAATGAATCGCGGTAGCGGCCTTCGTCGGTGTAGAGCCGCCCGAGCATTTGCAGCGCCTCGACCTCGGTTTCGTCGCCGCGCCAGATCGTGGTGAGCGTTTCCAGTTCGGAGACGGCCTCGGCGCGCTTGACGTCGCCGAGCGCGTAGCGCAACGCGACTTCGCGCAGCCGGCCCTGCGCGGCCGCCGGGCGGTCCCAGGAATCGGCCGCCGTGCGGTAGGCGGTGAGCGCGTCGCCGGTACGGCCCATCCCCTCGGCCAGCCGCCCGATCAGCACGGAGATCGCCGGTTGCAGCTCGCGCGGCAGGCCGATGGTCTCGATATCGTTGAGATGATCGGCGGCACCGCCGAAATCGCCCACCTCGATCGAGGCGCGCATCTCGTCCTTGAGCGCGATGCGCTGCAATTCGATCGGCAAGGTGGCGACGGTCGCTTCAACGCTTTTGAAGCTGTCGCGCGCCAGCGCCCATTTGCCCTGGCCCGCATAGGCGAGCGCGCGCCAGAGCGGCGCGTCGTGCTGATTGCCGATTGCCGGGTTGGCGAGATCTTTGAGGGCATCGTCCGGCCGGTTCATCATCACTTCGGCGACGGCGCGCAGCACGTTGGCGGACAAGTCCTCTCCCGCCGCATGCTCGTCCGCCAGCGCCACGTCGAGCACGCCCTTGGCCTCGGGAAACATGTCGCGCGCGATATAGAAGCGCGCGAGATCGAGCCGCGGCGGCAACCGCTTGCGCGGCGGCGCGGCGGCGGCGGCGGCAATGAGTTTCGATTGCCGCTCGCTATAGGTCGCCTGCTGATCGAAACCCCAAAGCTGCGAATCGAACATCACCGGCCGCAGCGCGCTGCCGTGCAGCACGTTTTGCAGCGTGCTCGACAGCGTCAGGCCGCCGGGGCGGCTGATGACGACTTTGCTCGGGGCAAGCTCGACGGCAAGGTCATCGGCGAGCGGCTGCACCGCCACGCCCTGCGTCGAGGCGAGCGCGTGGAACTCGACGAAGTCCTGCTCGGCGACGAACCCGCGGCTCGGCGCAAAGCCGGTCACGATCAGCAAGTCGTCGCCGACTTCCGGATCGCGGATGCGATGAAGCTGGTGCGGCTCCTCGAACAGAACCGTCGCGCTGGCGCGATTGGAGGCGACGATGTTGCGGGCGATATCGAGCGCGTGGATCGGATCGGCGACGGTGTCGCCGATGGTCACGCTCCATCCCGGCTCTTCGGCCGCCGCGCTCAACAACTGCGGACGATCGAGCCGGATGCGCACGACGTCGGCGTCGTCGGCACGGGTGAACTCGGCGCCGCGAATGGTGCGGCTCGCTTCGCCCTGCAGCGCGGACAGGTCGATGGAGCATTTCGCATCGAACACGATCCAGAGCGTATCGGCGCGCTGGAAGACGGCAGCCGCGGTGCGCGTCGTGAACGGAAACGACAATTTCAAGTTGGCGCCCTGGCGGGACAGTTCAACGGTGACGGTGTCGTCGGCGTTCGCTCGGCGCGAGGACGGCGCGGCGGGCGCAGGCGCGCTCGCCGGTTGCTCGGCTTTTGCCGCCGCGGCGTCACGACCGGCCGCCGATACCGCCGGCGGAACGGCACTTTGGTTCGAGGACGCCGGTGCCGGCGGCGCAGGCGACGTCGCACCGGCAGTCGTCGGCTTCGCGGGATTAGGCGCCGCTAAATTCGGCGGCGGCGCGGGCGCTGCAGTCGCGGGGGCGGGCTGCGCCGGGTCGGACGCTGCGGGCGACGGCGCGGGTTTCACCTCCGGCGCCGCGGCAGGCGCCGGCGCCGCTTTTGCGGTTTCCGCCGGCGCTTGCGCAACGGTTGTCGCCGGCGCGGCGGGGTTCGGCCGGTCGGGCGCCGCGCCCTCGGGCGCTGCCGGCGCGGAAGCCGCGCTTTCGCGCACCACGTTCGGCGCGGCATTTCCGGCTGCGCTGCCGTGCTCTTCGGCCTTGCCGTCGGCGCCGACGACGTCGACGACATAGCTCTTGCCGTCGCGGAAGGTGCGCACGTCGACCTTGGTCAGGAAGCTGAAGCGCACCAAAGATGAGTCCTGTTCGACCTCGGCATTGATGGCGGCGACGCTCGCCGGCAAAGCCGCCTCGGCATCGGCGAGGTCGAACGGGATCGGCGCGTCGAAAGTCAGCGTCAGCCGCTCCTTGGCGCGATCCGCCGACACGCTGGTCTGGTCGGGAATATCGAATACGTAGCGTGTAAACGTCGGCTGGCTGGCGACGCGCACGCGCACCTGCGCGAGCTTCTTCTGCTGCTCGCGTTGGCGTTCGAGGCGCTCCAACCGTTCGACTTCCCGCGCCCGGCGCAGCAGTTCCTCGACCACGTCCGCCGGCAGGCCGGGCGGCGGCCCGCTCCAGGAGTCGGGCAACAGGTCGACGAAAAATTTATCGCCGGCGATCATGGAGTGGACCGTCACCTTGCGCGCGAGCGCAAGCCGCACCGCCCGGCCGTCGGGATCGCGTCGCGCCGCGCCGAAATAGTCCGGCGCCTGCATCGGGAGGCGGTCGACGGAAACCAGGACCGGCTTGGCGAAGCTGACGATCAGCACATTGCCGGCCGCGCGCGCGCCGACCTCGATGTCGTCGTCGACCTTGAAAACGAGTCTGGCGTAACCGGCGCTGACGTTGATATCGAGGTCGACTTTGATTGGATCGGCCCTCGATGTCGTCGGCGCGACGGACGCAGCGACAAACGAAGCAAGACCGAGCGCGGCCAAAAATTTCCGGATGGTGCAACTGCACGCCATGACTGAACTCGACCGACGCCACATCCGCGGCAACGCGACGGGCGCCGCACCCCGGAGCGAGCCTAGAATAGAGGTGCGCGTTTAACGGCAGCTTAACGGCTTTCGCAATGATTCCAGAAGGTTATGAGTGTCCGGGCCTGCGGTGCCACGCCTGCTCCGGCACCGGCTGCGACGCACCTGCGGCGGCAGGGTGCTGGACTTAAGCCCCGAAATGAGTGCATTGGGAGCCGAAGCGGACCGGATGAACGGTCCCATAGCTGGGAGGAAACACATGAAGCGCTTATTGGGCCTGACGATTTTAGCCGGCATGCTCGGTTGCGGAGCGGCCTCGGCTCAGGTTTCGGACGGGGTCGTCAAGCTCGGCGTGCTCAACGACATGTCGGGCCTTTATTCCGACGCTACCGGCAAGGGCAGCCTGCTGGGCGCGCAGATGGCGGTCGAGGATTTCGGCGGCAAGGTGCTCGGCGCGCCAATCGAGGTCATCTCCGCCGATCATCAGAACAAGCCCGACATCGGCGCCGCCATCGCGCGGCAATGGCTCGACGCCGAGCATGTCGACGCCATCGTCGACGTGCCCACGTCCTCGGTGGCGC
>Ga0187784_10002284_pt1 | contig 15364 bp, 11 predicted proteins | sample 1015_SJ02_MP15_2_FD_132964 | JGI IMG/M metagenome (GOLD analysis project Ga0187784, IMG submission 132964) | Tropical peat soil microbial communities from peatlands in Department of Meta, Colombia - 1015_SJ02_MP15_20_MG | ecosystem: Environmental > Terrestrial > Soil > Wetlands > Peat | place...
CAAGCACCGCGGAGATGGGCCAGCGGGCGCGCGCCATGCTTGAGTCGCAGTTTCAGCGCCAGCAGAGTCTCGCACGCTGGCGCGATTTGCTGGATCGGCTGGGCCAATCGCGGCCGCAATAGTAACTTTTTCAGTCGAACCGGCGACCTGCCAATGCCTCGGGCGTCTTTAGATTAGATTGATTGGTCTAAAAGTCTGACGTGATTGGTTTCGACCTTGGATCGATTGCTCTGGAGTGTACCGTTTGTCTGTTCGAGCGCAACCGCGGCGATGACACGTTCGGCTGAACCTTCATTGGCTTGCATTAGTTTGCATTAGAGGTGTGTTTCCCAGAGCATTTGCTGCGATTGCAGGACTCTGTTTGTGGCAGATGCTCGCATCTTTGACCGATACATCCAGTCCAGCAAAATGGTCTATGCCGCACTTTTCCTTTCGATACTTGAGGCCGGCCACGCGGACCTCGTTTCACCATCGGCCTCAAGCGCAGCACCCCAAATCTTCAGCTATCCACAAGACTGACGGCCGATGACCCCATCTTATGGACCCATTTCGACAGCTGCCACCCGGCATTTGTCGCAGCACGATTTAGTGTCCACGCCTATTTCGTCGGTCGCAATTTACTGCTTTGATTGGCATATTTGCCAGAATTCGCGCGGTTCCCGGAGCCCGAGGTGGAAGCCGCATTGCTCTTGCATCCCGACGTCAAGGAATGCGCCGTGATCGGCGTGCCGGACCAAGGCCGCGGCCAGATCGTCGAGGCGCATGTCGTGTTCCAAGAGGGCGTCTTGCGCGGCCGACACCGTCAATCGGCTGCAGGACCACGTCAAGGCGACGATCGCGCCATTCAAATATCCGCGCTCGGTGAAATTTACCGATGCGCTGCCGAAAACCCAGACCGGAAAGATCCAGCGCTTCCGCCTACGGCCGAGCGCATCATAAGCGAGGCAGGACCAATGACGACACACACCTTTCTGCATCCGCGCGGCTGGAAAAAGCCGCAAGGCTACGCCAATGGCATTCTCGCCGAAGGCCGTCTGATCTTCGTCGCCGGTCAAGTCGGCTGGAACGCCGAGCAGCGCTTCGACAGCCAGGATTTCGTCGCGCAAGTCCGCCAGGCGCTCAACAATATCGCCGCCATCGTTCACGAGGCCGGTGGCAAAGTCGAGCACATCACGCGCCTGACTTGGTTCGTCATCGACAAGAACGATTATCTGTCGCGCTTGAGCGAGCTCGGCGAAGCCTACCGCAGCGTCATGGGCAAGCACTTTCCGGCCATGACGCTGGTTCAAGTCGCAGCGCTGGTGGAAGACGGGGCCAAGGTCGAGATCGAAGCCACCGCCGTACTGCCGAATTAGACGTCGACAGCCTACCAGCACGTTCTCAAGTATTCCTCGACGCACGCGGCCGACGCCTTGCCACTAAATTATCGGCGCACTGCCCCTCACCATGGTTGGCCAAAGCGATCGCATCGCGCTACGACGACAAGTCGCTTCGCCGACGGGTGGTGAATGCCCAGGGATTGTCGGCAATGCGATTACGTGCGATCCATTGTCGGCGACCAACCGCTATTTCCCGACCTGGACGATTAATGTCGTTCGCCAATCCCCTGTTGAACAAACCGTCGCGTGAGCTGCCGCGGCGCGTGGTGGTGGTTGGGGCGGGCACCATCGGACCCGATATCGGCTACTACCTGAAAACGGCGATCCCCGATCTCACGCTACACATCCTCGACGTCGCGCAGGCGCCGCTCGACCGCGCGGTGGAGCGATTCCGAAGCTACGCGCGCAAAGGGCTCGAACGCGGCAAAATGAACGAGGCGCAAGCGAAAAAAGTTACCGAAAACCTCCACACTTCGCTCGACTATGTGGTCGCGCGCGACGCCGATTGGGTGCTGGAGGCGGCAACCGAGGACATCGCCCTGAAGCGCCGTATCTTCGCGCAACTTGAAGAGTTGGTGCGGCCCCAGATAATGATCACTTCGAATACGAGTTCCTTGCCGGCCGAGCGCCTGTTCTCCGAGTTGCGCCACAAGAACCGAGCGACTGTCACCCATTTCTTTGCGCCGGCGTGGCGCAATCCGATCGTCGAGGTCATTCGCTGGGCGGGTGCTGACCCGACGCTGGTTGACGACCTCAATTGGATCTTTTGCATGACCGGCAAGGTGCCGCTGGTTGCGGCCGACGTCTCCTGCTTCATGCTCGATCGCGTATTCGACAACTGGTGCAATGACGCTGCGTTGCTCTTGAACGAGGCCAGCGCCGCGGAAATCGACGCGACCGCGCTCGAATTCGTGCAGGCCGGGCCGTTCTTCGTTCTCAATCTCGCCAATGGTAACCCGATCATCATCGAGACTAATACGTTGCAGGCCAGCGAGGAAGGCGAGCACTATCGACCGGCACCGATCTTCAACTCGGTGCAGACTTGGCGGACGATCGCGCCCGGTAACAAGGTCGCGATAAAGCCGGAGATCGCAGCAAGCATACGCGAGCGAATGCTGGGCATCCTCGTTTCGCAGACCGTGGACATTCTCGACCGCAAAATTGGTGCGCCGGCCGATCTGGAGCTTGGCTGCCGGCTGGCGCTGGGCTTCAAAGCCGGACCGCTCGACATTATGCGGCGGATCGGCGATGCCGAGGTCAAGCGCATCAACGCTCGGATCCGGCGCGAACGGCCGGGATTGCCGGAACCACGCCGACCACTCGGCGACTACCAGAACTTCTTCCGCCATGTCCTGCTCGACGATGTCAATGATGTCAAATTGATCACCATCCGCCGCCCCGATGTGCTCAATGCGCTTAATGACGAAGTAACGGACGAAATACTAGCGGCGATCCGCCAATTCGAGGGTGACGACGCCGTGCGTGGCTTTGTGTTGACCGGCTACGGCCTGCGCGCTTTTTCGGCCGGCGCCGACATCGGCCGGTTTCCTGGCGTGCTCGGCAACGCCGAAGCGGCCGCTCAGTACGCCCGCGACTGCGCCCGACTGCTCGTTTACATCGACGCTATGAGCAAGCCGATGGTCGCCGCCTTGAATGGCATGGCGCTTGGCGGTGGCCTGGAGATTGCGCTGCGCTGCCACGGCATCGTTGCCATGCGCGGGGCGTCGCTGCAAATGCCGGAGATCATGCTCGGCATCGTGCCAGGGCTAGGCGGCCTGGTGGTTCCCTATCGGCGGTGGCCACGTGCCGCGGCGGCGTTTCACGACATGATGCGGCGGGCAACGCCAATGTCGGCGCCGACCGCGCACGAAATTGGCATCGTCGACACCCTTGTTGACGACTATGCCGGGCTGGTCGCCGCGGCAGTAGGGCGCGTGTATGCACTCGCCGACCGACCGGCTCGCCGGTACGATGGTGCTGTCCATATCGAGCCGCCGGCCCCGATCGATCCGGTGGCGGCAACCGGTGAGCGGCTCAGCGCCGCGGCGATCAAGATTCTCGACGCCGCCATTTTGCAAGCGGCCGCGGCCACGACCTTCGCCGCCGCTCTCGAGATCGGCTATCGTGCATTCGGGGCGAGTGCCTGTATTGCCGCCGCGCGCGAGGGCATCGAGGCCTTCCTGCAGCGTCGGCCGGCCGATTTCAGCAAGACTGGTTAGCGTGCCCGGCGGGCGGTCAATCCAGCTAATTGGTCGCAGCCACCAGTCCGAGATAGGTTTCGACCACGCGCGGATTGGAGGCGAGTTCCGTTGCCGGGCCCTCAAGCACGAACTCGCCCATTTCCAGTACGTAGCCGTAGTCCGCGATCTGGAGCGCTGCCCGTGCATTCTGCTCGACCAGGAGGATCGATACGCCGGTGTGCTTAAGGCCGGCGATCACGTGCAGGATGTCGCGCGTGATGCGTGGCGCCAGGCCGAGGCTGGGCTCGTCGAGCATCAGCAGCTTCGGGCGCGCCATCAGGGCACGGCCGAGGGCTAGCATCTGACGCTCGCCGCCAGACAGCGTGCCGGCACGCTGCGCGTGGCGCTCGCGCAGCCGTGGAAAGCGTGCGTAGACCGCCGCCAGATCGTCGTCTACCGTGCGGTCGCGCCGCGCCCGGGAAAAAGCACCGAGCCGAAGATTATCCTCGACCGGCAAGTCGCCGAACAGCTCGCGCTGCTCGGGGACAAGACACATGCCGCGCCGCACGCGCTCCTCAACCGAAAGAGTGGCGACATCCTCGCCAGCGTAGCGAACGCTACCGCGTGCCGGAAGTAACCCCATTACGGCCGCCAGCAGCGTGGTCTTGCCCGCGCCGTTCGGGCCGATTACGGTCACGATCCGACCTTGCCCGACATCGAGTCGAGCATCGCGCAATACGGCCACGTTGCCGTGGCCCACCATCAGGCCGCGCACCTCAAGCGCGTTCATGCCACGCTTCCAAGATACGCCTCAACTACGACCGGATTGATCCGAATCTCTCGCGGCGAGCCCTCTGCAAGCTTTTCGCCAAAGTTCATCACTACGATTCGGTCGACCAACCCCATGACAAATTCCATGTCGTGCTCGACGAGGAGAATGCTGACCCCGCGCTGGCGCAGCGTTCGCAAGAGCTCGGCCAAGGCCTGCTTTTCCCGGTAGCGCTGCCCGGCCGCCGGCTCGTCAAGTAACAGCAGCAGCGGATCAGCGCACAGCGCCCGCGCGATCTCGACCATGCGCTGCGAGCCGAGCGGTAGCGTACCAGCGGCGTCGAACAGGCGCTCGCCAAGGCCGACCGATTCGAGCTGGTCGGCCGCCTCGCGCCGCAACCGTGCCTCCTCGGCCCGGTCAAGCCGCAGGCTCGCCGACCAAAATCCTCCGTGACCGCGCAGATAGGCGCCGATGGCTGCGTTTTCCAGCGCGTTCATCGATTGCAAAAGGTGGACGTGCTGGTAGGTACGGGCGAGACCGCAGCGGGCGATCGCTCGCCCGGAGCGATCATCGATCCGCTCGCCGCGGAAGTGGATTTCGCCGTTGTCGGCGGCGAGCACGCCGGTCATCAGGTTGAATACGGTGCTCTTGCCGGCGCCGTTCGGACCAATCAGGCCGAGAATTTCGCCGGCCCGCATCTCGAACGACAAATCTTTCACCGCTGCCAGCGCGCCGAAGCTCTTGCTCACGGCCTTGAGCTGCAATAGGGGCTTGCCGGCCAGTGGTTGGACGCGCCGCGGCAGTGGCGGTGCCGGTGGCGGCGGTCGCTGCGTGTCGGCTGGTATGAAGCGGGCGAAATATGGAGCGAGGCCGTCGCGCGTGCGGTGCAGCATGGCGATGACCAGCAGGCCGAAGACCACGATTTCGAAATTGCCGCTCTGTGCCATGACCTTGGGCAGCACATCCTTCAGCCACTGTGTAAGCAGCGTGAGCAGCGTGGCGCCGATCACCGCGCCCCAAAGCTCGGTCGAGCCGCCGATCACCGCCATGAACTGGTAGTCGATGCTGCTGTTCACGCTGAACGGATGCGGGCTAACGAAGCGCAGGAAATGCGCATAGAGCCATCCGGAAATGGCGGCGAGCAGCGCCGCATAGACAAAAATGATGGTCTTGAGCCGCGCGGTGTCGACGCCAAAATTCTCTGCCATCATGCTGCGGCCGCGCAGCGCGCGGATGGCGCGACCGCAGCGCGAGTCGAGCAGATTTCGCATGGCCAATAACGCCAGCAGCGCGATCGTCCAGATCAGGTAATAGAAGGCGCGGTTGTCGCCGAACGTCCAGCCGAGGAGTGTCAGCGGCGGAATCTCGGCGATACCGGAATATTTGCCGAGCACGTCGAGATTGCCGAAGACGAAATAAATGGCGATCCCCCAAGCGATGGTGCCGAGCGGAAGGTAATGCCCGGACAGCCGCAACGTGATGAAGCCGAGAAATAACGATACGACGAAGGTCAGCGCCAACCCCGCTGGCAGCGTCAGCCATGGCGATACGCCGTAGTGCGTCGTGAGCACCGCGGTCGTGTAGGCGCCCAGTCCGACGAATGCCGCCTGGCCAAAGGAGATAAGGCCGCCGATGCCGGTGAGCAGTACCAGGCCAAGTGTGACAATGCTGGCGAGGCCGATGTAGTTCAACAGCGTGACGTGAAATTCAGGCAGAACCAGCGGCGCTACTGTGAGCAGCATAAGCGACGCAATCACCAGCGCACGCCGCATCATGATTCGTCTTCCTCCTCAACGCGGCGCGTCGCCAGCGAGCGCCATAGCAGCACGGGAATGATCAGGGTGAAGACGATCGATTCCTTGAACGCGCTGGCCCAGAATGACGAATAAGATTCGAGCAAGCTGACGGCGAGCGAACCGACGGCGGCAAGCGGATAGCTGGTCATGCCACCGATGATCGCGCCGATAAATCCCTTCAGGCTGATTAAGAAACCGGTGTCGTAATAAATGGTGGTGATTGGCGAGACGAGAATGCCGGACACTGCACCGATCAAGGCGGCGAGCGCAAAACTGAAACGGCCGGAGAAATCCGAGGAAATGCCGACCAGCCGCGCGCCAACGCGATTGATGGCGGTGGCGCGCAGCGCCTTGCCGTAGGTGGTGCGGCCGAACATCAGCGCGAGCAATACGATCAGAACCAGCGTGGTGACGATCACGCCGATGCTCTGGCCGCTGACGGTGAGAATGCCGACTTGGAACTGCAGACCGGGGAACATGCGCGCGCGCATGCCCTCGCCACCGAAGAACGCAAGGCCGAGCCCGGTGAGCACGTAGTGCACCGCCACGGCGATGATCAACAGCACCAGCACCGAGGCGTTGGCGAGCGGCTGGAACGCCAGGCGGTACAGCATCGGCCCGAGCGGCGTCACGATCGCCAGCGTGACCAAGAGCTGCAGCACGAGATCGTCAGGGCGCGACGCTGACCAGCGGGCGGCAGCGGCGACCGCCAGCGGCAACGCGACATTGGCGAGCGCGCTCGCCGCCAGCGATTGCAAGGACTTCTTGCGCAGCGCCGCGACGCCGTCGAGCGCGGTCACCAGGATGCCGCCGCCGATCAGCACGTAGACGGTGCCGGGCACCTTGCCGGATTGCAGCGTGGCCAGCGACAGCGCGGCATAGGAGATGAATTCGCCCTGCGGCACGAAGATGACGCGGGTGACGGTGAAGACAACGACGAGCGCCAGGGCGATCAGCGCGTAGATCGCCCCGTTGGTCACCGCGTCCTGCGCCAGCCACAGCGCGATCGCGAGAGTCATCGGCTGATCCGCGGAAAAGGAAAGGAACGGACCCGCTCCCTTCCTTCGCTCGATGCCGGCCTATTTCAACAGCCGCCACTGGCCGTTTTCGACGCTCACCAGCACGCGCGCGCGCTGATCGACGCCGGTGTGGTCGGTCGGGCTCATATTGTAAACGGCATGCGTGCCGACGACGTTCTTGACGTTCTCCAGCGCGGCCCGTAGCGCCGGGCGGAATTCCGGCGTCCCCGGTTTCGCGGTCTTGGCGGCGACCGCAACCGCAGCGTTCAGCAACAGGAAGCCGTCGTAGCTGTACCCGGAAAAGGCGTTGCGGGTGCCAGCGCCGAACTTTGCCTCGTAACGCCTGTCGAAATCCAAGGCGACCTTCTTGATCGGATTGTCGTCGGAAAGATCCTCGGCAACGATCAGCGGACCGGTCGGCGCGATGGCGCCCTCGACGGCCTTGCCGCCGACCTGGATGAACTCGCGGTTCACCGTGCCGTGGTTGTGGTAGATTTGTTTTTTGTAGCCGCGCTCGACCAGGCCGATGTGAGGCAACGCGCCGCCGGTGCCCGATCCTCCGATCACGACCGCGTCGGGGTCACTCGCCATCACCTTGAGCACCTGACCGGTGACGCTGGTGTCGGCGCGCGCATAACGCTCTTCGCTCACGATCTGGATGCCGGCCGGCCCCGCCAGCGACTTCACCGCGTTGAGGACGAGATCACCCCAGGAGTCGGAGAAGCCGATATAGCCGACCGTTTTCACGCCATGCGCCTTCATGTGGTCAACCACCGCGCTCATCATCAGCGTGGTCGGCTGCGGCACCACGAACGTCCATTCGAGCTTGTCCGGCGGCAAGGCGACCGGCGAAAGCGCCACCAACGGCGTCCTCAGCTCGTTGGCGATCAGCGCAAGCTGGGTCGTCGAGGGCACCGCCACCGAGCCCATGAAGGCGTCCACCTTGTCCTGGACGATCAGCTCGCGCCCGTTCTTGGCCGCTTCGCTGGCGTCGGTCTTGTCTTCGAGAATGATGAACTTGATCGGAAAGCCGCCGATCGCGTTCGGCATCAGATCGAAGGCGTTTCGGTAATTTATGCCGAGCGAGGCGCCGGGGCCGGTCGTACCCATAGTAAGACCGATGGTCACTTCCTGCGCTGCTGCGGCCCCCGCAAAGCCGGCCGTCAGCAACAGCGCCAACAACAGCTTTTGACGCATGTCGTTTCTCCTTGTGCTGAACTTTCCCTCACTTCCACCGCACCGCCGTGACCAAGTCCGGTCACGCCGCGTAGACTCAAGCCACCACTCCATCCCCTGTCATGGTTGCGATATCGCGCGCGCTATAGCCTGCTTGCGCAAGCACCCGTCGTGTGTCCGCTCCATACTTTGGCGGGAAGCACAGTTCCACCGCAGTGGCTGCGACGTCGACGGGCATCGGCTGCATACGAACAATCTTGCCGTTCGGCATCACCGTACGCGTGAGCTTGGCATGAAGCTGCGGCAGCGCGCTGACTTGGCGGATATCGAAGATACGTGTTGAAGGGACCTTGGCCGCGCGCAAGTCAGCAAGGATCTCGTCGGCGCTATGACGGCTGGTCACCGTCGCCATGTCGCGATGGATCGCTTCGCGCTCCTTGTGTCGGCCCTCGTTGGTCACCCGCACGTCGTTGGCGATTGGTGAAAATTTCGGCACTGCGGTCAGGCGCCGCCACTGCACATCGCTGCCAATCGCCAAGTAGACAAAGCCATCTTTGGTCGGATAGACGTTGGTTGGAATGAACTTCCGGTGCTCGTTGCCGGCGCGCGTTATCTCGTTCGGCTCGCAATCGAAATCGATCAACGGCAGTACAGTGATCAGCCATGATGCGGCCGCCTGCAGCATGGAGACGTTGATCTCTTTGCCGCGCCCGGTCTCGTTGCGCTCGAGCAGCGCCAGCATGACATTGGCGTAGACCTCGTCACCGGCTTTGAGGTCGATCACCGGAATCCCCATCTGGGTGGGCGAACCTTTCGGATCGCCGGTGACCTCCATGTAACCGCACATCGCCTGAATTACAGGGTCATAACCGGCGACATCAGGATAGTCCGGCCCCATCGCAGAGATACCGGCCCAGATCAGGTCCGGCTTCACGGCCGATAACGTTGGATAGTCGATGCCGAGCGAGGTGTAACGCGACGGCACGGTGTTGCAGCAGAACACGTCGACATTGAGCGCTGTGATCAGCCGTCGCAGAATCTCCTGTCCACGCGGAAGCTTCACGTTGAGCGCGATCGTCTCCTTGCCGACATTGGGAGCAATGAAATAGCTGCGCCGGTCGTCATCCGCCACTCGGCTGCCGATGTAGCGGTTTGGGTCGCCAGGCAGGCCCCCGTCTGCTTTCGTGGCTTCGATGCGAATGACGCGCCAGCCGAGTTGGGCGAAGCGCAGCGTCGCCGACGGCAGCGATAGCGCCTGCTCCAAGCTAAGAACGGTGCGCGGTGTCATGCGGTGGCGATCCAGGTCGGTGGCTGCGCATTGGAGTGCAGCGCGCGGTAGACGTTCTCTGGCGTGAACGGCAGCGCGGTGATGCGCACGCCGGTCGCGTCATAGATGGCGTTAGCGACGGCTGCGGCGACGCAGATGGCCGGCGCTTCGCCGACGCCCTTGGCGCCTTGTGGTCCTTCGCCGTCCATCGTCTCGATGAAGGTGACATCGATTTCGGGGATTTCGGGCGCGGTCACAAGCTTGTAATCGCGGAAATTCGGATTGCGAATGACGCCGTTCTCGACGATCAGATTTTCGGTTAACGCATAGCCCTGACCCATGACGACACCACCCTCGACCTGCCCTTCGATGCCGAGGCGATTGATCACGCGGCCAACGTCGTGCGCTCCAGTAACTTTCAACAACTTCACGATCCCAGTGTCGGTATCGACCTCGACCTCGATGACTTGCGTGCCCCATGCGTAGGCGGCAGACACATCGCCGCGGAATTCCCTGTCCTGCTTTTGGCTCGGCGGCTCGTAGTAGAACGTCGTCATCACTAGCTCGGCCTTGTCAGAAAAATGCAGCGAGCGGATCAGTTTGCCGAGTTCGATTAGCTTCTTGCCGCTGGCCTTGTCGATCACGCAGTTGTCGCGCAGATCGAGCGTTTCCACCGACTGCTGGAATTTTGCCGCAGCAGCGGTGAGTATTTTCTCTTTCGCCTTGCGGGCCGCCCCAAGCGCCGAGTTGCCGGCAATGAATGTCGTGCGCGAGGCATGTACGCCGACGTCCCAGGGCTTGATGTCGGTGTCGTTGTTGACGACCGACACCGCCGAGAGTGGGAGGCCCAGTTCCTCGCATGCAAGCTGCGCGAGCACCGTTTCCGAACCCTGGCCGATCTCGGAAGCACCAGTGATTAATGTTACGTGCGCAAAATCGTCGATTTTGATGATGGTGCCGCAGCCGTCAGAGGGATAGATCTTGGCACCGCCGCCGACATGTAGCATCGAGGCCATGCCGACACCGCGTTTAATCGGGTTGCCGTCGTTCCATCGGGCGCGTGCCGCACGCGACTTCGCCTGATAGCCGCTGCGAGAAGCCGCCGTAAGCAGGCAGTCCTTGAAGCCGCAAGTTTTGAAGTGCATGCCCTGCGGCGTGATCTCGCCGGGGTCTTGGGCGTTGATCAGCCGAAACTCAAGCGGGTCCATGCCAATTGCTTCAGCGAGCTTATCCATGTGTGCTTCGACGGCAAAGGTCGCCTGCAGATTGCCGTAGCCGCGGAAGGAGCCGGCGTAGGGATTGTTGGTATAAATGGCGCGCGTGCGGTAACTGCAGTTCGGCACACGGTAGAGCGATGAGATCGTTTGCATCATCACAAACGGTGTCGTCGCGCCCCAGGAGGTGTAGGCGCCGTTGTCGTGCACGGTCTCGACGTCGCGGAAGGTGAGTTTGCCGTCCCCGCTGCAGCCGGACCGCATCTTTAGCAGTACGGGCTGGCGCGTCGGCGAAGCAATAAACTCCTCCTCGCGCGTAAAGATCAGCTTGATTGGCCGCCGCGTGATCTTAGCCAAGTAGATGGCGATTGGCTCGAACGGATAGATATCGAGTTTGGAGCCAAAGCCACCGCCGATCGGCGGCTGGATGATGCGGATGCGGCCAGGGTCCATGCCGATGAGCTCGGCGAACTCGCGTTTGTGCAGGAATGGCACCTGGGTATTCGAGTAGAGCAGCAAATTTTCGCTGGCATCGAAATCGGCGATGACACCTGACACGCCCATGCAGCAATGCGTGACATAATGGAGACGAAAGACATCCTCGACAATCGCCTCGGATTCGGCCTCGCCCCTGGCGACCTCGCCCTGGCCATAAGTGAAAGTCATGGCAACGTTGTCCGGCGAGGCCTTATGCATCACTTGCGGCTTTCCATCCGGGCCGGGAGCTATCAGATCTTCGCCGTGCAACAATGTGGCACCGGGCTTGAGCGACTCCTCTGCCGTGACCACGATCGGCAGCGGCTCGTAGGCGACCTTGATCAATTTCAGCGCAGCGCTGGCGATCTCTTCGGTCTCGGCCGCCACCGCGGCGATCTCGTCGCGCGGGCTGCGTACCCGATCGGCCTTGAGCGGCAGGTGGTCTTTGGCGACTCCGATCGGCCGCTGCCAGGGCACATCGGCAGCAGTGATGACGGCGTGGACGCCGGGCAGCGCGCGCGCGGCGCTGGTGTCGATCGAGACGATCCTAGCATGCACCTCGCCCGAGCGCAGTATCTTGGCATGCAATTGGCCGGGCAGATCGATGTCGTGGACATAACGGGTCTTCCCGCTGGCCTTTTCCGGCGCATCCATCTTTGGGATTCGCTTGCCGATCAGCGAGCCGCCGGATTCCGGTTGCTTTACGGTGCCGATCGGAGAGTCTGCAGATGCCGCTTGCTCCGGACCTCGCATGTCAAACCTCCCGTCAATTCGTTATTACTGCGCAAGCCGAAGTAGAGGCGCGTTCCGCATTGTTTGTTGAAAGGCCGAGATCGGACTTTGTCGGGACGAGCGGATGATCGCAGCGCAGTATTTGTAATTCATGTTTGCGTGCTTTCGGTCGATGCGGCGCTCGCAGCGCCAATTGCCTCGATGATCTTTTTGTAGCCCGTGCAGCGGCATAAATTGCCTTCAATGCCACGGCGAATTTCTTCCGGCGTCGGGTGTGGTGTTTTCTCCAACAAGTGCCGGGCCTGCATAATGATGCCGGGCGTACAGAAGCCGCACTGTACCGCGCCGTAGGCAACAAAACTCTTCTTGAGCGCCTCGGTGCGCGGATCGGAGGCGAGCCCTTCGATGGTAACAATCTCGCGCCCGTCGCAATCGGCGGCGAACATCAGGCAGGAGTTGATCGACAGGCTGTCAACATTGATGGTGCACGCGCCGCATTCGCCCTCGCCGCAGCCGTATTTGGAGCCAGTGAGGTGCAACTCGTCACGCAGCATCTCTAGCGCGCTCATGCCGGGCTGAACCTCGGCCCGCACGTCGATCCCATTGAGTTTGAAAGCAATATCAATTGTTGCCGACATGATTGAGCATCCTTCGCAACACGTTGCGCACGAGCTCGCGCCGGTACCACTCCGAGGCGCGAATATCCGAGATTGGGTGAATGTCGGTGTCGGCCGCGGCCAGCGCAAGTTCAATTGCCGTCGGCAGCGGCTTTCCCTCGAGCGCTGCTTCGGTCTTTGGCGCGCGGATCGGCGTCGGCGCCACGGCGCCGAATGCAATGCGCACGTCGCGCAGTCGGTCGCCATCGCGCACCGCACCGAGGCCGATAGCGATTGCGGCAATATCGAGCGCCGGCCGGGTGCCAAACTTGTAGAACTCGCTGACAAAGCCGTCCGGCGGCAGCGGCACTTCGACCGCGGTCAGTAACTCGGTCGGTTGCCGCCGCGTGCGGCCCGGCCCCACAAAGAAATCGGCAAGCGGTAGCACGCGCGTCGTCACGGCGCCGTTGCCTTCGCTCGCCAGCACTACGCGCGCATTGAACACAAGCAGTGGCACCAGAGTATCGCCCGCCGGCGAAGCGTTGCAGATATTGCCGCCGATGGTAGCGGCGTTACGCAGCTGATTGCTGGCGAAATGATCGGCGGCCTGCCACAATGCGTTGAACCGCGTCTTCACCATTGTGCTATCGAGCAGTTCGGTCATCGTGGTCAGCGCGCCGAAACGCACACAGCCGTCGCCCTCGCCGATCCCGCTCAGCTCGGGAATGCGCCGGATGTTCATCAGCACCGGCTGGAAGCGGGCGCGGCCGGTCTTGCTCTGCGGCATCAGGTCGGTGCTGCCGGCGAGAATGGTTACGTTGCCGCCGCGCAGCAGCGCCACTGCCTCGGCAAGCGAGCGCGGCGCCGCATAGCTCTTGACCGCCACGATGGTCTCTCCCGGCGCGGCGGACGACGACAGTTCTGCCGTTTTAACCTGCACATCCACCTTACGCTCCATACAGCTGGGCTGCGGCTCCGGCTGAAATAACTCCGTCGCGCACTTCTTCCTGGAGCTTGGCGCGGCTGCGCAGCTTCGGATCGCCGTAACCGCCGCCGCCGCCCGCCTGCTGACGGTAAATGGTGCCGCGCGGTACGCCGGTTATCAGGTCCTTGTTTCGGGGCGTCACTGTCTTGCCGTCCGGATAGGTCAGACGGATGCAATTGAGCGTGCCGTCGCCGCCGCCGAATAGACCAAAGGCAGGCTCGAAATCACCGTCGCCGAAGATCACCACTTGGGTATCGTCGGAACCGATCTCGAAGATGGTCTCGACGCCGAGCCCGCCTCGCCACTGGCCGGGGCCGGCCGAATCGGTGAGGTATTCGTGGCGGATCAGCCGGTGTGGGGTCTGCTGCTCGAACATCTCGTAGTCCTGGTCAAGCACCCCACCAGAGGCATCGATCATGCCAATATGATCGTAACCGTCGGTGCCGCGCATCGCGCCCGATCCGCCCTTCAACCCCATGAAGCCGATGTCGACGTATTTTTCCTTCTTCTGAGGGTCGAGTCCCGTTGTCAGCGAGCACAGCAAATTGTTCCAGCCAGCGGTAACGCGCTCCGGCATGACCGGCGCCAGGGCCCGCTGAATTGCTTCCGCGTTGGGCGGACACAGGTGGTTACCGAATGTCGTCGCCTTGGGATAGGCGGCGTTGAGAATACTTCCTTGCGGGATCACAATCTCGATCGGCGCCACCATCCCTTCATTGTGCGGAATATCCGGATCAACCATCTGCAGCAGTGTCAGGATGGTCGCCGAGGCGCTGGAAGTAAAGGTGCCATTGACGAAGCCGTTGGTCTGTGGGTCGGTATTGGAATAATCGAACTTGATGCGCTTGCCGTCGACGGTGATGGTTACGCGGATAGTGAAGATCGATCCGTCGTGCCGGCCGTCGTAATAGACGCGGCCCTCTCCTTGATAGGTGCCGTCGGGGATGGCGGCGATCTCGTTCTCCATCATCCGCTGTGTCGCCTCGAACAGCGCCTGCTTGTGGGCCTCGAAACTAGCAACACCGTACTTCGCCAGCAGCGACAGCATGCGCCGCTCGCCGACGTGGCAGGAACCTATTTCCGCCTTCATATCGTGCTGGACGATATCGAAGCGGATATTGGCGAAGATCAGATCCCAGACGTCCTTGCGCAGCTTGCCGCGGTCGTAGATTTTCACCGGCGGAATGCGCAGCGCTTCCTGCCACACCTCGACGGCGGTAGGATTGTAGCCGCCGGCAACTGCACCGCCGATATCCGCTTGGTGGCCCTTGACCGCCGTCCAAGCCACCAGTTCTTCCTCGAAGAAGATCGGCTTATAGACTGCGACATCGTTGTTCTGATTGCCGAACGAGAATACGTCGTTGTGGAAGATCACATCGCCGGGGTGGATGTCGTCGCCGAAATAGCTGCGAATGTACTTGCACACCGGGGCCAGCGAGAAGGCGAGGATCGGCAGATTTTCCGTCTGCTCGAGCATGCGGCCCTCGGCATCGTATAGACCGGTAACATAGTCCTTCGCTTCGCATAGGATCGGCGAACGCGTTGTTTGTTGCATCGAAATCGACATTTCGTCGGTAATGGAGCGGAACGTGCGGGCGTAGACCGATAGCAGGATCGGATCGATTGTCATGCCGGCACCTGTTCACGTGCGATGCAGGCCTGCACCAGATCGTCGCGGCCCTTGCGGTACAGCAGCAGCGAGCGATGACCCTCCATCCGGCAGTCGAAGCTGGCAGACACGAACACCGCGGTGGTCACCGTCTCGATCACGGCC
>Ga0187784_10002285_pt1 | contig 15359 bp, 13 predicted proteins | sample 1015_SJ02_MP15_2_FD_132964 | JGI IMG/M metagenome (GOLD analysis project Ga0187784, IMG submission 132964) | Tropical peat soil microbial communities from peatlands in Department of Meta, Colombia - 1015_SJ02_MP15_20_MG | ecosystem: Environmental > Terrestrial > Soil > Wetlands > Peat | place...
ACGAGCCGAGTAGGCGTGGATATGCCCGCTTAGGACCGCGGCAGGCCTCCTATCTCTTAGGAGCTCCCAAAGGTGGTCCCTGGCATGCCGGGGGGGCAGGCCCCAGTGCCTAGTGGGGGAGCTCCCGTCCGGCAGGTGTAGCGGCTGATGGCACAGGAGCACCCAGGGGGCTCCCAGGTCCTGTAACTGGCTGAGCAACCATTCTTCCTGCTCGAGCTCTTCAGGCAAACCAGAACCGAGCAGCTGGCCGTTGACCCCGACGAGCACGGTGGCGGCGTGGGAGTAGACGAAGCGGTCGCTTCCCCAACGTCGCCTGAACGCCGCCACCAGCTCCGAGCTCACAAGGGCGCCCCTCCATTCCGGAGCGATCTCCGGGTGGACGTCGTTCTCGCCCACGTCGTGGTTGCCGGGTATGACCAAGAGGGGCACGCCGAGGACTTTCTCCAGCGTCCGGCCCCAGGTGTGAGCAGTTTCGGCCTGCGCCTCGGAAGTTGGGTCCACCTCGGCCAAGTCGCCGGTCACTACCACCAGGTCAGCCGACAAACGCGCCAGCTCTGCAGCGAGGACGGCAGCTCGGGCCCCGGGGTCGACGTCCGAGGTCGTGGAAATGTGAACGTCGCTCAACTGGACCACTCGTAACGACACCTTTTCTTGCCCCCGTGTATGGCGCATCGAGCCACCAGGGTATTCTCCGGCCAAGTGCCCGCGGTTATCGTTCACGCCTCGCCAGTCTGCCTTCGGGAGTTGAACGCCCGGTTACAACCCGGTGCCGAGCCAGGCCTGCCGGGGTGAATTAATGCGAGGTGGCAAGGCCGCTCCCAAATGGTGAGGTCCCCCGGAGCACGGAGGGCGCCACTCCAGGGAGGCAAGATGTGGGAGTGCTGAAGGCAGAACTTGCACACCGAGTGCAGGCTGCGTGCTACTTGGAGGGTGACTTCCTCCTCCGCTCAGGCCAGCGCGCCAGCTTCTACTTCGACAAGTACCTCTTCGAGGCCGACCCGGAGCTCCTCACGGCTGTCGCTGAGCAGATGGCAAGCTTGGTCCCCGCGGGTACGCAAGTGCTCGCGGGCCTCGAACTGGGAGGAGTGCCACTTGCCACCGCCCTGTCACTGCGCACCGGCCTCCCCCAGGCGCTCGTGCGTAAGCAAGCCAAGAGCTATGGCACCGCCAAACTGGCCGAGGGGGCAGAAGTCTCGGGCCGGCATGTGCTCGTGGTCGAGGACGTGATCACTACCGGCGGGCAGGTGGTGGCGTCTACCCAGGAGCTCAGGGCCCGGGGAGCTGTGGTCAGTTCCGTCCTGTGCGCGATTGACCGCCGGATCCCGGAGAGCACCGTCAAAGACCTCGCTTGGGCTGGGGACAAGTTGTCTGAAGCCGGGCTCGCAGTGCTGGCTTTGTTCCGGTTGGAGGACCTAGTGGGCCGTGCCGAAAGCGGGACCTGAGCAACTTCTCCCGGTTTAGGACATTCGGCCGGTAGCGTCTAGCCAACGTCGCCCCAAACAGGAGGACCCCATGTTCCATCGCAGAACGCTTGGTGCCCTTTGCGCCCTCACGCTGGCCGTAGCCTTGCCCGGCTCGGTGGCTGCCGCGGCGGCCTCGCCAGCGTCTAGAGCCCCCTCAGCTGCGTCCCAGGAGGCAACGTCGCTCCCGACGATAGTGATCGGGTCGGAGAACTTCACCGAAGAGACCATACTTGGAAACCTCTACAACGACGTCCTTCAACATGCCGGGTTCAAGACCCAGCTTCGCTCTGGCCTCGGAGGGCGGCCCATTGTTGACAAGGCTCTCGCGGACAAGGCGATCGACTTGTTCCCCGACTATGCCGGCAGCTTGCTCGTGTACTTGCAGCCGAACGCCGGCGCCCAGGCGACCCAGCTGTCAACCGACCTGCCCGCCCTGAAGAAGGCTCTCTCAAGCCAGGGCGCCACTGTGCTCGACCCTGCCCCGGCCATAGACACCAATACCTTCGCCGTCACCAAGGCGACGGCGTCGAAGTACAAGCTCACAACCCTGTCGAGCCTCGCAACCGTGGCGCCCAAGTTCGTCTTCGGCGCCCCGGCCGAGTGCCCGACCTACTACTACTGCCTGCCCGGTCTGGAGAAGGTCTACGGGCTGCATTTCAAGAGCTTCCTCCCTATCGGCGAATCGGGGCCGGCGGCGGCTGCGTACCTTAAGAACAACCGGGTGCAGGTGGCTGAGTTCTTCTCGAGCGATGGCACCATCCTCACCAACGGCTTTATCGCGCTCACTGACAACAAGCACCTCGAGCCCGCCGATTACATAATCCCTGTCATCCGTCAAGAGTTCGACACACCCGCAGTCGCCGCCGCTCTCAATGGGATGTCGGCGAAGCTGACAACAGACGTGCTTTCCCAGCTCAACATCGACGTGAACGTCGACCATGACGACCCGGCCACGGTGGCCTCTCAGTGGCTGAAGACCCAAGGGCTGGTCTAAGTCTCTAAAAGGCTGACGGTCTTTCAAACCGGCCGCAGGATTGGGCCGTGACGCTGGATGTTCCTAGGCGTTACGGCCCACGCGGCGACGAGGAAGACCAAATCGACCACTAGAGCGAGGGCGGCAACCAGCGCTGCGCCGGCAAACGTCTCGACTCCATTGTTTGTATCGAGGCCGGCGAAGATGTCAAAGCCGAGGTCGATCACGCCTACGTAGGCACCGAGTGTCGCGGTGGCCACGACCTCGACGGCGGCAGTGCGGACACCTGCCACTACGAGGGGAAGGGCGAGTGGGAGTTCGACGCGACGGACTAGTTGGGCCGTAGTCATGCCCATGCCCATCGCGGCGGAGCGGACGTCGTCGTCGACGCCCCGCACCCCCGTGTACGTGTTGGTCAGTATGGGCGGGACGGCGAGGGCAAACATCGTGATCGCAGTGGCCACGAAGCCGCCCTGCTGAAGGCGCACAATGGCCGGTTGGATCGCTATCAGCACGACGAGAGAAAACGAAGGGATGGCCCGCGCCGCATTGGCACTGTTGACGGCCAGGAAACCTCCCCGGCGAGTGTGGCTCAGGAAAGTGCCAAGGGCGACGCCGACCAACGCGGCGGCAACGATTGCGATGGCAGAAACCTCGACCTGGGTGACAAGTTGCGTTAAGAAACCGTCCGGGCCGCTCCAGTTGGCCCCGCTTGTCAAGAAGTCGCCAACTTTGGAGAGGAAGTTCACTTCGCGCCCGCTGTTCTCCCCGGTTGCCAGCGGAGCGAGACCTTCCCCAACCCAACGATCAACGCGTCTGCAACAGCGGCCAGGGCGACAGACAAGGCCAGGCCGACGACGATGGGTGTATTGAAGTTCTCGTTCGAGCCGTCGATGATCAACCTTCCGAGCCCGCCCTGGCCGATGAAAGCAGTCACGTTGACCAGCCCGATGGTTGTGACGGTGGCTACTCGGAGCCCAGCCAATATCGACGGTAAGGCCAGCGGCAGCTGGACTTTGACCATTTTCTGTACCGCGGTGTAACCCATGCCACGGGCCACCTCGAGAGCGTCAGCGGGCACCGAAATGAGCCCCGCCACCACGTTCCGCACCAGCACCAAGAGTGTGTAGCTGACGAGGGCGACTTCGGCCGTCGTGATAGAGAAAAAACCGGTGAGAGGGGCGGCAAGGGAAAGGACGGCAATAGAGGGGACCACGTAAAGGATCTCGGTGACCCCGACCACCAGGGGCCGCACAAGGCGCAGCCGCCACGCCACCACCCCGAGCGGGAGGGAGATCAACAGCCCGAACAAGACCGCGATTGTGGTCAACTGCACGTGCTCCCAGAGCAGTGAAAGGATCATGCCCTGGTTTGAGGAGACCCACGACCAATCAACGAGCGGGTTACTGGCGGCCAGCGGCTCCACCCGCGCCACGCTACCGGGCTGGGCCTCCCTCGGCGGGCCCACGTACGCGCACCTTGGGGATAGCGTGGGCGGAGCATGATCCGCTTCGAGGACGTGTACAAGCGGTACGGCAACGGTACCTACGCCGTCACCGGCCTGGATCTCGAGGTCGTGGCCGGGGAGCTATGCGTGCTCGTCGGACCTTCGGGCGGGGGCAAGACAACGATCCTGCGTATGGTGAACCGTTTGGTGGAGCCGACAAGCGGTAAAGTTTTGGTCGATGGTCGTGACGTGGCCACGATGGACGCAGTGGCGCTGCGCCGCCGTACCGGATACGTAATCCAGCAACCTGGGTTGTTCCCGCACTTGAAAGTGGCGGACAATGTCGCATCGGTGCCGCGCTTGCTCGGCTGGGACCGCGAACGGGCTCGGGCGAGAGTCAACGAACTGCTCGAGCTGGTCGGCCTGGACCCAGGGACCTATGCCGGCCGTTACCCGCACGAGCTTTCGGGCGGGCAGGCCCAGCGCGTCGGGGTTGCCAGAGCACTCGCGGGTGACCCCCCGGTGCTCCTCATGGACGAGCCCTTCGCGGCGGTTGACCCCATCGCGCGGGAGCGGCTGCAGCAGGAGTTCCTCCGCCTACAAGCACACCTTCACAAGACAATCATCATGGTGACACATGACGTCGATGAGGCCGTCACCATGGGCGACCGGATCGCGGTGCTTTCCAACGGGGGCGTTTTGCAGCAGCATGACACGCCGGCTGAACTACTGGCGCGGCCGGCGACGCCTTTCGTTGCCGATTTCATCGGGGCAGATAGGGGCCTCAGGCGTTTGGCCGTGACACCAATCGACATTGCCGACCTCTACTCGCCCCCGGTAGTGGCACCTCGGTCCTCGTTGTCAGAGGCACGCGCGGCCGTGGCCAGGGAGGGCACCAGCTGGGCAATAGTCGTAGATGAAAACGGAAAGCTCCTCGGCTGGCTAGAACCGGGCCGTCTAGGCGGCCCCCCGGGCCCCGAGAGCAAGGTCCAGGATGTCATGAACCGCATCCATCCGCTCGAGGCCCAAGTCCCAGTTGGTTCGTCCCTAAAAACGGCGTTCGCGGAGATGCTTCAGCACGACGCCGGATGGGTTGCTGTGCTGGACGGGGACAGCTATCTCGGCGTGCTTACACCCGAGGCGCTCCACGCTGCTCTGCGCCGGTCAGTAGGTGGCGACCCGGTGCCTGTGTGAGCTATGGGATGAAAGCCCGCCTAGGCGCCCGGCGAAGACTTTTCTTCCTGAGACGCTAAGAGATCCCGGATTTCGGTCAATAGCGCGATGTCCGGTGGCACTTCCTCCGGCGCGGGCGCTTGCCCCCGGGCGCGCCGCTGGGCAAGCTTGTTGAGCGGCACCACCACGAAGAAGTAGAGCGCGGCAGCCACGCTGAGGAACGTTATGGCCGCATTTATCAGGTCGCCATAATAGAAATGGCTGTTGTGAATGGTGAAAGTGAGCGACTCGAAATCCGGCTTCCCGGCAATGGCGGCGATGATCGGGGTGAGGATGTCCTGTACGAACGCTTTTATCAACGCCGTGAACGCGGTGCCTAAGACCACGGCGATGGCCAGGTCGACCACGCTGCCCCTCATGATGAACTCTCTGAAGCCCTTCAACAAGGCTGCGAAACCTCCTCTGTCTAAGAGTGGCGACCGAGCAATTCGAGGAGAGTGCCTTCTCGGAGGCCCCACTCGCTCACAACATAGTGCCCGACACTGAGCTCCTCAGCCACCGCCTCCAGGATCGACGCTCCCAAGGGGAGCACCGGCGCCCGGCGGGATGGCATGCCGGGCAACCTCGAGCGTTGCCGCAGGTCCATGCGTGCCAGCACGCTTGCCAGCTCGGCGACCTGGCCTACAGAGAGCTCGACCTGGTTGGCGCTCCACTGGGACGGGCTCCCGTAGGGCTTTGACTTAGCGAGAGAAATGCGGGCCAGCGCACGGGCCGTGCCCCCACTGACAACGGTACGGCGGGCGGCTCTCGAGTACTTGGCCAGGTCGATGCCCGTCACCTCCACTGCCTCCCCGACCCGCTCGCGTACCTCTTTGCGGTGCTCCCGGCTGAGCAGCTCTCCCACCCCGAGCTCACCCTTCAAGCGGGTAGCGCCAAGAGGCGCGCTGGCCGCGAAGTAGATCTCAAAACGGTTGCCAACGACCAGCTCCAGGCTCCCGCCCCCGAGGTCGATCCCGAGCGTGGGGTCTTCGCCCATGAACACGGAGGCCCGCTGGCCGAAGAAACAAAGCCTCGCCTCCTGTTGGCCGTCGAGGACGTGGACTGCTGTCCCGACGGCCCTTTCGAGACGCTCGACGACATAGGGCCCATTGGCGGCGTCCCTCAGCGCCGCCGTAGCCAGCGCCACTACGGCCTCGGGGGCCCAAGCTTCGAGGGCCAGGCGAAGCCGCTTTGCCGCCGCCACCGCCGCCTCAACCCGCTTGGGCGGTATAGCGCCGCTGGCGCCCACGTCCAAGCCCAAGTTGAGCAATGCCCTCCGCTTGTGCAACGGCTTCAGCGACCCTCCGGGGCCATCCTCGCAAATCAAAAGCTGGAAGGAGCTACTGCCGAGGTCGCAGACGGCCGCAGTCGTCATCTATGTGGAGGATACCCGCCAAAGGTGGCAGCGCCATGTATTGCCACGCGACTGGGAGAGCACCGGCGGTCGACCTACCTAAGAGGGTAACCAAGGCCGCGGCAGGTGCTGGGGCGGATGATCAGCGCGTGCGCCCACATTTGCGACGGGGCCCCCGTGAACTGCACGGGGACGTAAAAGGCGCCCTCGGCGCCCCGGCATCGAGACAGCTGTGCCTGCCAGCTCACAGCGGGTTCGTGGCGGGAAAAGTTGGCCCCGACGCCGGCTAGAGCCCCCGCCACCAAAGCCGCCGCCACGGCTCGTCGCCAGCGGTCACGGCCGAAGCACAGCACGGCGACGAGCACCCAGCTGAGCAGGACGAAGGGCAGGAAATAATAACGCGGACCGGCGCTGCTCGGGCTTGTGGAAAGAGGGGCCGGGACGGCACAAAGCACCCCCACCACGACCAGGGCGATGACCAGCGGTACATAAACCTCCAGACGACGCCCGTTTTTCACTTGGGCTCGGCGAGATGCGCACAAGGCCACGAACACAAGGACCGAGACGCCGAGGGCACCGAGTAGGACCGGAGGGGCGTGCCTGAGCCACGACAGAGGGTAGTACCCGAAGTTGCGCAGCTCTTGCTCGGCCACCGGGGCCAGTTGCAACCGGGTGCGCTGAGACCGGGCGGAGGTGAAATAAGCCCCCGCTTGAGCGGCCGCTGCCGTTGCGAGCACCCCGGCGCTTATCAGGTCACGACGCTGCTTGCCCATAAGGGCTCTCACAGCGTATGGGAGCACCATCGCCGCGCCGGCCAGGCTGCTCATCCCTCCAACGAGGAGCGCGAGCGTGCGTGACCACCAGTAGTCCTTGGACCAGGTGAGGGTGATAGCGGGCCAGAGCGAAGCCCACCAAAAGCTGTAAAGGGCCACCCCGAACACTTCTGGGTTCATGGGCGCCAGCACTAATAACAACGCCATGAGGGCGCGAGCCCGGAGGGCAAGGGTAGACACGGGAACGAGCAGCAAGCACAACGTGGCCAAGTACCAGGCGGTCGCGCACCAGTACTCGACTTCGGGGAGATGGAGGAAGTCCCCCCAGGCCCCAAAAGCGACGGTGAAAGAAGTGGGCCAAATGAAATAGCCCTTCACCGGCGCCAGGGCAGCGAGCACCGCCCCCTGGGACTGGTAACGGTTGAGCACGTGGTACTCGTCAGCCCACACGTACGGGTGAAGCAGTTGATCGGGGCGGCGCAGGCACCAGATGCCGAGGCCTGCGGCCAAGACGACCAGGACGATCAACATATCGCCTGTTGTAGTGGCGGTGGTGGCGGCCGGCTCGCGCCGAGAGAATTGACTGGTCGGTAGCGCAGTCGCAGCCTGTGCCACTGATAGGGGCTCCTAAGGACTGAGCAAGGTGCCGGGGTAAGCCTTACTGCGAGCGTGCCGGGTACCGGCGCTTGGGCCCATCATTAGCGGGATGGCACATGCGGGAGGATTTCCTCCGCCACGAGGCGTAGGTGGTCGAGGTCGCTCAAGTCGAGGACCTGGAGGTAAAACCTATCGGCTCCGGCGGCCACGAAATTCGCCATCTTGTCCAGGATCTCTTGGGGCGACCCGGCCAGCCCATTTTGGCGGAGCTCCGCAACATCTCGGCTAATGGACGCGGCCCGGCGAGCCAGTTCCTCCTCAGAGCGGCCACAGCACAGTACTTGGCCAATGGACCAGACCATGCCCGCAGGGTCGCGACCGGCAGCTTCACAGGCCCGGCGCACGCTGTCATGGGACGCCTTCATGGTCTCGAGTGGGACAAAGGACACATTGAACTCGTCAGCGTAGGTGGCGGCAAGCCTCGCGTTGCGGGGCCCGCCCCGCCCGCCCATAATGATGGGCGGGTGGGGCTGCTGGAAAGGTTTCAACGAAGGGGCTTGTAGGCGGACTTTGCAGGTCCACCCGGAATATTCGAACATCTGGCCGGGCTCGGACCAGACGCCGTGCAAGATCGCGAGCTGGTCCTCCAACAGGTCATAGCGACCGCTTGGGCCGGGGAAGGGGATCCCGTAAGCGTCGTGCTCCTCCTCGTACCAGCCGGCACCCAGCCCCACCTCCAAGCGCCCGTGGCTCATATGGTCAACCTGAGAGACGACCACGGGAAAGGTCCCGATCTGGCGGAAAGTGACAGGTGTGACAAGAGTGCCAAGGCGTACAGAACGAGTGTCACGGGCGAGGCCGGCCAAAGTCGCCCATGCGTCGGTGTACGCGGGCAGCCCGCTAGCGGCCCCCATTTTCAGGTAATGATCGGAACGAAAAAAAGCATCGAAGCCACACTCCTCGGTTACACGGGCAATCGCGAGGAGCTGCTCGTAAGACGCGCCCTGCTGGGGTTCGGTGAATATGCGTACGCTCACGGCACAAACGTACCCGGCTTCCCCACACTTGCGCTCAAGGCCACGGAGCTGGAAGACATGCCGAAGAAGCGAGCGTCGCCGAAGCTGAAGACTGCACCGTCCGCGCCGACCAGCCAATAACCGTGACCGTCTGGAGTGGCAGCGATCCCGGTGACGGGGGCGTCGGGTACCAAATGGTCGCTCGGCAGAGAACCGTAGAAGCTGGCGTCACCAGAGGTGAACACCCCGCCCGTCACGTTCACTTGCCACACGCCCTTCCCGCTGGGGCTAGCCGCCGCCCCTATCAAAGTCGATGACAGCGGGACTACCGCTCCCCCGCCCTCAAGGCGCGACCCACCGGGGAAGGCGTACGCGGCCACCGCGTCCGCCGCCGCCACGAGGTAGCCACCCCCGGGCCGAGCGACAATAGCTTGGTAGGGAGCATGAGCCCCGTCCGCTCCCCCATCCACCGTTGCGTCGCCGAAGCCGTATACCCGTCCGTCCGTGCCGACCAGCCAGTACCCATGGCCGTCGGGGGTGGCGGCGATGCCTGCGACCGGCTCAGTGGGTACGCCCGTGCCGGGTAGCGCGCTATAGAGCCGAGCATCGCCGAAGTTATATACACGGCCGTCTGCCCCCACCAGCCAATAGCCACGGCCGTCAGGAACGCGCGCTACGCCAACGACCGGAGCTGCCGGCCGGGAGCGCTCAGCGGTCAGTGACCCGTACCACGCGGCATCACCGAAGGCTGACACGCCGCCGTCCGAGGTCGCGAGCCAATAACCCTGCCCATCAGGAGTCGCCACAATCCCGACGTACACAGGGGCCGGCGACCTTATAGCGCGCGTCACTCGGAACGGCGCCGTCGCCCAGCTCCGCCCGTCGCAGGCGCGCGCCGCGAACTCATAGCGGCCTGGCAGAGCCCGCTCCCCTTCACTTCTGGGCGAGGGCCCACCCAAGTACGACGGCACTACAAAAGTGGCCGTCCACAAACCATTGCTAGCGATGGGGACAGCCATTTCCGTGCTCGGGCGAAGGCCGCCGTCGCGTTCGAACTCGAAGCCTGACCAATTACGCCCGAGCGTGCAGTTCGCTCCTGCGGTCCCGCTCAATTGGACGAGCGTGCCAGGAGGGCCCGAAGCGACCGAGACCGACAGGATCCCTGGGCCGGACCGGTGGCCGCTTGTCTCAACGCCGACAGCCACCGCTATGGCGACGGCCAGCAAGCCGGCACTTACAGCTTTGAGGCGGCCGGCCCCGCCTTTGATGGCCGCGCTATGGCGCCCGGGCACCGTTCACCTGTCCTACTTGCCCGGAGGCAATCTTGCCCGCGGGAGGCAGCCGTTTCCAGACGTAGACCGCATAGCGCCCAGGCACTCGTTCGGGCGCTTCGCCGACGAGCCATTCGACCCAGGCGACCGCTCGTGAGTGCTGCCGCACAGACCAGCTAGGGACCGCGGGGAACTCGGGCGCGACGATGATTTCCTTGATCTCGAGTGCTTGGATCTCTCGCGCCGCCTCAGTGCGCGCTGCAGGCGTCGCGGGCAAGAGCGGCCAAGACGGGTTCGCCAGCGTCAGCAGCGCGCCCTGACTGGCTTCATCGCCCGCGTTTGTACCTGTCATGCCGTAGGCGCTCGGCTCGGCGAAACAGAACTTGGCCTCCGCCTGCCAACGCAGGTCGAGCTCGTCCGCAGCCGGGATGACGAGCGCCACGGGCGGCCGGCCCCGCGCGTCGCTACGGCCCGGGTAGGGGCATACAGACCCGGAAGCGAACTGCGGGAACAGCGGGCTGGCACTGACTGGGAAATGCAACGTCGGGAACACTGCGGCGAGCCCAGTGCCCAGGAGCACCCAGGCGCCTATTGCGGGCAGGCGCCGGAGACGACGGATCTCCTGCAACCCTAAAGAGACGAGCCAGCCTTCCCCGAGCGCGGTCATGGAAGCGAAACGGCTAGGGAGCAGGTTGTGCAAGATGGGCAGCTTTGCCAGGAAGTACCCCGGCAGCTCTATCGCGGTGACATTGCCCAGCACATGGAGCGTGGGCCCCATGGACAACAAAGCACAGCCACCGCCCACGGCCAGTGCTACCCAGGTTGCGGGCCGCCGGCGTGCAAGCAAGACCGCCAGCACTAGGAGGACCAAGAAGGGGATGCCAATATAGGCGTCGTTCTCGACTCCGTTGCCCGTGAAACGGTCGCTGACCCTCAGCGCCGCGGCGGGCGCCAATTGCATGAGGTTTGTCGGCACGAAGAAGTTAAAGAGGTCGCTCACATACGCGTTCGCGGGATGGACGTTCTGCACGCGGTAAGGGCCGAAGTACTGGAAAGCCAAAAAGGGGGCCGACAAGGCGGCGAACAGGCCACCGCCGACAGCGCAGCCTTTGAGCGCGTAAGGCAACCGTGAACGGGCCTCTCGCGGCCCCAAGAGGCACGCAGCCGTCAACCCGATAAACGCCGCCACTGCCTCCATAGCCAGGACCTCTTCCCCGGTCAAGAGTTGCGCCCAAAGCAGCCCGCCCAAGAGCAACCCGTCGCGCCAGGGCGCGCTCGACTGGACGACCAGCAAGCGGTCGACGACAACGAGCAAGAGGGGGGCGCTCATCAGGAGCGCCTGAGCGAGGTGGCCGATCGATTGCGCCACCATGTAGGGCGAGAAGCCGAACACCAAGGCGCCGACGAACGAGGGGAGCGGGCCAGCCCAGCGTCGAAAAGCCATATGAGCAAAGGTGGAACTGAGCACAGGGGCGAGCGTGGCGAGAAGGTTGTAAGAAAAGGCTGCCCCGAAGATCAACGTGACCGGCGACGCCAAAAGGCTGGGGAGGAGCACAGAAGTGTTCCACATAAGGTTGACGCCGTCGGGGTGGTTGAGGTAGGTGCTGACTAAAGGGTTCAGACCGTGGCCGAGGGCGAAAGGCACCCACGACAGGAACCACCCGTACTCTTGCGCGTCGCCGGCGCCCCCAATTTGAGAACTCAGCACATTGGACAGATCCCGATGGAACAGGGCCAGAGCAAGCGCGAGGGACGCCACGAAAACGGCCGTTAGTTCCGCCCGCGAGGCCTTCCCTCTCGTTACGGCCCCAGGCGCCCGCACCGGTCCCGGAGTGGCGTGGGCTTCGACGAGGCCGCCGCCACCGTTCGTGCTCTTGAGCTCCGGGAAGATGCGCGGGATGGGTGGGTAGCGGCGAGCTGGGCGAGCTCGATGAGCTGGACGGGCCCGGTGCGCTGGGCGCTCGGGGGCGCGGCCTGGGCTCAGGGGCGCGCGATGAGCTGGGCTTTGGGGCGCGCGATGAGCTGGGACCTCCTGCCGCGAGTGCGCCGGGGCAGTCCGCGTGGAAGCCACTAGTCAAATGGCCGAGGGGGGAAAAGGTCCCGCGCACGGCTCAGCCGGGCCCCTGGAGCGAGCATGTCAGCGGAACCATACATGACCTTATAAGCGGCCGAAAGCCCCGGCGCCGGGGCCAAGTGGCTCCGCGGTCGTCGCGCGGCGCCTTCAGGCTCCAACGGGCCGCCCCAATGCCCGCCTTGGTTAGGTCGGGCCCTGGCCCGTGACCCCTAGTGCGAGGGAGGCTGCTCTATGGGCAAGAGCACGACAAAGCGCGTATCGCCCGGTCGGGACTGGACACGGATGTCGCCATGGTGGCGGCGGACGACGATGCGGTAGCTGATATCCAAACCGAGCCCCGTTCCCTGGCCCACGTCCTTGGTCGTGAAGAACGGCTCGAATATCCTGCGCTGTATCTCCTGGGGCACCCCAGGCCCTGTATCGGCGATCTCAACAGCCACCCTTTCGCTCTCGCGGCTCGTGCGTATGGTCAGCGTGCCCTCCCCTCCCATAGCGTCGATCGCGTTATGGATGATGTTGGTCCACACCTGGTTGAGCTCGCCCGCCTGTGCGCAGATCCTCGGCAAGGACCGGTCGTACTCACGCACCAATCTCACGCCTTTTCTGAACTTGTGGCCGAAGATAACCAGAGTGCTCTCCAGCCCGTCATGGACGTCGATCTTGTCGAACGTCGCCCTGTCGAGGTGGCTGTAGTCCTTCATCGCCGCCACGAGCTCGGAAATCCGACCGGCCGAGCTGCGTATTTCTCTCACGAGGCTGTCGATGTCGAGCGCCGTCGCAAGCCAACGAAGCGCGTCAGGCGCGGCATCTCCCGCCGTGGCGATCACACGGCTGAGCCAGGTGTCGTCCAGGCCGGCTGAGACCAACGAAGGGGCGACGGTCCACGCCTCTTCGACCCCAGCAGCCCTGAGATGCTCCCCGAGCTGGTCTTCGAGGTCCCCCGCGTCCAACGGCGAAAGCTCGCCGACCTTGCGGGCGCGTTCGCTCGCTTCGACGAGCAGGTCGAGAACTTGCGACAACGCGCCCTCGCTCAACCTCGGCGCCAGCTTGACCAGCACCCGGCGACCGTCCTGGAGCCGTTCGTTGAGCGCCTCCGCAGCTCGCACTTCGGCGGCCGCCGGGTTGTTGAGCTCATGGGCGAGCCCCGCGGACAGCGACCCGAGGGCGATCAGCTTCTCCCGTTGGCCGACGAGCACCTCGGCGTTTGTCAGGCCGAGGAACAACCCGTCCAGCAAGTGCACGGCCATGGGGAACCAGGTCTTCAGCAAGTAGGCGTAGTCCTCGGAGCGCAATTTGAAAATCCTCGAGCGGGCCACGGTACGCAGAGCAAAGGGGTAGGTCTGGTCAGCGGACGTGCCGATGAAAGCCCGGGTGGCGCCTGCGTAGGCACCCGGCTGACTGGCGGTGTTCATGACCACGTCGGCCCCGTCGAGACGCCTCACGAGCTGGACCTCCCCCTCCAAGAGGACATAGAAGGACTCCGCCGGGGCACCCTGGGTATAGACGTTGTGGCCTGCCTCGTGCGTCTCGACTGTGCCGTGCACAACGAGCCAGTCGAGCTGCTCCTCGCTCAAGCTCTCGAAAAGGAAGCAGCCCCGTAGTTCGTCCTTAAGCCTGCTTTCCCTGATGCCGTTGCCGGTCTCGCTCATAGCAGCTCCAGGTACCTATGTACGAGCGTCACCGCCATGGCGCCCTCACCCACGGCAGAGGCCACCCTCTTCACGGACTGGCCGCGTACGTCGCCGGCGGCAAAGACCCCAGGGACGCTGGTCTCCAGGAAATAGGGGTGGCGTTGGAGCGGCCAGTCGGCTGGGGGCTGGCCGTCCACGAGGAGGTCTGGGCCGGTGAGCACGAAGCCGTTCTCGTCCCGGATGACTTCCTTCCCGAGCCAATCGGTGCACGGGGCGGCACCGATGAACACGAACAGCCACGATGTCGCCACTTCCTCCTCCTCTGTGCCAGTGCCCCGGTCAGCGATCGTGATGTGCTCCAGGTGGTCGCTCCCGCTCGCCCCGACCACCTCGCACCGCGTCCGCACCCGGACATTAGGGAGCTCGGCGATCTGTTGGACCAGGTAGTGCGACATCGAACGTTCGAGGGCGTCCCCGCGCACGAGGAGGGTGACGCTGCGAGCCGTACGAGAGAAGAAAACGGCCGCCTGGCCAGCCGAATTGGCTCCTCCCACGATGTAGACGTCCTCGTCACGGCACGACTGGGCTTCGGTCGCGGCGGCCCCGTAGTAGATGCCGCTCCCATTGAAGGCGTCGGCGCCGGGCACAGGTAACCGGCGGTACGCAACACCGGTGGTCAGGATGACGGCGTGGGCGGACAGTTGCGCACCACCTGCCAGCCTGACCACTCGGGCCGAGCCGCAAGCATCGAGGCCGAGGACCTCTGAGGTCAAGAGCATCTCAGCGCCGAAGCGCCGAGCCTGCGCACTGGCCCTCCTTGCCAAGTCCCCGCCCTGGATGCCCGACGGGAAACCCAGGTAGTTCTCGATCCTCGAGCTCTGGCCCGCCTGGCCGCCGATAGCCTCCCGTTCGACCAGCACTGTGTTCAGGCCCTCCGAGGCCCCGTACACCGCGGCACCGAGACCGGCCGGCCCCGCGCCGATGACGATTAAGTCATAGAAAGGTAGTGAGGGCGTCGAGGCCAGCCCGAGCAGCGCTGCCACCTCGGCCGGCGAGGGGCCCTGCAGCGCGTTGCCGGAGCCAGTGATCACGAGAGGCAAGTGGTCCGCATCGCCGCCGTTGGCGGCAAGGAGAGAGGCCGCCTCAGCGTCGCGCTCGAGCTCCAGCCACTTGAAGGGCACCTGGTTGCGGGCCAGGAAGTCTTTGACCTTGTGGGACGGGGCCGACCAACGGTGGCCAACGACACGGACGCGGTCGTCGGTCTTCATCCGGTCCTGCATCCTCCAGTCCTCAAGAAGGTCGTCAATGACCGGGTAGAGCTTCTCCTGCGGCGGGTCCCAGGGCTTCAACATGTAGTAATGCACGTCAGCTTCGTTGATGGCCGCAATGGCGGCGTCGGTGTCGGCGTAGGCCGTGAGCAGGACGCGACGGGCTTTGGGGTAAAACTGGCGCGCCTGCTCGAGGAACTCCACGCCTGTCATCTCCGGCATCCGGTGGTCCGCTAGCAGCAGGCCGACCCTTTCGTCCCTGAGCCTCAGCTCCTTCAGG
>Ga0187784_10002286_pt1 | contig 15352 bp, 13 predicted proteins | sample 1015_SJ02_MP15_2_FD_132964 | JGI IMG/M metagenome (GOLD analysis project Ga0187784, IMG submission 132964) | Tropical peat soil microbial communities from peatlands in Department of Meta, Colombia - 1015_SJ02_MP15_20_MG | ecosystem: Environmental > Terrestrial > Soil > Wetlands > Peat | place...
GAATCCGGATACGCTGGAGAGCAATGTGAAGGGAATTTATCTGGCCGGCGTGGTGATTGGGGGGAAGCATACGAGCGAGATTTTCATTGAAAATGGGCGGTTTCATGGGAAGCAGATTGTTGCGGCGGTGAGGCAGTAAGCAGTAATCGGTAATCAGTAATCAGCAAGAGGGCCGCCTTACGCTTAAGTCCTCGTAGCTACGCGATTCCGAGCGAAAGAGAAGAGAGTGGAAAAGTAGAAGAGTAGAAGAGTGAAAAAGTGCAAGAGTGTTAGAGTGTAAGAGTGAAGAGTGCCGCGGTCTTTCACTTTTCTACTTTTCGACTGTTTCACTGTTCTACTTTCTTAGTTCTTCTGCTGCTCGCGGACGTCCACTTCGTAATGACGGACCCGGCGATCGTAGGAAGTGAGCAGGTCCAAGGCCTCCACGGCGACGACAGCAGCTTCATGGTCGGGTCCCGCGAAACGCTCGATGGCGCCCATAGAGGACCATAGCGTCTCCACGATGAACTGGACTACCACGCCATCGGATTGAGAGAGCACGCGCGCCTCGATAAAGCCCTGCACGCCGCGCAGGGCCGGCAGGACATGTTCGTTGAAGTGGCGAAGATAGTCAGGGAAGCGGACCTGTGTGGTCCGTGCGGACCAGAATCGCACTACCATATTAGCGGGCTCCCGGCGCCGCTGTGGGCGGTGCGACATCTCCACCGATGACGACATTCCACGGGCTGACTTCCCAGCGTTTCACCGCACCGCTGCGAACGTAAGGATCGTTTTCCGCAAAGGTTCGCGCGGGATCGGGCGAATCGCAATGAAAGACGAGAAGAGCGCGCTCGACGGGGTCGCCTAGCCCGCCCGCCAGGAGGAGTTCGCCTCGCTGGTGAGCCGCTTGCGCCAATTTGAGATGTTCTTCGCGGAAAGGTGCGCGCCGGGCGACGAAAGCGTCCCCGGTTTCGTACAGGAGGGCGAAATAGGCCATGACATTCCCCTGGGCGGCGTGACGGACCGCTCTAGCCTATCACGCGGAAAGTAATCAGTAATCGGTAATCAGCAGAAGACCGCCTCACTCTTGAGCTGTCGTGCTCCATCACTTCCATGCCAAAGAGCAGAAGTGAAAAAGTAGAAGAGTGAAAGAGTGCCATGGTCTCTCACTCTTCTACTGTTCCACTATTCCACTCTTCTACTTTCTTAGCCTTTCCGATGAGCATCAGCCGCCGGCGATGGAGGGGACGAGCAGGAGGCGGTCGCCGTCTTTCAGTGCGGAGGATTCGCCGCCCAGGAAGCGGATGTCCTCTTCGTTAAGGTAGACGTTCAGGAATTGGCGGATTTGGCCTTGCTCGTCGCGGACGTGGCGCGAGAGCGCGGGGAAGCGGACGACCAGGTCGTTCAGGGCTTCCGCCACAGTGGCAGCGCCGGTGTCCACTTTGGGCGTGCCGTCGGTGAAGCGGCGGAAAGCGGTAGGGATTTCAATCGTTACGGGCATGTGGCTTCTCCATTTACTCCTGATCGTTCGAGTGTATCAGTCGGTAGTCAGTAGTTTGTAGTCAGCAGAGAAGAACTACAAACTGCTGACTGCCAACTTCGTTCGGCGTGAAGGACCCCACATGCGAAACCGGCATGTGGGGCACCCGCCTAACTACGGACTGCCGACTACGGACTTATTTACGCCTGGACCTCTTCTTCCAGGTGCTGCGCGATATAAGTCTCGAAGGCCTCGATGCGCGGCGCAATAGCTTCGGTAGCTGGGAAATCGGCGGCGATGGCGTCGGTGGTCTTGAGGCCGTTGCCGGTAATGCACACGACGGTAGTTTCGTCGGGCTTAATGCGGCCTTGCTGGATGAGTTTGGCGGTGACTCCAGCGGTCACACCACCGGCGGTTTCAGCGAAGATGCCTTCGGTTTGCGCGAGCAACTTGATGGCGTCAATGATTTCGGGATCGGAGATGTCTTCGGCCCAGCCGCCGGACTCACGGATGAGGCGCAGGGCAAAGGGGCCGTCGGCGGGATTGCCGATAGCGAGCGAACGGGCAATGGTGTTGGGCTTCTGCGGCTCAAAACGGGCTAAGTTGCGCTTGACGCTGTCGGAGATGGGAGAGCAGCCGGTGGCTTGCGCGCCAAAGAATTTCACGTGCTTGGGCTCGACCCAGCCGAGGTGCGCGAGTTCGCAGAAGGCCTTGGCGATTTTGCCAATCAGCGACCCGCCGGCCATGGGGACAACCACGTTGTCCGGCAATTCCCAGCCGAGTTGCTCGGCGATTTCGTAGCCGTGGGTTTTGGAGCCTTCCGCGTAATAGGGGCGAAGGTTGACGTTGACCAAGCCCCACTTGAAGCGGTCGGCGATCTGGGTGCACAGGCGGTTGACGTGGTCGTAGTTGCCGGCGATGCGTACGACGCGGGCGCCGTAGACCGCGGTGTTTAGAACTTTGGCGGGTTCGAGGTCGGCAGGGATGAAAACAGTGGTGTCGAAGCCTTGCTGCGCGCCTTGTGCGGCAACCGCGTTGGCCAAGTTTCCGGTGGAAGAACAGCCCACCGTCTTGAAGCCGAAACGTCTGGCCGCGGCTAGCGCTGTGCCCACCACGCGGTCCTTGAAGGAAAGAGTGGGAGAGCACACGGCATCATTCTTGAAGTAGAGATTCTTGATGCCCCACTGGGCTCCCAGCTTCCGTGACTTCGCCAGCGGTGTGCCGCCGATGGAGTGCGAGGGAGTGAAACCCTCGGGCAGCGGCAGGAGTTCGGCGTAGCGCCACATATTGAAAGCCCGGTGGACCAGCGATTCGCGCTTGGCCTTTTGGCTCAGCGCGTCGTAGTCGTAACTGACCTCGAGTGGAGAGAAACACTCCTCGCAGAACGATTGCGGGCTATTGGGGTATTTTTTGCCGCATTCCCTGCATCGCAAGTAATACAGTTCCTTCATAAGTCACCTCGAAATAGCATGGGCTTGAGCCTGGCGGTCCCAATGACCGGGGCCCTCGCGGGCTCACAGGCTGAAGCCTATGCTACGGAAATGACGTGACATTGACTAAGGGCAGCGCGAAGGGGAAAATGAAAAACCCTCCGTGCCAAAGTGCTTGGAGGGTTTCAGAGGACTGATTCTGTGAACTCCAGCTCTTTAGCAGTTTTTTACGTGGAGCAAGTCGCCCTAAATCGCCACGTGACGCCGTGCTTACGGCTACTTCATTTATGCTAGAAGGCGAAGTATTTGTCAAGGCGAAAGTTAGGGCGGCGCGAAGACAACAACAAAATGCTCACTTTGTGCGTCCAAGGAAGAGAACGTAGAAGGATTCCAGTGATACCCGGCCAGATGGCCAGTTTAGTGTCGCGGCGCATCCAATAAGGAAGGAAACCCCGCCGTTAGCGGGATGTTATACTTTCCGCAAGTGGACTGGGTCACGGAGAAAGACAGGAGCAGGACAGATGGATCAAGTAAGAAATGTAGTGGACTGGAGCCGGCGCCGCAAAGTGGTAGCGGCCGGTTTGATTGCAGCTACGCTGGTGGTGGGGATTCTGATCGGGACGGTGATATCGGGCAGGGTTTCGGCGACGAAGGGGTTTGCGTTTGCGGGAACGACCGCGACTCCGTTGTCGTTGCCTGATCCGATCCCGTCGTCCAATTCGTTCTCCTCGATCGTGAATCGCGTAGAGCCTGCGGTGGTGAATATCGCGACCACGCAGGTGCTGGACCGCAAGGCAAGAAGGCGCCAAGGCACTCCTATCGACCCGGATGACCCCAGTGAGGATTTCTTCTTCCACTTTTTTGACGGTCGGCCCGGCCAGCAGCAGCCTCAGGCGGAACGCAGCCTCGGCTCGGGCGTGATACTGGACAAAGCCGGGTACATTCTGACGAATAACCACGTCATCGATCAGGCCACCAAGATTCAAGTGCAGTTGAACGGGGATCCCACCAAGTACAGCGCGAAGGTGATTGGCACGGATGAGGACACGGACCTGGCGGTGATCAAGATTGATGCGGGCAAGGAACTTCCCAAAGCAACGATGGGCAATTCGGAAGGCGTCAACGTGGGCGATTGGGTGCTGGCGATCGGCAGCCCCTTTGGACTGAACGCCACGGTCACCGCGGGCATCATCAGCGCGAAGGATCGCGGTGGCATGGGGCGGCAGTTCCAGCGCTTCCTGCAGACCGACGCGGCGATCAACCCGGGAAACTCGGGCGGGCCGCTGGTGGACATGGCAGGTCAGGTGATTGGCATCAACACCGCCATTCTGACGGGTGGGCGCGGGTATGAGGGCGTGGGCTTCGCCATGCCTTCCAACACCGCCATCAATGTTTATGACCAGATCATCAAGAGCGGGCGCGTGACGCGCGGGTCGATCGGCGTGAGCTTCCAGGAAGACCTCGGCACGAACCAAATCACGCTGAAGTCGCTCGGCGCGCCGTACGGCGTGGTGATTGAGGGCGTGGAACCCGGCAGCCCGGCGGAAAAGGCCGGACTCAAGGGCGGCGACGTGATCAGCGCGATCAATGGACAGCCAGTGAAGAATGGCAACGACCTGGTGAACCCCATTGCTTCGGCGTCGATTGGAAGCAAGGTGAAGATTACTTATTACCGCGACAAACAGCAGAAGGACACCACCGCAACGGTGGAAGATCGCACGCACGTGTTTCCGAATACCGCCGGCCGCGTGAACAATACTCCGGACGATGCAGCACCAACAGAGTTTGGCTTGCACGTGGAGAGCCTAACGCCGGAACGCGCACAGCGCGTGGGTGTGGAAGGGCAGAAGGGCGTGCTTGTGAGTGAAGTTGAGCCGACGAGTTTCGCCGACGATGTTGGCTTCGCACAGGGCGATGTCATCTCCGAGGTGAACGGGCAGAGCATCACTTCGGTGGATGACTATCGCAAGGCCATTTCCAAGCTGAAGCCAGGAGAGAACGTGGTGTTTAAGGTGCTCCGGCGCAGCCCCACGGACCGGGTGATGACCGTGTTTCTCCCGGGCGTGGTTCCGTCTGACAAGTAAGGCACATTCGCCCAGCAAATGCGCTACTTGTTCTGCAAGAGCAATCTTGGCGGGCTGATTCTCGCGGCACTCGCGGCGGGCAGTTGCAGTTTGCTCGCCGTGGGCGCTTCTCAATCCACGCAGAGTTCTGGGGCACCTCCCTCTGCGACTTCGACCGCCAAGAAACCCGCGACCTCGACCGCCGCCAAAGCTACTACGGATTCCGGAGCGAAGAAACCTGCCGTTAAGTCCACGCATGGGAAGTCCTCCAGCCGTAAGAGGAGCAGAAGGGTCAAGGGTCAAACGGCCCCAACGCCGGAGCGCATCAACGAAATTCAGGAGGCGCTGGCGAGCAGGGGTGCGTTTACCGGAACGCCCACAGGCAAGTGGGATAGTTCCACGGTGGATGCCATGAAGAAATTCCAAGCTAGCCAGGGGTTGACCCCTACCGGGAAAGTCGACGCCTTGACCTTGCAGAAACTCGGTTTGGGATCACAAACAGCCGGGCTTGCTGCCCCTACGCCACCCCCGAATTCTGTGAATCACTTGCGCAACGCGCCGTCGGCGCTCGAAGAACCCTCCCCAGGTGAGGATCCTCACAATTAGCCGGTGTTGCGCTGAGTTTCTTGGCTGGAGTAGCCACTCAGCGTTGGTGGTTCGAGAAGAATTCCCAGATCAAATCGCTTGCGTTTAGGTTGTGCGTAGTTTTCCCGATGAGCGCAGCGGGTAAGTATTGCACGCCACCCGGCCAGGTATGGCCGCCGCCGTTCACCATGTAGCCGCGGACTTCCGTACCCGCGGCGCAACCCGAAAACAAGACAGCGTCAATGGTCGTGCCGTCGCCGGTTTGATCCGGGATGCGTTGAGTCTGCGGCTTGGAAGAGCATTCATCCAACTGGGCGAATTTCTGAACGGTCGCTGCGTGCGACAATACTTCGCCGCCTGAACGGTCCTTTCTCAGCGCCCCACCTTGCAACGGAACAAGCGGGTCCTCGCTCCCCTGAATAATCAGCACGGACAGCGGCTTCTCGGGATGGCAATCGGCCGCGGTATTCGCCGAAAGCGAGGCGGCCACAATGCCGACCGCGGCAATGCGATTCGATAAATCGCAGGCCAAGCGTGCGGTCATGAACCCGCCGTTCGACATGCCCATCACATAGATCCGGGAGCGATCAATGTTGTACTCCTGCTCCATCCTGTCGATCAGGGCGGAGAGGAATTTCACGTCGTCCACGTTGTTTCTGTCGGAAGGAGTGGCGTCTCGCCCGTCAGCCCAGCTGCGGTCGAGTCCATTGGGATACACCGCAAGGAAACCGTACTTGTCACTCACCTTGTCCAAACCTGCCAGCTTTTCTTCACCTGGTCCGTTGCCGAGGCGCCCGTGCAGCGCCAGAACCAGGGGAACGGGTTGGGTCCCGTCGTAGCTGCGAGGGAGATGCACCTCGTAGGTGCGCGCGCGGCCATCCAACTGCAATTTTCCTTGTTGGGTGAGGGAGTTTGCGAATGCCAGCGTCCCGGAGAGGGCCAAGACTGCCGCGCAGGCCGTGAATGCCAGTGCTGGGTTGCGCATTTTCATCCGTCCTCACTCCCATCTGAGTACGAATTCGGCCTATAACATAGAACCCAGCGGCGCAGTTAAAGTTGCTCGCGCCGTTCGGTGTGACGCGGGATTTGCATGGGTTTGACGAGTTAGCATGCCCGCCGCTAGACTCACTGGCCTAGGGGGACCCGGCGCGGTTGTACAAGATAGTTTGTGCCAGTTTTGACGCACTTTTTTACCACAGAGTGCACAGAGACGGAGCACAGAGTTACACAGAAGACAGAAGGGCAGAAGGACAGAGGGAAGAAAGAGAAGATTTCACCGCAGAGACGCAGAGGACGCAGAGATTTCGCGATGACTGAATCAGCAGAATTGGCTGCGGACGGGTCGCTTAAGGCGCCGGACGCCCGAGGTGTCGAGCACTTTGATGTGCTGATTGTGGGCGCGGGGCTGTCCGGCATCGGCGCGGCGTATCATCTGCAAAAAGAGTGCCCCAAGAAGAGCTGCATCATTCTGGAAGGTCGCGACGCGATGGGCGGAACCTGGGACCTCTTTCGGTATCCCGGGGTGCGCTCGGATTCGGACATGTACACGCTGGGCTACCGTTTTCGGCCGTGGCGCGACGCGAAGGCCATCGCGGATGGTCCAGCGATCCTGCAATACATCCGCGAAACCGCGGAAGAATACGGCATCGATCGCAAAATCCGCTACGGGCATCGAGCGAAAGTGGCGTCGTGGTCGTCCACGGAAGCGCAATGGACGGTCGAGGTCGCGGGACCTGAGGGGAAGACCTTACAGTTCACGTGCAACTTCCTCTTCATGTGCAGCGGCTACTACGACTACGCCGAAGGGTATATGCCGGGCTGGCCGGGGATGGAACGGTTTGCGGGAACAATTGTGCACCCGCAGAAGTGGCCCGAAGGCCTCGATTACAAAGACAAGCGGGTAGTCGTAATTGGCAGCGGCGCGACCGCGGTGACACTCGTGCCGGCAATGGCGGAGACGGCCAAACACGTCATTATGCTGCAGCGCTCGCCGACGTACATTCTGGAGCTGCCGTCGCAAGACTTCCTTGCCAACTGGTTGCAAGGGAAAGTGCCGTCGAGGCTCGCGTACGTTCTGGTGCGCTGGAAGAATGTGTTTGTGTCCATGTATCTGTTCGTGTGGGCGCGGCGAAGACCGGAGAAGGCGAAGCGATGGTTGCTGCGATTGGTGCAGCAAGCGCTGGGGCCTGAGTACGACGTGGCCAAGCACTTCACGCCACGATACAAACCCTGGGATCAACGCCTGTGCCTGGTTCCCGACGGCGATTTGTTCAACGCTATCCGCGCGGGGAAGGCGTCAATGGTCACTGATGAGATCGAAACGTTTGCGGAAAAAGGAATACGGTTGCGTTCAGGAGAGGAACTCGAGGCGGACATCATCGTGACCGCTACCGGGCTGAAGGTGCAATTGATGGGAGGAATGGAAGTGTGGGTGGACGGCGCGCAAGTGAAGCTGTCGCGAACGGTGGCCTACAAGGGAATGATGTACAGCGATGTGCCCAACCTGGCGTCGTCGTTCGGATACACGAACGCTTCCTGGACGCTGAAATCCGATCTAACCGCGGAGTATGTATGCCGCCTGCTGAAGCACATGGATGCCCGCGGCTACGACACCTGCACGCCGCGCAAAAGGAGCCCCACGATTACCAAACAGCCGGCAATCGACTTCACTTCGGGTTACGTCCTGAGAGCTTTGCATGAGCTTCCGAAGCAGGGTTCGAAGAGGCCGTGGAGGCTACATCAGAACTACGCGCTGGACATGCTGGAGTTCCGCTTTGCCTCCGTGGAGGACGGCGCGATGGAGTTTGCGCGGGCGAAGAAGCCAACGCGGGGAACTCTGTAACTGCTGGCGCCGACAGAGCGTAAGGAGTGATCTAGGCGGGAAGGTGCCGCGATGACAAAAAACGGAAGCGACTTCGCGACGGTACGGAGGATCGGACTTGCCTTGTCTGGAGTGCAGGAGAGCACGGCGTACGGGTCACCGGCCCTCAAGCTTCATGGCAAACTCCTGGCGTGCACACCCGCGAATCCTTCCGCGGAGCCTGGTTCGCTCGTCGTTACGGTGGACCGGAATGATCGCGCGGAGTTGCTCGCGGAGGCGCCCGATGTTTACTACGTGACGGACCACTACGTCCCTCACGACACGGTGCTGGTTCGTCTGTCGCGCGTGGCCCCCGATGTTTTGCGGGATCTGCTGGGCATGGCGCATAAGTTTGTAAGCAGCAAAGCGAAAAAGCACTCCGCTTCGCGCGGACGCCGAAAGCCAGGACGCAGAAAACCCTAACCGCGCCGGACAACCCTTCCGGCGGACCGCTTCATCCATGAGTGCAGTTGTTTTCCCGGTGCAGGGAAACATGCGCGTTGCTGCTTTCACAGGCGTGTCACTTCTTGGGCTGCTGATGGTCGCGACGGCCTTCGCCGGCCCTCAGGAAAGCGACCGCCGTGCCGCAGCCGAAAACCGCGTTTCGCGTGGCCTCCCACCTGACGCCGTCATTGATGAAATCAGATTCATTGGCCTTCATGGCATTGCTGCGGAAGCGGCAAAATCGCGGGTGTCTGTGCATGCGAGCGAGAAATTCGATTCGGCGCAACTCGCTGCGGACGTTCGCGCGTTGAACCAATTGGGCTGGTTTGAGGATGTTTTTGTGGAAGCGGAGAAGGCAGCCGGAAACTCTGAGGCCGGCCCAGGCGGTGCGCCGCGCTTTGAACTCATCTTCCACGTGAAGGAGTATCCATTCCTGACGGAGGTGCAATATAGCGGATCGAAGGTCCTATCCCAGCAGCAAATCAAAAAGTTACTGGAGGAGAAAAAGCTTTCGCCGCAAATCGGAATGCCAGCCGATCCCGTGAAACTCCATCGTGTTGCTGTGGCGATCCAGTCGGAACTCGCCGCAGCGGGTCACCCTGACGCGCGAGTGGCTATCGCGCGCGGAAAATTGCCTGGCCAGCGAGCAAGGGTCAACTTTCAAATAGACGACGGGCCGCACCTTCCTGTCCTGGAAATACATTTCTCGGGCGATCCGGAGATCTCGGGCTCTGTTCTGCGCAAACAAATGCACGAAATAGCGCCGGATGCGTGGTTTACGGGATTCCGCGAAAAGAATGAATTCACGCAGCAAAAGGGCGAAGAGGATCGCTTGAGCCTTCAGAGTTATTTGAAGAATCACGGTTTTCCGCAAGCGCGCGTGGGAGCCCCGGAGGTTACGCGCGTGGATGCGTTTCCCGGCCGCACTTTGCCCCGGCTGCGCCACCGGCTGGAATCTGGCTTGACGGTTGGCGTTCCGATCGAGGCGGGTACGCCCTACCGCTTCGGCGCCACAGAGGTCAGCGCGGATCTGCGGCAAAAACTAGGCGCGCAAAGGAAGCGTGACGCGCTGCTGCTGAATGTCGCTCCGGGGCAGCCGTACTCGCAGCATGCGGTGGACTCTCTCCAGCGCGCTTGGGAACTAAGACTTCACCGAAGCGCGCAAGGTCACGGAAGCGACGGAAACTACCGGCTGCGGGCGATTCCCACCTTCGACAGTTCCACGCGCATGGCGTCCGTGAAGTTTGATTTTGATCCTAAGCCGCCCTACGTGGTGCGGCGCGTGGATTTCCGAGGAAATCAGCGGTTCCCGGACCGGTACCTTCGCCGGCGCATCGGTTTGAAGGAAGGCCAGGCGCTTGACGAATATACGCTCGAAGCGGGTCTGGCACGTATCGCGCGCACCGGATATTTTGAGCCCATCAGGAAAGCAGACATTCTGATTTCGACCCATGAAGCGGAACGCACTGCGGATGTAGTGATTCATCTTCGTGAAAAAGGCAGAAAACGCACGACGTTCTCCGGAGGGCGGGAACAATTCGGAAGCACCCTGGGCATCGCGTACACAGTTTTCAATTTGCTCGGCATGGACGAATTTCTTTCCACACAAATTGATGGCGGGCCGGAGACGCTGCAGCTTGTCCTTGGTTTGACGAAGGAGGGGTTTCTTGGCTCGCGAGGCACGCTGGCGCTCTCCGTGTTTGACATGTTTCTTCGCCCGCTTCTTGCCGGAGGGGTGCAAGCGCCATTCCAGCGAACCCAAAGCGATGGCGTGAACCTAGGATGGAGTTACGCGGCGTCGGATGTGGACGCCGTCGGAATCAACTACGGACTCTCACACTCTCTGACAGAGTTTGCGAACAATCAGTTACCGAGTACAACAGGCGGCACCTCAAGTGCCCCAGAAGCAAATTTGCGAAGTGAGACTTCGAGCCACTCGCTAGGACTCGGGTGGACACGCTATACAGCAGACCAAAACATCGAGTTAACGGACTCGGTATCCGGAGGGTGGCTCGGAGGCAGTGAAAACCTGCTGAGATCGAACGCCGAATACGGCCACATTTTTCCGGACGAGATTTTCGATAATCACAACGCGTGGGCCTTCCGAACGACCGTCAGCGCGGCGGGCAGCTACAAAGGGGACATGCCGCTGTATGCGCTCTTTTTCCCGGGCGACAACCTGGTGCGCGGACTGCGCCCAGGAGAGCTTGGACCTTACGAGACCTTCGGCACCCTAGCTCCTTCGGGCATCACAACCTATTCGGTGGTGCCTGCCGGGGCAAACATTGTCGCCGCTTCCAATTTGGAATACCGCTTTCCACTGTGCGGCGGAGTCAAAGGAGCGACCTTCTTCGACGCCGGATCGGGGTTGCTGCTGCCGAATTGGCTAGGTGCGTCGCGGCCGCCGCTCATCGAGTCGACCAACGGGCTGCTTCATGGGTCAACGGGATTGGAGTTGAGCTGGACGATGCCCGGAGTCGGCGTGCCTCTGCGAATCAATTATTCCTTCAACGTGCTGCGATTGAATCGCGCCCTGCTCATGCCGGACGGCTCGCTCTTTCGTGTGCACGATCGCCTGGGAGCGTTGGGCTGGGGGCTGGGATCGTTCTTCTGAGAAACGGCTGGGTCGGCATGCGCATGGCACGATGAGTTCCAAATAACGTTGGCGGCTCTTGCTCGCCGAGAATTCACCTAGAACCAGGCATTTCTTTATACTTCTGTTGTGCTGTTCTGTGTTTGGAGGCGTCACGATGAACTCGGTTGTTGGCTCGTCCGTTTCATCCGATGCGGCAACTTCGGGTTCCACGGTCTCGCTGTTTCGCCTGTACACCTTGCGGGTCTCCTACCTGGTGATGGCCGCAGGGCTCGGCGTGACTATCTGGCCCACCGTCATCCGCCACACAAATGAGTTCGCGGCAACACGAGGGATCCAAGTGGCCTTGCTTGCGGGCCTCGGCGCAAGCGCGGCATTGGGGCTTCGCTACCCGGTGCAAATGTTGCCTATATTGCTGTTCGAGCTGATCTGGAAGGCGATATATCTCGCAGCCTTTGCTTTGCCGTTATGGTCGGCTCATCAGATCACTGCGGCAGCCGCAGAAGACATCAAAGCTGTCCTGATGGTTGTTGTTTTTATTCCGCTTATTCCATGGCGCTATGTGTTTGCCCAGTACGTATTGAAGCACGGTGATCGATGGAAATAAAAGTATGACGAGAAGGGCGGTCTCGGCTGGGTCGACACGGAATCGGCAAGGAGATAAACCGTGCAGTGCTCTCGCATAAGCCGGCGCTACGAATCGCGGGGTTCTTGGAGCTACCTATACCCAATAGTTGATCGTGATAGGAGTCACTGCGCAGCGGCATAATCTGTCGGTAGCGTGAATGTACGCGGTCTCCACCAACCATGGCTGTGCGACGTGCAATTGGCATTCTGATGAGCGCGGGGGTGTTTGCTACCCTGCTGATACTTGGATGGGGCATTCGCGATTTGGGATCGTTGTTTGTGTCGGGGGCACGGGCTGCATTTCTACCGATCATGCTCATCGCTATGGCATGTGCAGCGGCTAGTGCCCAAACCCCGCTGAAGAAAGGAACACGCACACCGCCCGGGCAGCGACTTGTTCTCGCGTCGGTGCAGATAGTCACGCTGCCACTGCTCGTTTTCCTGCCTTATGCGGACAAACGTGGAATTTTCGTCATGCACACGGAATGGGTCCGCTGGCTCGGTCTAGGCAGTGTACTCGGGGGCTACGCCATCATGCTCGTTGCGCTGCGCACCCTAGGCAGAAACTACAGCGCCTATGTGACCATTCAGGAGCAGCATCGTTTGGTGCAAACCGGCATTTACAGCGTGGTGCGGAATCCTATCTATTTGGGAACGATGCTTTCCTGGCCGGGCGCCTGCCTGGTGTTCCGCAGTTGGCTGGTAATCCCCATCTTTATGTACTTCCTGGGCTTTGGGGTGCTGCGGGGGGCACAGGAAGAACGCGTGCTGCGTGAACATTTCAACGCTGAGTTCGAAGCCTATCGCCAGCGCACCTGGAGGTTAGTGCCGTACGTTTACTGATGTTGCTTCTGAGCGTTGAGTGAGAGCCGGAGGCTTTTCTCAAGTGGCGGAGTCCTAATCGCCAGTGACGGCATCTAGGTTATCCACCCTAGGTTCTCTGCCCCATATTCAGCAAACGTTTACTCGGGCTATCCTGCTTGTAGCGCCGGTTAGTGGAGTCGCAAGTTCCCGTTCGCGCCGCGCCTGCTCACGCTCCTGGCCGTCACCTACGCCGTAGCTCGCTGGGGTCCCAGTTCGCGAAGGTTGGGCCCTTGATGAAAGTCTCCGCGCAAGAACTTTTTCTGAACACAGGCTAAAGCCTATGCTACCGGGGCGTTTCCTTCGCGGTGAAAACCAGATCTGCAGGAGAATTTTGAAACAGGAATGAAAACGATCGACAATGACAAAGAACTTTGCTCGCTGAGTAACGAACGAATCGAGGAGCTCCGGAAAGAGCTCCTGGCAAGAATCTCCCGTGAAGAGCTCAATTATTCCTGGCAATTGGAGGCTCTGGACGAAATCTTCACGGTCTCAAAGATAGACTCGAAGACGTTCCAGCGATTCTGGATTCGGCCGCTATTGGCTGCAGGCTTAAGCCCCGAAGCTGCCCTCGCGCACGTCATCGACTCCTACTTCCAGCCAAATTGAGCCGCAGTCGCGTCTTGCCTCGATTGGCTCGGGACGCCCGCGGCTAGAGTTTCTCGCGAAACTTCAGCTGAGACTGCTGGGCCGGAATGATCTTGAATTCCATTCCCCAGATCGCGCGCCGCTCGTCGCTTGCGGTGCGCTCCAAAGTCTCTGCAGCCATCTGCACGTCGTCGGTCAGCCGCATGGCAGCGTCGGTGACGTCAGCGGCTCGTATACCCTGTCTTGCATCTTGGATGTCTTGGATCAGAGATCGATAACGCTTAAGAGCACGCATAAGCCGCACTGCCCGGACTCCCGAGCTGTACGCCATAGGTGCTCCCATGCCCATCATGCCAAAGGATGCGCCGATCCGCGCGATCTCGAATCCCAGCTTGAATTTTTCACCCGTGGTCATCCCCTCTTTGCCAAGCTTGGCGTCCTCATAGCCAAGGTAGCGAATGAACAATCGCGTGTATTCGTTTCCAAAGCTCCGCGAGGCGCCACCCTCAAACGGAACTTCGGCGAGCATATTCAGCGGTGCCAGGTAAATTTGGTCGTGTTCCAGCTTCAAAACCACAAAGTTTTTGTCGGTCTGAATTCCCTTCAGATCCTTCGCGTTTATGGTGACCGCTTCCGCTTCTGCATCCTGCGGGTGGTCTGCCGAAACCACTAAATTGCCAAGATCGTCGTCTCCGGCCGGTTTGCTCGGCGGTGCGGAGATCTGCTTCTTGGGGTCGTATGAGGAAAGGCGCACAAGCCGCACGGAATCGCTGCTGATCTCAACTTTCGTGGCCCGTACGGCCTTGCTGTCGCTGTTCGCGTGAACCTGCGCGTAAAAGGACACCGGGAATCCCTGACTGGCGACGGCGTCGAACCTTCGATAGGCTTCGGGCCAGTTGTTGCCCTGGAGTTCGATGAGTCCGAGTAGTTCGTTGGCGCCAGCGCCGAGCGGGAAAAGCTCCACTGCAGATTCCAAGTCCTGGCGCGCGCGACTCAGTTCGCGCTCGACGTAGGGCTGGGATAGCTTTTCCGTTGCTCTGGTTGCCTCCTTATATTGGTGCGATGCCCATCGCCACTGGCGGTAGCTGAGTTTCGCTTTGTGCTTGGCGCCCATGTCCTGGAGCCCCAGGGAAGCCAGCAGCAAAGCGCTGAGGGTGTCCTGAGCTTCGTCGTCGGTGGCGGCGCCGTAAATGGCGCGACGCGCCTCCAAGGCCGAGAGATGCAGGTCGGCCGCGCTCTTGCTGGCGGAGTCAGGCGCCAATTGCTGAAACTGCGAAAAGTGCTGGCCGGCCTTTGCGATGTTTCCGTACGCCTCGTAAAGCAGACCGAGCTGCCATTGCGTCTGCGGATAATCGGGCAGGACTTGCGCCGCTGTTTCATATTCACTGATAGCGCGATCGTAGCGGCGGTAGTCGATATAGCGAGTGGCGCTGCCGTAATGTTGCCGGACCAGTTGTCCGGACTCGCCGGAGAGGCTTGCCAGTGAGTCCAGATTCCGCTGATAAATCGTCACGTCTTTTCCATCAAGCGCCTCAGGAGCCAGTTTGGCGTACTCGGCCAACTGGCGAGCGGCATCCGCCGGACGAGCCGACTCAGCCGCGCATTTAGCGGAATTGAATGCCACCGCGGGATTCCCGGGAAACGCATCTTGTAACGCTTTTGTTTGATCGCACAAACTTCCACCCGCCCGGTGAGTGTCACCACGGTCGAAATCCTCCTGCAAGTAACTTTGGTTGAAGGAAACCGCCGCTGCGTTCTCCGTGCTGGGCGGCGGTGCCCCCATCAAAACAGATGAGCGTAATTCTAGAAGGTCCATACGCTTCTTCTCATCTGACAAGCCAC
>Ga0187784_10002287_pt1 | contig 15350 bp, 11 predicted proteins | sample 1015_SJ02_MP15_2_FD_132964 | JGI IMG/M metagenome (GOLD analysis project Ga0187784, IMG submission 132964) | Tropical peat soil microbial communities from peatlands in Department of Meta, Colombia - 1015_SJ02_MP15_20_MG | ecosystem: Environmental > Terrestrial > Soil > Wetlands > Peat | place...
CCCGGATCCGGTCTGCCGGGATGTCCGTCAGCCGGGCCGCCCACTCCGGCGTCTTCGGCTGCTTGTCCGTCTCCCCCATCACGTACTGCCGGAACGGCTCGAACCCGTACGTGTACGTGTCCACGAACGCCTTGCTGTACAGGTTCTCGCTGATCATCACGTACGCCATGGCCGCCATGAGCGCGCTGTCGCCGCCGGGGCGGATCGGAATCCACTCGTCCGATATCTCCGCGGTCTCTGTATACACCGGGTCGATCGTGATCAGCTTGATGCCGCGCTGCTTCATCGTCTTCACCCATTCCCGGATCCGGGCGTACGATGGGGCGCGGACCTTCAGGCAGTCGATAGGATCGGAGGCCCAGAAGATAAACAGTGTTGTGTTGGCCAGCGTGTCCGCCATCGAGTCGTCCGGGTACATCTGCCCCCACGAGTACGGGGCGCCCCACTGCCAACACGCGTAGCTCTTGTTGCCGATCAGGCTGGTGTACCCTCCGTACAGGCCCAGGAACCGGCTGACTTGGCCGACCTTGGTGTGGAGGTTTCCCGCGGTCTGCCATCCCCCGATCACCGACCCGAGGATCGCTTCGTTTCGATACCGTCCCTTGACCCGCTCAAGCTCACGGGCGACGAGGTCGAACGCCTCGGCCCAGCTCACTCGCCGGTAGCTCGGAACGCCGCGCGTCATCGGATTGCCGCCGCCCGGCTTCCAGTCCCTCCGCACCATCGGGTAAAGGATGCGGTCCGGCGCGTACACGCGGTGGTGCCAATTCAGCGCCATCGGCGCCGCTTCGTTCTCGGGGTAGTTGAGGCTGCTCAGACGGAAGATCCGCCCGTCCTTCACATGCACGTTGATGAGGCCCTCACTGTCCGCGCTGGTCAGGACCTGCTCGGTGCCGGCCGGGGGATCCAGCGGAGTGGACGTCGTCATGGGAGTGGCGGCGGACGCGCTAGAATCCAGGATCGCGGGTCCGGTGAGGAGCGTTGCCCCGGCCGTGGCGGCACTCAATCCCAGATCCCTGAGGAATCCCCGACGGTTCATGCCCGCACCGTTTGCCTTTGCGCGCCCATCCTTCCTCGTCGCCCCCATCGTCTGACCTCCCGATCCCGCCGTAACGTCCGGCCGGGTTCTCAAGACGCCCGCGCGAGCTACGCCATCGTCTGGCATTACGGTACCAATCATGCGGTCGTCTAGGGTATCCGATCTACGCCTGATTCCTCGGCTCGGGGGACCGCCCGATCCGGGTCGGCCAGCACCCATCAAGAGGCGGCCCCGCCGTGCGTGGCGAACGTACGGACGCAGCCCGTGCAGCCTACGCAGCATACCGCGAACCTCGAGGAGGGCACGATGGCGCTTCCCAAAGCATACGACGAGTTCAAACACACGTTCCCGGAGGTCTGGCAGGCGTACGACCGGCTTGGAGCCGCGGCTCACACGGCCGGCCCGCTCGACGAGAAGACTCGGGCACTCGTCAAGCTCGCGCTCGCGGTCGGAGGGCAGCATGAGGGCGCGACACACGCCCACGTCCGATCGGCGAGGCGAGCCGGGGCCACGCCTGACGAGATCCGGCATGTCGTCCTGCTCGCGGTCACTACGCTGGGGTTTCCCGCGATGATGGCCGCCCGCACATGGGTGGAAGAGGTGCTTGCTCAGGACGCCGGCCGGTAGGGCAAGCGCGCAGATCGCCGGAAACGCGCCGGCTAAGGGGGCGCATCGCCGTCCGCGGAGGCCGCGCCGATTGCGCAGCGCAGCCATCCGGCGTCGCGGCGCAGGTGTCCCTCGAGCAGGCCTGCCGCTTCGCGGTAGAATCCGGTCGCACCCTCGCGTCTGACGTCTGTGGCCCACCGGGGTGCCCATCGGAGGAGGTGCCGATCGAGGAACTCCAGCTGCCTGCGCAGCGGGTCGCGCCCGATGAGCGAGACCGGCTGCGCGGCGGACAGTCGGGCGAGATGCTGCATGATCGACAACTCGACCGCGATGTGATCGGCCGGAGCCCCGAACTCCGGACCTACCTCGACGCCCTGGGCGCGCAGGAATGCGGTGACCTGGGCGAACGCCTCGCCGTAAAACCGCCGCTCCGCCCCGTAGAGCGACTCGTACGGAGGCGCCAGCCCGGGGCCGGGCCCGATGAACAGCCGGGCATAGTCCGCGGCGAGGTCCTCGACCACCGCCGCAGGGTCCCGGTCGCGGTGCTCTGCTAGGAACGCGAGCAGCCCGGCGGCGTCCACCTCGACCTCGCAGGCAACGGCGAGATCTCGCAGCTCCGTCCGGGCGCCCTCCCCGCACAGCCGCAGCCACGTGTCCCGGTCGAGTTCGCGCGCAAACGCCCCCGACAGGAAGCCGTACAGATCGGCCCGCGCGGCGCATCCGGCCGCCGCGCCGCCGTCCCCGCCCCCCACTGCGATCACGCGCCCGGAGGCGGCGTGAACGCCGTGATGGCCGGGGGCATCCCCACATACTTCTCCACTTCGACCAGCGCCGTGTGCGACGGATTACCGTCTGACAGTTTCGAGTTTGGCGCGTCCGAGCTGACCGTGTTGATGTTGCCATGGCGGTCGAGCGTGCCGGGTTGGCCCGAGGTCAGCGGATCGTACCAGCCGCCCTCGTGTATCGCCACCACGCCGCGGCGGGTCCTCGCCGTCACCACGGCCCCGGCAAGCGTCTGGCCGCGGTCGTTGAACACGCGCACGACGTCCCCGTTGGCGATCCCCCGCGCCGCCGCATCCTGGGGGTGGATCCAGATCGGTTCCCGCGCGCCGACTTCGTAGCGCTGCCGAAGTCGCGTCTGGTCCAGTTGCGAGTGCAGCCGGTCCCTCGGGTGCGGCGAGAGCAGGTGCAGCGGGAACCTCGCCACGAGCTGGCTGCCGAGCCATTCGTCCGGCGCGATCCAGGTCGGGTGTGGCGGACAGTCGTCGTAATTGAACGACGCGATCTTCTCCGAGTAGATCTCGACCTTCCCCGATGGCGTGCCGAGCGGGTGCGCGACGGGATCCGCCCGGAAATCTCCGTATCCGACGAGTTGATTGGCCGCGTCCAGCACGGGGAATTCGAGATAGCCCTGCTTCCAGAAGGCGTCGAAATCCGGCATGTCCACCCCGCGGGCGTGGGCTTGCTGCAGCGCGGCGCCGTAGAACTGGCGGAGCCACGCCATCTCGTCCTTCCCTTCGGTGTACTGCGCGCCGACGCCCAGGCGGTCGGCCAGGGCTGCGCAGATGTCGAAGTCGTGCCGCGCCTCGAACACCGGCGGCACGGCCTGCTGCATCGCCGCGATGAACTGGCTGGTGGCGACGATGTCATTCCGCTCGAGCGTCGTCGTCGCCGGGAGCACGATGTCCGCGTGCTTCGCTGTGGCCGTCCAGGAGTACTCATGCACGATCGTGACCTCGGGACGCTGCCACGCCTGGAGCACCCGGTTGACGTCCTGGGCGTGGTGGAACGGGTTGCCGCCGGCCCAGTACACCAGTTTGATCCCGGGGTACGCGATCTTCTGGCCGTCGTAGTCGATTGTCTTACCGGGATTGAGGAGCAGATCGACCCACATGTTGATCGGGACGAAGTCTTTGACCGGGTTCGACCCCGTAGACAGCCCCGGCACGCTCGGGGCGGTCCCAAGGGGAGCACCGACGCGTCCCGGGAAGTCGATCTGGATACCGCCGCCCGGCTGGCCGAACTGGCCTAGCATCGCGGACAGCACGATCATCATCCACACCGGCTGCTCGCCGTGCGCCGCCCGCTGCAGCGGGTAACCGCCCATCAGCACGGTGCGCGACCTCGCCATCCGCCGCGCCAGGGCCCGGATCGTAGCCGCGGAGACCTCGGTGATCGGCGCCGCCCACTCCGGGGACTTCGCCTGACCATCGGTCTTGCCGGTGAGGTAGTCGGCGAACCTGTCGAACCCGACGGTGTACTTATCGAGAAATGCGCGGTCGTAGAGATTCTCGGTGTACAGCACGTGCGCGAGCGCGAGCATCATCGCCGTGTCCGTGTTCGGACGGATCGCAATGCGCTCCGACCTGACGTACTGGTCGGTGTCGGTCTCAAGCGGGTTCACCGAGACCACGGGGATCTTTGCGTCCCGCAGCTGACGGACCCAGCCCATGATGGAGTGTCCGCCGTCCCCCGAGAGCACCTCAGCGTTCACCAGCGGATCGTACCCGAACATTACCACGAGCTTGCTGTTCCTGATCAGGCTGGGCCACGCCGATGCCCTCGGCGCGGCGTCGCCGACCACGTGCGGGCTGATCACCGGCAGCGTGGGGGCGCTGTAGGAGTTGACGGCATAAACGTAGCCACCGAACAGCGTAAGGAGCCGCTGCAGCGCCGCGACGGCGCCGTGAAACTTGCCGGGGCTCTGCCACCCGTAGCTGCCGCCATAGATGGCGCGGTTCCCGTACTGGGTCTTCACCCGGCGCAACTCGCCGGCGACGATGTCGAGCGCCTCATCCCAGGATACGCGCACGAACGGCTCCTTGCCACGTGCGGACGGGTCGCTCTTGGACCGGTCCCGGTAGAACCCCTGGCGGATCATCGGGAACTTCACGCGGTTGGGCGAGTAGACGAGGTCCGCCATGACCGTGACCATGCGGTTCGGATACGGGTCCCTGGAGAACGGCAGCGTCCGAACCAGCCGGCCGCCCGTGACCTCCGCCGTGAACAGCCCCCAGTGCGCGTTGCCGAGCGTGGTCACCGTCGCGCTCTCGGATGCCGCGCGGGCGGTCGACACCCCGATCAGCGGGGCTGCGATCAGACCCCCGATGGCGAGCCCGCCGCGTTGAAGCAACGCCCTTCGTGTGATCGGCTGCATCGTTTACCCCCCCCGAGGGCTTCGCCCTCACCGGATATGCCTAGTTAACGAGAATACGGTACCAACCTCCATAGACCTGCAAACAGGACAGACCTGCAAACAGAACAGGTATCGGACGCCGCCCCGACCTTGCTGCGGACGCGACCGCGAACCTCAAGAAGACACGGGCTCCCCGAGGCCGGCGTCGCGTCCGGACTGCAGGTCGTCGAGGACCGCGTCGAGCGCGGCTGGCGTGAGGTGGGGTAGCCCGGCATCGTCCCTGCGCCGCGAACGATCGGCGCCGCAGGGTTGCGCCGGCGTCCTCGTGGCGACGATGTGCGTCAGGTGGGTCCGACGGTACCGCCAAGACCGGCGATGACGTCGCCGCGCACTCTTGCGGCTGAAGCTCCCGCGCGCCAGCCGCGGTCGCGTTCCCGCCCGCCGTTGGGGCCGGCGACATCGGAGCGTGCGCGCCAAGGTACGCCGGCCCGACCACGGCACAGGCCATCGCGATCGGCCGGCGTAGCGGGTGGCGTTCGGGCGTCCGGCGGTAGAAGGTGGTGAACTGGAGCACCAGCAGGAACAGGACGACGGTGCCGGAGACGTGGACCCACCGGGCCGGGGACGGCCCTACTGTTGCTTCGCGTGCGTCTGCAAGTACTTCAACACGAGCGTGAGGTCATCCCCGCTAAGCCCACCCTGACTGGCCATGCCCTGGAGGGTACCGGGCCACTGGTTCGCCGTATACTGGTCGGGCGCATACAGCGAGTGACATGAGCTGCAGTGGGCCTCGTACAGTTGCCTCCCGTGTGCCCACACGGTCTGCACGTCGGCAGTCAACGCGTTCGACGGGACCCATCCACTGACCGTGACCTCGGTCCAGACCGTGCCATAGCTGTCTTTGGTCTGGGCGCCGAGATTTCGGTCCGCCTGATCGGGCGCGGTGAGCGTGACCAGCACGATCCGCACGCCGACCGCGGTGACCACCGCGCTGCTCCCCGCCGAGGAGTAGCCTGCGACAGTCACGTGGGCATCGGTGCCGCTCGTCTCCGTCACCGACATGGTCGTCCCCGGGGTGACTGTCCCGACGACGGCGCCCCCGGGATCCTTGCGCAACTGCACGGTCCCCGTGGTGTAGGCCGTCCGCCCACCCGGAGCGGCGGCGAGCGCCGGCACGGGCGTGACGGCGACCGACACCGGCGACGCGACGAGGCCGCTGCCCGCGGTCGCCTGCACAGGCCGGCCCACGGGACCCCGTCCTGCTGGGCCGCCGAACGCCACCGCGATCATGCCGGCCGTCACCGCCGCAATCATCCACGTTCTCGTTGCCCTCATCTGTCCCTCCCCTTTTCCCCCCGCTGAGATGCTGGTTCGACCGGGCGCCTCGCGATTCATGCACGCGACCCCACGGTACGCCTGCGCGCGCAAAGCAGCGTGAACGCCGTCACGGCACTCGTGGCTGACAACGCAGTGCTTCATGGGATCATCCTCTCGGCGTCAACCCTTCGGGGAGATTGCGGCATCCGTGAATCTTCGCCGATTGCGCGGTACCGACGCTCCTCGCGATCCGCACCGGAAACCCGGAGCGTCCCACACAAAGAATAGCACTGCGGTAGCGAATTCCCAAACCATCGCCCTGGTGGCACCGTTTGCGCGTCGTACGCCGATGGACGGGAAACCCGCAGTGCGGCGAGCATTCGCTGAATGTGGCAGCCATCGTAGTCGCTCTCCTGGGTCCGATCTCGACGGAAGCGCATTGCCGTCCACTCGCGTGACCGCCTACTACTGCCATGCTAGGGTATACTCAAGCGACAGTGGCGGACGATCGATGACCAACCGCGTGGGGGTGAACGAGACCAGATCGGCGCGGGCGGCAAGCGGCTCGGCCGATCGACCTGACTTTGTCATCGCCATGCGGGCGGGCGGCGCCCGACCATGGCGCACGTACATCGAATCCTGGGCCCTCCCTTATGCGCTTATCGGCGCCGCGGTGTCGGGAGGTGTCCCGATCCTCATGCCGCTCGCGGTGGCCCGCAGCGGAAGCCCAAGTGCGATCGGCTTCGTCATGGCCACCTTCAACCTTGGAAGCGTGCTGGCACCGCTCTGCGGCCTGCTCGCCGATCGATACCGCTGGCACCGGGTCTTGTTCGCCGGTGGCGCGCTCGTCACGGGCGGTGCCGTGGCGGCATTCCCGTGGGCACAGAACCTTCCCGCCATGTGTGGCCTCGCATTTTCGGCGGGCGCCGGCTCCGGCGCGGCTGTGACCATGGCCTACCTGTTTGTCACCGGCACGCATCCGAGAGACGAGTGGCCGTCTCGGATCGGCGCGGCGCAGCTCCTCTACGTCAGCGGCCAAATCGTCGGGTTGCTGGCGGCGTCAACGGTCGCATGGGTTGGGATTCGTGCGTGCTTTGCGATCAATGGCTTGGTGGCGCTCGTCGCGACGGTCCCGGCTTGGCGGACGGCCCGTCTCCCCTCACGATCGGTCCACCCGATCCCGGGGCCTCGGCTGGTGCGCCCCCGCCTCGTCTGGCATCACCTCAGGTCGCCGTTTGCCTTGTTCCTTGCCATGTGGACGCTCGCGCTGACGGGAAGTCAGATGTTCTACACGGTCTATCCCGTCTTCATGGCACGAATCTTCCGCGTCACCCCCGGGGAGTCGTCGTTCGTCTATGCGCTCGTCGTCGGACTCTCGCTGTTTCTCTTCACACCCGTGTGCACGTGGACGAACCGCCTGGGAGCGAGCCCGATGATCCAGATCGCGCTCATGACCCGCACCACAAGCCTCCTGGCCATCGCCGCTCTCGGGTATCTGGTCGGCCCGCCCGGCGCTCGGTGCGCGGAGATCGCGTTCGCTACGCTGCAATTCGCATGGTCTATCTTGAGCGTGAGCAGTGCAGCGTGTGCGGCACACCTAAGCCCCCTCGGGGAAGGAGAAGGCATGGGATTCTACAACGCAGCCGCGGCCATCGGAGGCGTTGCTGGCGCGATGATCGGTGGCGTCGTCGCGGCACTGTGGGGCTATGCCGTGGTTCCGGGTGTCGGCGCCGCCTCCATACTGTGTGCCCTGCTCTTGAACCGGCACCTCATGTTGCAGGGCGGCGCGAGACCTCCGTCGCGTGAGGCCGCGTAGTCCGGCGCTCCGGGGCGTCCGATGCGTTGCGCCGTCTCCTGCTCCGCGGGCACAACGCGAAGACGGCGCTGCGTCCGGCATCCTCGCTTGACATATGCGCCTCCCGAAAGCGGGGTTCGCGCCGCTCTTCACCGAGACGGCGCCAGGACGCTCGGCGGCGTCGGCCACCCGGTCAAGCGATACTCACGCGGTTGCCGCCGATATACTTGGCCTGGTACATCGCCCGGTCGGCGGCCTCGATCAGCGCGCTTGGCGTATCCCCATCGTCCGGCATGCCCGCCAAGCCGATGCTGAGCGTGAGCGGCGCACGCTCCACTTCCTGAGAGACCTCCGCAGCGTGGCATCGGACACGCTCCGCGATCCGTACGGTGTCTCGCTTGGACGCGCCGGGCAGCAGCAGGACGAACTCGTCTCCGCCGAACCGCGCGGCCAGATCTCCGGCGCGGGTATGCTGTTGAAGCACATCGGCCACCCTGCGGAGCACCGCATCGCCCTGGAGATGTCCGAAGTGATCGTTCGTGAGCTTGAACCGATCGATCTCCACCATCATCACGGACAAGGGGTGCCCGGCCCGTCGAGCCCGCGCGGTCTCGCGTTCCAGCGTATTCCATAGCGCGCGGTGGTTGGCCAGCCCCGTGAGGTGGTCCGTCAGCGCCAGTCGCTGCAGGTCGTCGTCGCGCTGTGCGCGCAGGATCGCCAGACCCGCCAGCGTGGCGAACGTCTCCAGCAGGTCGCGAACGTCTCGCGGAAAGGCGTCGATGATCGGACTTGCGACGTCGAGCACTCCGATGACGCGCCCATCGACGATGAGCGGATAGGCCACTTCTGACGCGATCCCGGGGCCGGCGGCCACATAGCGCGGATCGTGGGTGACGTTGGCCGCATAGTACGGTCGTCCGTACCGAGCCACCCAACCGGTGATCCCTTGGTCTCCGACTCGCAGCCGAAGCGTCTCGATGACGACCGGGTCGTATCCCCGCTGCGCCTCCGCGTGGAGTTCCTGTGTGCGGTCATCGGTCAGCCAAATCGCGGACGTCGGATAGGCGAAGACTTCCTGAATCTGGCTGAGGATCTCGTCGAAGACCGCGCGCAGGTCCAGCGGACGTAGCAGTCGCTTCGCGACGTCGGCCATGGCGGGCATGACACGCCCGACCTGTCGCGCCTGCGTGAGGGATCGCGCGATCGCCTGTACCGCCGGCTCCACGGCAGTGTCCGCCTCGGGCTGACCGGGTTGAGCACGGAGGGTGCCCCCGAGCGCCGGGCTCTGCTCCAGAACGCGGCAGAACGCGTCGACCACTTTCGGGTCGAACTGCGTTCCGGCGCCGCGCCGAAGGTCGTGCAACGCCTCCCGCTTGGCCCGCCCCTTGCGATAGGCCCGGTCGTCCATCATCGCGCTGTACGCGTCGGCCACCGCGACGATGCGTGCACCGAGCGGGATCGCGTCACCCCGCAGTCTGTCGGGATACCCCTGCCCATCCCACCGCTCCTGGTGGTGGCGCACCAGCGCGGCCACCGGCCGCATGCGATCCACCGGCCGGAGAATCTCCTCACCGATCACCGGATGCTTCCGCATGACGGCCCACTCGTCGTCGCTGAGGGGTCCCGGCTTGCGCAAGATCTCATCCGACAGCCCGATCTTGCCGATGTCGTGCAGCAGAGCCCCCCAGCGAATCGCCTGGACCTCCTGCTCCCCGCAGCCAAGCTCCCGCGCCACCGCCTCTGTCCAGACGGCCAGATGCTCGCTGTGGGTCCCGGTGTACGAATCCCGGGCATCGACCGTGCGCGCGAGGACCAGGACCATCTGCATGTAGGCCCGCTCCAAATTGTCGTGGAGTTGCGCCCGCCGAATCGCTGTGCCTCCGATCTCGGCGATGGCGTCGAGCAGCCGCACCTCGGCGTCGGAAAACGGACGCGTCTCGGTGCCCTTCACGCGGCCGAGGCAGAACGTCCCGACGACGTCGCGTTCCCACCGCATCGGGACGATCACGGCGGGCCCGAGGGTGTCGTAGTACGCGGAGCGCAGCCACGGAAGACGCGGCTCCCGCGCGAGATCATGAGTCACGTACGGCGTTCCCGTGGCGACGACGTGCTCGGAGAGACTCCCCGCGATCGGGAAGGTGACTCCCGTCTTTTCCCCCATGGCCCCCGTCGTGTACACGACCACGAGACGCCGCCGGTCGCCGTCCACGAGGTTCAACGTACCGTGCTGCGCTTCCAGCAGGTCCATCGACGTATCCACCAGGAGCGGGTACATCTGCTCCACGCGATCGGCCTCGCGGAGCCGCTTCCCGACCTCGGTGAGCGCCTCCAGTTGCCTGGTCCGGCGTTGTATCTCCGCTTCGGCCCGCTTGCTGGCGGTGAGGTCCAGAAGGACCCCCTCGTAACTCATGGTGTGATCCGTCGGATCCGTCACCGCGTGCGCGCTCGCGCGAACCCAGATCACCGCTCCGTCGCGGCGGCGCATCTGCATGTCGAAGTCCGTCACCTTGCCATCGCGCTCGAGGAACGCGCTCCACCGCCTGCGGTCGGCCGGGTCCGCGTAGAGCGCGCGTGCCGTGACCGTACGAAGCGCATCCACGCTTGGGTACCCCGTGAGGTCCAAGAACGCGGGGTTCGCGTGAAGAAACTCGCCGGCTGCCGTGGTGCGGCAGAGCCCGACGGGCACGCGTTCGACCAGGTTGCGATAGTTGGTCTCGGCGGCCCGCCGAGCGGCCTCCGCCTGTCGGCTGCGCACGCGGCGCCGGCGGTCATCGAGGGCACGCCGAACCACGGGGCCCAGCCGCTCGAGCCGCTCGTTCGAGAGGCAGTCGGTGGCGCCACGACGTACGAGTTCCGCGACGACTTCCGGCTCGACGGTCCCCGACACCACGAGGAACGGTGTGTCCATTCCGCGCGCCTCTAGCAATTCCAGGGCTCGCAGCGCCCCGAACTCGGCGAGCGACGTCTGGGAGACGATGACGTCCGGAGAAGCGGCGAGGGCGTCGACGTACGCCGCTTCTCCCTCGATGCGCTGCCACTCGGGGGCGAAACCGGCGCGGTCCAGTACCCGGATGATCCGCTTAACCTGGAGTGCGTGATCTCCCACCAGGACGACCCGAAGCCGTTTGCGAGCCGAATCGGGCGCGTTGGGGTCGGGTGAATGCGCGTCCGCAGCGCAGGGGACGGCCCCATCAGCCTGGCGGCGGTCCACGCGGTCGACTTCACTCCGGGGCGTCCCCATGGCGTTCACCCGAACGCGAGCGGCACGAGTCAATGTACACCGAACGCTATCACTCCAGATACCCGAAACTCGGCGTGTGTAGACGTTGAGGGAAATTGCTCGGAGGCTTGAGGAACGTTCTACAGAAGAAGGCCCGGGCCGCGGACGCCGCGTCGCGACGGCTGTCTACGCGCTTTCGCTTGTGGGCACGAACAGCAACAGAGGCGACTTCGCTCCAAGGGGATGCGCGTTGCTTCGCCGGCCCCCCGCGGAGATTGCTCAGGGAGGTTCCCCACCGTGAGGGGTCGAGCCCGTCGTCGGACCACCCGGCACCGCGGTATGAGCGCGGCCGTTGTCCTGACACTCGCACTGGCGGCGTCTTCGGTCTCGACCCCGGCGGCGCTGGCGTGCTCCCGGGTACTGTGGCAGCCCACCGGTGGGCCCGTCGTCGGCCGGAACATGGATTTCTTCCGAGACGTGCGCACCAACCTCTAGATCTTCCCGCGCGGCATGGCCCACACCGGCCTCATGCCGATCAACCCGCTTACGTGGACCTCGAAGTACGGGGGCGTGGTCGCCACAGCGTTCGATCTCGCCGCGGCGGACGGGATCAACGAGCGCGGACTCGCGGGAAGCGAGCTGTGGCTGAGCGAGAGCAACTCCGGCGCGCAACGGGACGCGAAACAACCCGGCCTCGCGCTGAGCCCCTGGCTCACGTTCTTCCTCGACAACTTCGCTGCGGTCACGAGGCCGTTGCCTGCGTGCGCGAGCATCCGTTCCAGGTGCGACCGATCACCACCCCGCCCGCGGGAGGAATGTCGGTCCCGATGCACCTGGTGATCGGCGACAGGGCGGGTGACAGCGCGATCATCGAGATCATCAACGGCAAGCCGGAGATCTACCACGGCCGCGCGTACCGGGTGATGACGAACTCGCCCACCTACGACAAGCAGCTCCCGGAGCTCAAGCGGTACCAGGGTTTCGGTGGACAGAAACCGCCCCCGGAAGCGAAGGCTCGACGCACCGGTTCGTGCGCGCCACGTATCATGTCGATCGCCTGCCCGCTCCCAAGAATGGACGAGAGGCCATCGCGAGCATCTTCAGCGTGCGGAACGTTTCTCAGCCATTCGCGGTGGCGAGCGCCCAACACCCTGAAGTGAATCCGACCATCTGGCGCGCCGTGGCGGACCTCACGAACGAGCTGTATTTCCTCGAGTCCACGACCAGCCCCAACGTCATTTGGGTCGACCTTGGACAGATAGACTTTGCCCGCGGGTCCGGCACGCGAATGCTGGATCTGGTGAATCACCCGGATCGGATCGGTGACGTGACGATGCAGTTCAAGCCGGCACCGCCGTTCAAACCGATGGTTCCGGACCCGGAGCGGGACATCCGGGCCCGCCGGTAACTTCCGCCCGTCCGCAACCCCTCACGGCGCCCCGAGCGCCGTGAGTCGCGCTGGAAGACCGATGTCCTCGAGCGCGCGTGCCACGCGCTCGGCTTGGATGCGAGTCCGATACGGAGGCGTCACCACTTGGGCCACTGTCCCACGCGGCACGACATCCACGATGTATCCCTTGCTCCGGACGAGGTGCATGACGCTATCCGCCTCGGCTGCGTCCGGGTAGGCTCCCACCACCACTCCGTACGCCGGCCGGGCGCGGGGGCGCACCGCCAACCGGGCGGCGTGAGCCGGTCGGAGCGGCCTCGCGGCCATGCGACGAGCGGCGACGGGCGATGCGGCTCCGCGCTGGGCCGGTGTGGAAGACTCCGGCCGCGTCGCGGATACCGGCGCTGCGTGCTGGACAGGCGTCGTCAGGGGTCCGGGGCGCTCCTGAACCGGCCCGATCCTGATCGGTCCAACCATGAGTGCTGCAGCCAGCGCCGCCGAAACGGCAAGCGCGCCCCAGTGGACCACCTCTCGCCGGATCGGCCGCGCCGTGGCGGCACGCTCGTGATGGTTGACGGCGTCGACCATGTGCAGGTATTGGCGCACCCGCCGCAGGGTGTGCAGCGACCGGTCCCCGGCGTGCAACGCCGCCATCTCCTCTCTCAGCTCGTCGTCGATGTGCCGCCAGACGTCGCGCCAGGCGCACTTGTCGATCGTCGCGGCGTTCGCCGGACCCGCGAGCGGAATCCCCCGCGGGTCGAACAGATACAACTGTCCTTCGATCTCTCTCACCCGATAGCCGTCGGGCAGGGACAGTCTTTGACGCACCGTCGTCTCTCCGAAGATCTTGTGGATAAACACGGCATCCCCACACGTGGAGCGCTGCGTCCGCGAAGGCGATTGCACCTTCCTACCTGATCATGCCCACAATCCGGGAGCGAAAGACGGCGCGCAGTTCCGGCAGACCGGGGTGCGGACGGCACGATGCGTGCACGAGCGTGCGGAGAATGCAAAAGGGGCGCCGCTTCCCCCCGAGAGCGACGCCCCCCGCGACCTACGTTACCCGGTCGCACCGGAATACGAACCCAGTCTAACCGGCCCCCGCTTCTAAGGGTATCGGGCGGCGACCCGATCCCCGGCGTCGTTCCCAGCGCCAAACGCCGCGGCCCAGGCGGCGTCCCGGGTCGCGCGGGGGCCAGCCGCCCATCCCAAATCAGGTCCTGGCCCGATGGGCCGTCTCTTCGGCCAGGGTGTATGTAATCTGTATGTTGCGCGAACGCAAACCGCGGAGGCAGAGCGCCAAGAAGTCCGCAAGGAGCCACGCGAGGAGCCACGCGAGCAAGCCCGAATCTATAGAGCCTGTGACGGACGCATCCGGGCCCAGCGTGCCCAAGACCAGGGTATTGCTCGCGGACGACCACGCGATCGTACGCGAAGGCGTGAGGATGATCTTGACCGCGGAGCCCGACATCGAGGTCGTGGGCGAGGCCGAGGATGGCCTCGAGGCGGTCGATCTGGCACGCCGGCTCAAGCCGGACGTTGTCGTGCTCGACATCAGCATGCCGCGCCTCAACGGTGTCGAAGCAACGCGTCAGATCAAGGCTGCACTCCCGGAGACCCAGACGCTGACGCTCACCATGCACGCCGACGACACATACGTATTCCAGCTCCTCAAGGCGGGGGCATCCGGCTACGTCCTGAAGCGCGCCGCCGCCACGGATCTCGTGCAAGCGGTCCGCGCGGCCCGGCGGGGCGAAGCGTTTCTCTACCCGTCCGTCGCCAAGGCGGTCGTCGAGGACTACCTCAAGCGCCTCGAGGCCGGTGAAGGACGCGAAGCGTACGACGGGCTCACGGAGCGCGAGAAGGAGATTCTGACGCTCGTTGCCGAGGGCGCCTCCAACCAGGAGATTGCCCAGCGGCTGTTTATCAGCGTCAAGACGGTTCAGACCCACCGAGCCCACATTATGGAGAAACTCGAACTCCACGACCGGACCCAGCTGGTACGGTACGCGATTCGCAAGGGTCTAATCGAGCCGTGACCGGCGAAACGGAAGCGGTGTATCCCGCCGATCGCGAGACCGACGCGGTCCTGCGCGACGGCACCGCCATCCGGATCCGACCGGTCCGTCCCGATGACGAGCCTCGGCTCAGCGCGTTCCTGGTCGCGTTGTCGCCGGACTCGCGGGCGCTCCGGTTCTTCGGCACGACGTCGGACGACGCCGTGGTCGCATACGCCCGCCGCGCCGTCCAGGTGGATTACGATCGACACTTCGGCTTGGTCGCGGTGACGGGAGTCGACGGACGCATCGTCGGCCACGCCGCGTACCAGGCCACGAAGGCCGGCAGCGCGGAAGCATCGTTCACGGTCGCGGACGACTACCAGGGGCGCGGTCTCGGTACGATGCTGTTGGGACACCTCTGCGAGATCGCGGTCATGCACGGCATCGGCCTCTTCGAAGCGCTCGTGCTGCCGCATAACGCTCAGATGCTCCAGGTCTTCCGCGAGTCCGGCCTGCCGATCGGCATCCGCTTCACCGGTTCGGAGCTCACGGTGACCTTCCCCACCGCGCTCACGCAGGACGCGCTCGACCGCTTCTACCGGCGGGACCAGATCGCGGCCGGGCATGCGCTGCGTGCCTTCTTCGCCCCGATCGGAGTGGCGGTGATCGGGGCGTCGCGCCGGCGGGGAACGATCGGGGGCGAGATCTTTCACAACCTCCTCGACTACGGGCTGCGGGTGCCCGTCTACCCGGTCAATCCCGCCGCCGCGACGGTCCAGGAGGTCCCGGCGTACCGCACGGTCGAGGAGATCCCCGGCCCCGTCGACCTGGCGATCATCGCCGTCCC
>Ga0187784_10002288_pt1 | contig 15345 bp, 10 predicted proteins | sample 1015_SJ02_MP15_2_FD_132964 | JGI IMG/M metagenome (GOLD analysis project Ga0187784, IMG submission 132964) | Tropical peat soil microbial communities from peatlands in Department of Meta, Colombia - 1015_SJ02_MP15_20_MG | ecosystem: Environmental > Terrestrial > Soil > Wetlands > Peat | place...
AAGAACAACGCGCCTGGGAAAGCTTCTGATCAAGGTGAACTATGCTGACAAGCGGTCTGCCACAACTGCGCGCCTGTCGGGCGCGCCAGTCGCCTGACACTATGAGGGAAGCGTGTTACGCCACGATGACTGGATTGTTAAGCTTGTAATAATTTCCTGCACAATCTGTGTGAAAAAAAAGGGACTTTGTGCAAGCTGTTGCAGAGAACGCCGAAAACAGATGGCGGCAACCTTAAGAAAGGGCTGAGTTTTCCACAGGGCGAAATGTAACCTAATTTTCATCGGTCTGTCATGTCCCCGTAACATCGCCCGTGTAAGTGTTGTGGGCTGCCTTAGGCGAATCCATCATCAAGAAAGTTTTGCGGCACGACCTGGTTCGGCCCGCTGGAAACTGGCTCAAGTTTGCTTCCCGTAGAAACGCCCGGAAGGAACAGGGAATCATGAGACTTCGCAGGACTGTTTTCTTTATTGCCGTCACGTTTCTCGTGGTTTGTGCCATGAGCGTTTGGGCGATCCCGAGCACAGCGCAACAGGCCAGCGGAGCCACGATTAGCGGCACGGTGGCCGATGCCTCGAATGCGCCGTTGGCCGGAGCAACGGTTACGGCAAAAGATGCCAGCGGCACCACGCAGACTGCCACTTCCGACGCCAAGGGAAAGTACAAGATTTCCGGCTTGCCGGCGGGGACGTACGCGATCGCGGTGACCGCGAAAGGCTACAAGGATTTTTCCGTCGCCGATATCCCGCTCAACGCGAGCGATAACCTGCCGATGGATGTGCTGCTGGAAGCGGGTCCACCGGAAGCGGCCGCGCCGGCAGCGGGCGAGCAGCCCGCCGCGGCCCAGCAACCGAGCAATCCTCTTTCGATCTTCAACACCATGACCCCGGCCATGCCTGCGCCTCCGCCGGGCGCCGCGCAGACGGCACAGCAGCAAAAGGTCGTGGTCCCGAATGATAGTAAGCACGCCACGGTGACTGGTACAGTCACCGACCAGACGGGAGCGGTGCTGGCCGATGCCAAGGTCGAAATCAGCAACGCCAAGGGAGTCAAGCAGACCGCAACCACCAACGCGCAGGGCGTGTACGTGATCGCCGGCCTCGAACCCGGCACCTACGATATTTCGGTGACCGTGCCGAAGTTCAAGCCGTTCCAAAGTTCGGGCCTCAACCTCACGGCGGGAATGACCCTTCCGCTCGATGCGCCGATGGAACCGGCGGGAGAAAAGACGGAAATCAACGTCACGACGGGAGGGCCGGCGCAGGTCGAAACAGAAAACGCCAACCTCGAAGGCACCATCACGCAGAAGGAAGCGACCAACCTGATGCTGAACGGCCGCAATTTCAGTCAATTGATCACGTTGACGGCCGGCGTCAGCAATCAGACCGGGCAGGACGAAGCGAAGGTGGGCGTGGTGGGCAGCGTGAAGTACAGCGTCAACGGCGGCCGCGTGGAGTACAACTCCTTCGAGGTGGACGGCAGCGACGTGCTGAACGCGGGGTTGAGCGGAGCGGAAAGCACGCTGGTGGTGTATCCCAGCCTGGATGCGATTCAGGAAGTGAAGGTGCTGACCTCCAACTACAGCGCGCTGTATGGCCGGACGGCCTCGGGCAGCGTGCAGGTGACGACCAAGTCGGGTGGCCAGGCGTTTCATGGCAACATCTACGAATTCTTCCGCAATGAGGCGATGAACGCGCGCAACTACTTCGATCAGACGACCAAGGCGCCGTTTTATCGCCGCAACGATTTCGGGGGTACATTCGGCGGGCCGGTATTTATTCCCGGCCATTACAACGAGAGAAAGACCAAGACGTTTTTCTTTTTCTCGGAAGAAGCGCGCATTGAGAAGTCGCCCAGTGAACTGCAGTCGAACTTTAACCAGGCCGTGCCCACGCTGGCGGAGCGGCAAGGAACGTTCACCGACGTGTGCCCCAACCCGAACGATCCGGAAGATCGGAAGAATCTGAACGGCAATCTGTTCCCCATTAGCCTTTATCCCGACTGCCCGGGAGTGCCCAATGTTTCGGCTGAACCCGGCTATCGGGCGCTGTTTTTCAATGATGTGAACGGAGTACTGAACTACAACAGCCTCATTGGAGCGACGGGCAGTGTGGGTTCGACGCCGACAACAGCCGGCCTGGACCCCAATGCCGTGGCCATTCTGAACGCGAATCTCATTCCGCTGCCCAATGCGTTTAGCGGCTGCAACTCCAGCCTGGTGGGACAAATTGACCACACCACCGGGCAGCCCATCATGCCTTGCTATGACGCGGTCATTTCCGAGCCCACGCACTGGCGCGAAGAATTGTTCCGCCTGGATCACCACATCACCGAGAAGGTGCAGGCCACATTCCGCCTGGTGCACGATTCCTGGGACACGGTGAATCCCACGCCGATCTGGGGCACGGTGAAAAACACCTTTCCCACGGTGCAGAACGAGTTCGTGGGGCCGGGAATCGACATGATGGTGCGGCTGACGCAGACGATCACGCCCTCGCTGCTGAATGAGGCGGTGTTCAGTTACAACGACTCTCATATCACGCTCGCTAACGTGAACGGCCCCGGCGGAGCGAATTATCAACGGCCCGCCGTGCTGGGCAATCCGGCGCAGGTCGGCACTTGCAGCGGGATGAGCGGCAACGTGCCCATTTGCCCGATGGGCTATTTGTTCAACAATGGCTTTGGAGGCAAAGCGCCGGGCGTGGTGCTGACCGGCGATAACGAGTCCTACGGAGGCGCGGGCTTTACGGTGGACCCCTCCTATATGCCGTGGGAGCACACCAACCCGACGTTCAATGTCCGCGATGTCGTCAGCAAGGTGATTGGGAAACACAACCTGCAGTTTGGCGCGCAATTCGTTCGCTCGGAGAAGAACGAGAGCAATGGAGCCTTAGGCGCGGCCTCAGGTGATGTGCAAGGGCTGCTGACTTTCAGCAACGTGAACGGAGGCGTTTTCAGCACCGGCAATGCGTTCGCCAATTTTCTCTACAACGACGGCGGCCATATTTTCGGCACCGATGTACTGGGCGGCGGCAACGCCATCCGCAGCTATACCCAGGACAGCGCCCAGCTGCGGTATTACAACCGTTACTGGATTGGTGAGCCGTTTGTGGAAGACGACTGGAAGTTCAATTCGCACCTCACGTTGAATCTGGGAATCCGCTTCAGTCTGTTTGGCAACTTTCACGAAAAATACCTGCAGGCCTATAACTGGGAACCGCAGGCGTTCAGCCCGACATTGGCGAGCGAAGTAAAGGTCGACCCCTACAGCGGACAACTGATCAGCCTTCCCGGAACAAAACCGGTTCCGCTCGACCTGAATAATCTCGATCCCCGGATTATCAATGGCATCGTGCAGTGCGGCGTTAATGGGGTGCCCAACGGTTGCGTCAACAGTCATGTATTCAACCCCGCTCCCCGCGTCGGCTTTGCCTGGGATCCCAAAGGAGACGGCAAGACTTCGATCCGCGGCGGTTATGGCATGTTTTTTGAACACGGCACTGGCGATGAGGCCAACACGGGATCACTGGAAGCCAGCGCCCCTCTGGTCCTGAATCTGACCGAGCCCTTTCCGGCTGGCTACGCTTGCATTGGGAATTACGGGACCAATTGCAACATTTCGGGCAATGGACAGCCCTCTCTGCCCGGAGCGTATCCCATCAATGTCACGGCTGTTCCAACCAATACTCGATATTCCTACTCTCAGCAGTGGAGTCTGAGTCTGCAGCGCGAAATGCCCCGGGATTTCGTGGGCACAGTCGCCTATGTGGGAGCCAAGGGAACCCACCTCACGGTCGAGCGCCAACTGAACCAGCTGCAGCCGGTTCCTTCGGCGCTGAATCCTTTCGCGCTCCACGAACCGTTCTTGCTCTCGGTTCCGGGCGTGCCCGTGTCGGACTGCAACAATATCAACGCCAGCAACATTAACGATCCGATCTTCGTGCTGCAGAACGGCGTGGTGATTACCCCCAACAATCCGGCCTCCATCAATCTGCAGGTTGCGTGTCAGGGCGAATCCAGCGGCAACGTCACGTCGTTACTTCCTGTCGCCAATGTATTCCGGCCGTACCCTGGGTTGGGCGAAATCTTCTCTCTGCAAAATGGCGCCGATTCCTCCTATCACGGTTTCCAGACGACGATTCGCCGCACCAAGGGACCGCTGACGGCGGGAGTGGCTTATACCTTCAGCCACTCCATCGACGACTCCTCGGACCGCACCGACCCAACCTTTGTAAATTCGCTCAGCCTGCGCTCCAACAAAGCGAGTTCCAATTTCGACCAGCGGCACATGGTCAATGTCAGCTACGTGTATGCCGTTCCCAAGATCAGCCGCATTTTGCAGGAGGGAGAGCTGTGGGCGTCAGGAATTGCGGGCGATGAATCCGGCCTCGAGTCTGCCGCGGGCACACCGCCGGCCGCGGCGAAGACGCCAACCAGCCCGGATGCCGCGACTTCCCGGATCGCGCGGTTCTTGGGCGATGGCTGGCAGCTTTCCGGCATCACGACCTACCAATCGGGAACGCCGTTCAGTGTGATTAACAATGGAGGCGCCAGCGGCATCGGGGTGCTCGATAATGCCGGCGTCGCCAACGGAGTGGGCGCCGGCTCGTTTCCCGATGTGGCGCTTAATGCGCCTCCTCCGGCGTTCCGAACCAATGGCAGCAGCTTTGGACCTTTGCTGGGCAATCCCAACCAGTTCGTGGCCCCGCGCGGGCTGACATTTGGCAATGCGGGACGCAACTTTCTAAACAACCCGAGTCGGTTGAACTTCGACATGTCACTGCTCAAGCATTTTCCGGTCCGCGAGGGCAGCGAAGTGGAGTTCCGAGCCGAGGCTTTCAACGTCTTCAATCACACTCAGTTTCGCATCTTCGACCCGAACCTGGGCAATACCGGCAGCAATACCGTGAGTTGCTATGGCGGCCCGAACTATTCGGCGGGTGCTTACTTCCCGGGAGGCGTAGACTGCCTGACGGGCAGTGCATTCCTGCACCCGGTAGACGCACACCGTCCGCGCACTTTGCAATTAGCGGTGAAGTACAACTTCTAGAATGGCCTGCTGATTTGAAGGGAAGGGCTTCCCCACGCAGCCAGTTTGCGCGTCTCCGCCGATTTGGCCCCGTCGCGGATGACAGGGCTTAGAAGAGTAGCCAGCCTTGGTGCGATCTAGCTGCCTCTTCCCACCACCTTGCGCTACTGGATAGTAACGTTTACGTCTGCCTGGTCGGTAGTAACTACGCCACCGCCATAGAAGATCTCTGGGCAGGGAGAAGTACCCTCCAGCCCCAGCGATAGGCCGCTTAGCTGTGATCCTACTCCCGTCAGGGATAACCCGCTCGAATTCACCACCACGATGGCCGGGTTTCCGCCAAAGCCGGAAGCGCTCGGCCTGCCGAGAGTGCCGATTTGCACGCCGTTGAAATTGAACACGTCCAGGTACACGCTTTGTCCGCTGATCGTTCCGGTTAAATAGGCAGTGGTCATGCAGGGGTAGCCGACAGCCGTGATCGTGCCGCTGACGCTGGCGTTGCTCCCACCGGCGCTCGCACTCTGGGTCAGCGTGCCGGAGACGGGAATCGGCGTGTTTTCGCCGGTCAGGTCCTCCATGTAAGTGGAATTATTGAGCGTGCCAGTGAAGTTTCCGGTGATCGCGGGAATGAGTTGCGCGGTGAAGGTGCCGGTCGTCGACCTGGAAAAGCAGGCGCCGCCCAAGCCCTGGTACGTGCCAGTCATGGAATTGTTACCGGAAACAGAGCCCGTGAAATTGAAGACGGTCCCGCCGGGATTCAGCGAAAAGCTCACAGCCTGTCCATTCAGCGTTCCCGAAACCGTCCCGTTTCCACCGCAGGTCTGGATTCCCTGTCCGTTTATGATCACGGGGCCTTGGACGCTGCCAGTCAGGGTGCTCCCGGACTGGGCAAGGAATCCGGAGGCGGAAAGCTGCGTCGACGGGCCCGGATACGTCTGCACGAGATTGAATTGCCAGTTGCCATTGAGGGCACCGCCGGAAGCGGCCGACGATCCTCCGCCGCTCCCACAACCGGCTAGAACGCCCAGCATCAGTGCTAAAGAAGCTGTCGCAAGAACTCTCACGGATCTCCTCGGAATTTTAGAAATAGAGCTCTCTGAGTACGGCGAAATACAGCCGCGGAAAGATAGCGCTTTCTTATGGATTCCTGTCGCGCTGGCAGTTTAGCCGCTTCAATGTGACGCTAAGGTTAACGCGACGTTAACAATCGGTGAATTTCCCCGGAGATCCCGGCTCTTCCAGCCATTCCCTGAGAACTGCTGCGAAACGCTTTGTATTCTGCGCCAGGTCGTACTGCTGCATGACTTTGACTCGCGCCTGTTTGCCGATGTTCTCCATCCGTTCGGGGGACTGCAACAGGGCAAGCAGCTTTCGGCTGAGATTCTGCGAGTCGCCGACGGTGTAGAGCACGCCGTCCACTCCGTCTTCGATGAGTTCGGGGATCCCGGTAATACACGGGGCAACACAAGGGATCTGCATCGCCATGGCTTCCATCAGGACCATGGGAATGCCCTCCGCCAGACTTGGGAGCACGAAGAGATCGGTTCGGGCATATTCGGCCCTGAGCCGCTCCTGATCGACCCAGCCGGCAAATTCTACGGATGACGCAAGCCCCAGTTCCGCGGCCTGCTGCTCAAGAAATTTTCGGTCGGGGCCATCGCCGATGAAACACAGACTCACCGGACATTGCGATGCAGCAAGGGATGTGACGGCTTCTAGAAGCAGCGATTGGCCTTTTTCCGGCGCAAGCCTGCCCACGCAGAGCAAGCGTGGCGGAGACGAAACGGTTCCCTTCTCTGCCGGCGCAAATTCGCTGGGCTCGATGCCGAGCGGAACATGAATCAGTTTGTTCCAGGAGCTTCGGTCGCAGGAAAGCATCAACTGGCCGCGGCCGTGGCCGCTGATGGACCGCACCAACAGCGCGCCCTGGATGCGTTCGGCCAGGTGCGTCTGCGCAGGATTGTGCAGCTCGCCGAAGCCGTACACTCCGAACGACATAGTGACTGGAAAGGCTCGCGTGGCGATCAGGGCTACGGTGGCGGAAAAGCTGGCGTGCACATGAGTCACTCCACCCTGCCGCATGTAGCGGCCAACCAGAATTGCTTCCGCAAAATAGGCGATGTGATAAACCGCTCGTCTGAGGCTGTGAGCTAAGCGGAGGGCGAAGAATAATCCACGCAACCAGCGGATCGGATGCCTCAGAAATTCGCTCGTGTTCAGCAGCGCGATCTTCAGCAGCGGGACCGATTTTACGTAATAGGTGCGCGCGGCTTCCTCCTGCTCCACTGGGCTTAGCTGCTCCGGAGGACGATCGGGATCAGACACCGATGCTACGCGCACGTCGAAACCGAGAGCGCGAAGATGGCGGATTTCCGCGAGCAGATAGCTGTGATTGATCGCCGGGAACTGGCCAATCAGGTAAAGAACTTTGACGGGATCAGCCACGACTGGCGCGCTCCGCCGCCACCACTGCCGCGATGCCGTCCGCTAAGGAAGTGCGCGGCCGCCAGCCCAATTCGGCGGTGGCACGCGCGGTATCGGCGTAGACGTCCATGACTTCGCCCGGACGCTGCTGTTCTGCGCTCAGAATGGGTTTCTGAACTCCTGCCGCGTCCTTGATTAGTTGCGCAACCTCCGCCACGCTGCTCGAATGGCCACTGCCCAGGTTAAACACGCCGCGAACGCCGGGCCGCAGCAACGCCAGAAGAAAAGCGACGGCGTCATCGACGTAGAGATAATCGCGCTTAGGGCGCAAATCCATGAGGCGGACGGTTTCGACAGCCGGGTCGAGCACCTGCCGCACGATGGATGGAATTAGAAACGGAGGCTGCTGGGCGGGTCCATAAATGTTGAACGGACGCACAATCACGAGCGGAACGCCGAGGCGCTGTTGGTAAAACTGTGCGGTCTGCTCGGCGAGGATTTTGGTGTGAGCGTACGGGTTCGCCGCCGCGATGGGATGATCTTCCGCAATCGGCAACCGCTGCGGCTGGCCGTACACGTACGAGCTGATCAGCACCATCACCGCACCATGTCGGCGGCAGTGTTCCAGCACATTCACCGTGCCCAGCACGTTGGTTTGATAAAAAGCCTGCGGGTTCTGCCAGCTGTCGGGCACGAAACTTTTCCCTGCCAGGTGAAAAACCTGACGCACACCTTCCATAGGGAGCGGGCAGTTTGCAATATCGCCGTCGGCGCTGGAAAGGCCGCGCGCGCCAATTCCCTGCGCAGCCAGCGCCGCCATCAGATGACGCCCAAGAAATCCCGACGCGCCCGTTACCAGAATTTCACTTTTCATCTTTCATCGGCATTGGCATTGGCATCCGGCAAGAGTTGCTTGCGGCGCTGGTCGAACTCTTCGATGGCGCGCATGTAGTCGTCCACGCGGCCAATATCGAGCCAGTAGCCGGAATAGCGCTCTACGTAGACGGGTTCGTTCGCGGCCAGCATGCTGAGCATCAGATCGTCGAAGCCGTATTTCTGCCCCTGCGGCACGCGCCCGAGCACCGATCGATTCAGCATGTAGACGCCCATGCTGACCAGATATTGCAGCGTGGGTTTTTCTTCGAACCCCGTGAGCCGATTTTCTTTGGCGTGCAGCACGCCGTAGTCGACCATGTTCATGCGCTCGGCGGCGGCGATGGTGAACAACCGCTTCTGGCTCACGTGATCATCGTAGAGTTTGCGCGTCGAAAGATCGGTCAGCACGTCGCCGTTCATCAGCAGAAAGTTCTCGGGAAGATCCCTGATCAGGCACAAGGGCGCAATCGTGCTCAGCGGCATGGTTTCGAGCGAGTAGTCGACCTTGATGCCCCACCTCGATCCATCGCCGCAGAAAGCGCGCACGATTTCCGCCTGATAATTCACCGCCAGCGTGACGTGATCGAAGCCGTGACCAGCCAGCTGGCGAAGAATTACTTCCAGGATCGGATATTCACCGATGGGCATCAGCGGCTTGGGCAGCACCACTGTGTAGGGACGAAGCCGGCTGCCTTTTCCCCCGGCCAGTACGACCGCTCGTCTAGACATTGTAGAGATCGCCCTTGTAGCGGCGCAGATTGTCCGGTTGCCTGAACCAGCCGACCGTGCGCTCTAGACCCTCGCGCAGGGGAATCTTTGGAGCAAAGCCGCACGCAGTGCGCAGCTTGGAATTTTCGCACTTCAACCGTTGCACTTCGCTTTTTTCGGGACGGAATCTGGCCTGATCGGCGACGATCTTGGCGTTGGAGCCCATGATTTCGGCGATGAGCTGGAACAGACCGCCGACGGAGATTTCTTGATTCGATCCGATGTGGAAAACTTCGCCTTCTCCACCTTGCATTTCTGCGATGGCAATGAAACCGCGGCAGGTGTCTTCGACGAAAGTGAAGTCGCGGGTGGCGGTCAGATTGCCGAGACAGATATTAGTCTTCCCAGCGGCAAGCTGAATGATGATGCTCGGAATCACCGCGCGCGCCGACTGCCGCGGTCCATAGGTATTGAACGGGCGGGCCACCACCAACGGAAAATTGAAAGCGTAATAGAAGCTCAGCGCGATTGAGTCGGAGCCGATCTTGGTCGCGCTGTACGGCGATTGCGGCTGCAAAGGATGTTTCTCATCGATGGGCACATATTGCGCCGTGCCGTACACCTCGCTGGTGGAGGTTTGAATGAATCGCTTGACGCCATTTCGCCGCGCCGCCTGGCAAAGGTATAAGGTGCCCTTCACGTTGGTGTCGACAAAACTGTCGGGAGCACGGTAGGAATACGGAATCGGAATCAGGGCCGCGAGATGAAATACGATGTCGATGCCGCGCGTCAGCTCATCGCAAAAGTGGGCGTCGCGCACATCGCCGGCCATCACTTCCACCTGCTTCAGGCAGGGAGCTTGCTCGAGCCAACCCCAGTCGTTGAACGAGTTATACAGGCTGAGGGCGCGGACGCGCGCTCCGGCAGCCACCAGTTGTTCCGCAAGATGCGACCCGATGAAACCGTCTGCCCCCGTCACCAGCACTCTGGAATTGCGCAGATCGGCCATTTGACTTGTAGAATAACACGCACCCTTCCGGGCTTCGCCCCCCACTCTGCAAGCGTGGAACCACAAGAGAAATCAGCACTTGGCAGTGTCCGACATTCACCATGAAGGCACGAAAGTAACCTGCAACCCGAGAAAGCCGCAGCGGAACGAATGGTACAATTTTACATTCCGTGATCCTGCAGCTTTCTCGCAAAGACCAATTCCACTGACCCTATGGCGGCTAAGAAAATTGTGATTATCGGCGCGGGGCCGACAGGCCTGGGTGCGGCCTACCGCCTGCATGAGCTGAGCTACGAGAATTGGGTTCTATACGAAAAATCCGGCGAGGTCGGCGGACACTCTACTTCGCATGTCGATGCGCACGGTTTTGTGTGGGATGAGGGTGGACACGTCATCTTTTCTCATTACCCATATTTTGACCGCCTCATCGATCAAGTTCTGGGTAAAGAAGTGCATGAACGCATTCGCGAAAGCTGGATCGTGAAAGGCGAATCGTGGGTTCCGTATCCGTTCCAAAGCAATCTGCGCTATCTGCCGAAAGACGTGCAGGTCAGCTGTCTATTGGGCGCGGCGCGAGCCGCGGCCAACGGCAACGGCCGCAACGCGGCCAACTTCCGCGACTGGATCCTCGAAACCTTCGGCGAAGGAATCGCCGAGGCGTTCATGTTTCCCTACAACTCCAAGGTCTGGACCACACCACTGGAACAGATGTCGAAAGGCTGGATCGCGGACCGCGTCGCGGTCGTGGATTTCAAGCGGCTGCTCGAAAACGTTCTGTATGAACGCGACGACGTAGGCTGGGGTCCCAACAGCAAGTTCAAGTTTCCGCTGCATGGCGGGACCGGTGACATTTACCGCCGGATGGCTGCTCTGTTCCCGGAAAAAATTCACAAACACAAGGAACTGTCCGAGGTGGACGTGGAGCGCCGAAGGGTTTCCTTCGCCGACGGCGGCGGTGACAGCTACGATGTGCTGATCTCAACCGCCCCTTTGGATTTGCTCGCCACACGGATGCTCAAACCTGCGGACAACCGGCTGCGGGATGCGGCGCAAGGTCTGGAACATAACAACCTGCTGGTGGTCGGTTTCGGATTGAAGAAGAAGATCGAAACCGGACGCTGCTGGATCTACTTCACCGACGCGGAGATGCCGTGCTACCGCGCCACGTATTTTTCGCACTACTCGCCTTTCAACGTGCCCAACGGAGATACGGAACAATACAGTTCCCTGATGTGCGAGATCTCGTTCCGGGTGGGAGAATCGCCGGACCCGGAAAAGATATTGGATCAGGTGATGGCCGGTTTGATCCGCACCCGCGTTCTGGAAAAAGAGGATCAACAGCGTGTCCTGTCGCGCTATCACCGGTTTGTGGGATATTCCTATCCCATTCCAACCCTGGGCCGCGACCAAGCGCTGGCTGCCCTGCAGCCCGCGTTGTTGGAAAAGGGAATCTACTCGCGCGGCCGTTTCGGCGCCTGGAAATATGAAATTGGGAACATGGATCATTCCGTCATGATGGGCGTGGAAGCGGTGAATCACATCGTCGCTGGAGAAAAGGAGCAGGTGTTTTACAGCGCTTAACGAATTGCACTCATGGCAGACTCCACGAGCAACGCAGCTCCCAAGGTCAGCATCATCATTCCCAGCTACAACACCGCCCACCTGATCAAGGCCTGCCTGGATTCTGTATTCGCGCAAACCTATACGGATTTCGAAGCGATCGTGGTGAATGACGGCTCGCCCGATACACCGGAACTGGAAAAGGTGCTGGCGCCCTACATGAGCCGTGTTGTGTACATCAAGCAGGAAAACAAGCGTGCCGCGGGCGCCCGCAACAACGCCATCCGGCAGGCCCGGGGGGAATTCGTGGCGTTCCTCGACAGCGATGACACGTGGTTGCCCAACCATCTGGCGTTGCAGATGCAGATGATCGCCGACGATCCTGCCCTCGATCTGGTCTACGCGAACGGCTTGCTGGTAAGCCCGGATGGAGAGCGGGAATTCATGGAGCAGTGTCCTTCGCGCGGCGAGGCGACCTTCGCGGCCTTGATCGAAGAACGCTGCCAGGTATCGGTTTCGACGGTCGTGGCCCGCAAGCGGTGTTTGGTGGATGCCGGCCTGTTTGACGAAACGCTGCCCCGATGTGACGACTACGACATGTGGGTGCGCGCCGTGTTTCATGGCGCCAAAATCGGCTACGGCCGCACGGTGCAAGCCAGGCTGTCGGTAGGGCGGGCCGGTTCCCTCAGCGAGTCCGATGCAAGGATGACCGAGGCCTACTGGAACATTCTCGAGAAATTCAAAAAGACTCTACCCTTGACAGACGCCGATCGCGCGGTGGTGGAGCGGCGGTCCTCGGAGATTCGAGCTTTATACCTGGTCGCCAGGGGCAAGCGCCAAATCGCGGCGCACCAGTTCGACAAAGCGCGGGAATCGCTGGCGGAGGCTAACCAGTGTTTGCACAACTACAAGCTCAGCCTTGCCGTGTTCGGTCTGGGCATCGCACCAGGCTTGACGGGCAAACTACTGTCTTCGTGGAGCCGGATGCGTAACGGAAGCCCGGCTTGAGACCTTCCCCAAAAGTTCCTCCCGGCCTGCAATTCCCAGCCGACTCCATTCGTGGGATCGGTTATAACCTTAGGTCAGCATGAAATTCTCGCTTCGCGCCACATCGGCCACTGACCAGACTGCCCTGGCGCAGTTTCTGGTGCGGGTGTTTGAGGTCAGGGCGGATGCGCCTTTTGTGAAGCCCGCCGTGATGGCATGGAAGTACTGGGACCGTCGCGCCGACTGGACCGAACCGCGCAGCTACGTGTTAGAGCAGGATGACACCATCGTAGCCCACGCCGGTCTTTGGCCAATGACATTCTTGGAGGGCGGGAAAGCGGTGCGAGGAGTCCAGATGATCGATTGGGCGTCGGCACGGGAAGCGCCCGGCGCGGGGCTCGCCCTGTGCCAACGATTGTCGGCGATGTTCGATTTCATCTATTCGATCGGCGGCTCGGAGCAGACGCAAAAAGTACTTCCCGCTTTCGGCTTCAAGGAATACGGGCGCCAATGGAGAGCTGCGTGCCCGCTACGGCCGACAGGGCAGATTCTCACCCACCAATACCGTAATTGGAAGCTTGCGCCGCGGCTCGCGCGAAACTGGTTATGGTCAATCCGAGGCGGTAGTCCGCACCCAAAGTGGGAGGCAAAAGAAATCTCACCCGAGCAGATTCTTCCGGACTCGTATTCATCGGACGGGCTGAATGCGGTTTTCAGTCCCCGGCCGCCCGCGTACTTTGAATATCTCGCTCGTTGCCCGGTGGCGCGCTTCAGGCTCTACGGCATTTTCCAGGCAGGCGAACCCAAAGGACATTTCGCAATCGCAGTCGTGCAAGGGCAAGCCCGGATCGCCTGCGTTTGGCTGCATCAGCCAACTCAAGACGCATGGGCGGCCGCTTATTTCCTTGCACGGCGAATCGCTCGGACACAGAAGGAGGCGTGCGAGATCGTGGTCGCCGGCTGTGGGAAAGACAGCCGCATCGGAGCGGCTCAGGCAGGGTTTCGGATGATGGATGGGCCGGCCGTGTACCTGCTCGACAAGAAAAAAAATCTCCGCCTGTCGCCAGACTTTCAGTTTCAGCTTTCGGATGACGATGAGGCATTCCTCGACCCGGGTTCATCCTGCTACTGGACATAGTAACCCGGGCATACGGTGAGAGGAAATGCGGTTCACGCGCGGGCGGAAATCTCACGGATGCGCCCGGCAAGAGCCTCAAAGGAAGTTGCGCCCTCGAATTCCTCGAAGTTGATTTCCACGCCGAACTCCTCGCCAATCAAACTGAGCAACGTAACTTGCGCCACGGAATCCCACTCGGTTGTGTTCTCGGCGCTGGCGGTGGAATAGCGGCTGGGATCCATCTGCGGGAACGCAAGCGAAAAACAGCGAGCCAACTGCTCTGCGATCTTGTCCGTCATTCGATGACCTCGTGAAATAACGTGGGGCAAGACTGTTCGAAGCGCGCGAGTGAGAGTTCGATCGTTGCGGAGGATAAACATTCCGCCGGGAAGAACTGGCCGAGGAACGTCTGCAGCGGACCATTGCGCTCGGTAGGGCGGAAATCAAAACGAACGGCCGAAGCTCGGGATTTCTTGAACAACTGCCGCAGCGTCTGGAACTCGATGTGCCGCGAAAAGGCCCGGCAGCTCATGACCCACACATCGACGAAACACCGATCCTCGTCCACGCAGCCACCGAGAACCGCGATCCGCCCCAGAGGCCCAAACCGGTCTTCGTAAGAAACGGTGGTCAGAAAAGCGCCGGGGCGGCTGGCCCGCGCCTTCCACTCCGCTTCCGTGTAGCGAACGCCATTCAGGTTGAACTGGTTGGTCTTGTTCACCAACTCGAAAGCCCGGGCGTGGTCCGCACTCACGTTTTCGAGCGTTACTTTGGCTTGCAGGCGGGCCAGAAAATCTGCCGAAGCTTGCTTGGGAAGATCGCTCTCGATTTGTTCCGCGGCTCGCAGGCTGTTCAGGCGCAGGCGGTCTTCTTCCACGATGTCGGCTTTGCCAAAGCGCTCGCGGAGCTGCCAGAGCAAAAGCGCAAGTCCCTCCGCGCTCGACGGATATCGCAGGCATTCGATTCCCGGCTGTTTTTCGGAAACCTCGGCTAACTCCATCGGGCTATCGTCCACAAACACCACGCTGTCCGCCGCAATATTCCAGGCTTTCAGAATGCGGGTGACGGAATCTGATTTTGCGCCCCAACCGGCTTCTACGGGGAAAATCTGCTCCGGACGGATCAGCAAATCCGGCCGCCGGAGGGCGGCTTCGACCAGGCCCGCATCGTTCTTGGAAGCGATTGCGATCAGCGCTCCCGACTCTGCCAACGAAGCCAGCATTTGCTGATAAAGCGCATGGCCGTGCGACTTCGCTTCCAGGGACCACGAGACACCCTCGCTGCCCACGTCACCAAGAATGCCTCTCCATAAGGTTTGATCGAGATCGGTAATCAAACCTTTCTTCGGCGAGGCGGCAAACAGGCAACTCGTGCTCAACTGCGCCATCGCATCGGCGTGGGCCAGAGTGTAGGGAAAGCCAGCCTGCAGATCCATCTCCAGGTCGTGGCGTAGAGATGGCGCCGATCGCATGGCCAAAGCGGCGGCGCTCAGCAATTTGATTCCCTTCTGTCGGCCAACGCGTTCGAGGAAATCAGAGAGAGTTGCGTTCCATTGCAGCTCCAAAGCGCTGGTTTGAGCCGGGGGCAGATGACTGAGAGGCGGAAGCGGCAGAGTTGGGCCAATGACGGCCACGGGC
>Ga0187784_10002289_pt1 | contig 15344 bp, 13 predicted proteins | sample 1015_SJ02_MP15_2_FD_132964 | JGI IMG/M metagenome (GOLD analysis project Ga0187784, IMG submission 132964) | Tropical peat soil microbial communities from peatlands in Department of Meta, Colombia - 1015_SJ02_MP15_20_MG | ecosystem: Environmental > Terrestrial > Soil > Wetlands > Peat | place...
ATGATCGATTCCGCATTAGCGACCGCGATGCACGATGCTGTCGAGCACTCGGACCATGGAGTTATGAAATGGCTCAGCCAGTATTGGTGAAAGACGACGTAGAAGCAGGAATGGAACTTCTTCGCGTCCTCGACGCCAGCAATTTTCCAATTACAGGAGCGGCCTGGATTTATTTCCCCGACATCGAAGAATGGCGGCTCGTGATCCGTAGCCCAAGAGCCGAGCAAAATCTCCAGGGCGCACTTCTCGACATTGCTATTGCAATGGATGCGGCTGGCGACCTCCGATCGCGGCTCGATCTCTCGCGGATGAAACTGGTGCCACCCAGCGACCGCATGTTGCAGGCTATGGGATCCGTCGTGCACGCACCGGGGTTAAGCAACATTCGGTTCAGTAAGAATCTTATCAACGGCATCTATATCGATGATGCGTTGATCTACCGATTGGCGGCTTGATAGCTTCCTCCGATTGTTCTGTAGGGATGCCCCCCTCCATCGTCCTTCTCGCCGCAATCGCCGAAAACGGCGTCATCGGCCGCGGCAATGCGCTGCCGTGGCGGCTCAAGTCGGATATGCAACATTTCCGTGCGCTCACCATGGGCAAGCCGGTGGTGATCGGGCGCAAGACTTTCCTGTCGATCGGCCAGCCGCTTTCCGGCCGTACCACGATCGTCGTCAGTCGCGATCGCGGCTTCGCCGCGCCGGGCCTTGTGGTGGCGCCGACCCTTGCGGCGGCGCTCGGGGCGGCGCGTGGCGACGCCCTGCGGCGGGGTTGTGATGCCATCATCGTTGCCGGCGGCGCCGACATCTATGCCCAGGCCTTGCCGCTGGCCGCGTGTCTTGTCATCACCGAAGTACACAAACGCGTCGACGGCGACGTCTACTTTCCCGCCATCGATCCGAAAATCTGGTGCGAAACCGCGCGCAGCGAACGCCAGCAGGGGGCCGACGACGAAGTTCCGTTCGCTTTCGTCAGCTATAAGCGCGCGATCGACGCGGCAACAGGCCCGCCAACCGCGGCATAACTGCGCGTTGTAAGGGGCGGTGCGCTACCCTATAACCCCCGGCAACCAAGCTCGAGGAGAGTCATAATGCCGTGGAACAACCAGTCCGGCGGCCCATGGGGTTCGGGGTCGAAAGGACCGTGGGGCTCAGGACCGGGGTCGCAGGGGCCGAGGCCACCCGATCTCGAGGATTTGCTGCGCCGCAGCCAGGACAAACTGCGCGGCCTCTTGCCAGGCAATCTCGGCGGCCGCGGCATCGCGCTGATCGCGCTGGCGGCGATCGCCTTGTGGGGCTTTTCCGGCTTCTTCCGCGTCGAACCCGATGAAGTCGGCGTGGTGTTGCGGTTCGGACAGTTCGTGCGCGAGGTGCAACCGGGCCTCAACTATCATCTGCCTTATCCGATCGAGACCGCGCTGACGCCGCAGGCGCTGCGCGTCAACAAGATCGACATCGGCTTCGACCTGCGCCGCGGCACCACCATGCGCGATGTGCCGGAAGAAAGCCTGATGCTGACCGGCGACGAGAACATCGTCGACGTCGATTTCTCGGTGCTGTGGAAGGTCAAGCCGAACGGGGTCGGCGATTATCTCTTCAACGTGCAAAATCCCGAAGCCACCGTGAAGGCCGTGGGCGAAAGCGCCATGCGCGAGGTAATCGGGCGCTCGAATATCCAGGCCATTCTCACCGGCGCGCGGCAGACCATCGAGACGGCGGTGCAGGAGCTGATGCAGAAGACGCTCGAGGATTACGGCGCCGGCGTCACCGTGCAGCAGGTCCAATTGCAGAAAGTCGACCCGCCGACCCAGGTCATCGACGCCTTCCGCGACGTGCAGGCCGCGCGCTCCGATCTCGAGCGGGCGCAGAACGAGGCCCAGACTTACGCCAATCGCGTGGTGCCGGAGGCGCGCGGCCGCGCCGCCAAGATCACCCAGGACGCCGAAGCCTATCGCGAGCAGACCGTCGCCGATGCCAAAGGTCAAACCTCGCGCTTTTCGCAAATCTACGACCAATACAAGAAAGCGCCCGACGTGACCCGCCGGCGCATGTATCTGGAAACCATGGAGCGCGTTCTCGGCGGCACCGATAAGACCATCATCGATACCGGCCCGGCGTCCGGGCCCGGCGTCGTGCCGTATCTGCCGCTCAACAATCTGCCGCAAGAGCGTGCCGCGCCGGCGCAGCAAACAGGAGGCAATCAATGAAGCCGGGTCTTGTCGGCGGCGCTGTCGCCGTTGTGCTGCTAGCGGTCGTCATCGTCAGCTACAGTACCTTTTTCACCGTTTATCAGACCAGGCAGGCGCTGGTGGTGCGGCTCGGACAACCCGTGCGGGTCATCACCGATCCTGGGCTCAACGCGAAAATTCCGTTCATCGATAGCGTTATCTACATCGATAAGCGCATCCTCAATATCGAATCGCCGGCGCAGGAAGTGATCGCGTCGAGCCAGGATAAAGAGGACAAAGGCAATGCCGGCCTGGCTCAGGCCGGCGAGCGGCTCGTGGTCGATGCGTTTGCGCGCTATCGCGTCATCGATCCGCTCAAGTTCTATCAGACGGTTGGTCCGGACGGCGCCAGTTCGCAGCTCGCGATCTTGCTCAACTCGGCGCTGCGGCGCGTGCTCGGCGCGGCCACGCTGGCTGACGCGGTGCGCAACCGGCGCGAAGACCTCATGGCGCAGATGCGCGATCAGCTCGACCGCGATGCGCAGCCGTTTGGCATTCATATCGTCGACGTGCGCATCCGCCGCGTCGATCTGCCGGAACAGAACAGCCAAGCGGTCTACCAGCGCATGCAAACCGAACGGCAGCGCGAAGCCGCCGAGTTCCGCGCCCAGGGCAGCCAGAAAAGCCAGGAAATCCGGGCCAGGGCCGATCGCGACGTCACGGTATTGCTGGCGGAAGCCAATTCCCAGGCCGAAACGATCCGCGGCCAGGGCGACGCCACCCGCAACCAAATCTTCGCCGACGCCTATGGCCAGGATCCGAATTTTTTCGCTTTCTACCGTTCCATGCAGGCCTACGAAAAGAGCATGCAGCATTCCGATACGCGTCTGGTGCTGCGGCCGGATACGGATTTCTTCCGCTATTTCGGCGATCCTGCCGGCACAATGCCGGACGGCACGGCGCTATCGACGGCCCCGACAGCGCCGAGCGCGTCAGCGGCGCCTAACCCGGGGCACGCGAGTAGCGCGACGAAATAGTACGGCCGGGCGGGGCGCAGCGGTTCGCGTGCATGACGGATTTCCTCGCCGCGCTCGGTCTATTCTTCGCGCTCGAAGGCATTTTACTGGCGGCGTCCCCGGGCGGCGCCAAGCGCACCATGGCCACCGTGCTCAAGGTGCCGGACGGACCGTTGCGCATCGCCGGCATCGTTTCGGCATCGGTCGGCGTACTCATCGTCTGGTTGGTGCGCGGCTAGTGCATGATCCCAAAAGAGCCCCCCGGACTTGATCCGGTGGTCACCGGTTTCCCGCCGTCGCGAGGCCCGCTTCGGCTTGCGAAGGAAGGTCGCAATAGAGCATGCTAGAAAATGGCTTGATGCGGAAAGGCTTGCCCTCCGACTCGATCCGGGGTGGCGACCGTTTATCCGAGAAGTTCATGCGCCATCTAGACGTTCCCGCGGGTCGCTTTTCCGCCCCAATCCGGCCGCTAATAGCCGCCGAGCGGGCGGGTTATGGCCTTGCGTCCCGTGCCGGACGAGGGCAACTTGCCCAAGAGTATATCTCCCCATGAGTCGAATGCCAGGAGCGCTGACGTTCATGTCTCGCCATTTTTCCGCTCGCCGTCTGTCGCAATTCATGCGGTACGGCGCGGCGATCACCACGCTCGCGGCGGCGATCGTCGTCCTGCCGGCGCGGCCCGCCGCGGCGCGAGGACCCGAGAACATTGCCGACGTTGCCGAACAAGTGATCGACGCCGTCGTCAATATCTCGACATCGCAGAAGATCGATCCGCGTGTCGCCGACCTGCCGGATCTGCCGCCCGGCTCGCCGATGGAGGAGTTTTTCAACCAATTCTTCAAGCACCATCACGGCCAAGGCGGCAGCGGCGGCGGCAACTCGGATTCGGCGCCGCACCGTATCAACTCGCTCGGCTCCGGCTTCATCATCGATCCGTCCGGCTTTGTCGTCACCAATAATCACGTCATCGCCGAGGCCGACGAGATCAATGTCATTCTCAACGACGGCACCAAGCTCACGGCCGAGCTGGTCGGCAAGGATTCAAAGAGCGATCTCGCGCTGTTGCGCGTGCATTCCGACAAGCCGCTCAAGGCGGTGAAGTTCGGCGACAGCGACAAGCTGCGGCTCGGCGAATGGGTCATTGCCATCGGCAACCCGTTCAGCCTCGGCGGCACGGTGACCGCTGGCATCGTCTCGGCGCGCAACCGCGATATCAATTCGGGGCCATACGACAATTACATTCAGACCGACGCCGCCATCAATCGCGGCAATTCCGGCGGGCCGTTGTTCAACCTTGACGGCGAAGTCGTCGGCATCAATACCGCGATCATCTCGCCGTCCGGCGGCTCGATCGGGATCGGCTTTGCGGTGCCTGCCGACAGCGCGGTCGCCGTGCTCGATCAGTTGCGCCAATACGGCGAGACGCGGCGCGGCTGGCTCGGCGTGCGCATCCAACAGGTCACCGACGACATCGCCGACAGTCTCAGCATCAAGCCGCCGCGCGGCGCGCTCGTCGCCGGCATCGACGACAAGGGTCCGGCCAAGCCCGCCGGCATCGAGCCGGGCGACGTCGTGGTCAAGTTCGACGGCCACGACATTAAGGAAATGCACGATCTGCCGCGGGTCGTTGCCGACACGCCGGTCGGCAAGGTCGTTGACGTCATCGTCATCCGTAAGGGCAAGGAAGAATCCCACAAGGTCACGATCGGCCGACTCGAAGACGGCGAGAAGGTGGCGCTGGCCGATGCCAAGAAGGACACCGCGCCGACCGAGAAGCCGGTCGTGCAGAAAACCCTGGGGCTCGAACTATCCAGCCTGTCGGGCGAGCTGCGCCAAAAATTCAAGATCAGGGACGATATCAAGGGCGTTCTGGTCACCGGCGTCGATCCGAGCGTCGCGATGGCCGATCCCGACAAGCGCCTGGCGCCCGGCGACGTCATCGTCGAGGTGCAATACGAGGCCGTCGGCAATCCCGCCGATATGCAAAAGCGCATCGATCAGCTCAAATCCCAAGGCAAGAAGATCGCGGTGCTCTTGGTTTCCAATGCCGAAGGCGAAACGCGGTTTGTGGCGTTGAGTCTGCAGTAGCAGATCACAGGCGGCGGCTGACGAATGCGAGACGGCGGTCTGCTTCATCCGCGCTGTGTCGTTCGTCAATCCAGCACGTAGCTGACCACGCCGTCGGCGAGCTTTGGCTCGAACCAGGTCGATTTCGGCGGCATGATCGCGCCGGCGTCGGCAACCGCCATGAGATCGCTCATCTGCGTCGGATAGAGCGCGAAGGCGACCGCCATGTTGCCGGACGACACCCGCCGTTCGAGTTCGGCGAGCCCGCGGCCGCCGCCGACGAAGTCGATGCGTTTGTCGGTGCGCGGATCGGCGATGCCGAAAACCGGCTCGATGATGTTGCGCGTCAACAGCGTGATCGGTAGCCGGTCGATCGGGTCGGCGGACTGTGCCGCTTCGGTCCCGGCGTCGGAACGCAGCGTAAGACGGTACCAGTGCCCGGCCAGATACATGCCGACCTCAGCCGCGGCAGCGGGACGCACCGCCCGATCGCTCGGCTCGATCTCGTAGCGGCGGCGCAATTCAGCCAACAATGCTTCGGGGCTGCGCCCGTTCAAGTCCCGCAGCACGCGATTGTAGTCGAGGATCGTCATTTCGTTTTGCGGAAACAGTACCGCGAGAAAATAACTGTGGGATGCTTCGCCGCCGCGTATTTGCGCGACGCGCGCGGCTGCGGCCGAACGATGGTGGCCATCGGCGATGTAGAGTGCCGGCAAGGCATCGACCGCACGCGTGAGGCTGGCGATTTTTGCATCGTCGTCGATCAGCCAAAGCCGGTGCCGCACGCCGTCGTCGGCGATGACGTCGAGCTCGGGTTTGCCGGCGGCCACCTCCACCAGCATGGCGTCGATCTGCGGCGCGGTCGGATAGCCGAGCATCACCGGCCCGGTCTGCGCGTTGACCGCCTCGATCTGGCGTACGCGGTCGTCTTCCTTGGCCGGCGTGGTGTGCTCGTGCTTGCGGATGCGATTGCCGGCGTAATCGTTAAGCGATGCGACCGCCGCCAGCCCGGTCTGGACGTGACCGCGCCAAGTCATCCGATAGACGTAATAGCAGGGCTTGGCGTCGCGGATGAGAACGCCGGCGTCCGTCATGCGCTTTAGATTTTCGGCGGCCTTGGCGTAGACCGCGCGATCGTAAGGGTCGGTCGCCGGATCGAGGTCAATCTCCGCCTTGGAGACGTGGAGAAAGCTAAAGGGCTTGCCCTTGGCGCGCTCGCGCGCTTCCGCGCTCGACAGCACGTCATAGGGCGGGGCGAGCACGTCGGCGGCGCGTCCCGGCGCCGGCCGCAGCGCGCGGAATGGTCTTATCAAAGTCACATGGGTTCTCTGCGGGCTCTCTGCGATCTCGCTGATGGCGCGGCCTGCGCCGCGGGCGTGTTTTAATTCGCCGAAATACCGACTACGTCAACCCCATGAGCAAGCCCGACACCATCCTGATCGCAGGTCCGACCGCGAGCGGCAAATCGGCGCTGGCTCTTAAGCTTGCCGAGGCGCGCGGCGGCACGGTCGTCAATGCCGATTCTATGCAGGTCTACCGCGATCTGCGCATCATCACCGCGCGGCCGACGCCCGAAGAGGAGACGCGCGCGCCACATCTCCTTTACGGCCACGTCGACGCGGCGGAGAACTATTCGGTGGGGCGCTGGTGCGCCGACGTTACCGGCGCGCTCGCAGCGACTAAGCGTGAAAAGCGCATCGCCATCATCGTCGGCGGCACCGGCCTTTACTTCAAAGCGCTCACCCAGGGGCTTGCCGCGGTGCCGCCGATCCCGGCCGACATTCGCGACGCGGTGCGGGCGCGGCTCGCGCGCGAAGGGATCGCCGCGCTGCATGCCGAGCTTGCCGTCCGCGATCCGGCGGCGGCAGCGCGGCTGCAGCCGGGCGACCGCGCCCGCGTCACCCGCGCGCTCGAGGTGGTGCTGGCGACCGGCCGCTCGCTGTTGAACTGGCACCAGGAGAACAAACCGGCGAGCGTCGATCTGGCTGGCGCGGCCAAGGTTTTTCTCATGCCGGATCGTGACGAGCTTGCGCGCCGCATCGACGCGCGATTCGACGCCATGATGGCGGCGGGTGCACTCGATGAGGTGCGCGCGCTCGCTGCGCGCAGGCTTAGTCCGAACCTGCCGGCGATGAAGGCGCACGGTGTGCCGTGGCTGATCCGCCACCTCAACGGCAAGATCGCGCTTGCGCAGGCGGTGGAGCAGGCTAAACGCGACACCCGCCAATATACCAAGCGGCAGGCCACCTGGTTCCGCAATCAACTGCCGGAGTTCGAATGGGTTGCGCCGGACCGCGCGCTCGCCGCTATCGAAGTGCAATTGCGGGCGTTGTTGAAGTGAAGAGTTCCTTCCCAACCTGAGGTTCGTTGCGACGCAGCGATACCATAGCCGCCGTCTCGACGAGAACGGTTACCTACGCGGCGCGAATCCCAGCAATAAATTGGTCGACCTGAATACGGAGCTCGTCAGATTGACGCGATAGCTGGCTGGCGGCGTCAAGAACCTGATTGGCTTCAATTTTGGTGGTGCCGGACGCCTGCTCCACTGTTGCGATGGCGTGCGTTACTTCCAGAGCGCTGATCGACGCTTCCTTAGCACTCCGCGCGATCTCGCGCGTCGCTGCTTTTTGTTGCGCCACGGCGGAAGAGACGTCGGTCGCGATCTTGTTCATTTCGCCGATTGTTGCGACGATCTCTTGGATTGCCGCGACGACGTTTTCAGTCACCGACTGTATTTTTGTAATTTGCATTTCAATTTCTTCGGTAGCCGTGCCGGTTTGTGCGGCGAGAGATTTAACCTCCCCGGCAACCACGGCGAAGCCGCGGCCAGCCTGCCCGGCCCGCGCCGCTTCAATGCTCGCATTGAGAGCCAGAAGGTTCGTTTGCTGGGCTATTTGCCTGATCAGACCAACCACCTTGCCAATTTGCTGCGCGTCGGTGACCAGGGCTTGCACCGCTGCATTGGTTCGATTGGCATCCGCCGCCGCTTTCGTGGCAATGGACGATGAACGAACAGCTCGATCGCCAATTTCGGCAATCGACATCGAAAGTTCTTCGGCGGCGCTGGCGACCGTTTGCACATTCGCAGTCGCCTGTTGAGCCGCGAACTTTACGCTGGTTGATTTTTGATCCGCCTGTTCGGTGCTCGCGAACATCGTTTCGGCGCTCTCCTTTAAATCGGCAGCGGCTGATGAAAGGGTCGACGTCAGCGCGCTCGCGGCGGCTTCAAAGTGCGAATTGAGCGCCTCGAGAGTCTTAGCGCGTTGCTCTTTCGCGCGACTTTCCGCCTCCCTTTGGCCGGAAAGCTCATTGGCCAGAATCTTATTCTCCTTAAATACCTGCACCGCCTTGGCCATGGCGCCAATCTCGTCACGGCGCGCGACGTGCGGGATTTCGATATCAGTTTTTCCAGCGGCAAGTTCCCGCATTATGGTCGTGGTTTGGGTGATCGGGCGAGCAATCCCTGTGCCGATAAGCGCGGCCAACGCTATGCCGACAAAGATCGCCAATGCTGAGGTGAATATTGCCAGTCGACGGGCTGACGTCACGGTGATTTGCATTCCACCCACGGTGCCAAGCTGCGCTTCAGCACTTGCGAACTGAATTTGATCCGTCGCCTCGATCAAATTGTCGGCCCTGGCACGCCAATCAGCCGCGACGCTCGCAAATCGCTCCGTTGTTTCGACCAGCCCCGCTAATGCCTTGGTGTACCGTTCGAAAGGGTCCGACATGGCCTTTAGAAAACGTTCTACCCGACGGTTGTCAATGCTGCGCGTCATCAGGCCTTCAAGAATTCGGCGCATCGCCAGGACATCTACCTGCGTCGTGTCGGAATCAGCCGGGTTGCGCGATGCCAGGAAACGGGTCGCGCTCACATTGCTGCTGTGAAACGCCTCCATCAAACGAACGGCGTCATCTATCACACTTGAGTTGTTAGGATCGTGAGCGAGATTTTCGACGATGGCCGCTACGGTCGTACTCATCTCCTTTGCGCTACTGACGAGTTCGGCGGCATGGGCACGCCGGTCGTTAATGACGTCGATAGTTGCGGTGACGGAGTCGCGATATCGATCGGCGAGGCCGCGCAATTTGTCGACCGTCCCGTCGCTATTTGCTTCCGACGGCGCGTAGGCCTCCGCGACCAATCGCGTTTCGACCTGCAATTGGGCTAACGCGCGGTGCGCCGCCTGCAAATCATCATCGTTTTCCGAAAGTGCGTACTGGGTTACTATGGAGTGAGTATCGCCAACCCGCGTAGCAAATTGGGCGACCGCCAAAGCTTGCGATACGCTGGAACCGACATAACCTGCTTGGGTCTCGACCACACGTATGGTTCGCCACGAAATAATCGACAGCATGATTAGCAACAGCAGGATGATTCCCATGCCGCCGGATATTCGCTCTAGGACTGATAGCCGATCGAAGCCGATAGCCGGCAAAAGCTTCTTCGCCGCTGCGCGATCGAGGAACAAAACAACTCGCCTCACTGCGCGATCTCGCCTCGGACCGGACACGGGATCACTTGAACTCTCGTATGTTGGTGATGCGTTCACCGCCAAAGCGACGGTCGAATTCGGCGTTTGCCGGCGCCATAGCGGTTGCAAACTTGCTGCGGTCGACGTCCGTGACGACTTGCATTCCCGCCTGCGCAAGCTCGGAGACCCCCTTTGCTTCCGCCGCAGCGGCAAACCGACGAGAGGCCTCGCCAGCGAGCCGCGCCGCTTCGATAAATGACCGCTTGTCCTGGTCCGCAAGGCCGTCGAAATCGTCGACAGACATAAACAAGATTGCCGGGTCGTAGACGTGAGCGGTGAGAGTTAGATATCTCTGCACCTGATTGAATTTTGACGATTGGATGGTCGCGATTGGGTTTTCCTGGCCATCGAACTGGCCAGACTGCAGCGCGCCATAGAGCTGCGGAAACGGCAGCGGGCTGACGTCCGCGCCGAGGGCCCTAAATCCAGCGAGCATGACGTCCGATTGCGGAAGACGCAGCTTCAGGCCCTTGAGATCCTCGGGAGAGCGAATCTCATGCTTGGAGTTGGTTATGTGCCGCATGCCGTTTTCGCCCCACGCCAGAGCGACCAGGTCCTTGTCTCGGAACGTTCCCAGATAGGACTGCCCGATGGGACCGTTGAGTACGGCATGGGCGTGGGCCGCATCCCGGAATAGGAAAGGAATGTTGAATACCCCTATTTCGGGGAGAAAGTTCGGCAGCGGCGCGCCTGTGATGAAAGCCAAGTTGACCGTGCCGAGTTGCACGGCCTTCAGCATTTCAACCTCGCCGCCCAACACCGAGTTCGGATATTGCTCGATGCGGTAGCGACCTTGTGTCCGCTTCGCGATTTCGTCCGCGAATACAGTGCTCCCGGCGCCGAGCTGCGAATCCGTCGACAGGATATAACCGAGCTTCAATATTTTGACGCTCTGCGCCGAGGCAGGTGCGAGCAAGCAGATAAATGCAAGCGCAATTCTTGCCAGCGAGCGACAGAATTTTTCCATAAAACCAGAAGCATCGCTGAGCGTGTGCATGCCGGTTTCCCCCAAGCGCATCAGAAGTTGTCAAAGATCGGTTTAGAATTCGTTAACCTTGCGACTCCTCGGGGGTTCGGCGACTCGACACTGCGCCGCGGCCGCTCATCAACTGGAGTCGGGAACTAGGCGGACATCGCCGGACTTCGCGCGGACATCGCGAATGTGCCGAGTTTGATCTATGTTGTCGAAAATCCAGGTCATCCGGTTGCTGCGCTGTTTTTGTGCTGTTGGGCGAGTTTGATCCGGCTGAGATGAGCCGGTTATCGGGTTTTGCAGCCGCGGCGGCCTCGATGCGGACGCGACCCCGAATCGAAAATATGGATTCCGGGCTCGCCGCGGCGCCCCGGCATGACCGCACTAATGCGTAACATATTGCAGCCCTGCAGTATAGGCGGCACCGCCGATTACGCACGGCAAGCCCAGCTCGATTTGCCCGGTTGCCGCGGCCACCACGCAGCCCATCGACAAAGCGCCCTGGCCGACCTGACCCCAGCCGCTGAGGGCACGCTTGGAGTCGGGACCTTTCTGCTTGAGCTCCTCGATCGCGGCCAGCGATTCCTTGCGCATATGCGCGGTGTCGACGGTCTCCGCCGTTTCGATGACGTCGTCGAGCACCGCGGCGATCGCCTTGGGCTGGCTCTTGACCGCCCATTTCAACATGGCGAGCAGATCCATGTCGCGCACCGCATTGCTGGCCAGGGTAAACTTGGCGGCGCTGCCGGTGGTGAGATTGTCGACATTGTCCTTGTCGTTGGCGAGCGGCAGAAGCTTGATCACGCGCTCGATCGGCGCATAGCTGCCGGTCGCCAGATAATAGCCCCACAGCACGTCGATCAGTTCCGGGCTCGGCTCGAGCGTCACCGCCTTGTTGCGCTCGCTGTCGAGATGCAGCGTCGCCTTGATCTTGTCGAGCATACCCGGCTTTGCGGCCTGATAGTTGATCTGTTCCAGCGTCGGCAATTTGCCGTCGAGATATTGGTCGATCATGGCGCGCCGCGTCCGCATGCGGTCGACGAAGGTGGCGAGCAATTCTTTCCAGTCCGGCAAGCCGGAATAGGCGATGGCGCGCACCAGCACCCAGTGGTCGGGCGGCGCGAGCGGCAACATTTTGACGATCAGATCTTCGGCGCGGGCTGGATTGCCGCCGAGCACGCCGGCGATAAATCCGATATAGGGCCCAGAGGATTCGGCGTCCTTGAACGCTTGCATGGCGCTCAATGCGCGCACGACGTTGGGCAGACCTTCCGGATCGGGCTTGTGGCGATAATCGTTGATCCACTTCAGGAGCGCCTCGGTCGAGTTGAGCGGGGAGCGCGGCGGCGGCACGGCCGCGGCCGGCGTCGTCGTCAGGATGCCGGCAACAGCGAGTGCGGCGAAAACAACCGCGGCGGCGCGGCGCAGTCGGCCAGCAAGCCTATGTCGTGCAACCATGTCCCCTCCAGTGGAGAAAACTGGCATCGCGTGATCGGAGATTTCAAAACGCCCACGCCCCCAATGCGATAAATCAGCAACACGGCTGGGAAATTTAAAGGCCGCTACCGCGCGAAATCGCGGCTGCGGTGTGACATTTAGGAATGGTAAAGAATTGCGTTTATCCGCGGCATTCCGATTTCAAACGCTAGTTTGAAGACGGGCGACGGCGACGGCGTCCCATTGTTGCCGCATTTGGCTTGACCGGCGCGAACACAATGCTTATAAATGGCGCCTCGGAATAGGGGCACAGACGTGCGGACTTTTGTTTCGCTGATCCTCGTATCGAAGCGCACCGCCGGGGGTGGATGATCCCACCCGCGAGACGTGGCGGTGCGCAATCCAGGGCCTTCGCGGCCCTTTTTTATTAGCCGGATGGCCCCCTCCCTACCCTCGCCCGCAAGCGGGGAGGACATAGGAGGGACCCCCGCCGCAAGCGGCGAGGTTCGAGAGGGAGCCGAGAGAGCGGAGCGAGCGATGACTGAGATGACCGGCGCAGAGATGGTGATTGCGGCGCTTGCTGATCAAGGCGTCGAGCACATTTTCGGCTATCCCGGCGGCGCCGTGCTGCCGATCTACGACGCGCTGTTCCAGCAAGACAAGGTGCGGCACGTTCTGGTGCGGCACGAACAGGGCGCCGTGCATGCCGCCGAAGGCTATGCGCGCTCGACCGGCAAGGTCGGCACCGTGCTGGTGACGTCCGGGCCCGGCGCCACCAATGCGGTCACCGGCCTGACCGACGCGCTGTGCGACTCGATTCCGCTCGTCGTCATTACCGGACAGGTGCCGACCCATCTCATCGGCAACGACGCGTTCCAGGAATGCGACACCGTCGGCATCACCCGGCCGTGCACGAAGTACAATTATCTGGTCAAATCCGTCGCCGATCTGCCGCATGCGCTGCACGAAGCGTTTCACATCGCCGCGAGCGGACGGCCGGGGCCGGTCGTGGTCGACATCCCCAAGGACGTGCAATTCGCCAAGGGCGCCTACTTCAAGCCCAAAGAATTCCAGCACAAAGGCTATCGGCCGAAACTCAAGGCCGATCCCGGCAACATCAAACAGGCGGTCGAGATGATGGCGGCGGCCAAGCGTCCGCTGTTCTATACCGGCGGCGGCGTCGTCAATTCCGGCCGCGCGGCTTGTGATCGGTTGCGCGAACTGGTCAAGCTCACCGGCTTTCCCATCACCTCGACGCTGATGGGGCTTGGCGCATATCCGGCGGCCGATCCGCAATGGCTCGGCATGCTCGGCATGCACGGCACCTGGGAGTCGAATTGGGCGATGCACGATTGCGATCTGATGGTCGCGGTCGGCGCGCGGTTCGACGACCGCATCACCGGCCGGCTCGACGCGTTCGCGCCCAGCTCGAAGAAAATCCACATCGACATCGATCCGTCTTCGATCAACAAGAACGTCAAGGTCGATCTGCCGATCGTCGGCGATTGCGCCCAGGTGCTCGACGACATGCTGGCCGCCTGGCGTGCCGGTTCGTTCGCACCCGACAAGAAAGCGCTCGATGCCTGGTGGACGCAGATCGGGAAATGGCGGGCAAAGAATTCGCTCGCCTACCGCAATTCCAACGAGATCATCAAACCGCAATACGCGATCCAGCGCCTCTACGAACTGACCAAGGACCGCGACACCTACATCACGACCGAGGTCGGCCAGCATCAGATGTGGGCGGCGCAGTTCTACCACTTCCAGGAACCGACGCGCTGGATGACGTCGGGCGGCCTCGGCACCATGGGCTATGGCCTGCCGGCTTCGGTCGGCGTGCAACTCGCGCATCCAAACTCGCTCGTCGTCGATATCGCCGGCGAGGCTTCGGTGCAGATGACGATGCAGGAAATGTCGACGGCGGTGCAGTACGACCTGCCGATCAAGATCTTCATCCTCAACAACCAATATATGGGCATGGTGCGGCAGTGGCAGGAACTGCTGCACGGCGGGCGCTACTCGCATTCCTACAGCGAGGCGCTGCCGGACTTCGTCAAGCTCGCGGACGCCTATCATGCGCACGGCATCCGCTGCGAGCAACCCGGCCAGCTCGATGAAAAAATCCGCGAAATGATCGAGGTCAAGAAACCGGTGATCTTCGACTGCGTGGTCGATCCGGCGGAGAACTGCTTCCCGATGATCCCATCGGGCCGCGCCCACAATGAGATGCTGCTCGGCGATGCCGCCACCCGCGTCGAGGATGCCGTCACCGAGGAAGGCAAGATGCTGGTTTAAGAATTGCGCGAGGAGGATCGCGTCATGAAGCTCGCCATTATCGGCGCTGGTAATGTCGGCGGCACGCTGGGCACGGCGTGGGCGCAAAAAGCCGGCCACGAGATTTTCTTCGGGGTGCGCAATCCCGCGTCCGACAAGACCCAAGCTCTCGTCGCTAAGTTTGCCGGCAAGGCACGCGCCGGCACGGTGGCGCAAGCGGCCGCCTTCGGCGAGATCATCGTGCTGACCACGCCGTGGCCGGCGGCGCAAGCGGCGATCCGCGCGATGGGCGACGTGAACGGCAGGGTCATTCTCGATGCGACGAACCCGCTGGCGATGGGAGCCGATGGCCTCGGCCTCGAAATCGGACACAGCATTTCCGCCGGCGAGAAGGTGCAAGGCTGGGCGACGGGCGCTTCGGTGTTCAAGACGCTCAACACCACAGGCTTCGCCAACATGGCCAATCCGATCTTTCATGGGGTGAAATCGGTGATGTTCGTGGCCGGCGACGATGCAGCGAACAAGCCGAAGGTCATCGCGCTGGTCGCCGCGCTCGGTTTCGAGGTGGTCGATGCCGGGCCGTTGCGCAATGCCCGCCTGTTGGAGGCCCACGCCATGCTGTGGATCGAACTGGCGCTCAAGCAGGGTCTCGGCCGCGATTGGGCCTTCGCCCTGGTCAGGCGTTGAGGAGGAATACCGTGAACACCGCAATATCGCATTACCCCGCCGCCCCGACCAGCGAGCGTGTCGAGACCCGCACGCTGTGCGTGCTGGTCGACAATGAGCCCGGCGTGCTCGCCCGCGTCATCGGCCTGTTCTCCGGCCGCGGCTACAACATCGATTCACTGACTGTTTCGGAGACCGAGCACGAGAAA
>Ga0187784_10002290_pt1 | contig 15344 bp, 12 predicted proteins | sample 1015_SJ02_MP15_2_FD_132964 | JGI IMG/M metagenome (GOLD analysis project Ga0187784, IMG submission 132964) | Tropical peat soil microbial communities from peatlands in Department of Meta, Colombia - 1015_SJ02_MP15_20_MG | ecosystem: Environmental > Terrestrial > Soil > Wetlands > Peat | place...
ACTTTGGCAAAGCGGCCGGTCCCCAACAGGTTGCGTTCGGACACCGATACTTGCGCCATGAAGCCGTCGGCCGTCGAGTAACCGCCCATGACCGAAAAGTCGCCGGTCGATTGCTCTTCGACGTCGACGTTGATCACGACCCGGTCGGGCGCCGAGCCGGGCTCGTTGGTGATTTTCACGTTCTTGAAGAAATTGAGATTTTTGATGCGCCGTTCGGCGCGGTCGACCAAAGCGCGGTTGTAGGGGTCGCCTTCGGAAATGTCGAATTCGCGGCGAATGACATAGTCACGGGTGCGGGTATTGCCGCGGATATTGATGCGTTCGATATAGGCGCGCACGCCCTCATCGACGACGAAGACCACACTGATGGTGTGGCTCTGCGCGTTGCGGTCGCCGCGCGGCCGCACCGTTGCGAAGGGGTAGCCGTGCTTGGTGATTTCGACGGTCACGTCTTCGACCGTCTTCTCGATCAAATCGCCGTTGTAGACGTCGCCCTGCCTCATGCGCAGGATCGGGCGCAGCGACCGCGAGTCCACGGCGCGGATGTTGGATTGCACTTCGATCGTGCCGAAACGGTACAGCGCGCCTTCTTCGATCGTGAAGGTGATGATGAAGCCCTTTTGCGCCGGATCGTATTCACCGGTCGCAGACACGACCTGCACGTCGGCATAACCGTGGCCGAGGTAAAAGCGCCGGATCAAATCGCGGTCAGCCTCAATGCGATCAGGATCGTAGACGTCCGTGGTCTGCAGGAAGCTCAAGAAATTCGAGGTAGAGGTCTTGATCACTTCCTTGAGGCGGTAGTCGCTGTAGGCGTGATTGCCGACGAAGATGATGGACTTGACGCCGGTTTTCTCCCCTTCCTTGATCTCGAAAATCAGGTCCACGCGATTGTTCGGTCGTTCGATGATTTTCGGCACAACCTGAACGTCGAAGCGCCCGTTGCGGTGATAGACCTCGATGATGCGTTGAACGTCGGCCTGCACGGTTGCACGCGACAGCGTACCGCGCGCTTTCGACTGGATTTCCTGCTGCAGCTGTTCGTCCTTGATCTTGCTCGCCCCCTCAAAGGCGATCCGGTCGATGACCGGCGCTTCCACGACGGTCACGATCAACCGATTGCCCGAACGAGAAATGCGAATGTCCTGGAAAAGACCCGACGCGTAAAGCGCCTTCAACGCAGAGTCGATCTTGCTGGTGTCGAGCTGTTCACCCGGCGCGACCTTAAAGTACGAGCGGATGGTATCGGCTTCGACGCGGCGATTGCCCTCGACCACAATGGAGCTCGCGGGCGCACCGTCGTCGGCGGGCGCAGCCGAAACCGCGCCGGACCCAACGCCAGACAACACTACGCCGAAGAGCAAGCCGGCCACGACCAGCCCTCGTTTAACCCGTACACACATGTTCATGCGCAAAGCGCCCTTGATTACCCCTCGTGGCCGCCCCAGTCGTGGCGTGTTGCTCGCAGTCTCTCTCAACTTGCATTTCAATTCCGTGACAAATTCGCTCCTTGTCGATTTGGCTCGCCGCTTGGCCCTGCGGGCAAGCGCCGCAACGGCCTGCCAGTGGCGTTCTAGGACGTCGTCAGATGGATAATGTCATTGAAAGTTGCAAATATCATCAACATCAGAACGATGGCGAGGCCGATGCGAAAGCCGACTTCCTGGGCTCTTTCGGATAGCGGACGGCCGCGCACGCCCTCGATCAAGTAGAACAGAAGATGACCGCCGTCGAGCAGCGGGATGGGGAACAGATTGAGCAGCCCGATCGAAACCGACAGCACCGCGGCAAGTTGAATAAGCGGCACAAAGCCGAAACTCGCCACTTGCCCGGACATCTGCGCAATGCGGAGCGGTCCGCCCAACTGATTGGCCGCCTCCCGGCCGGTGATGACGCCGCCGATATAGCTGAGCGTTCGCTCGATCACGGACCAGGTTTCCTCCACGCTCATCCAAATGGCCTGCGGCGGAGCGACCGGGCGCAACTTGAGATCCTCCGGCGCCATCGAGCGGCTGATGCCGAGAATCCCGATACGCTGCACATTGCCGAAATTGTCCTTGACCTCTTTGAGCGCCGGAGTGGCGTGCAGCAGCTGTTGCGTGCCCTCGCGAACCACCGCGATGTCCAGGGTTTCCCCGGCGTTCGCGCTGACGATGCGCTGCATCTCGGCGAAGTTGTCGATGGCGCGGCCGTTGATCGCAACGACGAGATCGCCGGGCTTAAATCCCGCCGCCGCCGCGGCGCTGTCCGCTTGCACCGCGTCCACGCGCGCGCTCATCGTTGGCTTGCCGAACAGCATGAAGACGGCGGCAAAGATCACGATGGCCAAAGCAAAATTCGCCAACGGCCCGGCGGCGACGATGGCTGCGCGCTTGAGCACGGGCTGAAACATGAAACTTTGGGCGCGCTCGTGCGCGTCCATGCTGGCCGAACGCGCGGTGTCCGGAGCGCTCGCCGCGTTCTCGTCGCCGAAGAACTTCACGAAGCCGCCGAGCGGGACAGCCGAGATTTTCCAGCGCGTCCCATAGCGGTCATCGAAGCCGACGATTTCCGGTCCGAACCCGATGGAGAACACCAGGACGCGCACGCCGCACCAGCGGGCAATCAGGAAATGACCAAGCTCGTGAAAGAATACGACAAGGCTCAGCACGAACAAAAAGGGAATGAAATACCCGACGATGCCGCCGCCGAGCACGTGCAGGTGCGACAGAAAATAAGACGCCATGATGCTGCCTACCCCGCCCCCGATTTTCCCGGCCCAGCCCGACGTTAGGATGCCATTACGGCAATTTCGGGCAAGAGGTCGGTCGCTAATCTTCTCGCATTATGGTCAATGGCAATCGCTTCCTCGACGGATTGCGGCTCGGCCATTGCGCCATGCCGCTCCGCGGCATCGAGCGTGGCCTCGACCAGCGCCGGAATACCGCGGAAGCCCAGGCGCCGGTCGATGAATTCGCGCACGGCGATCTCGTTGGCCGCGTTGAGAACCGTTGGCGCGGCGCCGCCGGCAAGAAGCGCGCGGCGCGCCAGTGCCAACGCCGGAAAACGAATCGGATCGGGCTCTTCGAATGTCAGCGTGGCGAGCCGCGCCAGATCGAGGCGGGCAACCGGCGTGCCCATGCGCACCGGCCACGCCAGGCAATGGGCGATCGGAATGCGCATGTCGGGCGAGCCGAGCTGGGCGACGACGGAGCCGTCGCGAAATTCCACCAGGCCGTGGACGATGGATTGCGGATGCACGACTACGTCGAGCGCGTCGCTTTGCAAGGTGAACAGGTGATGCGCCTCGATGAGTTCGAGGCCCTTGTTCATCAAGGTCGCCGAATCGATGGTGACCTTCGGTCCCATCGACCAGGTGGGATGTTTGAGCGCCTGCTCGACCGTTACCGTTCGGATCGCTTCGAGCGGCCAGGTGCGGAACGGTCCGCCCGAGGCGGTCAGCACGATGCGGCGCACGTCCTCGCGCCGGCCCGCGCCCAAAGCCTGGAAAATCGCATTGTGTTCGGAATCGACCGGCAAGACGCGGGCGCCGGCGGCGGCGGCTCGCCGCATAAACAGCGCGCCGGCGCAGACCAGGCATTCCTTGTTGGCGAGCGCGACGGTGGCGCCGCGTTCGGCGGCGGCGAGCGTCGGCTTCAAGCTCGTAGCCCCGGTGATCGCCGCCATCACCCAGTCGGCGGGCCGAAGCGCGGCTTCAACGATGGCTTCGGCGCCGGCGGCCGCCTCGACGCCGGACCCGGAAAGTGCGGCCTTGAGCTCACCATAGGCGTCAGGATCCGCCACCGCGGCGAAGCGGGCGCCGAGCTGACGCGCCAACCGCGCCAGAGCTGCGGCGTTGCGATGCGCGGTGACTGCTTCCACCCGATAGCGCGCCGCCTCCTGTTGCAGCAAATCGACCGTACTCGACCCGATCGAGCCGGTGGCGCCCAAAAGCGTCACCGTTCGCGGCACGGGCGCCAGCTCCACCCTCGCCAATGGCTGCTTTTTCTTCATCGGCTCACCATACCAGCAAGCCGTGGGCCGGCGTAGCCGTTCCCGAGTGGATGATTCCGATGAGAAGAGCGGCCAGGGCGGCGACCAGGAAGCCGTCGAGCCGGTCCATCAAGCCGCCATGGCCCGGAATGAGGCCGCTTGCGTCCTTGGCGCCAAAACGCCTTTTGACCGCAGACTCGAACAAGTCGCCGGCTTGCGCCAGGACCGAACACGCCAACGCCATGACCCCGATGATCCCCAGCCTGCCGATCCCGCTCGCATAGGCGACTGCGACGCCGGCGGCAACCCCCCCGAGGAGGCCGCCGATCGCGCCGGACCAGGTTTTATTCGGACTGACGCTTCGCCACAGCGGCGGGCCGCCCAGGGCACGACCGCAGAAGAAGGCAAAAATGTCGGTCATCCAAACGGTTGCAAAGAGAAAGCAAAGTGCCGTGAGACCCCATTGCGGATCGCGCCGCAACAACGCGGGACCAGACATGATGGCGGCGGCATAAAATACCCCGCCGCCAGCCCAGCCGGCCGTGTTCGTGGTCGCGTGACCCAGCGGCCAAGCCGTGACTACAAGCCCCGCAAATGCCGCCCCGGCCGCGATGATGCCGAGCGCCGCTGCGGGCAGACCAAGGCCAATCAATGCCATCGCCGCCGCCAACGCCGCCAATCCCGGGACGAGAATCCGGCCATCGGCACGCCGGGTGACGAGCGACGTCCACTCCCAAAGGATGCCGGCCGCGGCAACGGCGCACAAAACGAGGAAAATCCAGCCGCCGACGTAAGTGCAGGCGAGCACCAGCGGCGCGAGCACAGCCGCCGACGCTATCCGCAACGTCAGGTTACTCACGCGTGGCCCGCCGCCAGCGCTGTCATCTCGGTGGTCGGGCTTGTTCACGATCCGGTGCTGGCCGCCAATCCGCCGAAACGGCGCTCGCGCCGCCGGTATTCGGCGATCGCGCCTTCCAGCGCTTCACGATCGAAATCGGGCCAGTTGATCGGCACAAAAACGAGCTCGCTGTAGGCCGCCTGCCACAGCAGGAAGTTGGAGAGCCGCTGCTCGCCGCTGGTGCGAATGATCACGTCGGGATCGGGAATGTCGGGAGCGTGCAAATGACCCGCCAGGCGCTCCGGCGTGACCTCAGCGGGCGACAGACGTCCCTCCGCCACCTCTACGGCCAGCCGGCGCGCCGCTTGCGCGATTTCCTGGCGCGCGCCGTAATTGAAAGCCACGACCAGCGTGAGGCCGGTATTGCCGCGGGTCAAATCCTCCGCCTCCTGCAGCAGCAGGCGGATGTCGCGGTCGAGGCTGTCGCGCTCGCCGATGATGCGCACGCGAACATTGCTCTTGTGCAGCTCGGCCAGGTCTTTGCGGATGAACCGCCGCAACAAGCCCATCAAATCGCTGATCTCGGATTGCGGCCGCGACCAGTTCTCGGAGCTGAAGGAGAAAATCGTCAGCACGGAAATGCCGAGATCGGCGGCCGCGCGCACGGTGCGGCGCAAAGCCTCGACGCCGCGCCGGTGGCCTTCCACCCGCGGCAAGCCACGCGCAGCCGCCCAGCGCCCATTGCCATCCATGATGATGGCGACGTGCCGCGGCACGTCGAAGCTTTCGCGCCCTTCCGGGAGCGGCAGCGTTGCCTGTTCGCGCGATCTGGCGGCGTCGCTCAAACGGTCATGATCTCCTTTTCTTTGGCGGCGAGAAGCTTGTCGACCTCCGCGATGGTGGCGTCGGTTACTTTCTGCACTTCTCCAGCCTGCCGATTGTGATCGTCTTCGCTGATCTTGTGCTCCTTCTCGAGTTTCTTGAGAAGGTCGAGCCCGTCGCGGCGAACGTGGCGCACCGCCACACGCGCGGCTTCGGAGTATTTATGAGCGACCTTGACGATTTCCCGCCGACGCTCCTCGTTGAGCTCCGGGATCCGCAGCCTGATCACCTGTCCCTCGGTCGAGGGCGTCAGGCCGAGGTTGGCGGCGGAGATGGCCTTCTCGACGGCATGGATCATCGATCGATCCCACACCTGCACGCTGAGCAGCCGCGGCTCGGGCACGGCGATCGTCGCCAGCTGGTTGAGCGGCATGTGGCTGCCATAGGCCTCGACCTGCACGTGTTCGAGCAGCGCGGTCGACGCGCGTCCGGTGCGCAAGCCCGCAAGCTCGTGCTTGAGCGATTGGATGGCTCCCTGCATGCGACGCTTGAGGTCGTTCATGTCGAAGGTCGTCGTTGCCATGGCGCTCTCCTCGATCCAAACGTTGTCGCCGCCCACGTGAATCGTCAGCCGACAGTGGTGAAGTGACCCTTCCCACGCAGGACGGTCTCGATCGCACCGTGCCCCCGGATCGAAAAAACGATGATAGGCATACGGTTTTCCTGGGCAAGCGCGAAGGCCGTCGCATCCATGATTTTCAGGTTGCGATCGAGCGCCTCCTGGTGGTCCAGGCGCTCATATCTTTTCGCTTTCGGGTCGCGTTTCGGATCGGCGGTATAGATCCCGTCGACATCGGTCGCCTTGAGTACGGCGTCGCATCCCATTTCGGCGGCGCGCAAGACGGCGGTGGTGTCGGTGGTGAAATACGGATTGCCGGTGCCGCCGGCGAAAACGATGACGCGCCCGTCCTCCAGATGCCGCAACGCGCGCTGGCGCTCGTAGGTCTCGCAGACTTGCGGCATAGCCAGCGCCGACATGGTGCGGGCGCTCACGCCGGCGCGCTCGATGGCGGTTTCGAGCACCAGCGCGTTCATGACGGTCGCCAGCATTCCCATCGAGTCGGCGGTGGGCCGCGACAACCCATCCTGGGAGATCTGCGCTCCGCGCAGGATGTTGCCGCCGCCGACCACGACGCCGACGCCTATTCCGAGCTTGTGAGCGGCGACGATATCGGCGGCGAAGTCATCGACGGTCGGTTGGTGAATGCCGAATTTTTCCGGACCGCTCAAAGCCTCGCCGGAGAGCTTGATGATCACCCGTCGGTAATTCGACCTCGCCATCGCAACGTTCCGCTCGCGCCGCCGACGCCGGCGGCCTGGTCATAGCGCTATCGCATTCGCCCACGCAAACCAACAGAGCCGGCCAGGGCCATTCTCCTGCAGCATGATCCTTGCCGAAAACCGCCGGCCGTTTCTCGCGATCATGCCTTAATGCGCGCCGGCAAGCGCCGCCACTTCGCCGCCGAAGTCGCCGCCGGGCCGGTCGATACCTTCGCCGAGCGCAAAGCGTACGAACCCGGCGATCTTGACCGGTGCGCCGACCTTGCCTTCGCTTTCCTTGAGCGCCTGCGCCACGCTCTTTTTATCGTCGAAGATGAAGCCTTGATCGAGCAGGCAAACCTCTTTGTAGAAGGTCTTGAGCCCCGATTCGACGATCTTGTCGATCACGTTGGCGGGCTTGCCCTGCGCCTTGAATTTTTCCGCCAGCACGTTCCTTTCACGCTCGATCGTTGCGGCAGCAAGCCCCGAGGAGTCGATCGCCTGCGGGTTGGCCGAGGCGATGTGCATCGCCACCATGCGCCCGAAGGCTTTGAGCTCGTCGGCATTTCCCGCCGATTCGAGCGCGACGATGACGCCGATTTTGCCGAGCCCGTCGAGGACGGAGCTGTGCACATAGCTCGCGATGACCCCCTTGCCGACCGACAGCGCGACGGCGCGGCGCAACGTCATGTTTTCGCCGACCTTGGCGATCGTTTCGTTGATGGCGTCGGCGACGGTGCGACCGCCGACCTTGGCGACGAGGATTTTCTCCACGTCGGCGCCGGCGTCGAGCGCGACGTCGGCGATCATTTTGACCAGCCCCTGGAACAGATCGTTGCGGGCCACAAAGTCAGTTTCGGAATTCACCTCGACCAGAATTCCTTTGCCGGCGGCCAGCGCGACGCCGATCAGGCCCTCGGCCGCGACCCGTCCGGCCTTTTTCGCGGCCTTGGCCAAACCTTTCTTGCGCAGCCAATCGACGGCAGCTTCGAGATCGCCGGCGGTCTCGCCGAGCGCGGCCTTGCAATCCATCATGCCGGCTCCGGTCTTGTCGCGGAGCTCCTTCACCATGCTTGCGGTGATGTTCGCCATGTCAGTCCATTGCCATGTCAGTCCGCTGCCATGTCAGTCCGCTGCCATGTCAGTCAATCCTCGCGGCACCTGTCGCGTCATTCCGGGCGCGCCAAAAAGCGACAAGACGCATCCCGGAACGACGGTTCGCCACGCGTCACGCGTTCTCGGACGCCATCTGCTCCTTCGCGCGCGCGATCCAGCCCTCGACGCGGCCGGGAAGCCCGACCTCTTCGCCGATGTTATGCGCGGCAACCGGAGACAGTTCGGCAATCTGCCAGACATGGAAGATGCCGAGGTCGTTGAGCTGCTTTTCGATGGCCGGCGACACGCCGGGGAACTTCTTAAGATCATCGGCGACGCCGCGCGGTCCGGAGAGCGGCGGGAAACCGAGCTTATCGGTCTCGCTCGGCAGCTCTTCGAGCACCGCCGGCTCGGCAAGCCCGCCGAGGTCGATGCGCTCGCCCTGCCCGCGCGAAATGCCGTCGATGACCGCCTTGGCGACCAGATCGCAATAGAGCGTGATGGCGCGGCTGGCGTCGTCATTGCCGGGCACCACGTAGGTGATGCCTTCGGGATCGCAATTGGTGTCGACCACGGCGGCGACCGGCACGCCGAGCCGGCGCGCTTCCTTGATCGCGATGTCTTCCTTGTTGGTGTCGATGACGAAGACGAGGTCGGGAAGCCCGCCCATGTCCTTGATGCCGCCGAGCGCGCGGTCGAGCCGGTCGCGTTCGCGTTGCAACGTCAGCCGCTCTTTCTTGGTGTAACCCTGCGCCTCGTTGGAGGAGAGCATCTCGTCCAACATCCGCAACCGCTTGATCGAGTTGGAAACCGTCTTCCAGTTGGTCAGCGTGCCGCCGAGCCAGCGCGAATTGACGTAATATTGCGCCGATCGTTTCGCCGCTTCGGCAATCGCGTCTTGCGCCTGCCGCTTGGTGCCGACGAACAGGATGCGTCCGCCGTGCGCGACCGTGTCGCTGACCGCTTGCAGGGCGCGGTGCAGCATCGGCACGGTCTGCGTCAGATCGATGATGTGGATGTTGTTGCGGGTGCCGAAGATGTATTCCGCCATCTTCGGGTTCCAACGGTGGGCCTGATGGCCAAAATGGACGCCAGCCTCCAAGAGCTGGCGCATGCTGTAGTCGGGCAGCGCCATAAACCTTCTCCGGTTGATCCGCCGCGGACCGATGAGCCAGGCCTTGCGACCGGGCACCGGACGGCCTTTGAAGGCCAAGGTCCGCGTGTGAAGTTTGCGCGCCTTATATAGGCATACCCCCCGGCGACGCAACTTTAACGTTGCGGGCCGGGCGGGGCCTGCTCAAAGCGCCTCGACCGTGACCACGCCCGAGACCGCCTTGATCGCGCCGGCGATCTGCGGCGAAACCTTAAAGCGTCCGGGCAGCTTGACCTCGACCTCGTTGCCGTTGCCGAGCATCAGCACCACCGAGACCTCGCCGTCGCCGTGATCGGAGCCGTTGCGCACGGACGCGGGCGCAATCGGCTCGAGCCGCCGCGCCACACCTTCGAGCGGCGCGTCGTCGCGCAGGAACACGCGCAGGCCCTTGTGCATGTTGGCCGCCGCCTGATCGAGCGGTTCGACGGACTGGATGCGGGCGCGCACCTCGTCGCCCTGCACTTCGGCGGTGAGGAAGAGGAGCACCGCGGCGCCGGGTTCGAGCAGGTCGCGATATTGCGCGAGCCCTTCCGCAAACAGCACCGCCTCGTAGTGGCCGCTCGGATCGGAAAGCCCGATGATGCCCATCTTGGTGCCGTTCTTGGTGCGCCGTTCGGTGCGCGCCACCACGGTGCCGGCGACCCGGCCGGCGCCGGCGCCCGCTTTCACCGCGCGGGTAAATTCGAGCCAGGACTGCACCCGTAGCCGCTTGAGCGCCGCCGCATAGTCGTCGAGCGGGTGGCCGGAAAGAAAGAAGCCGACGGCGTCGTATTCGTGCCGCAGCCGCTCCGCCGGCAGCCACGGCTCGACCGCGGGCAACACGATCGGCGCCGGCGCCGCGGCGCCGCCGAACAGCTCCGACTGGCCGATGGCGGCGTCCTCATGCGCGCGCTGGGCGGTTGCGAGCATCGCGTCGAGCGCGGCGAAGACGCGGGCGCGGTTGGCCTCGATGGCGTCGAAGGCGCCGGCGGTCACCAGGCTTTCGAGCACGCGCTTGTTGACCGCGCGCGGATTGATGCGGCGGGCGAAATCGGCGAGGTCGCGGAACGGCCGCCCGTTGCGCGCTTCGATCATGCTCTCGACCGCCTGCCGGCCGACGCCGCGCAGCGCCGCAAGCGCATAGCGGATGGTGTCGCCGGCGACGTCGAATTCGACGCCGCAGCGGTTGATCGACGGCGGCTCCACCTTGATCGCAAGCCGCTCGGCCTCGGCGCGGAATTCCGCGAGCTTGTCGGTGTTGCCCATGGCGAGCGTCATCGATGCGGCCAGGAACTCGACCGGGTAATTCGCCTTCATATAGGCGGTTTGATAGGTGAGCAGCGCGTACGGCGCCGAGTGCGACTTGTTGAAGCCGTAATCGGCGAACTTGGCGCAAGCCTCGAAGATCACGTCGGCGTCCGTACGGCCGATGCCGCGCTCGACGGCGCCGGTGACGAAACGCTCGCGCTGCTTTTCCATCTCGGATCGAATCTTCTTGCCCATGGCGCGGCGCAGAAGATCGGCTTCGCCGAGCGAATAGCCGGCGAGATCCTGCGCGATCTTCATCACCTGTTCCTGGTAGGTGATGATGCCGAAAGTATCGACGAGGATGGGCTCAAGCTTCGGGTGCAGGTAATCGGTGAGTTCCTGCCCGAGCTTGCGCGCGCAATAGGTGGGGATGTTCGCCATCGGGCCCGGCCGATAGAGCGCCACGAGCACGATCAAATCCTCGAAGCGGTCCGGGCGCATCTCGACCAGCGCGCGGCGCATGCCCGCACTTTCCACCTGGAACACGCCGACGGTTTCGCCGCGCGCCAGCATCGCGTAGGTCTTGGCATCGTCGAGCGGCAGATTGGAGAGATCGATGTCGATGCCGCGGCGCTTGACCAGCTTTACGGCGAGATCGAGCACCGTGAGCGTGGTCAAGCCCAGGAAGTCGAACTTCACCAGGCCCGCCGGCTCCACCCATTTCATGTTGAACTGCGTCACCGGCATCTGCGATTTCGGGTCGCGGTAGAGCGGCACGAGCTCGGTAAGCGGACGGTCGCCGATGACGATGCCGGCCGCATGCGTGGAAGCGTGGCGCGTCAATCCTTCGAGCTTCTGCGCGATGTCGAAAGCGCGCCGCACCACCGGATCGCGCTCGCGCTCGGCTTGCAGCCGCGGCTCATCCTCGATGGCGCGCGACAACGTTACCGGGTTGGTCGGGTTCTGCGGCACGAGCTTGCAGAGCTTGTCGACCTGCCCGTAGGGCATCTGCAAAACGCGTCCGACGTCGCGCAACACGCCGCGCGCCTGCAGCGTTCCGAACGTGATGATCTGCGCGACGCGGTCCTGCCCGTAGCGTTCCTGCACGTAATGCACCACCTCGTCGCGCCGGTTCTGGCAGAAGTCGACATCGAAGTCGGGCATGGAGACGCGTTCGGGATTGAGAAAGCGTTCGAACAGAAGCCCGAAGCGGATCGGATCGAGGTCGGTGATGGTGAGCGCATAAGCAACCAGCGAGCCGGCGCCGGAGCCGCGGCCGGGCCCCACGGGAATGCCGCGCGCTTTCGCCCATTGGATGAAATCGGCGACGATGAGGAAGTAGCCGGCGTATTTCATGCGCTCGATGACGCCAAGCTCGAAGTCGAGCCGCTCGTCGTAGTCCTCGGCGGTGTGCCCGTGCGCGAGCGGATAGCTGGCGAGCCGGCGCTTAAGCCCGGCGCGCGCGGCGCGGCGAAGCTCGGCGGCTTCGTCGGCCTCCTGCGCCGGCGCCGCCGCGCCCGCTTTGGCGCCGGTCGTAAACCGCGGCAGTATCGGAGCGAGCGTCCGCGGCCGGAACGCGCAGCGTTGCGCGATCTCGACGGTCGCCGCCAGCGCCTCCGGCAGATCGGTGAACAACGCCGTCATTTCGGCGCGGGTCTTGAAGCGGTGCTCGACCGTGAGCTGGCGGCGGTCGCCGTCGGCGATGAGTCGGCCCTCGGCGATGCACAACAGCGCATCGTGAGCCTCGTAATCGTCGCGCGTGGCGAAGAACGGCTCGTTGCTGGCGACGAGCGCAATGCCGCGCGTATAGGCGAGATCGATCAAGGCCGGCTCGGCGGCGCGCTCCGCCGCCATGCCGTGGCGCTGCAATTCGACATAGAGCCGGTCGCCGAACAGCCGCTGCAAGTTTTCGCAGCGCGCCGAGGCGAGCGCGCTTTGTCCGCTGCCGATCGCGGCATCGAGCGGACCGCCGGGGCCGCCGGTGAGCGCGATCAGCCCGCTTGTTTCGCCGTCGAGCCAATCGAGCTTGATATGCGGCCGCTCGCTCTGCGCGGTGTCGAGGTAAGCGCGCGAGCAAAGCCGCATCAGGCGGCGATAACCCTCCTCGCGCGCTGCCAAAAGCACGAGCCGGGAGAAGCCCTCGCCGAGCGCGGCGCCGCTCTGGTCGCCGAAATCGACCGCGAGCGCACAGCCGATGATCGGCTGGATGCCGGCGCCCGCCATTTTCTCGGAGAACTCGAGCGCACCGAACATGTTGTCGGTGTCGGTGAGCGCCAGCGCCGGCTGACGGTCCTTTTTGGCAAGCTCGGCGAGCCGCGCGATGGTCAGCGCGCCTTCCAGGAGCGAGTAGGACGAATGCACGTGCAGATGCACGAAACCGGGATTCGCGGCAGGCATTTTGCTTTTTTGGGCTTCGCTTTCAGGCTTGCGGCGCACGATCCGCTAGACCATCCGGCGGATGATTCTACGCAAAGGCAGGATGCGAGATCGCGCGCGCCGCTGTCCACGGCCGCGCGCCGCAGGGTCCCCGCTGCGCACAGGATGTTGGCGCTCCGGCCGGCGTTCCATTCCTGACGGCGGGCGGCCAGGACCGTGCTCTAAACGACGCCCAGCACCTGCACCCAGACCGCGACCATGGCCAGAAACAGCGTGATGGACGCCAGCGCCAAGGCTTCCTCGGCAACCGTACGAAACATGACACCACTCCCCTTCGCCTAGAACGAATAGGGAACATAGTTCTCTTATTGTTCTGAGTCAATTGGGGGGTAGTGGGTTAGTTTCCCGGCCAGCCCGCAAGCCCTTTTCTAGCCTGCCTTATTCAAACTGACCCACTACCCAATTGTCTGGCACCGCCCTGTTAAGCTGCTAGCCTCGTTCATCGGCGGCTCATGCAGCGCGCGATAGCCTTGGATCGGATCGTGTCGCGCTTTTACGAAAGGTTCACCACGACGACGAATGCGCCGGCGCAAGCGCGCTGCATAATCGTGATCGTCGTCACTTCCGCAGGGTTCGGGAACCGAGCATAATAAATTCTGTTGTCGCACTGTTGTCGCCTTGTTGCAGCGTTTTCCTTTTTACTTTCGCAAACCACGGCATCCAGGAGGAAAGTCTCATGCGAAAAATCACCATGACGTTGACTGCCGCCGTCTTCGTGCTCGGCTCGATGGCGCTGGCGCAAGCGCAGACTCAGGGCGCTTCGAGCCTCAACGCGCAGGCGCAAAACGCCACCATCATCCACAAGGCGGCGTGCGGCGGCTGGGGCCGCTGGTGCCCGCCCGGTCGGCACCGCGTTTGCGGTCCGTATCGCTGCTGGTGCGCCCCCTGCTGGTAAGCGCGAACAAATAGATCAGAGCTCGGCGAGGCCGCTAGACCGCACGGTCTACTTCTTTCGTTCATGCATGATCTTATCGGAAAACCGGTGTCCACCCCCGGATCAAGTCCGCGGGCAAGCTTTTTCCGGATCATGCACGACGGCGGCCTCTTTTTTAGCTTGCTCTTTAGGTCAGCTCGACCACGGCGCCGTCGCGGATGGTGACGCGGCGGTCCATCTGCGCGGCGATGTCGAGGTTGTGGGTGGCGATGATGGCGGCAAGGCCGGAGGCGCGCACCAATTGGGTCAGCGTCGCGAAAACCCGCTCTGAGGTGCGCTGGTCGAGATTGCCGGTCGGCTCGTCGGCCAAGAGGATGCGCGGAGCGTTGGCGACCGCGCGCGCGATGGCGACGCGCTGCTGCTCGCCGCCGGAGAGTTCCGCCGGCCGGTGGATCAGGCGATCCTTCAGGCCGAGATAGGCCAAGAGTTCGGCGGCGCGCGCTTGCGCCTTGTCGCGCTTAAGCCCGCGGATCATTTGCGGCAGCATCACGTTCTCCAGCGCGGAGAACTCCGACAGCAGATGATGGAATTGATAGACGAAGCCGATGTCGGTGCGCCGGATGCGGGTGCGTTGCATGTCGCTCAGGTGCGAGGTGGCCACCGCGTCGATATAGACTTCGCCGGCGTCGGGCTGCTCGAGCAGGCCCGCGATATGCAGAAGCGTCGATTTGCCGGCGCCGGAGGGCGCGATCAGCGCCACCGATTGCCCCGCCCATACCGCAAGCTCGGCGCCTTTGAGGATATCGAGCGTGCTGTCGCCCTGGCGAAAGCGCCGGGAGATCGCGTGCAGGAATACGAGCGGATGATCGGCATCGTCGGCGGTCGATGTCGAAGGCTCCGTGATGGTGGTACTCTCGTCCATCGTGCATCATCACTCGTAACGCAACGCTTCGACCGGATCGAGCCGCGCCGCCCGCCAGGACGGATAGAGCGTCGCCAACAGCGACAGCCCGAGCGCCATGACCACGACGGCCGTGGTTTCCCCGGCGTTCATGTCGGCGGGAAGCCGCGACAGGAAATAAAGCTCGGGCGAGAACAGCTCGGTATTGGTGAGCCACGACAGGAAGTGCCGGATCGATTCGATGTTGAGGCACACGATGGTGCCGAGCAGGAAGCCGACCACGGTGCCGACCACGCCGATCGAGGCGCCGGTGATGAGGAAGATGCGCATGATGGCGCCTTGCGTGGCGCCCATGGTGCGCAGGATGGCGATGTCGCTGCCCTTGTCCTTCACCAGCATGATCAGGCCGGAGACGATGTTGAGGGCCGCCACCAGCACGATCAGGGTGAGGATCAGGAACATCACGTTGCGCTCCACCTGCAGCGCGTTGAAGAACGTCGCGTTGCGCTGGCGCCAGTCGATCATATAGATCGGCCGCGCCGCGGCGTCGCTGACAACGCGGCGAAAGGTGTCGACGCGATCTGGATTGTCGGTATAGATCTCGATCGCGGTGACGTCGCCGGCGCGATTGAAATAGGCTTGTGCCTCGGGAAGAGGCATGAAGACGAAGGCAGCGTCGTATTCCGACATGCCGATCTCGAACACC
>Ga0187784_10002292_pt1 | contig 15341 bp, 2 predicted proteins | sample 1015_SJ02_MP15_2_FD_132964 | JGI IMG/M metagenome (GOLD analysis project Ga0187784, IMG submission 132964) | Tropical peat soil microbial communities from peatlands in Department of Meta, Colombia - 1015_SJ02_MP15_20_MG | ecosystem: Environmental > Terrestrial > Soil > Wetlands > Peat | place...
GCTATCGAACACCGCGGCATTGTTCCTTGACGACTCCTTTGTGCCTGCCGGCAATCTGGTGGGCGGCATTGAGGGCCAGGGGCTCATCCAGGCCCAGAAGGTGTTCGGCTACACCCGGCTCATGGTGGCGGCCTTCGGCCTTGGCGGCGGCTGGTCCGCACTCGACCGGGCCATCAGCTACTCCGCCACGCGCATTCAGGGCGGCGCACCGCTGTCGCACAAGCAGGGCTTCACCCACAAGCTGATCGTTCCCCACGCCGTTCGGCTGGAGGCGGCCAGAGCCGTCATCGAGGCGGTCGCGGCGCGGATCGACGCGGGCGAGGGCGCGGACGGGGCGCTCAACACCGAAGGCGCCATCGCCAAGTACACCGCGACCGAGGCCGGGAATCTGGCCGCGGACGCTGCCATCCAGGCACACGGCGGCTACGGGTACACCCGGGAGTACCTGGTGGAGAAGATCAAGAGAGATGTCCGGATCACGACGATCTACGAGGGCACCTCCGAGATCATGGAGATGACGATCGCCCGGGACCGGTGGCAGCAGCACCTGAAGTCGGCGGGCCGCTACTACCCCGAGCGCGCGGCCGGGCTGCGTGCCCTGCACGCGGGCCACCCGGACGTGGGCGCTGAGACAGCCGCAGTCGCGTGCGAGGCGCTGACGGGCGTCCTTGAGGCCTGCCGCATCGGCCGGCTCACCCGCAATCAGCACGTGCTGCTGCGCCTCGGCGAACTCATCGCGGTTGCGGAGGTGGCCGGCTGGTTCGCCGAGCGCGCGGCGACCGCCATCGAAGGCAATCTGCCGGAGAAGGCGGACCACCGGTTCGATGCCACGACGCTCGCGGCGATGAGCCGCGTCTTCGCCCGCGACGCCGCGCACAAGGTGGCCTGCGACGGGCTGCGCTTGGTGACCGGCGCGAGTAACCCAGGCACCATGCCGACCGATATCGATCTCGGTCTGGACGCCGCGCGCGCCGCCCAGGCAGGGCTGATAGCCGACATGGATCACATCGCCGACGCCCTCTACGGGCGGGCTGGCGCTGGATAGCACGCGAAGGACACCGCGAAGGACCGACTGAGATGACCTCCAACGAGCAGTCCCAGAGCCAGCCGGGCACGGGTCGGCTGCAGCCCATCGCCATCGTCGGCATGGGCGCGATCATGCCGGAGGCGCCGACCGCGGCAGCGTTCTGGGCGAACATCACCGGCGGGCGGTACTGCATCACCGACGTCCCGAAGGACCGATGGGATCCTGAGCTGTACTACGACCCAGACCCGCGGGCTGCTGAGAAGACCTACTCCCGCATCGGCGGATGGGTCCGTGACTTTCCCTGGGACCCGATCGGGTGGCGCCTGCCGCTGCCGCCTAAGGTCAGCGACCAGATGGACGACGGCCAGAAGTGGGCCGTCGCCGCCGCACGCGAGGCGCTGACCGACGCCGGCTGGCCGAACTGGACCATCGACCCGGAACGCGTCGCCGTGGTGATCGGCAACGCGATGGGCGGCGACAAGCACTACGCGACGAACCTCCGCATTCAACTGCCGGAGTTCACCCGCGAGCTCAGCCGGTCCGCCGCGTTCGCCGCGCTGCCCGACGCTACCCGTGCGGCGATCATCGCCGAGACGAGCCGGTCGTTCCAGGGCCTGTTCCCGGAGATCACAGAGGACACCATGCCCGGCGAACTCGCGAACATCATCGCCGGGCGGATAGCGAACCTGTTCAACTTCCGCGGCGCGAGCTTTACCGCCGACGCCGCGTGCGCTTCCGGACTGGCCGCACTCAGTGCGGCCGCTCAGGAACTGGCCGACGGGCAGTGCGACGCCGTCGTCACCGGTGGCGTGGACCGGAACATGGGCGCGGCCAACTTCGTCAAGTTCTGCAAGATCGGTGCGTTGTCCGCCACCGGAACGCGGCCCTTTGACGCTGGGGCCGACGGCTTCGTCATGGGCGAGGGCGCGGCCCTGTTCGTGCTGAAGCGGCTGGCAGACGCGGAGCGCGACGGTGACCGGATCTATGCCGTGCTGCTTGGCATCGCCGGGGCCAGCGATGGCAAGGGCAAGGGCATCACCGCGCCGAATCCGGCCGGCCAGCGACTCGCCATCGCGCGCGCCTGGGCCAACGCAGGCGTTGACCTCGCGAGTGTGTCGTGCGTCGAGGCGCACGGCACCTCGACCCGAGTCGGGGACGCGAGCGAACTGGAGAGCCTGACCTCGGTGTTCCGTCCCGGCGACTTCGCGCCGGCCTCGATCGCACTCGGCTCGGTGAAGTCGAACATCGGCCATCTGAAAGGCGCGGCCGGTACAGCCGGGTTGTTCAAGCAGGTCATGGCCCTGCATGAGAAGGTGCTGCCACCGAGCCTGCACTTCAGCGAGCCCAACCCCCAGGTGGACTGGGCCAGGAGTCCGTTCCGCGTGAACGGCGAACTGCGGGAGTGGCCGCCGCCAGCAGGCGGCGTGCGACGGGCCGGCATCAGTGCATTCGGCTTCGGTGGCACCAACTTCCACGCGGTGGTCGAGGAGTACATCCCCGGCCTGCACAGCACCGCCGAGCGGCGGACGTTTGCGTCGGCCGAGGTGCCTGAGGCAGCGGCGAGCACTCCGGTAACCAGCCCGCTGGCGCCGACGGCCAGGGCTGCAGAGCCTGGCGAGCCGTCGGCGACCAGCCGGTACGTCGAGCGCCCGGCGGAGGTCAAGGCGCCATTGCGAGGTGCGCTGGTGGTTGGCGGCGACAGCGAAGCGAACGTCGCCGCGCAGCTGACCCGCATCCGTGATCGCGCCGCCGCGGGCGAAGCGCCGGCGACGGCGCCGCCGGATCCGGCACTGGCGACAGCCGCTGTGCGAGTCGCTATCGACTACGGCACAGCTGCCGACCTGGCCGACAAGGCCGGGAAGGCCAGTCAGGCGCTCACCAGCGAGGCGCCTGAGTTGCGCAGGATGCTGCGTTCCCGTGGCGTGTTCATCGGCCATGGCCCAGCGCCCAAGATCGCGTTCCTCTACCCGGGCCAGGGCTCGCAGTACGTCAACATGCTCCGTGAGCTTCGGGACGCCGAGCCCATCGTGGCCCAGACATTCGCCGAGGCAGACGAGGTCATGACTGCCCTGCTGGGCAAGCCGCTGACCGACTACCTCTTCGTGGATGGTGACGACCCGGCGGCGGTTGCCCGGGCCGAGGCACAGTTGCTGCAGACGGAGATCACTCAGCCTGCCGTGCTCGCCACCGATGTGGCCCTGACTCGATTGCTGCGCGAGTACGGCATCGAGCCCGACATGGTGATGGGCCACAGCCTGGGTGAGTACGGCGCGCTGGTGGCGGCCGGAGCCATGTCGTTCGAGTCGGCGCTCGAGGCGGTCAGCGCTCGCGGTCGAGAGATGGCCAGCCTCACTGTTCCTGATAGGGGCGCGATGGCGGCGGTGATGGCCCCGCTAGACGAGATCGAGCGGGTGGTGAATTCGGTCGACGGCTACGTCGTCACGGCGAATATCAACAGCTCCCATCAGGCCGTGATCGGCGGTGCGACAGAGGCAGTCGAGCGCGCGATCGCAGCCTTCGGCGATGCCGGCCACAACGCCACGCGCATCCCCGTCAGCCATGCCTTCCACACCGCGATCGTCGCTCCGGCCAGCGAACCGCTCCGGCGAACTCTGGCCAGGCTCGCGCTCAGGCCGCCGACTCTTTCGATAGTCGCCAACGTGAACGGCGAGTTCTACCCGGCGGCCGGACCCGGCGTTACCGAGCAGATGCTGGACATCCTGGGGCGCCAGGTCGCCTCACCGGTCCAGTTCGTCAAGGGCCTCGGGACGCTGTATGACGCCGGCGCCCGCCTGTTCGTGGAGGTCGGGCCCAAGCGGGCACTGCAGGGATTCGCGGAGGACGTGCTGGGGACCGCGCACGAGGACGTCCTCACGCTGTTCACCAACCACCCGAAGAACGGCGACATCCCGTCGTTCAACGCCGCGCTGTGCGGTCTGTACGCGGCGGGCCTCGGCTTCCCGGCACAGCGCAGCCCGGCTCCAGCGCCGACACCCAGCTACCTGCCAGCCGATCCGTCCCCCGTCGCCGCGCGCGTCGATGCCACGGCGATCACCTCACCCAGCGCTGCGGGAGCCAGCATGTCAGACGAACGCCGTTACGCCGAACTCGGCCGCCTGGTCGTGGATCTCATTGACCGCAGCCGCAACCTGACCGGCACTCCGCGGCCCGCGGCGGTCGAGGCCGCCGGACCGGAGGTGACCGCCGCTGCGACGCCGGATGGATCGCTGCCATCCCTGGCCGAGGCGGTGGTCATAACCGGGGCGGCGCTCGGCCTGCCCGGCACCGAGCGGGTATTCGACGACGAGAACGTCGGACGCATCCTGTCGGGCCAGCAGTTCATCGACGTCATCCCGCGCCAGATCCGACGCGAGATGGTCGACAAGCACATCACCAGGCTGGTGAAGAGCGACACCGGCGATCCGGTGTTCCAGACGATCGACAGCGAAGGCGACGTCATCAAGCTGGCCGGCCGCTACGGATCCTTCGACCTCGTGACCGAGTTCGGGGTGGACGCAGACCGCAATGCCGCGCTCGATGAGTGCACTCGGCTCGCCATCGCCGCCGGCCTAGACGCCATGCGAGACGCGGGCATCCCGCTGGTGCAGCACTACCACACGACGACGCTCGGCACCAAGCTGCCGGATCACTGGGGGCTGCCTGAGCAGCTGCGCGACGACACCGGCGTGGTGTTCGCATCGGCTTTCCCTGGCTACGACTCATTCGCCGAAGACCTCAACCACTATCACGAGGATCGCGCCCGCAGGCACGAGCTCAGCGTGCTCGAGGACCTGCGCGACCGGATGAGCGCGCAGGATCCGGCCTCCAACGAGGTGGACAGGCGCATCGCGGAGCTGCGTCACTGGCTCGCATCGCACGCGTTCACGTTCGACCGACGGTTCTTGTTCCGCGCGCTGGCAATGGGGCACTCGCAGTTCGCCGAGCTCATCGGCGCGCGAGGTCCGAATACGCAGGTGAACTCTGCGTGTGCGAGTACCTCGCTGGCCATCTGCCTGGCCGAGGACTGGATCAGGGCCGGGCGCTGCCGCCGGGTGGTGGTGGTGTCGGCAGACGACGCCGCCTCGGACGTCCTGCTGCCGTGGACCGGTTCTGGCTTCCTGGCCAGCGGGGCAGCGGCCACCGACGCGGTCGTCGAGGACGCGGTGCTGCCGTTCGACCGGCGTCGGCACGGGATGATCATCGGGTCCGGCGCGGCGGCACTCGTGGTCGAGTCCGCCGAGTCGGCGCGGGAGCGCGGCCTGCGGCCGATCTGCGAGGTGGTCGCCGCTGTCACCGCCAACAGCGCCTTCCACGGGACTCGCCTCGATGTCGAGCACATTGGCCAGGTAATGGAACGGCTCGTCCGCCAGGCTGAGCGGCGGGGCGTCGACCGGAAGGCGATCGCCGGCCAGACGGTGTTCGTCTCGCACGAGACCTACACGCCTGCCCGCGGCGGTAGCGCGTCAGCCGAGATCAGCGCCCTGCGGCAGGTTTTCGGCGATGCCGCCGACTCAATAGTCATCGCGAACACCAAGGGCTTCACAGGCCACGCGATGGGTGCCGGCATCGAGGAGGTTGTGGCGGTAAAGGCGCTGGAAACGGGGATCGTTCCGCCAGTCCCGAACTTCCACGAACTGGACCCCGAGCTTGGCCAGCTCAACCTGTCCCGCGGTGGTGCCTACCCGGTGAAGTACGCCCTGCGGCTGGCTGCCGGATTCGGCTCGCAGATCTCGATGACGCTGCTGCACTGGCTCGAGCCAGCCGATGGCGCGCACCGCGCGCCCAGCGAGCTGGGCTTCGGCTACCGCATCGCAGACGAGCCGGCGTGGCGGTCCTGGCTCGCCAGCGTGAGCGGGCGCGACGCTGCACCACTCGAGGTGGTGCAGCGCAGGCTCCGCGTCGCCGATGACGTGAGTTTCGCAGCGGAGCCGGCGACGTCCGGGACGGTGCCGAGCCCGGCGACCGCAGCAACAGCAGCGCCGGTCGCCCCACCAGCAGCCGCCGCTCCCCCTGTCACCTCGGCCCGCGTTGTCGAAGCGCCGGCTGCACCGGAGGCTGACCAGGCCGGGGAGCCGGGCGGGGACCCGATTGCCAGCGCGGTCCTGGACGTAGTGGAGAACCTGACCGGCTATCCGCGTGACCTGCTCGACCTCGACCTGGACCTGGAGGCTGACCTCGGCGTCGACACCGTCAAGCAGGCCGAGGTGTTCGCCGAGGTGCGAGAGCGGTTCGCCATCCCGCGGCAGGAGAACCTCAAGCTACGCGACTTCCCCACTCTCGCCCACGTCATCGGGTTCGTCCGTGAGAACACCGTGCCTGCGCAGCCCGTGGCCGCCGGCGCCGCGGCGGCCCCGGAGGTCGCCCCGACCGCGGAACCGGGCGCCGGCGCCGCGGCGGCCCCGGAGGTCGCCCCGACCGCGGAACCGGGCGCCGACGCGGTTGCCGCCGCGGTTCTGGACGTGGTGGAGAGGCTGACGGGCTATCCGCGTGACCTGCTCGACCTCGACCTGGACCTGGAGGCTGACCTCGGCGTCGACACCGTCAAGCAGGCCGAGGTGTTTGCCACGGTGCGAGAACGGTTCAGCATCCCGCGGCAGGACGACCTGAAGCTGCGTGACTTCCCGACTCTCGCCCATGTCATCGGTTTCGTCCGTGAGCACGCCGCGGCTTCGCAGGTCGCGGCCGACTCTGCTGCGGCGCAAACGAGCCCACCTCCGCCACAGCCCGAAGAGCCAGCCGAGGCTGCCACGGCCGGACCGGAGGCGCTCACTGACGTCGAGCCCGCGTTTGCCGGTGACATGTCAGCCGCCGAGCGGCTGCCGCGGCGCGTCCCGGTGCCGGTGCTGCGGCCACCGGGCCGCTGGTGCAAGCCGACGGGCGTTGTCCTCGACCAGACCAGACGGGTCGTCGTCATGGCCGACGAGGGCGGTGTGGCCTCGGCGCTGATCAGGCGACTCGGCTCACTCGGCGTAGGCGCTCTAGTAATAGAGCCAGGCTCCACCGCTGCCGCCATCGACTCCAGGCTGACGGAGTGGCTGGCCGACGGGCCGGTGCACGGCCTGTACTGGCTGGCAGGCCTCGACAGCGAGGCGCCGATCAGTGACCTGGACCTAGCCGGCTGGCACGAAGCGCTGCGCCGCCGGGTCAAGAACCTGTTCACCGTCGTCCGGCGGCTCGACACCGAGGGTCAGCTCGGGCCGGTTGGCACGTTCCTGGTGACCGCGACCCGGATGGGCGGCTACCACGGATACGACGACACCGGAGCCACAGCGTCACTCGGCGGCGCGGTCAGCGGCCTCACGAAGGCGTACGCGCGCGAGCGGCCCGACGTGCTCGCCAAGGCTGTCGACTTCCCGGCCGGGCGAAAGACGGCCGTAGTCGCGGATGCGCTGATCGAGGAGACCCTCAGCGATCCGGGAGCTGTGGAGATCGGCCGCGCCGACGGCCGCCGGTGGACCGTTGGCCTGCGGGAAGTCCCGTTCGGTGACGGCAGCGGCGGCATGACGCTCGACAGCAAGACGGTGTTCGCCGTCACCGGTGCGGCCGGCGCGATCGTCTCTGCCATCGTGGCCGACCTCGCGCAGGCCAGCGGAGGCATCTTCCACCTGATGGACCTGACACCCGAACCCGATCCAGGTGACCCGGACCTGATTCAGTTCGCAGCCGACCGCGAGGGCCTGAAGAAGACGATCACCGAGCGTCTTGCTGCCAGCGGCACCCGGCCAACGCCCGTGCTCATCGAGCGGGAGCTGGCCAGGTACGAGCGGCTGTACTCGGCGCTGGTCGCGATCCACGCGGTGCGCGCGGCCGGGGGCGAGGCGCACTACCACGCGGTCGACCTGACCGAGCCCGAAGCAGTCGCCACGGTCATGGCGGACATTCGCGAGCGGCACGGAAAGCTGGATGTCCTCGTGCACGCCGCCGGGCTGGACATCAGCCGATCGATCGCGGACAAGGAACCGCGTGAGTTCGACCTGGTCTTCGATGTGAAGAGCGACGGCCTGTTCAACCTCCTGCACGCGGCAGCCGACCTCCCGGTCGGCTCGGTAGTCGCGTTCAGCTCGGTGGCCGGCCGGTTCGGTAACGCGGGGCAGACCGACTACAGCGCGGCCAACGATCTGGAATGCACGATGCTGTCTGGTTTCCGGACGACCCGGCCAGACACGAGGGGCATCGCGATCGACTGGACGGCGTGGGGCGGCCTGGGCATGGCCACCAGGGGCTCGGTGCCGAAGGTGATGGCCATGGCTGGCATCGAGATGCTGGAGCCACAGGCCGGAATCCCATGGGTCAGGCGGGAGCTGACTGCCGGGCCATTCAGCGGAGAGGTGGTTGTCGGCGGACACCTCGGCTTGCTGACGGCCGAACGGGACGTCACCGGCGGGCTCGACCCTGCCGCCATCGACACCAGTGCGGCAGGCCCGATGATCGGCACCATCACCGGAATGGGGGTCTATTGCGGCCTAGTCGCTGAGACGACGCTCGATCCCGCCGAACAGCCCTTCCTGCACGATCACCGCATCGACTCAGTGCCCGTGCTGCCCGGCGTGATGGGCATCGAGGCCTTCGCCGCCCTCGCCAGCCTCGCCGCTCCAGACCTTCAGGTTGTCGGTGTCGAGCAGGTGGACTTCATCGCCCCGGTGAAGTTCTACCGGGACGAGCCGCGCACGATGACGATCTCCGCGGTGATCCGACGCGCTGGCGCCGAGCTCGTCGCCGACTGCACGCTCAGGGCAAGCAGGATGATCAAGGGCGAGCAAGACCCCCGCGTCACTACCCATTTCACCGGCCAGGTCAGGCTCGCGGCCGCACCGCTGGCAGCAGAGCGAGCCCCGGCGCCAGGCTCCCGCTCACCGGCGGCCGTCACGCACGACGAGGTCTACCGCGTGTTCTTCCATGGCCCGGCCTACCAAGTGGTCGACGAAGCGTGGCACCGCGGCAGCGATGCCGTCACCCGCCTGGCCAGGCGTTTGCCCGCCGCGTGCGCGCCAGCTGCCGGGCAGACCACGACTGAACCGCGGCTGGCTGAGGCGTGCTTCCAGACGGCGGGCCTGTGGGAGGTCGGCCAGGCCGGGCAGCTGGGGCTACCGGCTCACGTCGACCAGGTCAGCACGCTGCACCGGCCGCTGCCGGACTCCGAGCTGTTCGCGGTGGCCCATCAGGCCGAGGACGGCAGCTTTGACTGCCAGGTCGTGGACAGCGAGGGTGACGTGGTCGTCCGCGTCAAGGGCTACCGGACCATCGTGCTCGGCAACGCGCTGCCCGCCGAGCTGCAGCAGCCGATTCACGCTGCGATGAGTGCCTGACCGGCGAAGGTCACCAGGGAGGCGAGATGTCCGCCATCCGGCGGCTTGCCGTAGTCAACCGAGGCGAGCCAGCGATGCGCTGCCTGGCCGCGGTGGGTGAGCTTGTCCGCGAGGGCGTGCCCATCACGTCGATCGCTCTGTATACCGAGCCGGACGCGGCGTCCTGGTTCGTCCGCGAGGCCGACGAGGTGGTCTCGCTGGGCCCGGCTGTGCATACAGATTCCGACGGCAAGCGCCACAGCGCTTACCTGGACATCGACCGGCTGATGGCGGCGCTCGCCGCAGCCCGCGCCGATGCGGTATGGGTGGGCTGGGGTTTCGTCGCCGAGTCGGCCGAGTTTGCCGAGCGGTGCGAGAAGGCGGGCATCACCTTCGTCGGGCCGCCAAGCGACGTCATCCGGCTGCTTGGCGACAAGGTGCGGGCCAAGCAGCTTGCCGAGCGTGTTGGCGTGCCGGTCGTGCCGTGGAGCGGGGGTGCGGTCCATGACGCGCAGGCCGCCCTGATCGCCGCGGACATGCTCGGCTATCCCGTTCTGGTCAAGGCCGCCGCCGGAGGGGGCGGGCGGGGCATCCGGCTGGTGCACTCCGCGGCGGAGATGCCGTCGGCGCTCGCGTCCGCGCGGCGTGAAGCGGAGGTGACCTTCGGCGACCCGACGGTGTTCATCGAGCGCAAGCTTGACCGGGTGCGCCACGTAGAAGTGCAGGTGATCGCGGACGGACGCGGCACCGTCTGGGCGGTTGGCGTACGCGACTGCAGCATTCAGCGGCGCAATCAGAAGGTCATCGAGGAATCGGGCTGCACCCTGCTCGACCCAGCCGCCGAGTCATTGCTGCGCGATGCCGCGGTAGAGCTGTGCCGCGCGGCTGGCTATCGCAGCGCCGGCACGGTGGAGTTTCTCGTCGATACGACGACGCGGCACTTCATGTTCATGGAAGTCAACACGCGGCTGCAGGTGGAACATCCGGTCACCGAGATGACCACCGGGGTGGACCTGGTGAAGCTGCAGCTGCACGTCGCGCGTGGCGGGAGGCTAACAGAAGCTCCGCCGCCCGTCACCGGCTACGCGATCGAGGCAAGGCTCAATGCCGAGGATCCGGAACAGGAGTTCATGCCGACACCTGGCCGGGTATCCGCGCTGCGCCTGCCGTCAGGCCCGGGGATCCGGGTCGATACCGGAGTAGCAGAAGGCGACACCATCGCGGCGGAGTTCGACTCGATGATCGCCAAGATCATCGCCCATGGAAGGGACCGGGACGAGGCGCTGAGCCGACTGCGGCGCGGTCTGGCCCAGTCGCTGGTGGTCATCGACGGCGGGACGACCAACAAGGCCTTCCTGCTCTACCTGGCGGGTCAGCCGGACGTGCTAACCGGCAGCTACGACAACCGCTGGCTCGATCGGCTGACCGCAACGGGCGGCCGTCTTCCGCCGCTCGAGCCGATGGCGCTCGTTGCGGCAGCCCTCGAGGCTGCGGAGGCGGACCAGGCCGCGGTGCAGGCCAACTTCCTGGCTGCCGCGGCGCGTGGCCGACCCGCGATCCCGGACGACGTCGGACACCAGCTGCAACTGCGGCTTCGTGGCCGCTCTTACCACGTGCGGGTGTACTGCCTGGGTAACGGTGACTACCGTCTCGCGATCAGCGACGTCACGAAGGGCGCCGGCGCGAGCGGCGCTGGCATGACCGGCACGTCCACTCATGGCAGCGTTGTGGTCGGCGACGCCGCGGGCGCCATCGTGGTCGAGGTCAACGTGCAGCTTCTCGGCCGTTACGAGCGGGCCATCAACTGCCAGGGCAGCCGGTCCAGGATTGTCACAGTTACCCAAGGGCCGCGGCTGCTGATCGAGGTGGACGGGGTGCCGCACGTCATCACGCGCGATGACGGCGGGCAGGTCCGCTGTCCGTCGCCAGCCTTCGTCGTGGCCGTGCTCGTCGCGCCCGGCGATGTCGTGCGCGCAGGTGACCCGCTTGTGGTCCTCGAGAGCATGAAGATGGAGACCACCGTCACCGCTCCGCAGACCGGTGTCGTCAGTTCCGTGTCAGCTCAGCTGAATACCCAGGTTGAGGCGGGCGCGCCGCTGGTTGGGCTGCAGCTGTCCGAGAGCGAATCCGGAGCGTATGGGCCGGGCGATGAACTGGCCGACTTCACACGGCTGGCGCGCCTTGACAGCAGCCACAGCGAACCCGAGGTCGACAGCCTGCTCCGGGCGTACTTGCTCGGCTACGACATCGAGGACGGCGAGGCTCGCGCACTCAGCCGCGAGCGAGCCACGAGGATGGCTGGCCTTCCGCGCGACGACGCGGGCGAGTTGGACAGAGAGCAGGATCTGCTGGAGATCTTCGCCGATGTGGCGGCGCTGTCACAGCGCGTTCCTGAGGACCAAGGCGACGAGCATTCCCGAAGCTCGCAGGAGCACCTGCTCACCTACCTGGCGGTCCTCGATCCCGACTGCAGCGGCACACCTGGTCACTTCGTCAGGCAGCTGCGGAAAGCTCTGGCCCGCTACGGTGTCCAGTCGATGGCGCGCACGCCCGAGCTCGAGCAGGCGCTGTTCCGGATATACCGATCTGCGGGCAAGATGCCGGCCGCGTCTCCGATCGTGATCGCGATCCTGGACCGCTGGCGCCGGGCCTGCAACGTACTGGCCGACTGGATGACTGACGAGCGCCTGGCAGTGCTCGGACGGCTGATCGGGACCACCCAGGGGCGTTACCCCGAGGTCTGCGATCTGGCCAGGGAGGTGCGGTTCTGCTACGTCGACCGGCCCGTGCTGAACCGCACCCGAGCGTCCGCGTACGCGGAAATCGAAGAGAGCATCGACGAACTGACCGGCCACCCGGCCGCCGATCAGCTTCGTGAGGTGGCGAGCCGCATCATCTGGTTCCCGCTGCCCATGCGCGCCAGGCTGCGGGACAGGTATCGCGACGCGGATGAGACAGCCAGGCCCCGGCTGCTGGATATACGCACTCGCCGGTATTACCGGATCCGCAATCTCATGCGAGTGCACTGCAAACGCTTCGGTGGCCATCTGACGTGCCTGGCCGACTATCGAGAACCTGACCAGGACCAGCCCGTGCACCTCGCCACCGCCTACGTGCCCATTCGCGAGCTGCCCAGCTTCGCGGCAGCGCTCGCCTCGCACCTGCGTGGCATCGCCGCGGACCATGCCGTCGTCGTGGATGTCGAGTCGTGGCGCGATGAGCCGCTGCTCGCGGATGACGACATGGCCGTCGAACTCGCTGAGCTGCTGGCGGGCACGGACTTTGGCTGCCAGTTGCACCGGCTGGTCGTCACGGTAACGAGCGCGACGGCCGGGGACGATTACGCCGACGAGTATCGGCGGACGCAGTACTTCACCTATCGCCAGACCGCGACGGGGTTCGCCGAGGACATGCTGTTCCGGAACATGCATCCGATGATCGCCGAGCGGCTCGAGCTGTGGCGGCTGTCGAATTTCTCGCTTCGCCGGCTGCCGAGCGCGGAGGATGTCTATCTGTTCCACGCTGTCGCCCACGAGAACCCTGAGGACGAGCGGCTGATTGCCCTCGCCGAGGTGCGGGACCTGACCGCTGCCCGTGATTCGTCTGGCCAGGTCATCGGCTATCCGCTGCTTGAGGGGATCCTGGCACAGGCCTTCGCCGACATCCGCGGAGCGCTGCACGGCCAGTCGCAGCGGCAGCGGCCGCTGCGGAACAGGCTGGTGCTCTACATCCGCCCGGTGTGCGACATCCCCGCCGCCACCTGGCGTAGCCTCGCGCACCGCCTCGCGCCAGAGGCAGCAGATCTCGGGCTGGAGAAGGTGGTGGCGCGGATCCGCATAGCGGACGAAGCCACCGGTGAGTCGCGGGACGCGATTATCGACGTGGAGAACGTCGAGGACAGAGCCGTCACCGTGCGCATCCGCCCGCCATCGGACCAGCCCACCCAGTCACTGACCGCGTACCGGCAGAAGGCCCTGCGCGCGCAGCGGCTTGGCCTGCCATACCCCTACGAGCTGATCCGCATGCTTACGCCGCCTCGCGACGCGCCGGCCGACTTCCCGGCAGGCGACTTCGCCGAGTACGACCTTGCCGGTGCGGAAGGAACGGCTGACATCTCCACTCTCGGTCGCGATGCGGCCAGTGGCTCGGCGGATGATGAACTGGTCCCGGTCGACCGGCCGTACGGCCGCAACCGGGCAGGCGTCGTTATCGGCGTCCTCACCAACTACACGGCGCTGGTGCCGGAGGGAATGCGCCGCGTCGTCATTCTCGGAGATCCTACCGAAGGGCTTGGCAGCCTCGCCGAGCCGGAGTGTCGCCGGATCCTGGCGGCGCTGAGCCTCGCCCGCCGGTTGCAGATACCCGTCGAGTGGTTCGCGCTGTCGTCCGGCGCCCGGATCGCGTGGGACAGCGGCACGGAGAACATGGACTGGATCGCCGCCGTGCTGCGCGGCCTAGTGGAGTTCACGCAGCACGGCGGCGAAGTCAACGTCGTCGTTACCGGAATCAATGTCGGCGCCCAGCCCTACTGGAACGCCGAGGCGACGATGCTCATGCACACCCGCGGCATCCTGGTCATGACCCCGGCTAGCGCCATGGTCCTAACCGGCAAGAGATCGCTTGACTACTCGGGCGGTGTGTCGGCCGAGGACAACTTCGGCATCGGCGGGTTCGAGCGCATCATGGGCCAGAACGGCGAGGCGCAGTACTGGGCGCCTACGCTGGCCGGGGCCTGTGCTTTGCTCCTGCAGTACTACGACCACACCTACGTCGTGCCGGGCGAGAAGTACCCGCGTCGGGCTCCGACGAATGACCCCGTCGACCGCGACGTGTGCACGGCCCCGCACAAGCAGGTAGCTGGATCGGAGTTCGCATCGGTCGGCGACATCTTCTCCGCAGAGCTGAACGGCGACCGCAAGAAGCCGTTCGACATGCGCTCGGTTATGCGGGCCGTGACCGACAGCGACTACGTTCCCCTAGAGCGCTGGGCACGGTGGCGCGACGCCGAGAGCGCAATCGTATGGGAGGCACGGATCGGCGGATTCGCCGTCTCCGTCATCGGCCTGGAGTCGCGCAACGTGACCAGGGTCGGGTTCATTCCTGCTGACGGCCCGACGTCCTGGACCTCAGGGACGCTGTTCCCGCAGTCGTCACGCAAGGTTGCCCGCGCTATCAACGCGGCCAGCGGCAACCGCCCTGTCGTCGTGCTGGCCAACCTGACCGGGTTTGACGGATCGCCGGAGAGCATGCGCAAGTGGCAGCTCGAGTACGGCGCGGAGATCGGCCGCGCGGTGACTAATTTTCGCGGACCCATGGTATTCGTGGTCGTTTCCCGGTATCACGGTGGCGCGTTCGTGGTCTTCTCCAAGCGGCTGCACGACGACATGGAGACCGCAGCCGTGACCGGCTCGTACGCTTCGGTTATCGGTGGCGCGCCCGCTGCGGCCGTCGTGCTTTCTCGGCAGGTCGCGGCCAGGGCGGAACAGGACCCCCGCGTCGCGCGTCTGCGAGAACGGCTGACGGCGCAGACCGGCAAGGCACTTGCCGATGCGCACCACGAGCTCAGCGAAGTTACTCAGGCCGTGCGAGCCGAGAAGCTTAAGGAAGTCGCCGACGAGTTCGACGCCATCCACGACATCAGGCGCGCCATGCGCGTGGGTTCTGTCGATCGCATCATCACGCCGGCCCAACTGCGGCCGTTCGTGATCCATGCGCTTGAGCGCCGACTGACCGGCTCCGTGACGTCCGCCCCGGCCGTCACGGTGCCTAGTGCGGCGCCGGTGGCGGACCGCACGGCTACATGACCGGTCGATCAAGCCAGCGGTGCGACGGCCGCATCGTGTCGATCGGGGACTCAGGCTCAAGCGGCGCAGGGGGCGGCCCGCCATCGGCCCAGCAGGCCGTTACCAGGAAGGCACCGCTCTGCCGCCACCAGCCGGGAAAGACAGCACCCTCGTCGGCACGAACCTCGAGCGGTGACCAGGTGCGCTCGGCCGGATTGAGCTCCGCCACCAGGACCTCGACCGAGC
>Ga0187784_10002293_pt1 | contig 15336 bp, 12 predicted proteins | sample 1015_SJ02_MP15_2_FD_132964 | JGI IMG/M metagenome (GOLD analysis project Ga0187784, IMG submission 132964) | Tropical peat soil microbial communities from peatlands in Department of Meta, Colombia - 1015_SJ02_MP15_20_MG | ecosystem: Environmental > Terrestrial > Soil > Wetlands > Peat | place...
CGTTCGATGGAGGTGACGGTCTCCCCCAGCCATATCGTCATGCGCATCTGGCGCAAGTGGTAATCGAGCGATTCCACAACCTCCTTATCCACAAAAGGCAAGAGGCGGGGAAGACGGTCCACCAAGGTCACGCGGATCCCTAGGGCCGCAAAGATGCTGGCGTATTCGCAACCGATAACGCCAGCACCCACCACCGCCAAGGTGCGCGGCAGTTGCGCCAGTCCCAGGATATCGTCGCTGACGAAAACCGTCTGGCCATCGAAGGGGATATGAGGGGCGCGAGTGGCTTCCGTGCCCGTGGCAATGACCACATTCGCAGCGCTCACCACCTTCTCGCCTGATCCATCCACCTGACTAAGCCGGAGTGTATGGGGATCCGTGAAGGCGGCTATGGCATTGAAAACCGTTACGCGATTGCGCAGCAACTGGTGACGCGTAACATCAATTTCATGGCGAATCACATGCTCTGTCCGCAGCAGCAGATCTGCCATGGTAATGTCTTGCTTTACAGTGTAGGATTCGCCGTAGAGATTGCGCAGCCGGTATCCGGAGAGATAGAGCACCGCCTCACGAAGGGTCTTGCTGGGGATGGTCCCGGTGTTGATGCAAACCCCTCCCAGCAACGCCTTTCGCTCCACCAAAGCCGTTTTCTTCCCCAGTTTTGCAGATTGAATGGCGGCGCGCTGCCCGGCCGGACCTGAGCCGATGACCACCAGATCAAAATCGAAGGAAGCCATTTGTTAATCCTTAGAAGCCTGCGATTCCAGGAGGTATACTCATACTAATTGTATGCGATTTGACAGACTATGCAAATCTGACTTATAAGCCAATTAGGGGTTGTGGTTGCAGGTAGCCACATCCTCTCGGGGCAAATTGTCGTCGTGGTGAGAAAAACCCGCCGAGATAGCTGAGGGGATCATTGCTCGTAAACTGACCATTGGTGCACAACGGGAGGTTTGAGATGCGAAATCAGACTGGCTTTTGGTGGTCGCGACTGCGGACCCGGGCTTCAGTGTTGGGCTGCCTCCTGGCTCTGTGCTGGTTTTCAGTCGAAGATAGCCTGGCGCAGTCGGAGGTGAATAACCATCCAGCGGACGCGCTCCATCAACTTAGCGCTTCGGTTGAGGACCTGGTAAGACGGGTCTCTCCGAGTGTCGTCCAGGTGCTGGCAACGGGATTCGGCGCCACCCCGGAAGGTGAGAGCGGCGAAACCGCGCTCGTGATCGGGAGGCTTCACAGCATTGGGTCGGGCGTGGTCGTCGACCCGCAGGGCTTTATCCTGACCAACGCGCACGTCATCAAGGGCGCTCAACGCGTGCAGGTGGTTTTGCCGTCTCTGTCTACGAGCGTGTCTTTAACCCTGTCCGCTCTCACCTCCCAAGGCCGCCCCATGGACGCCCGCATCGTGGGCGTGTCCAGAGAAATCGACCTCGCGCTGCTCAAGGTCGAAGCGGAAGGGCTCCAGGCGCTGCCCATGGGTAAGTACGGCAATCTTCGGCAGGGTCAGATGGTGCTGGCTTTCGGCAGCCCCGGGGGACTGCAGAATTCCGTAACCATGGGTGTAGTCAGCTCTGTGGCCCGGCAACCTGACCCCGATAACCCGATGGTCTACATCCAAACCGATACGCCGATCAATCCTGGCAATAGCGGCGGGCCGCTCGTCAACATCGACGGTGAGGTAGTCGGCATCAATACTTTCATCCTGACCGAGTCGGGTGGGAACGAAGGCTTGGGCTTCGCGATTCCAAGCGGCATCGTAACCGTTGCCTTACCGCAACTTCGTAAATACGGCCACTTGCATCGAGGTGAGATCGGCATCCACGTCCAAACCATCACGCCGACGCTGGCTACAGGACTTGGGCTTCCCACAGACCACGGAGTAGTTGTCTCCGACGTCTTGCCAGGCGGCCCCGGAGAACAAGCCGGGCTTAAGATTCAGGATATTATCCTGAGTGTCAACGACAGACCGATAGGAAATCTCCCCATCTTCGGCCTGTCCATGCTCATGTTGCACGCGGGCGATCGAGCCAGAATCGATGTCCTGCGCGGCACCGAGAGACTGCCTCTGGAGGTTCCCGTGATTCAGCGTCCGCACAACGTGGACCGGTTAGCGGACTTTGTCGATCCTGAAAAAAATCTGATTAGCAAACTGGGTATACTCGGGATTGAGATTGACAAGAAGACAGCGGCACTCTTACCCGACGTGCGAGAGCCCTCAGGGGTGATCGTTGCTGCGAAGGTTGCCGGCCTTGGGGGGCAGGAAAACTCCTTGGCGGTGGGCGACATCATTCACGAGGTCAATGGAACGCCAGTCATTGGCCTGGATTTTCTTCGCTCGAAACTTGACGCTGTAAAGCCCGGTGGTCCGGTGGTTTTCCAGATCGAGCGGGATGGAGTGCTGATGTACGCGACTTTTCCCTCGGACTAGGTATTCGGCGGCATCCTTCCGGGTCATCGAAGCATCAAATAGGCGTGTGAGTCGTCCCGTGTGGGGCGGCTAGATTCTATACTCTTCTAAGAATGCATGAAACGAATCCTGGCAATTTCTAGGCGCGCCTCGGCGGTAAGTGTCCTGCTCTTGCTCGTAGGCGTGGTTGCTCTCTCGACCGCCACGCGGCGGCCATACCTCGAAGCCTGTAAGGGATCATGGCACATCTCGAAAGCCGGCCACATGACAGAAGCGGAAACTCACGAAAGTGGCGTGGCCCAAAGGGCTAAATTGGCTGACGAGGTTGAAGCGGACACCGGACCCTCACTCGTAAACCACATTCCTCGCAAAGAATCGCTTCCTACCCGTCTTGCTTTCATCGTTCACAAACATCATTTCCGATCCCCCCCATTCCTCCCGTAAAACACTCGTCTTTTCGTCTGATTGGGATAGCTTGTTAAGCGGGCTTCCCAACAGGCAGCGTTCAACTTCTCTTGCCGTCGAAAGCGTCGCTCCTTCAGTTCTATCGGGGCGCAGGAGGTTAGAGAGCTTGCACACTCCATTAACGTCCGACGAGATCAAGCAGCTTCGGACCTTCAACACTTGTGTCATTTCCGACGCCATAGAGACCTTCGGCGTCAGGCTGCGCAATGAGGGCTTCGCCACGGCGGGGTTCCGTTGCCTGTTCAAAAGTCTCCCGCCCCTGGTCGGCTACGCGGCCACCTGCAAGGTGCGGTCGGCGCATCCGCCCATAGTGGGAAGCCGCTACGTCGAACGTACCGACTGGTGGAAGCACATTACGAGTGTTCCGTCTCCGCGCGTGGTCGTGATGCAGGACACCGACCAGGAACCCGGGACGGGCGCCTTCCTGGGAGTTGTTCACGTGAACATCCTGAAGGCCTTGGGATGCGTAGGCGCGGTAACGAACGGAGCCGCCCGCGAGCTGCGCGGTATCGAAGCGAGTAATTTCCAGGTTTTTGCGGGCCGATTGGCGATCTCCCGCGCGTATATTCACATTGTCGAGTTCGGCGGCCCCGTCGAGGTCGGGGGGCTGAAGATTCAGCCCGGCGATCTAATCCACGGGGACCGTCACGGCATTATCAATGTTCCTCAGGACTTGGTGCCTGAACTTCCTGCGGTGGCCGCAAGCATCGCTGAGAAGAAGCAGCAAGTGATCGAGTTGTCGCAAAAACCCGGAGTCAGCTTTGAAGAACTGGGCCAAGCGTTACGCGAGCTGCTGGACTTCCAGATGGTTGGTCCTGGCAAGGGAGAACATCAGTGGAAATAACCCTGAAGAGTGGGAAATCGTCCCGGACGACAATGCTAAAATCGCGCCCGATCGCCGGCATCGGCCTTGTGATCATCGTGACGGCTCTGCTGGCTTCCTGCGGACGTGTCCGAGCCAAGGGCAACACACAAGCCGTGGAAGCAGTGGCCGTGGCCAAAGTAGTTCGCAAGACTCTCCAGCGCACCATCACACTTTCCGCCGAACTTGTGCCCTTTCAGGACATTGATGTGTACGCGAAGGAATCGGGATATGTGAAGAAACTTTACGTGGACTATGGCAGTCGGGTCAAAGAAGGGCAATTGATGGCCATCCTGGAGATTCCCGAACTCGAAGCCCAACTGCAAGAGGATCAAGGAGACGTGAAGAACGCCACGGACGAAGTGGCCCGAGCCCAGCATATGCTGAAGCGCTACCAAGCCATGTACACAGCCATCCACCTCGAGTACACGCGCTTGAATGGGGTGTTTGTGAGCAAGCCCGGCCTCGTGGCCCAGCAGGAAGTTGATAATGCGCAGGGCAAGGACCTGGCGGCGGCCTCGCAGGTGGACGCCGGGCAGGCGGCGCTGGAGGCGGCGCAGGGCAAGCTAGCCGCCAGCCAATCAAAGCTTGCCCATGACCAGGCGTTGTTTGCCTATTCCCGGATCACCGCCCCGTTCGCTGGCGTGGTCACGGAGCGCTACGCCAATCTCGGGACCTTGATGCAGGCCGGCATCGGCTCCAGCACTCAAGCCTTGCCCCTGGTCAGGTTATCGCAAGACAATCTCTTTCGCTTGGTGATCCCGGTGCCGGAATCGGACGTGCCCTACATCCGAGTTGGCGATCCTGTTGAAGTTCGAGTCCCCTCTTTGAGCCGGGTGGTTCCTGGCAAGGTGGCCAGGTTTTCTGTGGACGTCAGGGAGGACACACGTACGATGCATACGGAGGTTGACGTCCCCAACCCTGATCGAATCCTAATCCCGGGAGTCTACGCAGAAGCGAGCTTGACGTTGGAGAAGAAAAACAACGTCTGCGCGGTGCCCCTTCAGGCAGTCTCCATCATTGGTTCCCAAGGATCGGTCTACCTCGTTAACAACGCGGATGAGATCGAGAATCGGTCGGTAACCCTAGGAATGAGAACCCCGACCGAAATCGAAATCGAATCGGGCCTTCAGGAAGGCGATCAAGTTGTAACCAGCGATCGCAGCCAACTGAAGGTTGGCCAGAAGGTGCAGCCACAGGTCGTTGAGGGCGTCGAGAACCAGGAACAGGAGTAGAAGACCATGCCACGCTTTTCGATTCGCAATCCGTATCTCATCATCGTCCTCTGCCTGGTGGTCATGGTCATCGGCGTCAACAGCCTCCTCCGCATGCCCGTTGACCTTTTTCCTCCCATCAACCTGCCGGAGGTCGTCGTGGCCACGTTCTACTCCGGCATGCCGCCGGAAGACATCGAAGCCGATATCACCGATCCACTGGAGCGTTTCTTCACGCTGGCCAGCGGCGTTGCGCACAGTCAGTCGCGATCCCTGTTGGGCGTCAGCATTATTAAGGTCTATTTCCAACCCGGAACCAACGCGGACGCGGACGTTACCCAGCTTTCGAACTTGGCGTTGGCGGACCTGAAGCGCTTGCCACCCGGTACGTTGCCGCCCGTGGTGTTGAAATTCGACGCTTCCAGCCTGCCTGTCTGCCTGGTGACGGTGAAAGGACCGGGGCTGAACGAGACACAGCTTCATGACTTCGCCCAGTTCGCGATACGTAATCAGATCGGCGTAATCAAAGGCGCCGAGATTCCCCCTCCCTTCGGCGGCAAATATCGGCAGGCGATGGTGTACGTGGACCCGTACAAGCTGCTGTCCCGGCAGATGAGCGTGATGGACGTGGTCAATGCTGTCAACCAAACCAGCCTGATCTTGCCGGCGGGCGACGTCAAAATTGGCCCCTATGATTACTACGTCTATTCGAATAGCCTGGTCGACCAAGTGAAGGACTTGAATGACATCCCAATCAAAACCGTAGGGACATCGTGGACGACGGTCGGAGATGTGGGAAAGGCGGAAGACGCGAATCAGATCCAGTACAACGAAGTACGGGTGGATGGGCAGAAATCAGCCTACATTCCGATCATGAAGCAAGGCGGCGATACCAATACTATCGAAGTGGTGGATGCGGTAAAAAAACTGACTCGGCACCTCTACGACATACCGAAGCAGATGGTGGCAAGCGTGGTCTTTGACCAGTCGGTTTATGTCAAGGAAGCGATCCACACCGTGCTGCACGAAGGCTTTTTGGGCCTCATCCTCACAAGCCTTATGATTCTGCTTTTTCTCGGCAGCCCACGCGCCACGTCGGCGGTTCTACTTTCGATTCCGCTCTCCGCCATGACAGCATTTGTAGTGCTTTACCTGATGGGAAGCACGATCAACACCATGATCCTGGGCGGGATGGCCCTGGCCTTTTCGCGAGTAATTGATAATTCCGTAATCTCGCTCGAAAACATATGTCGGCACTTGGAGAAAGGCGCCTCGGCGGTCGCCGCGGCCGCCGACGGGGGGTCGGAAGTTAACCTGGCGGTGCTGGCTGCGACTTTGGTTGACGTCGTCGACTTCTTCCCAGTAACCTTCCTTTACGGCGTGAGCAAGTTCCTGTTTACTGCCTTGGCGCTGGCTTTCTCCCTATCGTTGCTCGCGTCCTACGTCGTCGCCATGACGGTAATTCCCCTGTTTTGTTCACGTTTTCTAAAGCAAGTTCCTCACGCAGAAAGTCATGGGGCAAAGCCGGCCGACGCTCCATCCCAGGCCGAGGCGGTGCACGCAGGCGAGGTCGGCTGGTACCCAGAATCGTGGTGGGACCGGTTCAATGCGGGCTTTAACCGCTGGTTCGGTAAGCTGCTGGATTTCTACGAGTATTGGGTCAGGCGGGCCCTGGTCCATCCGGCTCGCACTGTGGCCATCATCGCGGCGATATTTTTGGCCAGCTTTGCGGTGTACCCCTTCCTGGGAATCGCTTTCTTTCCCCGCACGGACGCAGGCCAGTTCACGCTCAATATAAAGGCGCCCACCGGGACACGCATCGAAGACACTGACCGATACACCGCCAAAGTTGAGAGCTTGATTCGTCACATTGTCGCTCCTGCCGACATGGGCATGATCGTCTCCAACATCGGGGTTGTGGATGACTTTTCCTCACTCTACACCACCAATGCGGGAGAATACACCTCGACGGTTCAGGTCCAACTGACCGACGACCACCAAACTAGCAGCTTCGTCTACATGGACCGGGTAAAGGAAGCGCTGGCGCAGCAATTGCCCAACATCCGACCCTTCATCCAGAGCGGCTCGATGGTGGATGCCATCCTCAATATGGGCATGCCCGCCCCCATTGATGTGCAGGTGATCAGCTCGGATCTCAGTCTCGACTACCACATCGCTCAGGAGCTGGCCGGCCGGATTCGCCAAGTGCCGGGTGTGGGGAATGTTTACATTCCGCAGGATATGAACTACCCGTCATTGCGGCTGGACGTGGACCGGGTGCATGCCGCGGAATTGGGGCTCACCCAGAAGGACGTGGTCGACAACGTCATAACTGCACTGAACTCCAATTACATGATTGCGCCCAATTACTGGGTCGATCGCAAAAGCGGCAACGACTATTACCTCACGGTCCAGTACTTCGAGCATGGCCGCCCTGCTATTCACAGCGTGAACGACCTCGGCTTGATTCCCTTGCGCGCTGATCCCGGGGGGAGCGGAAGCATCGACACGCCGATTTATCACCCCGCCATTCCCAAGCCCGGACCGACCCCCTTGGCTTATCCGAAGCGGCCGGTGACTGTGCTGGATAACGTGGTCAAGGCGCACTTCGAACAAAGCCCTACCGAAGTTGATCACTACCAGATTCAAAAAGTAATCGACGTTTATGTGACTCCGCAGGGAGAGGACCTCGGTCGCGTCAGAAGCGCCATCAACAAAATCCTCGACCAGGCGCATTATCCCGAGCAGGTGCGCGTGAACCTGGCCGGGATGGTCAACGGGATGATGGAGTCGTTCAAGAGTTTCGGCCTCGGCTTCGTCATGTCTTTCATCCTCTTGTACCTGATCCTCACTGCCCAATTTCGGTCATTTAAAGATCCCTTCCTGATCATGCTGGCGATTCCTATGGGTTTTGTGGGAGTCTTGCTGACCTTGCCTCTTACCCATACGACCCTGAACGTCATGTCGTTGATGGGCGTGCTGATGCTCATCGGAATCGCGGATTCCAACAGCATCTTGATTGTAGACTTCGCACACACCTTGGAGGCACAAGGGATGTCCCCCGCCGATGCCGCCATCGCGGCTTGCCGGGTGCGCTTGCGGCCTATCCTGATGACTTCGCTCGCCACGATTCTCGGCATGCTCCCTCTGGCATTGAAGCTGGGAACGGGCGCAGAGCAGTACACACCCATGGCGCGTGCCATCATCGGTGGATTGATCTCCTCGGTGATTTTGACCATTTTCATTGTACCCGCGGCGTATGTGCTCGCCTACGGGAAGAAGGCGCGACCCGCCAGCGAGATGCCGGCAGGCTCTCCGTTGTGAAGGGGCAAAGCGGGCATCTCAACTTGACGTGGAGGCTGTGTAATTATGAAGCGGAGACTCCTTGTGCTGGTGGTTTTGCTTTTCAGCGGAGCAAGCGTGCGGAGCCAGAATCCCCCTCCGACGCCCCTCACCTTGAAGGATGCCGAGGCTCTAGCCCTTAAGAATCATCCTCAGGTTCTCGCTGCGCAGGCGATCGTCCTGGAACTCAATCAGCACGTTGCCGAGGCGCGCTCAGCCTATTTTCCGACCCTGGACGGTGAGGTCACGGGATCCGCAGGCAATCCCCAAGCTCGTATCGGCGCGGGTTATCTCGCGGCGTCCAGGCTATTTGACCGCCTCGGTACAGGGATCTTGCTCTCCCAGCTTGTGACAGATTCAGGGCGCACGCCCAACCTTGTGGCGAGTTCCCGGCTGGAAGCCCAGGCGAGCCAGCAGACCTATCAAGCCACCCGTTACGACGTGTTGTTGGCCGTGAACCAAGCCTACTTCGGTGTCCTCCGCGCGCAGGCGTTAGTCAAAGTCGCGCAACAGACGGTCGCAGCGCGTCAAATCCTGTCCGATCAGGTAACCGAGCTGGCGAAAAACAAACTGCGCTCCGACGTAGATGTTGCCTTTGCTGACGTGAACCTGTCCGAGGCCAAGCTTTTGCTGCTCCGTTCCCAGGATCAGGTGCGAGCGGCCTACGCCGAGCTGACGCGGGCCCTGGGCTCCCAACAGGAAGAGAGTTACAAGCTAACGGATGAGCCGCTCCCGCCTAGTCCGCCGCTTGAGCCCGACTCGCTGGTAGCCCAGGCCTTTGCCAATCGTCCGGACCTAATGAGTCTGCAGTTGCAGTACAAGTCGGCAGTCCGTTTCGAACGCGCAGAGAGAGATCTGTCTTTCCCAACGGTAAGCATTGTGGGAGCGGGGGGAGCCATTCCGGAAATGAAGCAAATCCTGTCGACGCCGGTTCCGAACAACTATGAAGGCGCAGCTCTAAACGTCGAGGTGCCGATCTTCAACGGGCGCCTTTTTACGGCTCGGCGCGAAGCGGCCCGATACCATGCAGAGGCTGAAGACCAGAGGGTGCGCGATCTTCAGGAGCGGATTGCACGCGACGTCCGTGTGGCTTGGTCCAGCACCAAAACCGCGTATCAGAACATCGATGTCACAGCGGAGATGCTCCGCGAAGCCTCCCTTGCGCTGGACTTGGCGCAGGGTCGGTACAACTTGGGGCTGAGCTCAATTGTCGAATTGACCCAGGCACAGTTGAACCTCACCCAGGCTGAAATCGAGAACTTGGACGCCAAATACGACTACCAGAGCATCTATGCGATGCTGCAGTACACCATGGGATTGTTACGATGAAGGCAGGTGTCAGGTTTCAGGTGTGGGGTGCCAGACAACGCTCGCCTCCCGCTTGCCTGAGAATGAGCGAAGAAATCAACCGCCAGTCATCCTGAGCGCAGCGAGGGATCTCCGCAGTTTCCTACTTTTGTTCTTTCTCGAACTTCAACGCCGCGGAATTGAGGCAATAACGAAGGCGGGTCGGAGCTGGGCCATCATCAAAGACGTGACCAAGGTGCGCATCGCATTCGTGGCACTGTACCTCAGTTCGCACCATGCCGAGCGAGAGATCGTCTTCTGTACGGATGTTTTCCGGCGCCACCGGGGCCCAAAAGCTTGGCCACCCGGTTCCTGACTCAAATTTGGTGTCGGAACGGAAGAGCGGTTGGTTGCAGCAGACGCAACGGTAGAGGCCTTTTTCATGATTGTCCCAATATTCGCCCGTAAAGGCCCGCTCTGTCCCCTTCTTTCGCGCCACCTCAAACTGCTGGGGGGTCAGCTCCCGCTTCCATTCTTCGTCTGTCTTCACGACCTTTTCAGCCATAAGAGTACCCTCTCGCTTCTCGGAGTGTTGGAATCGCCCGGAGTTGCCGGGTGGGGTTTGCCGTTAGTTTTGTGAATCAGCCCCAAAATCAAGAGATGGAAATAAACGGCGTTTGGTTACAGGGAGTTTGGCTCGGGATGATGTGGGAGGACCAGGGCAAAGCCCGGTTGACCTGAACTTGGTTCTCGGCGCTTTCCCTCCCGCTGGGAAGGTGCGAAAGAATTCAAATCTGTCGTTCTTAGCCCGTGGCGCTTTGCGGTCCAAGATTCTTCACCGGGGTTGCGGGCGGCGCCTGCGGGCTCCCACCGTTGACGGGGAACACCAGACTTCGGTCGGGCTCCCAGGAAAGGTAAACCTTCGCACCCGGGGAGGTGCGCTCGAGGGGAAGGGCGTTGGCCGCCATGGCTCCTCGCACCACCAGCCGTTCGCCGCTCGGAATCCGCACCGTCCAGCGGCGGCTGCCGCCTTCGAAGATGGCCTCCATCACCTCGCCCGGCACAACGTTGACGGCCTCGCTACTCGGCCGAGGGCGCCCCAGGGTCAGTCGCATGGCCTCCGAGCGCACACCCAGGATGGCTGCGAAGCCCCGCTCCAAGTCCGTCGCATTCCTCGACCAGAGAGTCCATCCGGTCTCGGTTTCGAAGCGAGTGCCCTGCTCCGAGTGGCTGAGACAATGGACCGGGAAGAAGTTTTCCACACCCATGAACTCTGCCACAAACGGCGTCCGCGGCGCGCCGTAGGTCTCCTCCGCCGCCCCCACCTGCTCGAGGCGGCCATGATTGATGACGGCAATCCGGTCCGACATGACCAGCGCCTCTTGCTGGTCGTGGGTGACGAAAATGAAAGTAATTCCCAGGCGCTCGCGCAGACGTTTCAGTTCCACCTGCATCTGCTGGCGCAATTTCTGGTCGAGTGCCCCCAGCGGCTCGTCCAGCAACAGCACCGCCGGCTCGAGCACCAGGGCTCGCGCCAGCGCCACGCGTTGCCGCTCGCCTCCGCTCAGTTGATGGGGGTAGCGGTCCTCTTTTCCGGGGAGTTCCACCATCTCGAGAAGAGAATGCACACGCTTGGCAATTTCCTGGCGCGACAGATTTTTCTGTTCCAGGCCGAATGCCACGTTGCGGTACACATTCAGGTGAGGGAAAAGCGCGTAGTGCTGGAAGACAGTGTTGACGTTGCGGCGGTAAGGAGGCAGAGGCGAAGCGTCACGTCCGTTAATCAGGATTTGCCCGCTTTGAGGTTGCTCGAATCCCGCCACCAGACGCAGGATGGTAGTCTTCCCGCTGCCGCTGGGCCCTAAGAGCGTTAGAAACTCTCCCCTGCCTACCTCCAGGGAAAAGTCCTCAAGCGCTGTATGCGCGCCGTAGCGCTTACTAACGCCTCGTAACTCGACAATGCACTGGGGCAACTCTTCCAATTCGTAAGCTGGCTCCACCGCCTCGTGGGATTTCAAAATCATCCTACTCGCGACTGCAAAAAATAACAAGCGTGATTTTTTTGATTTTTGATTAGCGATTTGTGATTTGCGATTTCCGAGCACTGTGCCACATTGAAAGTAGTGCCGACCTTCAGGTCAGCAAATGCTGGTCTAAAGCAAGCGCCAGGAATTAAATTTACGCACTACCGATTGCCGGACGCTCTTGACACGGGGCGTCGGCCTGTTACTCTTTGGAAGTGAACAGGAGAAATTCCAGGAAGGCACACGGCAGCCGCCGACCCTCAGCACGGAGTCTGCTGGCGGCTGAGCGCTGAGAGCTTCGATGTCCAAGAAACACAAAGAAACAGTCCAAAAGCAATTCACCAAGACGGCCGACGCCTTTGCCAAATTCGCGGTGCGCGATTCACTGGAAGTTCTTGCCGAGAAAGTGGAGTTTTCCAAGCCCCAAGCTCACGAACTGGTACTCGACATCGCTTGTGGGCCGGGGGCGTTTGTTCTGGCGGTTGCACCGCGCGTGGGTTTCGCCGTGGGCATCGACTTGACGCCCGAAATGCTTCGGCAGGCGCGCCAGTTCCAGGCTGAAAAGCAAATCGCCAACGCCGCCTTCGCCCGGGGCGATGCTGACTCCCTTCCTTTCCCGGACGCCTGCTTCGATCTGGTCAGCTGCCAGCATGCCTTTCACCACATCACCAAGCCCGAGCCGGTTCTGCGGGAGATGATTCGCGTAACGAAAGCCGAAGGGAGGCTGCTGATCCTCGATCCGCTGGCGCCCGAGAGCGACGCGAAGTTCGAGCTCTATAATCACATCGAACGGCTTCGCGACCCTTCCCACACTTCTTCCCTTCGCCTCACCAGTTTCCTCAGCATGTTCGAGGAGCACGGCCTCGAAGTATTCCGCCAGTCGCTTCGACGGCGCCCAAGGTCCTTCAATCAGTGGATGCAGCGCGCGGGCGCTGTGCCGGGTAAGAAACGTTACGCCGAAACGCGCCGACAGATGGAAGAGTCTCTACCGGGCGATAAAGCGGGCTTCTCGGCGCGAGCCGACGGCGATGATATTCAGATCATCCACAACGAGGGCATGTTCCTGGCAAGACGGCTTCCCGCGGATAGCCCGTAAAGGCGCCATCTGTGGGGGCGCCGGAACGGCACCGCACCTGGGAAGATAAAAGACGCCTGTCATCCTGAGCGGAGCGAAGGATCTTCGCAGTTTCGCGCGGTTCAACGACTTGCGAACAACTGCAGAGATCCTTCGCTCCGCTCAGGATGACATATCCCGAATTCGGTCAGAGCTTCGCCACCTCTCCAGCAGGCAAGGAGGTGATCCGTGGGACCTGTGACTCGCACTTTACTGCAGCTTGCTCTTTCCGTAATTGCAGGCGTGATCGGAAGCCGGGTGGGCGCGGCACTTTACCACGAGGAGGCGGTGAAGTCCCTCGTGCCGCACCTCAGCCTCCCCCGTTTTGTCGGGTTTCTAGCTGGCTTTTTTATCGTGTTCATTCTCTGGGATCGCTTCGTGCCGCTGAACTGCCCGGTGTGCGGCGGAAAAATGAGGAAGATATACAACGAGGGGCGAAAACTGGTGTTCCGGTGCGATTCCTGCGGCGCAGGCTCAAGGGTTATATATTGAAGCTCATCATTGGCGCGGGCGACAGGAAGCTCTGTTTTCGTCCCCTCACCGGTAGTAGACTTCTCTTCGATGTGCAACCTTCGTAACGCTGACCAGTTTGGCGGCATCATCCACGATATACACCACACGCCAGTCGCCTACCCTAATCCGCCAAGAGTCTTTGAACCCTCTAAGTTTTTTCGATCCCGCTAGCCTGGGATCATCGGCCAAGGCCAGAATCTTCCGGTCGATTCGCTCGAAGAGCAGATCATCGAGCGAATCCAGTTCTTTTTGCGCGGAACTGGTGATTTCCAGGGCATACTTATCCACGGGGATGACCACGTCTCAGGCGGTTAGCCCGGTACTCCCGGTAGGGAATGCTCTTCTCCTTTCGGCGTGACTCGGAAACGAGGCCATCCCAGAAATCTTGCCAAAGCTCTCCATGCTTTTTGAGGTCTATAAGCACGGCCGTCTTGCGGCCCTTGCCATCGGTTACGAATTGGATTCCGGTCATCGCTTCGCTCTCCTTCGGACCTATTGTAGCGCAACTGGCGCAACGAAGCAGTTCCATCCTGTAGCTCAACGACCACCGTTCCGCCGGCGGGAAGCGTTTCGCTCTCAGAGAACTGATTTGGACGGCCTTGAGGTCTTCCCGCCCCTCGGGGAAGGTGACCTTCTTCCCGGCACCTTACCGATTCGCGGATCTTTGGCGAGGATGAGTTCGCAGGCGCGCAGCGCCGCCTCCTCGAAATCCGGGGCGTCAGCCGGAAGAACCTGCCAGCCCGTTACTCCCTTTCTCAATACTCGAATGGACCGCATGCTCGGGAACTCGCGTCGCAGGCTGTCATGGTGCTCCCGAGTCGTAGCGAGCCAGACCCCGTTGTCTTCCGTGCTCGTGCGCTTATCCCTCAGGACTAAAACGATCTTATCTTGGACGTAGACCGCAAGGCAGCCAAACAGAGGACGAGTATGCGGCGGCAAGGCGGAGAGCGCTTCGAGCACGAACTCAAACGGAACAGCCTTGCGCGGCTCGACGCGATACAAGACGTCGTCCAACGGGAGCGAGGCCTCATTACGGCGGAGCTTAGACATGGCAGTCACTCATGCCCGTCTGTTCACGGGCACCCAAGAACCAAAGAATGTCATTCCGAGCGAAGCGAGGAATCTTGCTCGGCATCGGCCAGACAGCCTCCAAAAGGCCGGGGCAGGATTCCTCGCTTTTTTCGGAATGACAGCGCATTTCAAAGCCGCCAGGGCGAAACGGCATGGCCATTCTACTACGCCAATGGCCAGGCGCGCGCTACGATATCTGCCGTGGCCGATTAAACGGCCACTCGCGCCTCATGCGGGCTCGAATGAAGTACGCCGCGCTGCCCACCGCAAAGACCCCTAATGCGAAAAAGAGCGACCGCCTCTCCGCGGTTCCCAGTACATACAGCCAGCCCAAAAGCGAGATGATTCCAGGCACAGGGTAGAACCACATCCGGAAAGGCCGCTGTAGCAGAGGTGCTCGAAAGCGGAGCAGGAAGAAACCGACCGTCTGGGGCAGATACTGGATGAGCACACGTGTGGCGACCAGGCCTCCGATAACCTCATTGAGATGGCCGAGACTGAAAATGGAGGCCACAACCCCAAGGGTGATGAGCGAGACATACGGGAATTGACCTTCGGGGTGAAGGCGCGCGAAGATGCGGAAAAAGTTCCCGTCCATCGCGGCGGCGTAAGGGATTCGCGAATATCCCAACAAAAGGGAGAAAACCGAGGAAAAGGCAATCCAGAGCAGCAGACCCGTCATCACTTTTCCGGCCGCAGCCCCCTGGAGCGTTTCGATGTAGACAGAGGCGATAAAGCGGCTGTGAATGGCCTCACGCCACGGGATCACGCTGAAGAAAGAAGCGGTCATCAACACATAAAGGGTTCCGACCGCCAGGATGGAAAACATAATGGCACGCGGAATCACCCGCCCTGGGTCGCGGATCTCCTCCGCCAGGTAGCAGACATTGTAATAGCCGAAGTAGTCATAGAGAGCATAGAGCGTGGCATGGCCGAGCCCTGCCCAGAAAATCCAGCGCAGGTTAAAGGCTGCGGGAGGAAAATCCATCAGGCGAGCCGCGCTTAAGTGAGGCAGCCCGGAAAAGATGATCCAAAAG
>Ga0187784_10002294_pt1 | contig 15335 bp, 8 predicted proteins | sample 1015_SJ02_MP15_2_FD_132964 | JGI IMG/M metagenome (GOLD analysis project Ga0187784, IMG submission 132964) | Tropical peat soil microbial communities from peatlands in Department of Meta, Colombia - 1015_SJ02_MP15_20_MG | ecosystem: Environmental > Terrestrial > Soil > Wetlands > Peat | place...
ACCTCGAGAATCTCGTTCAAGATCTCCGTTACGGCCTGCGGATGCTGGCCAAGAATCCCGGATTCGCGGGCGTGGCGATTCTCACACTGGCGCTCGGCATCGGCGCTAACTCTGCTATTTTTACGTATGTTAATGCGTTCCTTTTTCGGCCAATGCCGATTGACCAACCCGACGAGACCGTAACGGTCGGCCGCGGGGGCGGCGGGACGGTCACCTATGGGGACTATTTACAGTGGCGCGACACCAATGGTGTTTTCTCCAGCCTGGCGGCCTTTCTTCCTTACGGTGTGGATGTCAGAGGCGATGTGGGACGATGGCACGTGCTCGCCGAGGTGGTTTCCGAGAACTACTGTAGCGTGCTGGGAGTCAAACCAATTCTTGGCCGAGGCTTTCTGCCGAATGAAAACGATCGCGCTGCGCTTGTAAGCTGGGGTTTTTGGAAGCGTCGGCTGGCCGCGAATCCCAATTTCCTCGGCCAGAAGGTCACCATCAACAACCGGAGTTTCACGATAGTCGGCGTCATGCCGGAGGGCTTCCAGGGTCTTGCGTCGCCTTGGCGTACGGACTTTTGGATCCCACTGGAGGTCCTAGGCCAGGTCATTCCACGATCGCCTCACGACCTGCGCGAAGCAGGGGTCCTGATCATAGCCCGCTTAAAGCCACATTTCACCGCTCGACAGGCCCAGGCGGCATTGACTTTGCTTGACGAGCGGCTTAACCCACAGTTGCCCCGGACGCCCAAGACCTTAGTCGTCCAGGGTGGAGGCCTGATCCGGTCGTCGCCGATTTGGGAAACCATCGTGCCCGCCTCGGTCGTGTTGATGATCGTTGTGGGGCTGATTTTACTGATCGCGTGCTCGAACCTCGCCAATCTCCTGGCTGTGCGCGCGACGCTTCGCCACGGCGAAATTGCCATTCGCTTAACGCTGGGTGCCAGCCGCGGCCGGCTTGTTCGGCAATTGCTGACGGAAGGAAGTCTGCTCGGCCTATTGGGCGCAGGCACCGGCCTCCTGCTGGCGTTTTGGAGCGCAGGGCTACTTTCGAGCCTGATTCCGGATGCCATTAGCGGGGGATTTGCCGTGGACCACCCGGCGGATTGGCGCGTTCTCGGCTTCACACTCGCCGTCACGGCGCTCAGTGTCATCATCTTTGGGCTGCGCCCGGCGTTCATCGCTTCGCGGCCCGAGGTCGTTCCGGATTTGAAGAACGCAGCCGCTTCGGCGCAGCCCATCTCCCGAATGCGGAGTATCTTCGTGGTGGCGGAACTCGCGCTTTCCATGGCAGTGCTTATCGTGGCGGGGCTATTCATCCAAAGTGTAGTCCGCTTGCAGAAGTTGGACCTGGGCTTCGACACAAGCCACCAGCTCGTTGTGGAGTACAACCTGCCGGACGGGCTGAACGGCGAGTCTCGGCGATCGGAGTCTTTCCGAGAGATAAAAGACCGGATCCGGGCTCTCGCTGGCGTCAAATCGGCCAGCCTTACCCAGACTCGTCCGTTGGGCGTCGACAATGAGGCCACACAAATAATCCTTCCGGGGCATCAGCCCTTTCAAGTGCTGTGGAGAGACACCGATGCCGCCTACTTTTCCACCGTTGGGATACCCATCTTGCATGGGCGTGATTTCGACGAGCGTGATACCCAGGCTGTAATCATCAGCGATGCCTTGGCGCATCGCTTGTTTCCCGGCGACGACCCCATCGGCAAGCAGATTCAACTCGACGCGGGAGCTGCGGCCTTCGACATCGTCGGAGTGGCGGGGGACGTTCGATACTCCCCGCTCACCGCGTCTCCGCCGCCCTATGTCTATCGTTTAAACACACCGATGCGGACCTCATCGGTGTTTCTCTTGGTACAAACCATTCCCGACCCTGTTAGCCTGATGCCAACGATCAGCCGTAAGACCCAGGCAAATGTGCAGACCGCCAACGATTATCTGAAACCAGTGCTGGAGCCGGCCCGCTCCGCAGCTATGCTCATGAGCCTCCTTGGCTTGCTGGCCATGGCGCTGGCGTTGGTCGGGACGTATGGGGTGATGTCGTACTCGGCTGTGCAGCGAACCAAGGAGATCGGCATTCGAATGGCTCTTGGGGCGGATAGGAGCGATGTGCAGAGGCTGATGATCCGAGGCGGATTGCGCCTCGCCCTAGCCGGCATAGGAATCGGCCTGATCGTGGGCTTGGGCATCGCTCGATTGACGGCCGGCTTGTTATACGGAGTGCAGCCTTCCGATCCGGAAACCTGCGCCGCAGTCGCTCTCGTCATCGTTGGGACAGGAATTCTCGCCGCTTACATTCCCGCCCGGCGGGCAACCAAGATCGATCCCATGGTGGCGCTTCGGAATGAATGAAGGTCTCGCTGTCTAATGGATAATATGTGATTTGCGATTTCTGATTTGTGATCGAAGCTGGTGATCAGGGCGAGCCTTCCGAACGTGCGAAGGAATAAGAAACCTGTCATCCTGAGCGAAGCGAGGGATCTCTGCAATTGTTCGTCGATCAGTAGACTGAAGGGCGACTGCGGAGATCCTTCGCTTCGCTCAGGATGACAAGCGCTCATTAAGGAAAAAGAGAAACCAAGGCTGAAGCCTAACGGCTGAGAGCAGGTAGTCGAAATGATGCGCTTCATTTACAAACTCCCGCTGCGGCTCCGCTCGCTGTTCAAGCGTGGGCGCGTCGAACAGGAGCTGAGCGACGAACTCCGCTTCCATCTGGAAAAACTGATTGACGGTAACCTCACAAAAGGGGTGACGCCGCAGGAAGCCCGCTACGCTGCCCTGCGAGAGTTAGGCAGTGTCGACCAAATCAAAGGGCAGTGTCGCGATATGCGCCGGGTGAACTGGATCGAAAATCTCATTCAGGACGTGCGCTACGGTCTTCGGATGCTCGGGAAGTCGCGGGGCCTAACCGCTGTTCTGGCGATCACGCTGGCGTTGGGGATTGGCGTCAACACAGCCATCTTCAGCGTGTTAAATGGATGGCTGCTCCGCCCGCTGCCCGTTCCAGCGCCGGAGCAAATCATGTACCTGGCTTTTCAACCAAAGGGCACGTCTGAATCGAAGTTCTCCTACCCCGACCTTCAGGATTTCCAGAAGCAGACAGACGCGTTCTCCGGTCTATTCGCTTACTCAGTGGGTGGCGCGGGATTCAGTACCGGCGGCGTCGCGACTGAATTCGGCTACACCGCGGTGACAGGCAATTACTTCTCGGCGCTTGGAGTGAAGCCGCTGCTCGGCCGGTTGTTGCTCCCGGGCGAGGGCGAAAAGCCGGGCGAGGGGCTGCTGGTGGTGCTTGGTTATTCGTTCTGGCAAAAGCGGTTCGGCGGTGATGGGGCCATCGTCGGCAAGCAGGTGCTTATCAACGGAAAGCCCGCCATGGTTATTGGCGTCACCCCCAAGGAGTTCCATGGCACGTTTTTTGCTATGGACACGGATGGCTATCTGTCGCTCAATGCCGTACCGCAACTGCTGAGCTCGAGCGGATTCTGGAGCGATCGCGGCGCGCGAGCTTTGGAGGTGCTCGGCAGGCTGAAGCCCGGCGTCACCATAGCCCAGGCGGAAAGTTCGCTGGCAGTGATTTCGCATCGCCTGGCCGCGCAATATCCCGCCATAGATAAAGACTTCACCGTGCGCGTGATTCCGGAGAGATTGGCCCGGCCGGCGCCTTTCGTCACCAACTTCGTTGCCGCGATCGCCAGTCTCTTCCTGGTTCTCCCCGCCCTTGTCTTGTTGTTAGCATGCCTCAACGTGGCGAACATTCTGTTGGCAAAGGCGACGGCGCGCCAGCGCGAGATGGCCATTCGGGCGGCGCTGGGCGCAGGCCGCGCGCGTCTCATCCACCAAATGCTCACTGAAACTCTGCTCCTAGCGTTACTGGGTGGTATCGGAGGCGTCGTCTTGGGAGATTGGGCGATCAGCGCCAGCGGCTCCATGTTCCATTCGGTCACTTCGACCTCGTCGGGCTTCGCTTACCACCTCGACTCCAGTCTTGATTGGCGCGTCTTCGCGTACACCTTAGGGGTCATCGCTCTGTCAGGAATGCTTTTAGGTATCTGGCCAGCCTTCCGCGCCGGCCGGGTAGACCTGAATACCGTCCTGCACGAAGGCGGGCGGAGCGATTCTGGCGGCGTGGGACGGCATGGAGTGCGCGGCGTCCTGCTGGTGGCGCAAGTGGCGGGCTCGTTGATGCTCTTGATTGTGTCGGGCCTCTTCGTGCGCAGCCTTGAGAGCGCCGAACATATGGACCTCGGCTTCGATCCCGATCATGTCCTCAATGTTATGCTGGACGTGCACCCAATCGGCTACGACGAAACGCGCGCGAAGGCCTTCTATCGGGACCTTAGGGACCGGGTCCGTGCCCTGCCGGGCGTCCAATCGGCCAGCCTCGCCTTCACCGTGCCTCTGGGAATGCCGGGCCCTGGCAGCCCGACCTATGTCGAAGGCCGTTCCCTCGCGCCCGGTCAGTCACCACCAGGAGCAGGTTTCAACCGCATTGACCCGGCGTACTTTGCAACGCTGCGGGTTCCCCTCCTCGAGGGCCGCACCTTCCGGGACTCTGACAACGAAGCAGCGCCGGCGGTGGCGATCGTGAACCAGACGATGGCGAAGATGTTATGGCCGAATCAGGATCCCATTGGCAAGCGTTTCAGCATGAAGAGCGTCACCGGGCCTTTCATCGAGGTGGTAGGCCTGGCCCGCGACGGGCAAACCGATTGGCATTTTTCGCTCGACCGGCAGGCCTATTTCTATCTCCCACTCGCACAAAACTTCGCGACGTTTCTGTCGCTGCAAGTTCGCACGACGGTCCCTCCGGAATCGATGATCCTGGACGTGCAACAGCAGATCCATGACCTTGCACCCGATCTGCCGGTCTTCGATGCCCGTACCATGCAGCAAGCCGTTCACGGACTGACCGGCTTGTTCATGTTTCGCCTGGCCGCCGCTCTCGCGGGAGTCATGGGAATCCTCGGTCTGACGCTCGCCACCGTCGGTGTTTACGGGGTGGTTTCGTTTGGGGCGGCGCAGCGCACACGCGAGATGGGGATTCGCATGGCCCTGGGCGCCTCCCGTCGCGACGTCCTGGTAGCGGTTGTACGGCATGGGTTGCGACTGACCCTGGCAGGCATCGCGGTAGGAGTGGTGGGAGCGTTTGCTCTCAGCCGACTTTTGCAGAGCATACTGGTGGGCGTCAAGCCCGGTGATCCCGGAACGTTCATCGCCGTATCGCTGCTCTTGCTCGCCGTGGCGCTCGTGGCAAGTTACCTCCCGGCACGCCGGGCGACCAAAGTCGATCCTATGGTGGCGCTGCGGTATGAATAATGTTTTCAGTCACCAGTCTTCCGTTATTAGTCAGAACCGATGACGTTAACGGCAGGCTAAGCTCACAGAGGAGCCGATAGATGCGCCCAGGGAATATCGTCGAGCGAGTCAGGCGAAATCTGCAGTCCTTCGTTAGGAGGGCACTCAGCGGCCGCGGCTTCACGGCGGCTGCTTTGGCCGCGGTTGCCGTTTGCTTTTGCGGTTCGCTATCCAAGGCTCAAGTCGCTCCGACCTGGGTGCACCGCTTCCTACCGGCAAGCCGTCTAACGGGGGCCCCTGCCCATATCCGATTCCGTGGCTGGACAAGAACGGCAATCACAATCAAATGCCTAGAGCGAACGTAGAGTTGAATCAAATCTTCCATTTCAAGGGAAAGCTGGCTCGGGGTGCCGGGTTCACAGGAACGGGCACGGACAACCATGGCAACCGTCTCGCTTGGGGAACGGGAACGACGGACTTCAGCTACATGGCGGGCGAATACTGGGCCGCACGCATGCCCCAGCTGCGTGTCTACGCCCATATATGACTTACGGTATTCAAGGGGCAGGCTGCCCCTGAGAACCAGATCCACGATTTCCACCCTCCGATTTCCCCGGAAGGCATGTACTGGGTTGTGCCCGTACCGGATGGCGGACTGGCGTTCAGCCCGGACGGCAGAACCGCTACATTGGTCATGAAGAACGTCCCGATCGTGGACCAGCCGATGTGGCCGTCGGTGGACGCGCTCGCTACGCCTGCGTTCATGGACTTCAGGCTGGTGCTGAGGCAAGGGAGTGCCCCGGAGATTTACGAGGACGCCTCACGCTGGTACCGCTTCACGGGATTCAAAGCAGCGGCGCAGTTGGAGGCGGCGGTGCGCGTACCTTCGATAGGTTTTGAATTCAAGACGGATGCGATCGAGACATCGAGCGCCAACTTCGCTGTCATGGGCGAAGAGATAAACGGCAAATACTACGGCCAGTTGTTGACCAAGGCGGGTAGGCAAGCAGTTGGATGATGCCAAAAGCTGGCGTGGGATTGTGCGTGAAGTGTCCAAGCCCCGTGACGCTTTGCGACGATTGCGGGCACCTCATACGGCCACTGTGTTCCACTTGATGCATGCGGGGTCACACACTTTCCGGCAGGTGGAAGTCAGAATGCACTTCGGTCATGTTCTCTCCACTCGTTCCCCTTCCGCGAGCCTTCGACAGTAGTTCGTTCTGTTAGGACATGGGCCTCGATTGACAAGCTTAGGGTTTCTCGCGCCCACCATCAGGGCCTCGTTTTCTGCCCCGGCCAATGAGGCTGCTTTCCCGACCGTCTTTTTAGGAGCCATGGCTGCCGCCCATCACAGAGCTGACATTCCCAGAAATTCTCGCCGCGAGTTTTGTCCGCCTCGTTTGCTTCAAGGGTTTCCTTTTAGAAACCAGTCTTGCGCCACGTCGAAGCTCAACGATTTGCCGCGAGAAGCTGAAAACCTGATCCGCTACCGGGTAAGGCAGATTCACGTCGATGGCGCAGGAAAATTAAGGAGAGTCCGGAAGGCAAGCCTAAAGTATCGCTACGGCAGCATAGGTGAATGCGCTCGAGTTCAAACACCTATACTCTTATGGACCGATCTGACGGCCCCGCGGGACGATAAGCAACCAGCTACTCCGCCGCGATATATCGGATTACAATTCCGTTCCTACCGGCGACGGCCTACTTCTATCTGCTTTCAGTATCCTCGACCTCTTTCTTGGCTGGTTCCACACGCATCGTATGGTAAAGGTCCCTAAGTTTCTCCTTCATGGCTCGGTATTTCTCGTATTGCTCGAGTTCATGCTGAGCATCCGCGGTGTCTCCGATCCGCCGATAGAGCGTACTCAGACGATAATGGGCCACCGCACTAGTGGGGTCAAGCTGAATGGCGCGCTTAACCATCTGCTCGGCTTTTTCCAATTGCCCCTTTGACATCAAAACCTTCGCCAGGCCGAGGCTGGCCTCCGGGTCTTCAGGGCTCAGTTGCACGGCCCGCGAGTACCGCTGGTAAGCTTCGTCGAAATCGCCTTTCTGCGCCTCGATATCGCCCAACCTGCATTCCGACGCCTCATCAAACGGATTGAGCGCCAGGGCCTTTTTGTACTCGCTCTCGGCCTCTTCCCGGCCCTCTGACGAAGCGTTCAGCATCTCGGCAAGCTCATAATGGAGTCCCGGAAGCTGCGGGTCGATCTTGAGAGCCACCCGGAAATTCTCGATCGCTTTCTCCGTGTGCTCATGCTTGGCAAGTTCGTGCGCCATCAATTCGTGCATGTGGGCGGATTTGGGAGCGACGACCATCAAGCTGAGAATGGACTCGTCCGTAAGGTCCGAATAGATTCGGTAAGCGCTGTACAGAATCGACTCATTTGTGGGTTCCAGTTCCCGCAAAACGCCAATGGTCACCGCGGCTTTATCCAGATCACCTGTTTGAGCGTAGAGGTCGATCAGCTCCATACCGGTTTCAATGCGAACCTTCTCCTCCTGCACTTGGGGAAAGGCCTTCTCCAAATCCCCGCGAGCTTCCTTGAGGTCGCCCGTCCGCTTCTCGGCAATGCCCAGCAGAGCCTGAATCTTCCACAGAGGGGATCGGAGCTTCACCGCGCCGCGGAACTGCGGGATTGCCTCCGCATACTTCCCCTGAAAGAACAACAGCACCCCGAGATTGCCGAGGGCATCAACGTTGTTCGGATCAAGTGCCACGATGGTTGCGAACTCCGACGCCGCCAGATCGAGCTTGTTCTCCTTCAGGTATTCCTGCGCCTGTTGGGCGTGGGATGCGATTTGCTGTTGGCGGCTAGGAGCGGACTGGGGGAAACATGGGGGGGCGGCAATGAAGAGCACCGCCCACAGCAAAACAGCAACTTCTCTTGTTCTCATGTGATCATTATACGCCGGGCGAGCAATGGTTCGGCCCTTCCTTCGCCCGCAAAAAGAAAGAAAAAGGAGATGGATTCTGCCCGGTTACCTCGGGGGTTCTTTCACTTTGACAATCTGATCCGCAGGTACATTCCGGAGCTCCTGGGTGATACCGGAAGGCCAGCGGATTTCGACCAAGTCCGCAGACGCGTTCCGGCCCAGGCCGAAGTGGGTGGGTCCGGCGCTTGATGAGGCATACCCTGCCGCGAAAGAGACATGATTGTATTGCGTGGTCCCTCCCGCCACCACCTTAATCCTGGCTCCGATGCCATCGCGATTGCTCTTCGTGCCCTGGAGCGCGAACTCCAGCCAGTGATTGCCGCCTGGGCTGTCGTTCATCCAAATCTCCGCCGGCGCGCTCAGCGCGCTGACCACCACGTCCAGGCGCCCGTCCCCATTCAGGTCTCCGATCGCCGAGCCCCGGTGCCGGCGGGGCGGTTGCGCGGTCAACCCGGCCTCGGCGGTAAGGGCCTGAAACTTCGCTCCGCCCAGATTGCGAAACACGGTGTTAGGCTGCGCCACCTGCGCCCACCAAGCATAATCCTGCGCCTGGACGTGTCCGCGTGTAACAAAGATATCCTTCCACCCATCATTGTCAAAATCGGCGATGGTAGGGGAATAGCCTGCCATCGGCGCGCTGAGCCAGGCCATCCCGCTGGGTTCGGTGATATCCTCAAATTGGCCGTCCCCCAGGTTCCGGAACAACGGAAAGGTCTCATCGTTGAGCGCCACGAAAGCAATGTCCGGATAACCGTCATTGTCCAAATCCCGAGCGTCTACCCCCATCCCGGAAATAACACCTCCATTCCCGGCGAGCGCCACGTCGGCGGGGAAAGCAATCTCCTTAAACTTGGCTCCGCCCAGATTAAGAAAAAACGAGTTGTACATCTTGTCGTTGGTGACGAATATGTCCATCCAGCCATCCAGGTCGAAATCCGCGATCCCCACCCCCATGCCCTTTCCAGGATGGGCGCGAATCCCCGATTCCGCCGAAATATCCCGGAAAGTCCCGTCGCCGTTGTTCAAGAATAACTGATTGGGGGTAGGCTTATAGAATTTTGGATGGCAGTAGTCGAACCGGCCCGGCGCCGCCTCGCAGGTGGGTTCGGTGTTGATGTCCCAGGCGAGATAGTTGACCACAAAAAGATCCAAAAGCCCGTCGTTGTTTACATCCACCCAAGCTGCGCCGACCGTCCACAAAGGGCCATATTTGCTGTCCGGCTGATTCAGCCCCGCTTTCGTGGTGACGTCCGTGAACGTGCCGTCGCCGTTGTTGTGGTAGAGGTGGTTGCCGTGAACGCCGCCCACAAAGATGTCTTCGTAACCGTCGTTATCGTAATCGCCGATGGCTACCGCGTTGTCAAAACCCACCCCCGCGAGGCCGGCCTTTTCAGTGACATCCTTGAAATTGCCCTTCCCATCGTTTTCGAAGAGCCGGTCGGAATACTTCGCGGAAGTCTTTTTGAGCGTCCGGATGTCGGCTCCGTTGGTGAAGAAAATATCCAGATAGCCATCGTTGTTATAGTCGAAAACCGCCACCCCGCCGGCCATGGTTTCCGGCGCATGCCGCTCCGGCGTCTCACAACTGTCCAGCTCGAAGTCTATCGGATGATAAACGAAATGGATCGGAGCCGTAGCTTCCCGGCTGGAGGCAAATGCCCAAAAGGCAGCCAACAGTGCCGCCGCCGTCCAAAAAACTGGCGACGCTGCCACGAACCTTACCAGGACGTTCATTCCGCGCCGCTCAAACGATGCCCTGTTCATGGCGCCGGCTCACTCCTGCGTCCGGGTACCTTGATGAGCGGCTCTGGAAGCGCTTCTTTGGCCAGCTCTCTCACCTTGGCGAATTCGGCGATCGCTTCCGCCGTGCGCCCATGCTTCGCCAGCTCATGCGCCATCAATTCGTGCATGTGGGCGGATTTCGGAGGGACGACCATGCCGGCATTATACTCCGCGCGAACAATGCTTCACCACTCTCTGCGCGTTTGCTGTTGTAGCGATGGGTTTATGCGTGAACTGACGGACCCGATGGCGGCGTAAAGCGTCCTCTCCACGAGGCCGGCCGAACACAACTCCACCCCGCAGCGGCGATCCCGTGTCTGCGGCATCGCCACACAGCAGAGTCAAGCTACCTCTCCATCGGACTGACCCAAGACCCGACGGCACAAATAGACAAGAGGACGGCAGCATAGGCTGCCGTCCTTTTCCTGTTGTACGACCGTGATTAGAACGTCAACCGCGCGCTGATTTGACCCGTACGAGCGGCATTCGTAACCGAAGTTATTGCCCCCTCGGACGGCAGGCCGGCGGATACGTTACTATTCGGGGCTCCGAAGCTCGGATGGTTGAGTACGTTGATAAAGTCGCCTCGAATTGTCAAGGCAAATCGTTCCCGCCAACGGAAGGTCTTTCCCAGGGACAGGTTAAGATCCGTGAGGCCTGGCCCATACACCGAGTTTCGCGCCGCATTGCCAAATGTTCCGGGGGTCGGCGCAACAAACGCCGCCGTGTTGAACCAATCGGCGATGGTCGGATTGCTGAGTTTCGCATTTTGCCCGGGCACGACGTTGGGATACCACGTCTCGCCGCCCTGCGCATAGCTCAGGTCATTGCCGACGTAAACGTTGAAGGGATTCCCGGTCTGGGCGATAAACGTTCCGGATAGCCGCCATCCACCCAGGAGGGCGTCCAGCGCGGTGTTGCCATTGCTCAGAAAGATTTTGCCCTTGCCAACCGGCAGCTCGTAGGAACCGATCATGTGGAAGGCGTGCCGGATGTCCATGTTCGAATTGCCGTAGTTGGAGCTGGGGTTATTCCCGATTTGCCAGGGCTGATTGCCTGCGCTGGTATCCCATGCGGACGAATCCTGGTCATCCAGCATATGCGCCCAAGTATAGTTGGCATTGAAGCTCAGCCCGTTAGTGTAACGCTTGACGACCTGAACTTGCAGTGAATTGTAATTCGATTTGGCGTCGAAGTCATTTCCCGAAATACCGCCAAACGCCGGATACGGGCGATTGCAAGGATAGGGATTCGCTGGCGTCATGGAGTCGTTAAGACCGTCGCAGCCTGTTACATCGTTTGAGGTCATTAAGGCCGGGTTGGTGATTTGGTTAAGGTTCGTCGGGTATTCCAGGTTGTAGGCGTGACTGCCGACGTAAGCAATCGACCCCATGAAATTCTTGGCGAATTGATGCTCGATGGCGAGCGTCCATTCATAGATTTTACCCGGCGGGACGTTGTATGGTGTGTAATAAGGACCATATTGCTTACCGGTCCCGGTCAGGATGTAGCAACTAGGGTTCGTGCAGGCCGCTTCGTATGGCAGAACCGTGGCCATTGTGGCAGCGCTCGCATCGAGGTGGACTACCGGCGCAATCACTCCACCCGATGAGTCCCCGGCGCCGCCGCTAGAGCTGGCGCCGAAGCCCAATGCGCCACCATAGAGATCCTCGCTATAGTTATACGCGAACAAACCAAAACCGCCTCGGACGGTTGTGTTGTTCTTGGGAGACCAGGCAAAGCCGAGCCGAGGCATGAAGATGCCCCATTGCGGCTTCTCGATCGTGTACCGGTTATCCTGGCCTCCAAACCACAGGGAGCCCATTGTGCCGGCGTAAGCGCCGGTGGCATTAACAACACCCGGATCAAACTCGCCCATGCGATTGTGCTCTTCGCTCATGCCCGTGTTCCCCATCCAGCGCAAGCCGAGGTTTAACGTGAGGTTGGGGCGAACTTTGAAGTCGTCTTGAATGAAGGCTTGCGGGCTCTTCATCCGCATGCCAGTCATCTGCGAATTGCCTGCGCCCCAGCTTTGGACGTCGCCAAGCAGAAAATCCGCGAAGCTCGATCCGGATACGGTTTGTTCTCCTGGCGCTATCGCAGTGCCGGCCGCGTTGAGTGCTGCCGTGTAATTGCCAGTGAAGTAGAAAGAGCCGGAATCGTGGGCGCCCCAAGGCGTGGCGTTGGCCTCGGAGATGAGCACCTCCCCGCCAAACTTCAGGATGTGCTTGCCCTTGATCAGCGTGAGCACATCGGACGGGTCATACATGTTCTCGATGTAGATGGCGTACACATAGGACTTCAAACTCTCTGTGTTGTAGCCGCCGGGGCCGCCGCACCATAGACAATTATTGAAGTAGATGCTGGGGAATACGTTAAATTTTGGATCTTGCAGACCCAGTTTCGCTGTCGGGTCGAAGGGATATATGGTGCTGGAGGGTAAGAACCAGTTGCCTTGCTTGGTATAACTCAAGCGTAGCTCGTTCACCATCGTGGGAGATATCGTCCACGTATCGGTAAGCTGCGTGTTGTAACCGTCGACGTCCCCTGAATACTCGTCGAGGGACGTGAAGTAATCCTGCGCGTTGTTGTTCTTCTGGGTAATGGAAAAGTTAATGCGGTTCTTCTCGCTCATATTGTAGTCGATGCGCCCAAACCATCGGAGATTGGGGTTGGGAGCGGCGCCCGACCAGATGTAGTTGTTTTCACAGAGGGCCGTATACGTTGGACTGCATGTTCCCGCAACCGGGTGAGCTATTGGGGGGGGGACCATGTAGGGCAGTATCTTCGCCGCCACGCTGTCGATCAGGTTCCTGCTGCCGCAGTTAGTGCCGTTAGGAATAACGTTTGCCCCGCATTCCGACTGAAATGTGACCCGAGTATATCCTCCTGTTCCGTTCGGCACTTGGGTTGAGGGGTCATAGAGGGGGGGCAGGTTGGCGAAGTTACCCGCCTCCATTGCGGGACTGGGGTATGTAGTGAAGCTGGGAGGTGACCCGCCGAAATTATAGATCTTGTCTCGGTCGAAAAAGAAGAACAACTTGTTCTTTTTAATCGGGCCGCCAATCGAGCCGCCCCACTGGTCGTACCGCAAATACGGAACCGCCAGGCCTGACATATTCCCGAAATAGGATCCCGCATTCAGAATATTGTTCTGCCAATACTCGTAAGCGGACCCATGAAAGGCGTTGGCGCCGCCCTTGCTGATCTGGTTGAATACGACGCCACCCAGGCCGTACTGCGCCGAAAACGATGAGGTGGTGACCTGAACCTCCGAGATGGTCTCGAAGATCGCATTGTCGTTGTTGTTGCTCATCGGCAGTTGGGTTGTGGCGCCGTCCTGAAGGAAGTTAGAGTAACTCGGCATGTTGCCGTTAATCGTAACGTTGTTGCCGGAATTCCAAGCGCCCTCGCCCTCCGATACGCGCCCCGAAACACTGCTCGAAGCGCCGGGGAGGAAGGCGTTAAAATTAGCCCAGTCGTTGCCGGTTATGCCGGCGCCGATCTGAGGCAAGTCGTCCATGGTTTTCGCATCCAAAATTGCCTCCTGCTGGCCGGTTTCGGTCTGTAGGAGCGGCGCGCCACCCCCTACTACGGTCACCTCCTGCGTCACCGCACCTATTTGTAGGACTGCGTCCTCCGTGATGATGGCCACTCGGAGGACAACAGGGCCGCGCACGAGTTTCTTGAAGCCTTCTTTCGAGAAGGTAATGTTGTAATTTCCGGGAGGCGTCGAGACAGTGTCGTAAATTCCGGCTTCATTCGTCTTAAAATCGGCGGTCACTCCCGTATCAATATTGGTTAGCGTCACAGTTACGTCCGGCACCACGGCTCCCGAGGAATCCGTCACCGTGCCACGGATTTCACCCGTATTGGTATTCTGCGAAAGAGCCGGCTGGGCGAGGAAAAACACAAGGCAAAAAGCAAAGGCGAAGCAGGCGCTCCGCTCGAAACTGCACTAAGACAGAGCGGTTCACGATTTCACCTCCATAGGCTCAAATTGAGACTTGAACCGGTTCACTAAACCGGTTTAACTAACTCCAATAGTCCTTTTAGGCGGCCTTGTCAAGAACTATTTTAAAAATATTTTCATGCCCGTTCGGCTCGTGATATACTGCGTGTGACTAAAGGTGGATAGCCACATGCCCAAGAAAGTGACATTGAAGTTCCTCGCGGAGCGTCTCGGCCTTTCCAAATCCGCCATCTCTTGTGTTCTCAATAACTCTCCCCTAGCCCGCAGCTTTGCTCCCGAAACCCGCGAACGCATCTACAAGGCGGTTGAAGAGTACAAGTACAAGCCAAACTACTTCGCCCGGTATCTGAGCCGTCGGCGCAGCTATCTCATTGGCGTGCTTTCGCCCGACCTGGCGGAAGGTTACAACGCCAGCGTTTTGGGGGGAATTGAGGAATACCTCCTCCAGAGCGACTATCGCTACTTTCTAGCCACTCACGAATGGTCGAAAACCCGAATCGACCGAACCATAGAAATGTTTCTGGAGCGGGGCGTAGATGGCATCATTCTCATCAACACACCCCTCAGCCCCGAGGTGGATCTTCCGCTCGCAGTGATTGGCAAGGCCGACGGCACTCAACGAGGCATCTCGATCGTCATCGATAATCATGCCGGAATCCGGCGTGCCCTCGAGCATCTGGTCTCTCTCGGCCACCGTAAAATCGCTTTTATCAAAGGCCACAAGGACAGCGCGGACACGGAGGACCGCTGGGACGCCTTCGTCACTGCAGCGCGGGGCCTCTCGATCAGAGTGGACCCGAAACTGGTCGTGCAACTGGAAAGACTCGGCGCGCAGCAGATCTCCGCCATCGAAGAGGGCGCGTCCTGCGCTCAGCAGCTCTTTGCGCGCCGTCGCGAGTTCACCGCCCTGATAGCCTTCAACGACATCTCCGCCATCGGCGCTATCAACCGCTTCCGAGAGCACGGATGGCGCATCCCGCAGGATCTCTCCGTAGTTGGTTTTGACGACGTGGTCGCAGCCCGCATCGCTTATCCCGCGCTCACCACCGTGCAACAGCCTCTTCAATTAATGGGGCAAATGGCCGCCCGCGAAGTCATCAACGCCATCACCCACGGACTGAAAGACGACAGGCTGGTTCTAACGCCGCAGTTGGTCATCCGCAACTCCACCGCCACCGCCCGTCTTGGCCCCGCCAAGCGTTCGCGGGGTTGAAAGCACTCTTCGAGCATTTCATCCTCGGCCTGTCGCGCTTCTCCGCGGGCGGGGGATCTCGCCCCCTCGCTGCGACCGGTCACAAAAATAATCCTTGACAAAGCACACGCGGTGGAGTGAAATCGCCTTGCCTAAA
>Ga0187784_10002296_pt1 | contig 15332 bp, 6 predicted proteins | sample 1015_SJ02_MP15_2_FD_132964 | JGI IMG/M metagenome (GOLD analysis project Ga0187784, IMG submission 132964) | Tropical peat soil microbial communities from peatlands in Department of Meta, Colombia - 1015_SJ02_MP15_20_MG | ecosystem: Environmental > Terrestrial > Soil > Wetlands > Peat | place...
GGTCAACGCAATAGGCACGGGCTTCGACAACTGGTTCACCTACATGGATGCTGTGTCGCCGTCTGGAACGCTCACTTGGGGCTGGTCGGCTGACATTGAGAACCCGAACCCGGTCAGTTCAACGTGGGCTTGGGACTGGTACATGATGGGTCCCATATACGACTCGATGCTGGGCGCCAACCCGTACACCGAAACGATCATTCCAGCCTTGGCCACAAACTACACCGTACTCATCAGTGACCCGAACAACCCGTTCAATCCAGCAGACACTTCAGCTACCATGACGTTGAGGGCTGACTCCTGGTGGCAGGATCTTCCGGCCAAAACGAGGAACGCCTACACATATAACGACGGCTCTGAGCTTAACGGACCTATCACGGGTCAGCAGGTGACGCCAGCAGACGTTGCGTTCACGTACGAGTACTTGGTGCAGGATGGCTTGTTCCAGCCTGTACACTTGTACAGCACGGTGTACGATGTTGGTCAGATAGTCATCAGCTCGGTGTACAAGCCGTTGTTCGCTGCTTACAACACGACGTACAACAACGTGTGGAACGGAAGTGCCTACTTCAACGGTGTTCCTGGCTACACATGGGAGAACATGACTTACATCGACTCGCCCTCAGTGCTAAACGGACAGATACCGCTTAGCGGTCTGGGCTCTCCGTCGGGCTTCATCGCGTTCAGCAACACGATTGCTCCGAACCAATTGATCGTGTACTTTACGGACACTACTGGTTGGTTCTGCGAGTACGCTGAGCTGGGCATTCCGATTCTGCCGATGTACATCTTCGCGAACCTAGCTGAAGCTTCGTGGCCAGACAGCGCGATCAGTCCGGGCTTCGTCACTCCAAGCGAGTTCACCATGGTGCTAGACCCAGCAGGCGCTAACTTGTTGTTCGGCAGTGGCCCGTATATCTGGACGGGCTTCACTACCGGAACGTACACGCTAGTGGGCTACAAGGCAGGCGTCAGCTACGAAGGCGTCACAGAAACCACTGGCTACTGGGCGCAGCCCGCTAGAACGGCGGATCCAGTAATCACGGCCTCTCCAACAGTGGTAAAGCTCTACAAACCTGGAACAGCCTACATCATTATGAACCAGACGATTACCAACTGGGACGAAAACGAGACGGGCACCTACACGGGGACGGTCGGCCTAACTATTTACTGGTGGAACGGCCACACATGGGCGAAGACTACAGTAACGGCAGTCACAGTATCAGGCAGTATCGGTAAATCCAGTACAGTCAGCCTTTTGTACAAGCTTTCGCTGGTTGCAGGGGCGAGTCCACCCTATGGATCACCCACAGGATGGTACTGGGCCATTGTCGTCGAAAACTCTAAACTAACGTGTACTGTCAGTGGAGTATCTTATACGTCTCTCGACCAACAGATATTCGTCGACTCATTCCGAGTTCTGCCAGGAGACATCAATAACGTTGGTACCGTCACAGGCACTGACCTCCACATATTGGGAAAGTATTTCGGACTACCCGTTCCAGTCGGTACTGATGGAGACTTCACAGGCGTTGGTTCCGTCACAGGAGTTGACCTCCACATATTGGGAGTGTACTTTGGAACTGGTGCATCAGCCGCTCCTATACCTGGAAACTGGCCATCGATCTACTAAGCACGCAAGTGAATAAGCACAAGTCCAAAACTACCACAACCGGATGGGGCAGCGTCCCCTTCCGGATAAAATCAGAGTAATCGTAATATAAAAAAATAGGAAAGTGAAAAATAAATGAAAGGAAACAAGATGAGCGCCATTCTCGCCATACTACTATTGCTATGTGCTTTAGCGCCTTTGGTACGCGGCGACACACCTGCCCCTGCAACTGGCATAGGCTCAGTTAGTGGTGTCGGGGCTAACGTTCCACTTCCGTATCAGATGACGGAAGGGCAAACGAACCCTAACGTTCCCTATCCACCAAACTACAACATTAACTACGTAGCTGGGACAAACGGAACGACGGGCACAAAGTTCTGGGTTGATGTTGACGCATACAACGTCACGTTCCTCAGCACCTTCACCGTCGGCTTCGTCTATAACTCAACTCTGCTGACGTGTATAAACGCCAGTTTCGGGACAGTCCAAAAAGGTTTGTCGAGCGGGCACGAGATCTCTATATCTGGTAACTTCAGCTATGCCCCAGGCGTGGTCTCGGCTTACGGTATGTCAGCTACAGACAGCTACTACTTCAACGGAACAGGAGCACACGAAGCCGTCGACTTGTTCGAGGCGGAATTCGAAATCACTGGAAGCCTACCCTATCAAGAAGCTAGTGCGGGCCAGCCGCAACTGCTAATGGGCTTCTCGTACACCAACATAACAATCGAGCTGCTACTCGAAGACGTCTGGGGTAACATGTTCACCCCAACGCCGAACAACGCGACAATCACCTACACACTGCCACCGGCATATGGGCCAACCGCGGCATCCACGGTTAGTCCAAACCCAGCTACTACTGGCTCAACAGTCACGTTTGATGCCGCCAGTTCAACTCCAGGATGGACAGGCATAGCAACTGCGCCGATAGTCAAGTACTATTGGACTGAACTTTGGAACAGCAGTTTCGTGAAGGTGACGACCTCAGACATGCTAACCGAAACGTTTGCTACAGCAGGCACGTACAGTCTAACCCTAGTTGTCAACGCTCAGTTAGGCAGCTACAATGAGAACAGTACGAACTTAGACACTCAAACCGTTCTAGTCGCTACGCCACCAACAGGTTGCCTAATCACGCTGTACACCCAGAACTGGAGGTACATCGATCCGTTCTACATACCAACAACCTTCACGGGTGACCAGAGCGGGATCGCCAACGGCACAGAGGCTGATAGCTTCAGGCCAGGTGACCTTGTACAGCTCTTCGCCAACGCAACATACAACGGTGCACCAGTATCCAACGCGCTAGTGACTTTCGAAGTGTTCGACAACATGGGGAATGTCGTAACTGTCGCCACGGCAACCACCAACTGCTACGGTGTAGCCGAATGGGACTTCCGCATTCCATGGCCGAGCACCGAAAACCTGCTAGTGAACAACTTCACTCAGGGCAGCTATGCACCAGGTACAAACCAATCAAACTTTGGCGAATGGAAAGTGTACGCCACATGGCAACTAGGCAGCCAATTCACGGAGAAGCCACCGTTCGAGAAGACACAAGCAGCCTGGATAACCTTCGACGTCAGCTGGGGCTTAAGCGTTAGCATCATAAGCGTTTTGCCGAACCCAGCGATGAGAGGACCAGCCACTTGCGGCTACGGTAGCGACGTTGTCGTCAAAGTCAACGTGATGAACGAGTACCTAGAACCAGTAAATGGCACACTGTTCTGCACAATATACGACAATCTGCTAGTCCCAATCTACCCAGTCGCCACTGTGACGGAAACCTTCCCAGTTGGCACATCCACGTGGCCCTTTGCCAGCATCGAGATTCCAAGCTATGCCTTCGTCGGAACAGGCTACGTAGTCGTAAACCTGCTCTCGACCTACCCACAACTCGCTGGCACAGCATTCTGCCCAACGGCGATCGCGACGCTCGTTATCAACGCGTACTCTTAAGATTAGCCACAACTAGTCTTAAGATATCCCTCCCTTTTTTTGTGCTACTTAAGAAAGAGTATTTCATAGAGAAGAGCAACGTGAAATCGTCCGGTTTGCTAGGGGCTCAAGGCGGACAGGTTAACGTCTTATTACTGCCAGCATAACACTCAAGAGACATGCATCAATAGGATGCGCCCTCAGCTGCGAGGATTGAAATCTAATCTCGGCTCGGCAACATGGCCAGAATACAAGTCCCCTTCTAGCAACACTGTGTTTGGTGCACTTGCATTTGAGCACGTTCTTGCCCGGGTCTAGAAACGATGGTAACCGAACACATAATCACTATGGAACACCCCTCGAAAGACCCCAAGAACGAAGAGCCTCATCGCAACGATGTGTGAGTGCGCTGAAACCCTCATACAGGAGCAAGATTGTCTATTGCGACCCTTTCTCACGTATGTTCAATGCTCTTGTACAAGCGTACAAAGACATAGGATTAAATCAAACGGAACCCACTATAAATTTCATCTCAAATCAGGTGAAAACAATGACAGCAATAGCTAATCAGAAACCAACGAATAGCACAAAATTCCTGAAACGTTTTTATCCCAAGTCCACACATCTATTACAAGTGAAGGACAGATTGACCCGCAAATATTCCTCGAACATGTTCACGCTCGCCCAAGGATTAACGTTGCTCCTCTGCATTGTATTGATTGCATCAGCGATGTTTGCCTCGCTTCCAATGGCCAAAGCTTTGACGCCGCAGGTTAGTCTGGCGACAAGCAGTAGCGCTTACTCGTGCATGGAGTCAGTAGGGTTATACGCAAACCTCACCTCCAGCGGCTCACCAATACGCAACGGCGTCGTGGCGGTCGAAGTTGATTTCTCAGGTGCACCTTCATGGCAGCCAGTACTGCTCCTGAGCATGAAAGGTAGTTCAAATCCGTCAGCGTTAGATAATAACATAAAAGTCTTCATAACGCCTATAAACATCAACTGGGTACCTCAAACAGGTTTCGAAACGGGAACTGAGGCTTATTTCAACGTCACCCTCATAAACAGTGGTTCTCCGGTTACAGGGCTTTTGGCTTGGAGTGTTCTGGACGCGGCGTCTGTGCCGCTGGGAACAAACACCCAAGGATCTCCTGAAATCCTCGTTACCTACTATACGGGCGAAACCACCGTTTTGGCGTCGTCTAGTATCCCATCGTGGGCTGCGGTGGGCACGGCCACTATATATGTTAACCTCTTTACGAATGCGCCGTCAGTCGGTGGCTTCCCTCTCATAAACGAGACGTCGAGCACCTTCTCGATAACCAGTTCCTTCGGACCCTCAGCAAAAGTGATCGGCTCCATAAAAAGCCCAAGTCTAGACTTCGGGAGCGCTTCGACCGACCCGAAGGGACTCTATAACGCCTCGTACAGAGTTCCCCCAGAACCCGCCTTTGGAACGTATGTCGCCTATGCAGCTGCCCTCAACGCGACACCGGCGTATAGTTCAACCACGTTCGACGTTAATCCGACCTCAACGCCTCCTTCAGCGACATTCACCTACTCTCCCTCAGCACCCTACGTCAACGGCACGGTCTACTTCGACGCGTCAGGATCCTTCTCTTACAACGGAACGATCACCAACTATAGCTGGAACTGGGGCGACGGCTCAAAAAACAGCACCTCAAGCCCATATATAACCCACGTGTTTAAAGCCCAAGGAATATATCTCGTGCAATTGAAAGTAACAGACAGCCAACCCCTATCGAGTATCTTCGAAGAAAATGTGTCGGTTTCAGGGCCTACTCCACCTGTGGCGAACTTCGCGGTCATTCCTGACCCCACGTGGCTCAATGCATACACGACTTTTAACGCTTCGACTTCAACGCCCGGCTGGAATGGGACAGGACACCCACCGATTGTCAGTTATGCTTGGAATTTCGGCGACGGTACGCCCGTGAACACTACCAGCAGTAGCGTGACTCACCATCAATTCACAAAACTGGGCAACTTCACGACAACTTTGACTGTCAAGGACACGCGGGGATTGAACGGCACGACCGCTCTGTTAGTACAAGTGAAAAACGCCAGCAGCTTTTATCCAGCCGTTAACATTATAGTCACTGGAGTCGGCTTTGCAGCGCCTCCGAAAGGACTGTACCTGATAGCACCAAACTATTATCAACCATACCAAGGCTGGGCTGGCAACGTCTCAGTCAAGATCCTGAACAACGGAACAACCACCGAGAGCTTCAGTGTGACGTTGAGCTACTCTAACGCGACTTATTCTCCAGTTCTCGGGACACTGGATGTGACTAACCTGGGCTTTCTGGCCTCGACTGTTCTAACCTACTCTTGGAACACCTCGCTGCTGGAACCAACGATGAACTACACGATCACTGCACAGACCTCAACAATCCCGGGCGAAAAGAGCCCTTCGAATGAACAGTACAGCATAATCGCTAGGGTGAAAGGCCCAGGTGACGTTACGGGCCAAGGCTCCGTCAACGGCGTAAGCCTCCACGTAATCGCAGTGAACTGGCTGAAGACGGTTCCACCAGGAGACCCGAGAGCCGACATTCTGGGCGAAGGCACAATCAACGGCGAAGACCTGCACATAGTCGCACGCAACTGGCTCAAAATATACCGCTAATATACCGCTAATTTCCCAAACTCTTTTTTTTGGCATTCAAAAAAAGCGCGCGCTAGGTAATATCATGTCAGCATTAGTTCCTATTGGTCTATAACTAATAGGTACCATAAGCAGATCGAAGTAGTTTCGACGTTAGTGTCAGAGCCAGCCGTCCCAAACGTAGAGGTATATTCCGTGTAGATACCGCCATTAGTCGGGTCTTGCATTGTCCAGGTGATGTTTTCCATTTTCGCATAGTCAGAGGCGCTAAAGTCTGTGACTGAATACAAGGCGCCGTTCAAGGTTTGATTCAATTGCTTGGCCATCCAGAGGGCAAGTCCAACTTTATAGGTATCAAATCCTTGACTAGAATTGAATGCCTTGTCCAGGAACCCTGTTCCATTCCACATTGACATGCCCATAGTGAAGTAGTTTAGCGCTCCAGTTAGGTTGCCTTGAAGCAAGAGGTTGTCGCTCCACAGGAAGGCCAAATCTGCATATTGCGCAAAATCAGGCATCAAAGATCCGTTGAGAACTTGTTCCTTTATCGTGTAGTTTCCAACGGTTGCAACGGTGTAATTGTTAGCCGTCCTGAATGGTTCAACCGTCGTATTATTGAATAGTTCAACCTCTCCATTTCCCTTGAACCCATACGAGTCCAAGCTCTCTCGTAAGGTGTCGGCTCGACTAGAACCAAGTTTAGACAACACCGTGTACGCCATGAAATTATCATTCAACCAAACAGTACTATTCGCTATAAGCGGTGCTTCTTTATCTAAACCCACGCTAGGGACAAACATTACGTTATTTAAATAATTGATTGCATTTTCCGCCTGAGGACTAGTACAGACGGAAAGCAAAGTCCTGTTACCATTAAGCCACGCTTGCGCTCGTGCAAGCAGTGTTTCATTACCAACTAGCCATGTCAAAAGCTGATTCTCTTGGGTCTCGTTTCCAGCTAGCCATGTCAGAAGCTGAATCTCTTGGGCATTGAGTGCCTGAACTTGTGAGTTTATGTGATTGATTTGAGACGTAAACTGAGTGACATTTCCATGTAGCCATTTCAATGTTTGGTTAAGCAGTGTTTCATTACCAAGCAGCCATGTCAGAAGCTGATTCTCTTGGCCCGTGAGCTTCTGCAACTGTGTCTTATAATTCGTTATAGTGCTGTTTTTCTCGCTGACTATTGCTGCATAATCAGCTATAGCTCCCGCTAAGCTAGCAGAAAGAACTATGACTATAGCTCCAAGTGCGATTGCTATGGTTCTACTAACAACCCTCTTTCGCCGCGTTTCACTCATTTGCAAACACTCAATTCGGTCATTGAAGATACTTGAATATAATATTTCCTAAGACCGCATCTACTTTAAGTCAAGTTAATTCAATCCAAAGTCAGCGAGGCATTAACATGGTTAAGGGCGTTTTTTTTCTCAAAATTAAGATCTCTTTCTGTTTGAAGAGTAAGTTAACGAGAAGCGAAGGCAGAACTGTGCGTCTATTGATTCCCGAGAAGCTTATGGTTTTTCACTGTCTAATGGTTTGGTCCTAACTTGAACATCGCGGTTGAGATACCTGAAGCTGTGCTTAAAGCGCCCTTGTGACGGAATGCTTTCGTTTGATTGAGTACGCCTTTCTTATGCATGAGCGATTAAACCTAGAACTTTGTTTCAAAAGTTTTATTTACCAATCAAGCCTCAAACGTGGTGGAGAAGAGGATAGGGTTTGAGAAGAATAGCACCAAACGTTATAATGGCACTGCATCTTCGGAGTTTATACTATTCTGCCTTACCATTATCATGCATTTTTGGGACGTACTGCATGAATCGGGTTGCAAGCTGTGCAATTTCCGCATCGAATTTCGGGCGCGCACTGTATTCAAGGCAGCGCGTCAACTCTTATCGTCCAGCATCAATCGGTATTGAAGGAACAGATCAATGCAGAAGCAGCCACTAAAAAGTGTGTTATTCGTCCAAGGATTAACGTTGCTCCTCTGCATTCCATTAATAGCATCAGCGATGCTTACGTCGCTTCCGATGGCCAAGGCCTTGGCGCCACAGATTAGTCTGGCCACAAACAGCAGCGCTTACTCGTGCATGCAGTCAGTAGGCTTATACGCCAACCTCACTTCTAACGGCGCACCAATACGCAATAGCGTCGTAGGAGTCGAAGTTGATTTCTCAGGTACAACCTCATGGCAACCTGTACTGCTCCTCAGCATGAGAGGTAGTTCAAATCCACCGGCATTAGATAATTACATAAAAGTCTTGATAACACCAGTGAACATCAATTGGGTACCTCAAGCAGACTTTGAGACGGGGACTGAGGCTTATTTCAACGTCACCCTCATAAACAGTGGTTCTCCGGTCAATGGGCTTTTGGCTTGGAGCGTTCTGGACGCAGCATCAGTGCCGCTGAGAGCAGACGCTTACGGAGTTCCTGAAAGCCTCAACACGTACTATACGGGCGAAACGACTGTTCTGGCGTCCTCCAGCATTCCTTCATGGGCCGCGATCGGCACAGCCACCATATACGTTAACCTCTTCACGAATGCGCCGTCAGTCGGCGGTTTCCCCATCATAAACGAAGTGTCCAGCAGTTTCCAGATAACCAGCTCCTTCGACCCCTCAGCAAAGGTGATCGACTCCACCAAAAACCAAAGCCTAGACTTTGGGAGCACTTCTACAGACACGAGCGGACCGTATAACGTCTCGTATAGAATTCCTCCACAACCTGCCTTTGGAACTTATGTCGCTTATGCAGCTGCACTCAACGCGACGCCGATGGTTACCTCCGCCGCGTTTCAAGTCAAAGCAACTTCAGTGTCTCCCGTGGCGAGTTTCACGTACTCTCCCTCAGCGCCTTGTGTCAACCGTACGGTGTACTTCGACGCGTCAGGATCCTATTCCTACAACGGAACGATCACCAACTATAGCTGGAACTGGGGTGACGGCTCAAAAAGTCCGACTAACCAGCTTCCAACTATCACCCATGTGTTCAAGTCCCAAGGAACGTATACAGTTACGCTAAACGTTACAGACAGCCAAAACCTATGGGGTACTAGTCAAGAACAAGTGTCTGTTTCAGGACCTACTCCGCCCATTGCGAGCTTCACGTTCTTTCCTGACCCCACATGGATTAAAGTTAGCACGGAATTCGACGCTTCGTCGTCAACGCCTGGCTGGAACGGAACCGGAAATCCGCCGATCATCAGCTACATTTGGAATTATGGCGACGGCACGAAAAATACTACTAGCAATGCGGTGTCGTATCATAAATTTGCAACGACGGGGGCATTCTTTGTTACCTTGACTGTTAAGGATACACGAGGATGGAACGGTACCACAGGTCAAAATGTCCAAGTTCAGACAACGGGAGAGTTTCCTCACGCCGGTTTCGTGATAGACTCCCCCACGATTCCCTACGTTGGGGGAACGATTGTCTTCGACGCATCATCATCCTTTTCATACTACGGAACGATCATAAACTACAAGTGGAACTGGGGCGACGGTTCCATGCAACAAAGCACTTCCGATTGCCTAATAACGCACATATTTAGATCTGTAGGAGCATTCGACGTGACTCTAAACGTCACCGACAGTTATAACCTCACATCGGGCAATACAGAGGAACCAGTAAAAGTAGCACCAACCACTCCTCCCGTGGCGAGTTTCACCGTTACTCCTAAGCCCACATGGGTCAACGCTACCACAAAATTCAACGCTACCGCGTCAGCACCAGGCTGGAACGGAACTGGGAACCCACCGATCATCAGCTACATTTGGAGTTTCGGGGACGGCACGAACGTGACTACTAGCAATGCGGTGACGTACCATCAATTCAAGACGCTTGGCAACTTCTACACCACTCTGACCGTTAAGGACACGCGTGGATGGAACGGCACGACAGCTGTAGGCGTAGACGTGACTAACGTGACGCTACGAGTAGACATTGCAGTAACTTCGGTGGGCTTTGCTGCACCTCCGAAAGGACTGTACCTGATAGCACCAAACTATTATCAGCCATACCAAGGCTGGGCTGGCAACGTCTCAGTCACGATCCTGAACAACGGAACAACCGCGCAGAGCTTCAGTGTGACAGTAAGCTATTCCAACGGGACTCTTCACTCCCTTGGAACCCAGCACGTGACTAACTTGGCCTCTTTAGCCTCGACAGTTCTAACGTACCCTTGGAACACCTCACTTCTGGAACCAACCATGAACTACACGATCACAGCGAACGCTACAATACTTCCTGGCCAAACCAACCCTCAGAGTGAGCAGTACAGTATAATCGCAAGGGTGAAAGGTTCGGGCGACATTAATGGCGACGGCGTCGTCAACGGCGTAGACCTCCACATAATCGCAGTGAACTGGTTGAGGACTGTTCCGCCAGCGGACCCGAGGGCCGATGTTTTGGGCGATGGCACTGTCAACGGCTTAGACCTGCACGTAGTCTCACGCAACTGGCTCAAATCTTACGGCTAATTACCCCCAATGTGCTTTTTTTTAACACTTATCCATCAGAAAAAGGAAACACTGAAACGGGACGACTTCTTCAAGGCGTCCTTCTTTTAGCTATTTGGAGGCCGTTTTGGGGCGCAGACTTGTTTTCTGGGCTCGATCTACAGAACGTCCTTGCTCTAGGGTGCGCTTCCGCGGGACGAAGATCAGTCTTTGAAATAAGCATATGTCACATTGAAACGGTCAAAAGAGAATAAAAACCATTCTTGACCAATTTCGGAACAACCATGAGCGCCATCCAATTACGGTACGCACTTATCAAATGAAATGAGCGCGCGCTAGAGTGGGCAATAGAACACAGTTTCAAAAAGTTTATGAGGCAATAGAACCTTAGTTGTACCCTACAAGGAGAACGCGCTCGAGGGTACTGTAATTGAGGAGTAGGTATATCCTTCTGTTGATTACACTTGCGCTTTTAGTCGTTTGCTCCTCAGCTGGAAAAGTCGGGGTTTTCGCCGGCGGAACAGGCATAGGAATCCGCGTAGACGGACCTTCTCAAGCGCAACTCAATCAAAGGATCTCATACAACATAACCGTGATCAATCTGGGCGACTACTGGGATCGAAACCTAACAGTCACAGATAAGTTTCCAAACGGAACCTCCTCATCGTGGAGCATTCCTGACTTGGCACCACTTTCACAACCAGGATATCAATACACAATTTCTGGATTGTTCTATGTGATTAGATCCTCGGACGTGCTTAGCTACCCGTCACCCAACCACATAGACAATAATGCCACAGTAACAGGCTTCGCATACGTTAGCTTTCTGAATGTAACCCTTCACGGCGTTTCGAACACGACGCTTTGCGACGCCGTCCAATCTGAGACTAATATCCCGACAATCATCGGAATACTTCTCGTTGGCGGTTACTCTGTCTCGCCGGAACTGGAAAGCCTGCCGACACTGAGCGTCACTTATGTCACATTGCTATCTGCTACTATCGTTGCATTCGGACTCGTGCGTTTTAAGTTCAAACAGACAAAATAAAGCATGTGTTTTAGCGGTTACGTACTGTTCTCTGCTTTACTCTTGTTTCTGCGCATGACGGCATCGGTCCGCTTGTTTGCAAATCCATCGTCTTACGCGGGGAGACCCATGCGTGCGCGTGCTTGCTCCAGTTGTTCTGTCTCATCCGTCTTTGTTCTTCGAAGCACCAGTATTGCTAGGAGGGCGAGCAGAAAAAGTAAGAGGATTATGAATAAGATTACGTAGAGTGGGTGCACAATAAGTGGAGCGACGGGCGTCATCACTTGGATGGAACCGTCGGTGAAGGTGTTGTCTCCAGGACTGACGTCACCAGCGAGAGGCGCGGAGGCGCTTATTTGGTAGAGTCCCGGTTTCACTGTGCTTGTGTTCCATGCTAAGGTCTCTATAACTTGGCTGCCGGCTGTCAGTGTGACTTGAAGAGTCTTGATGAGGGAAGAATTGTAGTAGGCGCTCAAACCGAAGGTTTCGGTGGCTGTGCCGTTGTCTTTGACGGTGACGTTAATGTTGACTATTCCTCCAACGTAGACGCTGGTCGTTGACAGGGTTATGTTGGTTATACCGATGTCATGGATAACTTTTGGAGGCGGCGGTGTCATGAGTTGGACAAATCCGTCGGTGAGTGTGTTGTCTCCGGGGCTGGGGTCGGTTTCGTTGTTTGGAAGAGTTGCGGAGGCGCTTATTTGGTAGAGTCCTGGCTTTATTGTGCTTGTGTTCCATTGAAGAGTTTCTGAAACTTGGTTTCCGGGTGTCAGTGTGACTTGGATGGTTTCTATCAGAGAAGAGTTGTAATATGCGGTCAGAGTGCAATTATTTTCGGTGGCTGTGCCGTTATCCCTGACGGCAACGTAAATGTCGACTATTCCTCCAATGTAGACGCTGCCCGTTGACAGTGTTATACTGACTATACCGATGTCATGTATAACCGGAGGTACTGGTGTCATCACTTGGACGAAACCGTCAATGAAGCCGCGCCCGTGCGTGCCGCTGGGATTCGTCTCGTTGTCGGGGAGAGCGGCATAGGCGCTTATTTGGTAGAGACTCGCACTAACCGAGCTTGTGTTCCACGAGAAAGTCACGTTTTCTTGACTCCCAGGCATCAGCGCGCTAACTTGGAGGGTCTCGATCAGGGAAGAATTGTAATAAGTGCTCAGAGTAAAATTGCTCTCAATCTCAGTGCCGTTGTTCTCGACCCTGACATAAATGTTGACGATGCCTCCGACGTAGACGCTGTGGGTTGACGGCGTTACATTTGTTATAGCGATGTCATGGACAATTGGGGGTGCGGGTGTCACCTCGACCCAAGTGGAAAAGTAATGGTCCGTTTGGTTCACGTCTGGGGGCGCATAAGGAATGGAAGCACTTATCGTATGGTTTCCTACCGTAAGTAGGGAAAGACTAACGGAAAAATTAAAAATCATCGCCGCGTAAGGTGACAGATTAGTGACAGTGGATGTTCCGAGAAGCACTTCGTCACAGTGTGTGCTTACGTTGAAGCTCTCAGCAACAGTTCCTTCGGCTCTTACAATGGTCTCTAACGTCAAACTCTGGCCCACTTCAATCGTTTTGGCCGATGGAAGAACAACTACAACTGCTGCATTGGGGTAATCGATTTCTATCGGTGGTTGAGTAGTAATCGTGAACGATGCTGCGATAGGCGGGCAATATGGGATTAAGGTTCCGTTTCCCAAAGTTTTAAACGCAGAGACAAGAACCGCAGCATTTGATCCAACATAAGAAGTGGCTGCAATCGCTGCCTTGCAGTAAACGGTAACAACTTCTTCATTCGGGGGAACGATAAAACCTTGGATTTCAGAAAAATTGACTGCGACGCCCAGTTGATCTTTCACAACGATGGCGATTGTTGCGTTTTTCAGAGTCATCGCTATGCTTCTCAGAGTTATTACCAAGCCCATATCTCCTCCTCTCCCGAATGTGCTTTGACTAGTAAGGTTCTCACCAGTTGTTTGCACGGAGAGCAGCTGCACGATCCAACCCACTTTGAAGGGCAACGTGTCTTTGCAGACTTCGCTCTGGTACTGAGCGCTGCCTGTAACTATCCACGTTCCAAAGATTTCACTTTCTGAAACGTTCACTGAAGGAGTGGGTATCGTAAAGTTGGCTGTAGCTATCCCACTCATGTTAGTTGGAGCGGAAAGGTCGAAACTTGCGTTGCTAGGCATCTTCACGTTAAAAGCAACGAGGACATTGCTCACAGGCGACTCACTGTACGTCAGGAGGGCATACAGAATCATAAAGTCTCCAGGACCGAACGCATCGCTGGGCATGTTCGGACCTCTGCCGCTGTAGGGCTCCTTCTGAGTGAACACGTCCAGAGTTGCCGAACCGCCCTGCGCGTAGGAGACGCTCCACATACTAGCAGATAGCAGAATAAAGAGCACCAAGAGCACGATAACTCGGGCACCCGTCCCTTGAAGCCTAATCCTCATACTGATCACCCACCACGCTGTGTTTCACTCTTTCAGCTGGGACTAGATCATGGCCTCGAACCCTGCAATCATTACTAGCGCGCACGTTTTTCACTCGTGGAATCGCTGAACTTGCGAAGGAAAACAAGAGCGTAAGTGCTACTGGGTATGCTCTTTTTCCGTTGCCGCTTTTCTCGACCACGTTTTCTTCCTCAAATCGGGGCAAGGTTAGACTTCGCGCTTTACATGTAGACGTTTGACGATTCGCATTTCGTTCTCTGAAAGGGAGCCTCCGCCTCGGCCACGTTTAATCGAACAGTGAACATCCTTCATATTAAAGTGGTATAGAGGGTTCTTCTATATTCTTGTTCGAGGCATATTACGTCCTACGAAACACGCTGGTTCCGTGCTCAAGCGCGCTCTCACCTAAAAACATAAACCGTCCGTCGTGATTTAACTCTACGTTTTTGTACGATCGTACAAGAAGCTTGAACACCGAGTCTGCTCACTTAACGTTGAGGGAGTACCCACGCGAAACCCTGGAACTACTTTCACGGTCCAAATTTGGGCTTGCAACATCAGCGCGAGCGACCCATAATAGCCTTCCAAATTGGCTTCTTCTTCAACCCAACGCTGCTCCAGATGAAGACGGTTACAAACGGCAGCGTCTTAGACACACATTCTAGCAAGTACGTTTACCTGGCAGGCACGATAAAACAACGCAGGAGGTTACATCTCCTACCACGATTGGGCCGAAGTAACCCCTTACAACATCTCCACCAACGCATGGATTGATCTAACCCAGATCACATTCGACGTCAATCCGTCACTCACATTTACGCCAGTCGCCCCAATTGCAGGCACACCGCAGTACATGGTCGCCCTTAACAACCAACAAGGCGCTGCCTAAGAAAGAACTAGTTTTCTTGGACGAAAACATTAATCACCTCACGCCGTACAGGCATATCACCAACGGCACAATCACATGCACTTTGCCCCCTAGTCCGGCGAAATCTGCGTGACGCCCACGTCACCACGGATGAGTGTTGGCGAGTACCAGAATTTCACGGCGATCGTTATCGGCTGCGTGCGATACTAAATTGAATAGAGAGCAGGGGGTGCGTCGCTATTTACTGAAACCGATCTCGGATCTCAAAACTCGATATGAATCGAGACGAGACTTGTCCATAACAGGTTCAACATACATGTCTACCAC